>Ga0070670_100002254_pt1 | contig 15856 bp, 17 predicted proteins | sample KBSS63metaG_FD_64665 | JGI IMG/M metagenome (GOLD analysis project Ga0070670, IMG submission 64665) | Switchgrass rhizosphere microbial communities from Kellogg Biological Station, Michigan, USA - KBS S6-3 metaG | ecosystem: Host-associated > Plants > Roots > Rhizosphere > Soil ... | reverse complement strand
AAGGGGGCCGACGTATTTCCTGTGCGGATCCGGGGCGATTGCCGGCGCTAAGCTTTCATTCACCAATATTGCTTAAATTTGAACGGAATTGCCGATCGCTCGCGGCGGCGGAAGTGGTGACTGTATGGCGTATTATCCCTTTCTGCGGCGGGCTTTTTTCCCCGTTCTGCTGTCTTCGGCCCTGGTTGCCTGCTCGGCGGAAAGCCTGGTACCGCCGGCAAGCGTCGACAGGACCACGCGCGTCAGTTCGATCCAGCCGCGCCGCGCGGTCGCGCCTCAGACGCAGTATTCCTACCAGACCACCACCAAACCGGTGAGTACGGCGTCCGTCGATTATCTCGACACGCCGAACCTTGCCGATACCGGTCGGGTCAGCAGCGGGCGCGTACCCGCCGCATCGGGCGGAGAAGACGTCGCGGCGACGGCAAGCGCGCCGTCCGCTTCGGAAGGCGTCAACATGGATGCCGAACTCGGCGTCGGCGGCGCGTCGCAGCCGATTGTCGGGCTTGCCCAGGAGGAAGAGCAGAATATCGCCGAGGGTCAGTCGGAAGAGCCTGTGGTGGACGGCATCGGAACCGACAATCCGGTCCAGTCGAACCGATCGATGATGCTGAGCAGCGCCGAGACGCGCGCGCCGCAATCGCGGTTACCTCGGGTTCAGGGAGAGCAAGTGGCGATGCTGCCGCGTGCGCAAAACCCGATGGCGTCGAGCGAACCGCAATACGACGCGCCGCCGGCACCGCCGCCGCTATCCGCCGCCATGCCGAACTCGGAGCTGCAGTGCCGCCAGCAACTGCGGCAGCTCGGCGTCGTCTTCCAGGACAAACCGGCGATCTCCCAGGGCGCAGCCTGCCAGGTCCCATATCCGGTATCGTTGCGCGGGCTGTCGGGAAACATCGCGGTGCGGCCTGCCGTCACGCTGAATTGCCAGGTGACGCTCGCCTTTGCCAAATGGGTCAAGAACGAGCTCGCGCCTTCCGCCCGGCTTCGCTACCTCTCGGGTATCTCGACGATCATCCCGCTCGGCGGCTACTCCTGCCGGCGGATGAACAACAGCGCTCAGCGCTACAACCCGATGTCCGAACACGCCCATGGCAATGCCATCGACGTCGGCAAGTTTGTCTTGAAGAACGGCCATGCGATCGACATCCGCAAGAAGGGACTATTTTCCTTCCGCGAGGGTGCGCTGCTGAAGGCGGTGCGCAGTGACAGTTGCAACTATTTCGACACGGTGATGGGGCCCGGCAGCAACAAGGAGCACTGGAACCACTTCCACTTCGACCTGCGCGAGCGCAAGGGCGGCCGACGCTATTGCAACTGAGCCAAGAAGGTCCCGGCAGCGCGATCACGATCCATCGGTAATCTCACTTTTGAATGCGCGGGCGATTGGAGCGGTCGCATATCGCGAATAGATTGTTCGTGCTTGACACTCTGGCAAACGACAAAGGTGAGGTTATATAGCGGGCTGTTGCTGAAAAAATAATCCAAGAGCCCGTCCGCGCCCATGCCCCCGATCGTATCCATCCGTAATCTCACCAAAACCTACGCCAATGGGTTTCAAGCGCTGAAGGGTATCGACCTCGACATCCAGAAAGGCGAAATCCTGGCGCTGCTCGGACCGAACGGTGCCGGCAAGACGACGATGATCTCCATCGTCTGCGGCATCGCCAATCCAAGCGGCGGTACAGTGCTCGTCGATGGCCACGACGTCGTCAAGGACTTCCGCGCCACCCGTTCGCTGATCGGGCTCGTGCCGCAGGAACTGACCACCGACCAGTTCGAGACGGTCTTCAACACGGTGAGTTTTTCGCGTGGCCTCTACGGCAAGAAGCCCGACCCGGCGCATATCGAGCGGGTTCTTCGCGATCTGTCGCTCTGGGACAAGCGCGACAACACGCTGCGCGAACTCTCGGGCGGCATGAAGCGGCGGGTTCTCATCGCCAAGGCGCTGAGCCACGAGCCGCAGATCCTGTTTCTCGACGAGCCGACCGCCGGCGTCGACGTGACCTTGCGCAAGGACATGTGGCAGGTGGTCGAAAAGCTGCGCCAGAAGGGCGTCACCATCATTCTCACCACCCACTACATCGAAGAGGCCGAGGAGATCGCCGATCGCGTCGGCGTCATCAACGGTGGTCGGCTGCTGCTGCTGGAGGAGAAGACCGCGTTGATGGCCAAGCTCGGCCGCAAGCAGCTCATCCTCGACCTGACCACGCCGATCACAGGACTCCCACCGGCGCTCGAAGGCCGAGGCCTCACCATCGGTGCCGGCGGCGCCTCGCTGATCCGCGAATTCGATGCGGGCCAGGGCCAGGGCGACATCGCCGCGCTGCTGACCGACCTCAACGCAGCCGGTATCACCTTCAAGGACCTTTCGACGCGGCAAAGCTCGCTCGAGGATATTTTCGTCCAGCTCGTCGGAGACGATCAATGAATTTCGAGGCCGTCAAAGCCATCTACATGTTCGAAATGGCCCGCACGCGCCGCACGCTGTTGCAGAGCGTGGTCTCGCCGGTCATCTCGACGTCGCTCTATTTCATCGTCTTTGGCGCAGCCGTCGGCTCGCGCATCCAGGAGGTCGAAGGCATCTCCTACGGCGCCTTCATCACACCCGGCCTGATCATGCTGACACTGCTCAGCCAGTGCATCACCAACGGCTCCTTCGGCATCTACTTTCCGAAGTTCGTCGGCACCATCTACGAGGTGCTGTCGGCGCCTGTCGCCATCACGGAAATCGTGCTCGGCTATGTCGGTGCGGCCGCGACCAAGGGGCTGCTGATCGGCGCGATCATCCTCCTGACCGCCAATTTCTTCGTCCACGTGACGATCCAGCATCCCTTCATGATGGTGCTGTTCTTCGTGCTGACGGCGATAACCTTCAGCTTGTTCGGCTTCATCATCGGCATCTGGGCGAAGAACTTTGAGCAGTTGAACCTCATCCCGATGCTGGTCGTCCCGCCTTTGACCTTCCTCGGTGGCAGCTTCTATTCGATAAGCATGCTGCCGCCGGTCTGGCAGGCGGTCAGCCATTTCAATCCGGTGCTGTACCTCGTCAGCGGCTTCCGCTGGAGTTTCTACGGCATCGCCGATGTCAATCCGCTGGTCAGCCTCGGCATGGTGCTGTTCTTCCTGGCGATCTGTCTGACCACCGTCTACTGGATCTTCCGCACCGGCTATCGGCTCAGAAACTGATCTTCCCGGCGCCCCGTCGCATCTTCGATACAAATGCGGGCTAGAGAACGGCTGTTCCTGGCCTGCGATTGGAGACGCGGATGATATCGACCTGCTGGACGGAAGCGTCACCGGCAAAGCCCTTCGTCATCGCCCATCGCGGCGGCGCGGCGCTAGGGCCTGAAAACACTGCTCAGGCCTTCCGCGCGGCCCTGGACGCGCGCGCGGACGCGGTCGAGACCGACGTTCGCCGCAGCGCCGATGGCGCGCTCGTCTGCCTGCACGATGCCGATCTCCAACGGCTTTGCGGCGATCCACGGGAGGTGGCCGAGCTCGACCTTGCGGCGCTTCAGGCGCTTGTTCCCGGCCTGCTGACGCTCGAGGCTGCCATTGCCGCGTCTGCACCGCTAAATTTGCTGCTCGATGTCAAACTGCCCGATGAAAGCTGTCTCGCCGAAATCATCCGGAACGTCGAGACCGGCGGAGCCGTCGAGCGGACAATGCTTGGCCTGCGCCATCTGACCCATATCAAAGCTGCCCGATCCCTGAGCCCTCGGATCGGCATACTCGCGCTTCTGCCGGACGCCGATGCCGTGATCGAAGCGGCTGCAGCCGGTGCCGACGGGTTCCGTTTCTGGCAGGGTGAATTGACGGCCGACCGCGTCGCCCTGGCGCGCCAGACCGGCATGAAGGTCGCGGTGATGGTCGGACAGCCGCGCAACGAGCCCTTGCCGGAATATCCAGCCTTCCCCGTTGGGCAGGTGGATGCCGATGGGCTTGCGAAGATCCGCGAGCTTGCCCCTGATGCCATCATGCTGGACGATCCTCGACTGCTGACCGCATGAGTCGAAAACCGCAGCCGCGGCCTTCAGGCGTCGGGCCGGGACCTAAAGCGAACCGAAAGCCCGACTGCGCCGGAGGGAGCAGAGATGAGAATTGCCGCCTTCCAGCGTTTCGCGGTCTTCGACGATGTCCGCTCGGCGATCGAGGTGATCCACAGCGACCTCCTGGCAGCCGATGAAAAAGGCGCCGATCTCGCCGTCTTTCCCGAATGTTTTCTGCAGGGCCACAGCTACGACCGTGATCTGGTCGAGAGGCGGGCGATGGCCATCGATGATCCCGCTCTGCTGGAGATGCTGAAGGGCCTGTCGTCTGTGCGAGCATCAGCCATAATCGGCCTCTTCGAGCGGCGCGGCGAGAGCATCCACAATAGCGCCATGTTGGTGGAAGCAGGGCAGGTGAAGGGTGTCTATGCGAAGATCAATCCCTTCGAGGACGGCTGCACGCCTGGGTCGGGATTTCCCGTCTGGCATCGCGCGGGTTTCACCTTCGGTGTCAATATCTGCAGCGACCTGCGCTGCCCCGATGCGTCTGCCGCGCTGGTCGAGCGAGGGGCCGGGTTGATCTGCTGCCCGCTGAACATGATGCTGCGACGCGAGAAGGCGCCTTTGTGGCGCGAACCGGCACTGGAAGCCTTGCGCAATTGCGCCCGCGATAACCATGCGTGGGTCGTGTCTGCGGATGTGACAGGCGACGGCGCCGACGGCTGGACGAGCTTTGGCTGCACCGCCGTTGTTGATCCAGCCGGGACCGTCGTGGCCCAGGCTGCAGAAGGGGTGGAGACGATGCTGGTGTTCGATATCGCGTAACGAGCCGGATCGTCCAATCTGCGGCGCCCCTCAGTCCCGAAGCCGCAATTCGTCCGTCTGCATCTGCATCGAGCCGAGGGTTTCGAGGAAGGTCATGCCGAGCAGGCTCTGGTCGAGCTTGCCGGCCTCGGCGACGGCGGCGCTGACATTCTGGCGGTCGATCGGGCCTATGCCGACCGTCTTCAGCATCACCGGCGCCGCCCGGCCACGGCCGTTGGCGGTCATGATCGTCATCCCGTAGGTCATGCTGTCCGGGTCGAGGCCGATACGCCTGGCGTCGGCCTGGGTGAGGGCCAGCAGGCTCGCGCCGGTGTCGACCAGCATGTTGATGCGGTGACCATTGATCGTCACGTCGGCCTCGAAATGGCCGTTCAGCCGCTTGTGGAGGATCACCTCCTGGCCGCCTTCGCTTGTCGTGACGACGAAGGCGTGGCCGGGCAGCAGGCCGGCCATCAGGCGGTTGCCGACATCGGCGGCGTCCTTGCGGTAGACAAAGGCCGTCGCCAGTCCCAGCAGGATGAGCAGCCAGATGAACAGGTTTCGCAGCGTCTCGCTGACATTGCGGCGGCTCGCCCAGATGCCGGCGGCCAGCATCAGCGAGATCGGCAGCAGATAGACCATGCGACCGAAATCGTCATTGTCGATGCCGAAGGTGGTGCCGCTATCGTGATTGAACACCAGCAGCGCAAGGCCGATGGCGAGGATGCCGAGAAAGACGGTGAGGCGGCTCATTCGCCGGCGTCCAGAGTGGGTCGGAGTTCGGCCAGCCTTGCCGGTAGCCGCGTCATGATCTCGCTGCGCTCCCCGTCGTCATATTGCGACCAGCCGGCGATTTCGGTGAGCGTGCGGCCGCAGCCAAGGCACAGATCGCTGTCGGCGTCGATACTGCAGATGAGGACACAGGGACTTTGCATGCGCTCCATATCGGGTGTTCAGACGGCCATGGCAAGAGCGCAGAATATGGCGATTTCGGAAATCTGCTGGGTGGCGCCGATGGTGTCTCCGGTATGGCCGGACAGGCGCTTTTTCACATAGGCGGTGAAGGCCAGCGTCGCCACCGCCGACAGCGCCAGCACGTCCAGATAAGCGATCGTCGACAGGTTCGGCCAGAGGAGCAGGGCCGATATGGCGATGCCGCCGACGAGGGCGACGAGGGTCGGCCTGGTATGCGGCCGCCCGGCTGCGGCAGCGACACCATCGGGCCGGGCGAGCGGCAGAACATGCCAGTGCCAGACGAGGGCTGCGCGGCTGAGCGCATAGGCTGCCGGCAAGGTCAGCGCTGCTGGCACCGGCGGGAGGCCGCGGGCAATGGCGGCAAGCGCCGCGGCACGAAGGGCGAAGGAGAGAATGAGAGCAATGGCGCCATAGGTGCCGATCCGGCTGTCCTTCATGATGGCGAGCGCCTTGGCGGCATCTCTGCCGCCGCCAAGTCCATCGGCTGTGTCGCTGAGGCCGTCCTCGTGCAGGGCGCCGGAGATCATCGTCTGTACCGTGAGCGTCAGCAGGGCAACCAGCAGCGGATCGACGCCCGCAGCCGCCAGCAGTCCGAACAGGAGCGCGGCGGGCAAAGCGATCAGGGCGCCAGCCAGCGGAAAGGCGCGGGCCACGCGGGCGAGATTGCCGTCATCGCCGGCAAACACCGCCGCGGGCATGCGGACGCGACTGAGGAAGCCGACGGCGCGGGCAGTGTCGAGCGCGTAGGCGGTGATGCCGGCAAAGCGGGTGATGGCGGCCTATCCTTTGTGCTGCGGCTCCCGGACGACGCTTTTGCGGTTGTTCGCCTGGGCTTCCGTCAGTATGAGAGTCGTCCAGCAAAAAAGCCGATTTGCGACTAAAAGACAAGGAACCACCAGAATGAGCGTCAGCGGCCTTCCCTTCGATGATTTCCGGGCGCTGTTGCGCGATCTGCCGGGCCCGGACCAACGCGCGCTTGTCGATGCCCGCGAGCGCGACAAGCATCTGACCAAGCCCCCGGGCTCTCTGGGGCGGCTCGAGGAGATCGCCTTCTGGCTGGCTGCCTGGAGCGGCCGCAAGCCGTCGATCACCCGGCCGCTGGTGGCGATCTTCGCCGGCAACCACGGCGTCGCCCGCCAGGGGATCACGCCCTTTCCGCCGGAAGTCACCCAGCAGATGGTCGAGAATTTCTCGGCCGGCGGCGCGGCGATCAACCAGATCTGCGTTGCCTACGATCTCGGGCTGAAGGTCTTCGACCTGGCGCTGGATTATCCGACCGGCGATATCAGCGTCGAGGCGGCCCTGTCGGAGCGCGACTGTGCGGCAACCATGGCCTTCGGCATGGAGGCAATCGCCGGCGGCACCGATCTTCTCTGCATCGGCGAGATGGGCATCGGCAACACCACCATCGCTGCTGCCATCAACTATGCGCTCTATGGCGGCTCGGCCGAGGAATGGGTCGGTCCCGGCACAGGCTCCCAGGGCGAGATGCTGCAGCGGAAGATCGCGGTGGTCGAAAAGGCCGTGGCGCTGCACCGCGACCATCTGTCCGACCCGCTCGAGATCCTTCGGCGCCTCGGTGGCCGCGAGATCGCCGCGATGGCCGGCGCCATTTTGGCCGCCCGTGTCGAGCGGATACCGGTCATCATCGACGGCTATGTGGCGACAGCAGCGGCCGCCGTTCTCAAAGCCGCCAATCCCGCAGCCCTCGACCACTGCCTGATCGGCCATGTCTCCGGCGAGCCCGGCCATCTCAAAGCCATCGAGAAGCTCGGCAAGACGCCGCTGCTGGCGCTGGGCATGCGGCTCGGCGAGGGTACGGGCGCAGCCCTTGCGGCCGGCATCGTCAAGGCGGCCGCCGCCTGCCATTCCGGCATGGCAACCTTTGCCGCCGCTGGCGTCAGCGACGGACGCGGCCACACGCACTAAATCTGCGCTTGGGCAACGGCGGGTCGGCTTAGGGCCGGCTTGCCCTCACTTGAATTGTGTTCCTGGGTTCTGTATGCGCAAGGCCTCAAACGCCAGACGCGCGGGGACGAGACATTGTCGAAATCAGCAGTGACCAAGGAAACCGGCGTCCGACACTTCTTCGCTGCCGCCGGCTATTCGTGGGGCGGCTTCCGCCGCCTTGTGCGGGAGGCGGCGTTTCGCCAGGAGCTGCTGTTCTTCGCCGTCGCGCAGATCATCCTCGTCGCCACCGGAGTCGGGCTCGGTGATATCCTCGTCTCGATCCTGCTGTTTCTGGGCCTGTTTGCGGCCGAGGCCTTGAACACGGCGGTGGAGGAGGTGATCGACCGCATCTCACCTGAGATGTCGATCGTCGGCAAGCACGCCAAGGACCTCGGTTCCTTCGCGGTATTCTGCATGCTCCTTGCCTGCGGCCTGCATCTGGCGTTTACGGTCTTTGCGCATCTCTATCTGGTTTGATAGCTCCGAATAATGCATACTTTTGGTATGTAGCAACGCACCTACTACCTACAATCTAGGGTGTTGATTTCTTCGCAATTCTCCGTAAGTTCAGAACTTGGTGGGGGATACAGAAGTGATGTTCATCAATAGCCAAGAAGATCGAAGCGCCCTTCAAAGAGATAAACACGCAGGGTTCTTAGCGCACGTCGGTCTGGCGGCAATGTTTGCTGTTTTGATTTCACTCATTCTTTCGCAATTCAGTGGGTGGGCGGCAGCTATAGGGATAGGTGGATCTATTCTCGGAGCGGGTGTTGCGGTTGGAGGCTTCCTCGGTTTTTTGTTCTCAGTGCCGCGGATCCTGACAAAGGAGGCAGCGGGCGACGAAGGGCGACAAGCGAAACCGGTGAAATCAGAGGACCCTCGGCGGGCTCGTCTTTTGGCTTCCAATACCAATCTTGAGCGCATCTCAGAGTGGCTGACGACAATGTTGGTCGGGGTGGGACTGTCGCAGTTGACGCTTTTGGGCGCCAAATTTCAAATGTTCGCTGACTTTCTCGCAAGCCATGCCAAGGTGTTCGGTACTGGGTCGACTGCTCATGCAGGAGCTTTGCCCGTCGTGGGGCCGTTCCTGCTCATCTTTTGCATCGTCAGCGGCTTCGTTTTCTTATATCTTTATACGCGCATCTACCTTTCTCCACTTTTTCAACATGTTGAGGAGGTTTTTGGAGAGAGGGGGGAGCCTGGACAGGAACTGCTGAAGGTCGGGCAGCCGGAGGTTCAGGAAGCCGCAGCGCAACTCGCGCAGGCTTCAGAAAGTCCGTCGATGACCTATGCTGCTGGTGCGGCGAGTCTTTCCGTCAATGAAAGTTTGGATGTCATCTTCAATCTGCTTTACGAAAGGGATGGCTATGAGAAGGCAATCGCCATTGGGAATACAATTGCAGGTACAAGTGCGGCAAAGCTACCAAAGTATTGGTTCTTGATGTGCGCTGCTCTCGGGCAGAAGCATCATCAACTGAAGCTCAAGGGTTCTTCTGCAGACGATCTCAGGACGATCCGAAACGCAGTTTTGGACGCCGCACGACAGGCTGTTCGCCTCGACCCAAAATACAAGAAGCGCCTGACAATGCTGCTGGATCCGAATGGTAGGGATAACGATCTTCAAGACTTTGCGGATGACGTCGATATGCGTCGGATACTGTCCCTCAACCCCTGATCAGGCGAAGCTCTTGCGCTTCCTGTCTATAGCGGGCGTCTTTTCGGCGGGCAGGGTCTGGAGGACGCGTTTGGCGGGGAGGATGGCGATGGCTTCGGTGCCTTCGCGCAGCTTCGACTTGAGGACGAACTGACCGTCATGCTTGGCAAGGATCGCCTGGACGATCGGCAGTCCGAGGCCGGTTCCCTGTTCGGCGCTCTTGATCGCGATCGAGCCCTGTCCGAAGGCCGAAAGGACAATCGGAATTTCCTCTTCCGGAATGCCCGGGCCGTTATCCTTGATCGATACGTACTGGCCGCCGCTCGAGGTCCAGCCAACCTTGACCATGACTTCGCCGCCCTGTGGGGTGAATTTAACGGCATTCGACAGAAGGTTGAGGATGACCTGGCGGAGCGACTTCTCGTCGGCCCAGACCGATGGCAGCGATCCCTCGAATTGCTGCAGGATCGAAATGTTCTTGCCGCGCGCCCTTAGCTGCACCATGCCGATGCAGTCCTCGGCGACATCGAGCACCGAGATGGCTTCCTCGCTGAGGTCGTATTTGCCCGCCTCGATGCGCGAGAGGTCGAGGATTTCATTGATCAGGTTGAGCAGGTGCTGGCCGGAGCTGTGAATATCGTCGGTGTATTCCTTGTAGGTCGGGTTGTTGAGCGGCCCCATCACCTCAGCCGACATCACCTCGGAAAAGCCGAGGATGGCGTTAAGCGGGGTGCGTAGCTCGTGGGACATCGAGGCGAGGAAGCGCGACTTCGCAAGATTGGCCTCCTCGGCGCGCCGGCGGGCTTCGTCCGACATCGCCTTCGCGACCTCGAGCTCGGCGATCAGGTCGTCCTTCTCAGACTGGAAAGACAGGATCTTGACGTTGAACTGAAAGATCCGGTCGCCAATGAAGACGAAGAACAGCACGGCGGCGGCAAAGGTGGAGGCCAGGCTGACATCGAGAATGTCCCGCGTCACGAAGGCCCGGAGGCAGAGGGCCGCGACAGCCGGCGCGAAGGCGTAAAGCACGCTTCGGGGCAACAGGAAGTTCGACATGGCCATCACGCAGAGCGCGACGAGCAGGGTCGCGCCCTTGTAGAGCAGGAAGCTTTCGCCGGTGCAGGTGGCGCAACCGTTCAGCGCGAAAAGAGCCCAGCAGCAGCCGAGGAAGACCTGGCCGCAGAGCAGGATGCGGCGCCAGGTCTGAGCGCTTTCGACGGTGATCTGCTGGCGGCTGGCACGCTTGCCGAGGATCAGGTTGACGGCATGGATGCTGAGCGTCAGCAGCGCCCAGGCGACGATGGCTATGTCCTGGGTAACGCAGACGCCGAGGGCCGCGACGACAACGACGAAAAGCGGTACCAGGCTGGCACCCTGCAGCATGTTCATTATATACATCGTCAGCAATTCGCGGTCGAAACTACCGACATGACCGGATTGCAAACGCTCGCGGGTCTGCCGCACGGCCTTCGACACAGCCTTGTTGCGATGCTGGCGGGACCGATCCACAATGATCTTGTCTGATGATATGCTGACGCCGGTACTCATGTGCGCGATACTTGTTCTGCAGATGCCGAGAGAGTATGCGGCAATCCTTAAGAAGATGCTGCCAAGCAAGGATTTGTTTGCCATCTTCGGGAAGGAGTTGTTTTGGAAAAAGGCGGAAAGGTGGCGCGGTCGGGCGGACTGGCGCGCGATAGTTTTATGACGTTTGCTTTTCTGGCGCTTCTGGGATTGCTTGCATGGAAGTTGAACAAGCCGGTGGAAACCCTTTCATTCGAAATATTTTCCGTCATCGACGGCGACAGCCTTGCCAGCGGCGAGCAGCGGTTTCGGCTGCAGGGCATCGACGCGCCCGAGCTGCGGCAGCAGTGCCGGCGTGAAGGACTGTCCTGGGATTGCGGCGTCGCGGCGCGCGCGGCGCTGGGCCAGTTGCTGCCCGGCGGGCGCGCCGAGTGCCGGGGCGGACAAAGGGATCGCTACGATCGGTTGCTGGTGACATGCGTGGCCGGGGGGTTGGAGATCAACAGGGAAATGGTCCGGCGCGGCATGGCCGTCTCCTATGGCGAATACCAGGCGGACGAGGCGGCGGCGAAGGCGGCAAAGGTCGGGCTCTGGGCCGGCAGCTTCGAGCGGCCGCGCGACTACAGGCAGGACGGCGGAGTGACAGCCCGGCGCGGAGATGACCCCTTGGCTGCCGTTGGCGACACCATCCGCGGATGGATCGGCTGGCCATGACCGAGATTGCCGAGGAAGATGGGCTGCAGGCGCTGCGCCGTAGTGTCGCTGCCTGTCGCATCTGCCGCCACGCACCGGCGCGGGGAATGGAGCACCGGTTGCCCCATGAGCCGCGGCCGGTGACGATCATCTCATCCAAGGCGCGGATCCTGATCGCAGGGCAGGCGCCGGGTCTGCGGGTCCACCAGAGCGGCCTGCCGTTCGACGATGCTTCGGGAGACCGGCTGAGGCAATGGCTCGACGTCGATCGGGCCGCCTTCTACGACCGCCATCGCTTCGCCATCCTGCCCATGGGCTTTTGCTTTCCCGGCTACGATACCACCGGCAGCGATCTTCCGCCCCGGCGCGAATGCGCGCCGACCTGGCGGGCGACGGTGCTTGCCGCCATGCCGCAGATCGAACTGGTGCTGGCGATCGGTCAATATGCCCAGGCCTGGCATCTGGGGCCCGCCCGCAGGAAGTCGATGACCGAGACCGTATCTGCCTGGAAGCAATATCTTTTGATCAATGACGGGGTGCCCGTTCTGCCCCTGCCGCATCCGAGCTGGCGCAACAGCGGCTGGCTGAAACGCCATCCGTGGTTTGAGGCCGAACTTCTGCCCGTCCTGCGAAATCGGGTGAAAAACCTCGGAATCTGAAACGAGTTTCTTTTCTTCCCTCGGAATCGCGCTATAGAGAGAATATATTTCGAACAAGGACATTGGGGATGGACCGTCTCGATAGAAAGATCCTGCGCCTTTTGCAGGAAGATTCCACGCTTGCAGTCGCTGATCTTGCCAAGAAGGTCGGCCTTTCGACCACTCCTTGCTGGCGCCGCATCCAGAAGATGGAAGAGGATGGCGTCATCCGCCGGCGCGTGGCGCTGCTCGACCCGGTCAAGGTCAACACCAAGGTCACGGTCTTCGTGTCGATCCGCACCGCCAGCCATTCGATCGAATGGCTGAAGCGATTCTCGGAAGTGATCGGCGAGTTTCCCGAAGTGGTTGAATTCTACCGCATGAGCGGCGATGTCGATTACCTTTTGCGGGTGGTTGTGCCCGACATTGCTGCCTATGACGCCTTCTACAAGCGGATGATCGCCAAGATCGAAATCCGCGACGTATCTTCGGTCTTCGCGATGGAGCAGATCAAGTATTCGACGCAATTGCCGCTCGACTACATGCTTCTCGACGCAGGCAAGTCGAACGAAGAATAACTGGCGGGCGGCCTGTCATCGGGCCGCTTGCTATATCATTGACAGGCGGCACCCGGCCGCCTGAGGATAGGCGGTCGGCAGCGCCGACCTCCCCGGAGATCGACGCTACTTCTTGTCCAGACGCGCCAGCAGGGACGACGTGTCCCAGCGTTTTCCGCCCATCGCCTGCACCTCTCCGTAGAACTGATCGACCAGCGCTGTGACGGGCAGGGCAGCGCCGTTGCGGCGCGCTTCGCTGAGCACGATGTCGAGATCCTTGCGCATCCAGTCGACGGCGAAGCCGAAATCGTATTTCCCGGCCATCATCGTCTTGTGGCGGTTTTCCATCTGCCAGGAGCCGGCGGCACCCTTGGAAATGACGTCCACGACCTTCTCGATGTCGAGGCCGGCCTTCTGGCCGAAATGGATGCCTTCCGCCAGACCCTGGACAAGGCCGGCGATGCAAATCTGGTTGATCATCTTGGTTAACTGGCCGGCGCCGACATCGCCCATCAGTCCGACCATGCGGGCATAGGCGTCGATCACTGGCTTTGCCTTCTCGAAGACAGCAGCGTCGCCGCCGCACATCACGGTGAGCACGCCGTTTTCGGCACCCGCCTGGCCGCCGGAGACCGGCGCGTCGATGAAATAGCAGCCCTTGGCTCTGGCTGCCGCATCGAGTTCGCGGGCGACTTCCGCGCTTGCGGTGGTGTTGTCGATCAGGATCGCGCCCGGCTTCATTCCGGAGAACACGCCGTCCTTTCCGATCGTGACGGAACGGAGGTCGTCGTCGTTGCCGACGCAGGTGAAGACGAAGTCGGCAGTGCTTGACGCCTCTGCCGGGGTGGCAGCGGACGTACCGCCATATTGCTTGACCCAGGCCTCGGCCTTGTCAGCGGTCCGGTTGTAGACGGTGACGGCATGACCGCCCTTGACCATCAGATGGCCGGCCATCGGATATCCCATGACCCCGAGGCCGATGAAGGTGACATTCGCCATTCGCGCATTCCTTTGCAGATTTCGCCAGAGCATTAGCCCAAAGCAGAAAAGCTGGAAAGGCCGTAAGCCCTAGCAAGGGTCGAGGTTGTCGATTTCGCGAATGGTCGTTTCCGCAGCAGCGCATTCCGGCAAGCGCCCTAATTTCACAAAATCCTTTGTCGATCTAATCCCTAGACTTCTTCAGTGTTGACGCATCGCAATCGAGCCAAAACTCTGGGAGACGCAGCATGATTTCGCGCAGACAGACATTGGGGCTCTTGGGAGCCGCCGCCGCTTCGGCAATCCTGCCGCTTGCCCGACAGGCGAATGCCGCGACCGCCACGCATCTGCGTATCGGCTGGCAGAAGAACGGGGTGCTGGCGCTTGCCAAGCGCAACGGCGCGCTGGAGAAGCGTCTGGCCGGGCAGGGCATTGCGGTCGAGTGGTCGGAGTTCACGTCCGGTCCGCCATTGCTCGAAGCACTCGGTGCCGGTGCGCTGGATTTCGGTGCAACGGGCGATGTGCCGCCGCTCTTCGCCCAGGCGGCGAACGGCAATCTCCTCTATGTCGGTCTCTACAGGGGTAGCCCGGAGGCCTCGGCAATCCTGGTGCGGGCGGATTCTCCGATCAAGTCGCTGGCTGACCTGAAGGGCAAGAAGCTCGCTTTCAAGCGTGGTTCGAGTGCCCACAACGTCGCGGTCAAGGCATTGCGGGCGGGTGGGCTGACGCCGGCCGATGTCGAGCCGATCGATCTCTCGCCGCCGGATGCCGCCGCCGCCTTCAAGACCGGCAGCATCGATGCCTGGTCGATCTGGGACCCCTATCTGGCGATTGCCGAAGCCGATCCGCAGACCCGCGTGCTGGCGACCGCACGGGGCATTGTCGACAGCTACTCCTTTTTCCTCGCCAACAAGGATTTCACCAAGGAAAACCCCGACGTCATCTCCACTGTGATCGACGAACTCGGCAAGGTCGGCGCGGCAGCCCAGGGAAAGCTCGACGATACCGTTGCAGCGCTGGCGGCAATCACCGGCGTGCCCGCCGATATCACGCGGATAGCATTGACCCGGCCGGGCTCCGATCTCGGCAGCGTCTCGACGATGACAGATGCAGCGGTTGCCTATCAGCAGTCTTTGGCCGACGAATTCTACACGCTGGGCATCTTGCCGAAGAAGCTCGACGTCGGCGACATCGTCTGGAGGCCGAAGGCGAGCTGAGCCTCGCGTCACCGGAAAGCAGGCCAGATCGTTGTTCAAGCGACAATTCGAGCAAAATTATTCTAGCAAGCTGCTGCGGTTCAAAATCCGCAGCTTCGATCTCCACCGATCCTCATGACACTATTGACGCAACGGACAGAGATCCGGCTGTGATTTTTACGAGGCATTTCAATGATCACCCGCAGACAAACGCTTGGGCTATTCGGTGCAGCCGCCTCCGTGGCGATATTGCCGCAAGTCCGGGATGCCAGGGCCGCCACCGGCGTAACACTCCGGATCGGCTGGCAGAAATTCGGCGTGGTGCCGCTCGCCAAGAAGAGCGGTGCGCTGGAAAAGCGCCTGGCGGACAAGGGTGTGACCGTCGAGTGGAACGAGTTCACCTCGGGCCCGCCATTGCTGGAGGCGATCGGCGCCGGCGCCATCGATTTCGGCATCACCGGCGACGTGCCGCCGCTGTTTGCCCAGGCCGCCGGGCGTGACCTGCTTTATGTCGGCGCCTATCAGGGGCCGGCCGCTTTCCACGGCCTGCTCGTGCACAAGGATTCGCCGATCCAGAAGATCGAGGACCTCAAGGGCAAGAAGCTCGCCTACAAGCGCGGCTCCAGCGGCCATAACTTCGCCATCCAGGTTCTCCGCAAGGGCGGGCTGACGGTTGCCGACATCACCGAAGTGGATCTCGCCCCACCGGATGCCGCCGCCGCCTTCAAGAACGGCAGCATCGACGCCTGGGCAATCTGGGATCCCTATTTTGCCGTGACCGAGACAGACCCGCAGACACGGGTGCTGACGACCTCGGACGGGATCATCGACAACTGGGGCTATTTCCTCGGCAACGGCGCCTTCACCGCGAAGAACCCGCAAGTGATCGCCGACG
>Ga0070670_100002252_pt1 | contig 15863 bp, 13 predicted proteins | sample KBSS63metaG_FD_64665 | JGI IMG/M metagenome (GOLD analysis project Ga0070670, IMG submission 64665) | Switchgrass rhizosphere microbial communities from Kellogg Biological Station, Michigan, USA - KBS S6-3 metaG | ecosystem: Host-associated > Plants > Roots > Rhizosphere > Soil ... | reverse complement strand
TATTCGCGCGCGATGTCGGCGACGAGCGCTCTCAAGCCGCCTGCATCGCAGAGCAATACGGGCAACTCGATAGTCAGCAGATGGTCCCGTCCCGAAGACGAGGTCAGGTTCAAGAGAGCAGCCGGGCGGGTTGGCGGCTCATCGGCGATCACCTGGAGCGGCGTCGAGATTTCCGGCGGCGCGTAGAAGCTCGTTCGCAGAATTTCGTGCCGGACCGGCAGTTCGTCGAGAACCGCCTTGAGGGTCACGAGATTCACGTCGCCCCGGATCCGCACAGCGGCATGGGCCACGTACGGCGAGGCGGCGTCAGACGGCTGCGCACCGATTTTCCACAGATGACGCTGTTGGGGAGAAAGTTGAAACCCTTCGATGTTCAGATCCGGCATGCCTGGGACTCCGCTCCGATTCTAGATTTCGACGCAGACGGCCGCCTGACCGTGGCGTTCCGCCATGCCGGCCAGCAGCCGTCGTGGGCCGGTGAACGGCCGTCGTCCGTGGGCCGTTCGCATGTTGTCGAGGAGGAGCAGGTCTCCGGTCTGCCAATTGAAGACCACCTCCTCCTGGTGATAGGCCTCGCGGATTTCGTCAAGTGCCGAGGTCTCGATCGGCGAGCCGTCGCCGTAGTAGGCGTTGCGCGGCAATTCGGCCTCGCCAAATCGCTGCAGTAGCAGCTCGCGCGACGCCTCGTCGAGGCTCGTCACGTGAAATAAATGCGCCTGGTTGAACCATAGGGACTCGCCAGTCGCCGGATGGGTGGCCACGGCCTGGCAAACCTGCCGCGTCGTCAACCGATCGCCGCTCTTCCACTCGAACGCCATGCCGACGTTCCCGCACAGGCGCTCGACATCGCCCGGTTCGGTGGTCTGGAAGACTTCCTGCCACGGCAGATCCACACCGTGGCCGTAGTTGCGGACGTACATCACTTGAAGCTGTTCAAACTTGTCGCGGACTTGCTTCGGGATGCGGCTCAGCACCCTGTGGCTGTTGGCAATCGGGGTCTGGCCGCCGCCCGCCGCGGGCGTCACGGCATAGAACCAGATCTTGAGCGGCCAGGCGCGCGCGTAGGACATTTCGTTGTGAAGCGGAATACTCCGTGTCGCCGGATATTCGGTTGAGGTGTAAATCGATCCAGCGACCCGCGTGCGCGGCGTGGACCGATATTCGTATTCGAGCAGCGAGCCCGACAGCGCTTTCACACAGTCCTCGAATCGCTCGGTGCCGCCCACCTCGAAGCCGCGAAACAGCAGTCCTCCATGTTCAGCGAGGCGCTCGTTCACCAGTGCGCGGTTATTGCGGAGCCAGGTCGGGAGATCGAGATCCGGCACGGAAGGTTCCACCAGCCACGGCAACATTTGTCCTTCGAATAACGGCTGGAACCGGCACATGCCGCCTGGCGAAACCGTGATCGATTTGCGCTCGCCTCGTTTGGCGATGGGCAGGGGAGGGTTGACGCCGTCAGGATTCATCACTCACTCGTTTCGTTCGCGGCCCCTGGAGCGCCGCGACAGCTTGTCGCGAAGGGCTTGTTGAAAGACGTTCGCCTGCAAATCGATTCGACGTTGCTCGTTCTCGGACAAGGTGGCCGTCAACCCTCCAACCGGTTGAAGGGCGTCACTCGCCATGTCGTTCAACACCCGCAGCAGGTCTTCGGCGATATTCGCAATCGTCTCCGGCGAGAATCGCGCCGTCTCGTATAACACCTGCATGCCCAGCCGGCGACCGGGCACACACCGTAATGTCAACGGCAGGCTGTTTCGGATGTGTGCCTGGACGTTCGTGATGGCCACGCTGCCATGTCGTTCGGAATCGGATCCGTAACCGGGGTTGTTTTCGAATACGAGGATGCTTTCGAACAGTGCCAGTCGCCGCGGCACATCGCTCCATCGCTGGATCGCCGAGAGCGGAGCGAAATCGAACTCGCGAGCGCTCATCTGCTGCAGCTGAATTGTCCGCAACCACTCGGCGACGCCGGTCGTGGGCGCGATCCGGACGCGGACCGGCAGAGTGTTGATGAACAGCCCCAGCATCATTTCCACGCCGTCCAGAGCGGCCGGTCTGGCATTGACGGTTGCGCCAAACACGACGTCGCCGCGTTTGCTGCTGCTGGCGAGCAGCAGCGCCCAGGCGCCGCATACGAGTGTGTTGAGCGTGAGCCGGCTCGCCTGCGCGAATTGTCGCAGCCGCCGCGTGGCCTGCTCGTCGAGTTCGACCTGATGTTCGTCGTAGTCGCGCGTCGCCATCGAGTCGCGCCGCGCCTCGGACCAGAGCGGCGTCGGGGCGGCGAAGCCGTGGAGCTCGTTTTGCCAGAATGTTTCGGCAGCCCGAAGGTCCTGTTCGCCGAGCCACTGGATGTAGCGCCGGTAGGGCTGCGGAGGCTCGGCGTCGAACGGCTGGCCCCGACGGATCGCCTCGTAACATGCGAACACTTCGCCAAAGAGCAACGGTTTGCACGAGCCGTCCAGCAGCAGATGGTGATGCGCGACGACCAGTTCGTGATGGTCCGGACCGCAGCGGACGAGCGTCAACCGCATCAACGGTGGCGCGGCGACATCGAATCCCCGGTCGTGCTCAGCGAGCAGCAACGCGGTCAGGCGCTGCTGTTGTTCCTCAGGGGTGAGCGCCTGCCAGTCGTCTTCGGCCACTGGCAGCGTCACATCGTGATGCACGACCTGCACCGGTTCACTTCGATCCCGCCAGTGGAACGACGTCCTCAGGATCGGGTGTCGAGCGATCACCGTGGTCCACGCGGCGAACAGCGCCGGCGCGTCAAGCGGTCCGGCAATTCGATAGCTCACGGCAATGCAGTACATCCCCGGCCGGGAGGACTGAATGGTGTCGTACAGCATCCCTTGTTGCATCGGCGAAAGGGCGTACTGGTCGTCGATCGCCGTGCGCCGATCTATCGGCAGCGTTTCCAATCGGGTAGTCTCAATAGCGCACAGGCCCCGGATCGCCTGATGCGAGAGTAAGATCGAACGTCAGACGGTTCATGGCGGCGCACGTTCTCAATCCTGCATCCAGCGAAGAGGCAGTCGTGTTCGGTGTCGAGGGCCGCCTGGTGGGCATCGTGACGCCGCCGCCCGCGCACGCCGCCACCGGCGCGCCGCGTATTGGCGTCATTTTCCTGAACGCCGGCGTGGTCCACCGCGTCGGGCCCAGCCGTCTGTATGTGACGCTGGCCCGCCACCTTTCGCGTTCCGGCTTCACGGCGTTCCGATTCGATCATTCGGGTATTGGCGACAGCCAACCCCGCAACGATCACCTCACCTTCGAACAGAGCTCGGTGGCCGAAGCGATCGAAGCCATGGACTGGCTGGCTGCCGAACGCGGCTGCCGCCACTTCGTCATCGTCGGTCTGTGTTCGGGCACGCTGACCGCGTTCAGAACCGCGCAAGCGGACGAGAGAGTCAAGAGCGTCGTCCTGCTGACCGCCCTCCTCGTCGATCCGTCGACGGTTCCCGCGGAGGTCGTGCAGGAGGCATCGGAGCGACGGATCGCGCGGAGCTATCTGGTCGAGAAGGCCTCGAGCGCGGCGGCCTGGCGCAAAATCTTTGCGAGGAGAGTCGATTATCGTCGAATCGTTCGAGTACTGCGCCGGCTGATCGCGGGACGCGTCAAGCCGCCGACGGCGGTCCCGGGCAGCGACGTGCTGGTCCGCGAACTCCAGGCGTTGCTCGAGCGCGGCGTCTCGCTGCAGTTCATCTACGCCGAGCCGACGACCGTGCTCGAGTGGTTTCGGATGACGGTGGCCCCGGCGATCCCCGGTCTTCAGCGTCATGGCCGAATCGAGGTGCACATCATCAAGCACGCCGACCACACCTTTACGCGGCTGCGGCATCAGTCCGAAGTCGTACAGCGTGTCGCCACCTGGGTCCGCCAATGTATCTGACAACACCGCAATCGACGCATTACGATCCTTCGAAGTTTGCCGCGTCATCACCGCGCGAAAACCATTTCGACTGGGACCTGTACTACCGGTTCAAGAATCAACGGGAGCATTTCTGGCGTGCCCGTGTGGACGCCGACGCCGGTTTTCGGTCCCAGATTGCCGATCACTTCGCGGCGTTCCAGCAATCGATCGAGACGACCATCCGCCTGTTGCAGGCGATCGAGCGGCCGGATGTGCTCGACATCGGGCTGAGCTCCGAGCAACTCGATCGGGCGGTGCTGAAGCGGACCCGCGGAGAGGTCGCGGTGCTCGATGTCCAGCCGGAAGCAGGGCGCTCGTATGAACGGGCATTCGGCGGCAGAGGATCGTTCATCCTCGGCGACGTCATTTCATTCGCGCGCCAGAACGCCGGCGCGCGGTTGTTCGATCTCGTCTACAGCGTCGGCCTGCTCGAGCACTTCCCCGACAAAGCAGACATTCTCGACGCGCATGTCCGTCTGGCCAAACCCGGTGGACTCGTGCTGATCTACGTGCCCATCGATACCGAGGCGAATTGCGCGCTCACCAGGCTGGTGCCGGAGTGGGAGAATTTCGGTCATCGCGAGCTGCTCGCCCCCGACGAATTGAGGGAGGCGTGCGCGCACCCTGAACTGGAGATCGTCTCGGTCGATGCGGTTGGCTTCTTTTCCGCGCTATGGGGGAGGAGAATCGCCGTTTCCTAGAGACCAGGCCAGTGCGCCTGGCCGCTTTGATAATTGTCCAGCGTGCCGATGTCGATCAGATATTCATTGATCCGGTAGGCGCCGAGTCTTGGGACCATCCGCGGCAACACATGATGCCCGAAGTCGAGAACGGAGCCGTCAGTCGGCGCCGGCATGTAGTCGAAGATTTCCTGATTGGTGACGTAAATCCCGGTGTTCGCCAGGTTCGATCGCGGCTGCGCCGCCTTTTCTTCGAAGGCCAAAACATGGCCGTCGTCGTCCACCACGACCGTGCCTTTTTCCCACGGGCGGTCGGTCGGGGCCACGCCAATCGTGATCGGATCGGTCCGCTGATCGTGAAATTGAATCATGCGGCGCAGATCGACGTTGGTCAGGTTGTCCGCATAGAGAATGAGGAAGCGGTCCTCGCCCTCGACGAAACGGCGGTTGGCGAGCACGGTGCCGGCACTTCCAAGGAGCTGTCGTTCGTGCGTCGTTCTCACCGCGACCGACGTCTGGTGGGCCCGTAAAAAATCCACCACCCGGTCGTGCGCGTAATGCAGGTTAATCAGCACCTCGGTGACGCCGTGTCGCTCCAGCAGCGCGAGCCATAACGCCATCAGCGGCGTCCCGCGAATCGGTATCAGACACTTCGGAACGTTTTCGGTGAGCGGACGCAGACGCCGCCCCTCGCCGGCAGCGAGGAGAAACGCTTTCACAAGATTGGCCGGCGCCGCTCCATCGCGCGTCTCGCTGGCGATGGTAATATCCGAGCGATGTCGCGAAGATGGCGGATGACGCTCATCGTGGCGCTGGTCATCGCCGCGCTCGGCGGCTCCGCGTTTCTCGGCGGATGCAACAAGACGCCAACGACGCCCGATACGCCGACCACCGATCCGTCCATTCCGCCGCCGCTCGCATGCCCATCGCCCACCTCAGGCCAGACCGGGCCGACCTACTACGTCGCCATCAACGAGAAGGGCGCCGACAACAGCAAGTGCGACGGGATGTCGCCTGATGATCGCGGAAGCGGACATTGTCCGTTCAAGGATTTCACAGCCGCAAAGACGTTCGGCCTGCTTCGCAACGTCGCCGGCGTTCGCGTCGAAGTTCGAGCCGGCGTCTACACCTTCATCGACGAAGGGCTGTCGATCCAGGGCACGGGAAACAATGAAGCTGGCCGCATCGTGCTGACGGCCTACCAGAACGAAGCGGTGGTCTTCGATGGCCGCAATGCCCTGCGTGAGGTGATTCGGATGTCGGGCCGCTTCACCGCCCTCGAGCGTGTCAGCATCCGCAATTCCGCTGCCTATAACGTCCAGGTTGGATCGGGAAGCGACCAGCTCATTCAATGCAATCGATTCCTGGCCAACATGGCCAGCGACTCGCTGAAAGGCGTCGACGGCGCGAGCCGGACCATTGTCCGCGGCAACGATTTCAGCGGCTGGGATTCTCAGGCCATCGACATGACCAACGTCCGCGACTGGACGATCATCGGCAACGAATTCCACGATCCGAAGAGCGCTACCGGGAATGCGCTCGGGGCGAAGTTCGGATCGCGAGACGTGCTGATCACCGGCAATCGCTTCCGCAATACCAGAGGCTTGTCGTTTGGCGGCACGTCCTCGGCGCACAGCGACGACTTCGAGGCCTACAATCTCGTCGCCGAGCACAACCTCTTCGACACCGTCGGCGGGGCAATCGTCCGCTTCTATTCCTGCGCCAACTGCACGTTCCAGGACAACGACGCCAAGGCCGTCGGCGGCGGGTTCGTGTTGTTCGGCGAGCAGACCGACGGACCCAGCGGATGCCCGGGCGGATGCCGCGCCACGCAAGGCGCGACCATCGTGCGAAATCGCCTCACCGATCTGCGCGGCACGCCGTCGAATACGTTCTGGGGACTCTATCGTCACGAAGCCCAAGGACTGAATTCCGGTAGCAACCTGTACTGCGTTCCCCCGAACCAGGATCCGCGATTCCGGCTCGATGACCAGGACCTCACCTTTGCCTCCTGGGCGTCCGCGATTGGCACCGATGGCACGTCGACCGTCGCCCGATCCGATTCCGCCGTCTGCAACGCCTGGTAAGCGGCCAGCCTGAACGTCCAGTGCCTACGGCACGATCACGATATCGCCGGCAGCGATGATCACGTTGGTGTTGCTCTTTCCGGCGCTCACGCTGGTCGAGTAGCGGACAGGAATGCGTTCGTAGAGGTGATCCGGCGGCGATCCGCGTCGCAGGATGTAGATGCCGTCGGCGTCGGCATATTCGGTAGGTCCGCCGGCGAGGGCTAACACGTCGAGCACCGTGGTGGGTCCCTGCAGATCGTATCGACCTGGCTGTCTTACTTTGCCGAGCACCGAGACCTTCAGGTTGGCGACGCGTGTCACGACCACCGTGACAATCGGCGTCGTCACATATTTCGCGAGGTTTTCCTGAAGGGTGTTTTGAATGGCCACCACCGTGGAATCGGCCGCGCGCAGTTCACCGGCCAGCGGGTAGGAAATCCATCCATCAGGCCGGACGGTGACCTGCATGGAAAGATCCTTGTTTCGCCACACGATGACGTCGAGGACGTCGCCGGCGACGATGCGGTACGTGCCCTGCGCGGTCGGACTTTGCGGCTGTGCCTGAGCGACTGTGGCAGCGAGCACCACGCAAACGACCACTTGTGCAATTTTTGACATCTGACCCCTACTTCATCGAAATCGGCCGCTGAATCGTCATACCAAAGGCGGCTCTCGTGCGCTTTCGTGATTTACCGACTGATACGATCTGCAAGTCAGACAGCGCCAGGGCGCGATCCTGATACCGGTAGCTGAACACGCCGTCGAGACTCAGCCACCTTGTGATCAGGTAATGCGCAGTTCCTTCCAATCGATAGCTTCTGGCGCGCTGCCCGGCCAGCGAGTTGCGGTACAAGCCGGGGCGTCCGACGATCTGGACTCGGCGCGCCACAACCCGCGCCGCTCTGATCTCCAGCGCCTCCGTATCTATGAACCCAGAGGCGCCAAATCCAAGTTCCTGTGACCGTGCGTACGTGACCGCCAGCAGATCGTCGACATTTCGATACGTCAAGGCGGCACGGACTTCCGGCGCGCGTTCCCACCGGATCGGAATCTCGGTGGCCGGCGTAATGGTGGTGGGAACCGTCTGTGCGAGCCGCGGCCCAGCGAAGATGCTGGCCGAGAGATGCGGTGTCATCGACTGGGTCAGGCGGATGCCCGCGCTGTGGGACCAGAACACGCCCTTGGTGACCAGCGTGAGGGACCGCCCCTCGCCGCTCAACAGCTTCCCGTTGTATTCCGCGCCAATGCTCGTTCGCTCGGTCCGTTGAAAAGTGATCCCGGCGACGCCCGCTTGCAGGACGCTTCGCGCGCCCGGCCGTACCTCCGTCGCCTCTCCGAAGTCATCGTCCGTCACGGTGTAGCCGAGGTGCGCGCGCGAGGACTCCGAGGTGTTTCGCTCGATCGCGATGTTCGCCACAAGACTGGTCGTGCGACGCTCGCTCGCCACCAGGCCGGTTTCGTCCAGCACTTCTTCGGGACGTCGCGTGGACATGTAGCGCATGCGTCCGGAGATCAGCGATCGTTCGGTTGGCTTCGACTCGAAGCTCATGGCTCCAACCTGTCTGGCCAGGACATCGTCGAGCACCTGAAGCTGACGTTTGTGCCGTTCGCTGTCGAATGAGTATCCGAGATTGAAAAAACCCAGCGGACCCTTGTAGTGCGTCTCGAGGGAAGGCGTGACGCGTCCGAAGATACCTTTTGTCGTCGGACCGGTGGTCACGAGCAGGTTGTCCTCCCAGACGCCAAGCGCCTGGAAGGCGGGAACAACCGACCAGCCGCCGAGCTCCTCCGGACGAAACAACGTTTGCGCCTGCAGCGGCGCCACCGTGACGAGCCCGCTCAAGATCGCGGCCGCGACGATTCGACTCGTCATAGCTGCGCTTCCTGCGGGTATTCGATCGCCGCGAATACCGGCACCTCGCCGGTCGCGGGGGCCACCACGGTTTGCCGCAGGCGGCTCATCGCGAAGAACGCGGCGGCATAGATCGCATTGGCGACGAGGATGGTGGCCTGGAAACCGATGGCCATGCCAAGCAACACGCTGGCGAGACTGCCGATCACGGTAAACAGCCCGTTGAGACCCCATGCCCACGCCACCGCGCCTCTCGGATGACGTTCGACGACCAGGATGCCAAGCGGGAAGGGCATGCCGAGGAAGAAACCAAGCGGGAAGATCAGCGCTGAACCGACCGCCATGCGGACGGCATCGGGCGAGGCGAGGAAATGCTCGAAGATGGCCGGATAGGTGAACGCGAACAAGCCGCCGTAGGCCAGGATGCCGAGGAACGGCCAGGACCAACGGCCGGCCGGAGAAATACCCAGCGGCTGCGACGCCAGGCTGCCAATCCCCGCCCCGAGGAGCAGCGTGAACAGGACCAGCGCGTAAGTGTAGACGGGGTACCCGATCAATTTCATGAAGATCTGAATGAACACGAGCTCGATCAGGATGAATCCCATCCCGAGGCACGCGAAGTACACCATCGAGAGGTATCTCGCCGCGGGAGGTGTCTGACGTCGTTCGGCTCTCGACAGCGGGACCAGAATGAAGACGGCAGCAAAGAACAACGAGATGACGCCGGTCACGATCAGGTGGATCAGGTCCATCGGCACGCGATCCTTGCGGAGCTGTGAATTGAGCATGCCGGCGGTGGCCGCATCGACGAACGTGGCCTGGTCCGCTCGCAGCGGCCTTGCCGTCTTCCGGAGAAAGTTGAAAAACGGCTGGTCGTCCACGGCGGGACGGACTCGCACGCCCGCCCGGGCCCGCAGCTCAGATGGGATCTCGCCGGAGAAGAACTCGGGCGGGAGAAAACTCTTTGCCGCGTCGGTCGGATTCTGCAGCAACTCGAACGTGTACTCGTCGTCGCCGACCGTGGCGAAGAAGCCCCAGAGATCGTCGAGTTCCGCCTGCGTCCACGGTTGCATCTTGATCAGCAGCGTCGGCAGGGTGTCGCCCGACGTGTTCATCCCAAGGACGACGACGTGCCGTTGGAAGTCGGTGCGTCCGAGCTGCTTCCACGCCAGCGCGGCGGTCGTGATCATTCGCGCAAAGCCGAAGTGATTGATGTGCAGGATGCCGTCTTTGGTCAGATGCGTGAAGTATTCGCGGTAGGCCTCGGCCGTCTGCAGGTAGTTGGGCGACATCGCCCCGGTCCCGGCGGCCACGCTCGAGCTCGTGTGGTTGCTGTGAATCTGGATGATGTCGTAGGTCGACGTCGTGGCCCGGAGGAAGCTGCGACCCTCCATGGCGAAAGGATGCACGCGCGGGTCCTTGAAAATCCCGCCTGAGTACTCCGCGTAGCGGCCGGTCATCAACTGGACGACGGTGCGAACCATTTCGACGGCGTCGACCGACGACGCGCCGTACATCAGCGCCGCTTTGGTCTCCTGTCCGCCGGCGCTGCCAATCACCAGCACTCGTTGGTTCGAGTCGCGTTTGACGCGGTGCGAGGCGAGCACGCCGCGATGCCAGAAATGGAGGTGGATCGGAGCGGCGCCGCTCTCGATGGCAGACCGCAATCCCGCATAGTTGCCGTCGAAGGGAAAAATGTGGCTGCTTTGCGTGCCGCCGTCGTAGGCGATGTGCTTGCGGCGTGCCGCCGGGTCGGGGCGATCGGTCTTCGGATCATTCGGAATCTGATCGATGACGTCAATCTTCGAGATCGGGTCCCACCGGCTGAATTCAATGGCGCCGGCAAGGCGGGCTTCTTTCACGCCGCGCTTCGCGAGATGCTCGACGAAGTCGAAGGCGGCCGGTCCGCTGACCGCCGGAATCGCGGTGGCCAGCACGGCGGCGACTGACGCCGCCACACGAATCGCCGGCCTCGACGCCAGCAGCGCCGCAGCGAGCAGACCGAATGATCCGGCCACGAACAGAATGCCGCCCGGCCCGATCGGCGCCAGCAGCGGAATGATCAGCACGCAGCCGACGCCCGCACCGACCAGATCCCAGAAATAGAGCGCCTGAATCGAGCGTGCGCCGGACGAGAACAGCAGCGTGAACACCAAGCCGGACAGAAAGAACGGCACGACCAGCGCGACATACATCGCGGAGAACGCGAAGATCTGCTGCAGCGGATGGTCCGAGACGGCTTCGTAGTCGAACGGCAGTGCGTTCAACACCGGGCGCAACGCGAGCGTGCTGACCGTGAACAGGATGGCCAGTATCGGCAGCCACCGCGGACTCGAGTGCCAGAATCGATCGGGCTGCAAGGTGACGTAGACGCCGGCCAGCCCGAACGAAAACAGGGCGCATGCGATGACCATGTAGGCCATGTTCGGATTCAGAATGACGTCGAACACACGCGTCAGCACGAGCTCGAGCATCAGCGTTGCCGCTGCCATGAAGAAGAGCGCCAGGCGTGTCGTCATCTGATGGGATCGTTTCCGGGATTGATGGTCAGGCGTGGGCGGGTGCGCGCAGCCGGCTTCTGACCCGGTCGCACACCGCATCGATGTCGAAGTGTTTCAGGCACAAGTTGTCGTTGCATGGCGTCAGACGCTGGTTGAACGGGCTGACGCACGGACTGCACGAAAAGCCGGCGTAGATCACGTCCACACTCTTCGCCAGCGGCCGATAGCGGTCGGGAATTTCCGGGCCGAAAAAGACCACGACGTGGACGCCAGTGAGACACGCGAAGTGCGCCGGCCCGGAGTCGTTCGTGACCAGCACCTGCGCCAGATTGAACAGGTGCAGCAGCTCCATCATCGTCGTCAGGCCGGTGAGATCCAGAATGCGCGGCGAGGTGACGCGCTCGCAAATCGCCGCGGCATCGGGTTTTTCCTCGGCGAGCCCGGTGATCAGCACGTAGACCTCGGGATCCTCGAGCAGGCGATCGGCGAGGCGAGCGTAGTCCTCGAGCGGCAGCCGCCGCATCGGAAATCGCTTGCTGGCGTTGGGATTCAAAACCACCAGTTTGTGCGATCGATCGATCGACGGACTGAGTCGCCGCAACGTCGTCCAGACGCGGGCTTCCGTCTCGCGGTCGATCGTCATCTGCGGAATGGTCAGCCGATCCGCTCCCAGCGGCCGCTTGACGCGCGGCACCTGACCCTCGGGCGCTGCCAGCGCGTGCACCAGGTCGAGAAACGTATGGCCGGCGTGAATGTGCGGGTTGTAGATGACTGAATGGGTCAGCAGATTGCCGGTGTAGAGGCCTTCCTGATTGAAGCGGTGGAAGCCGACCCGGGTCGTGGCACCGCTAACGTAACTGAGCAGGCTGCTGTAGCGGACGAATGTCTCGAGATTGACGACGGTGTCGATCTTCCGGCGCCGGGCGACGAACGGAAACAGCAGCGTGTCCTTGACCAGGCCGACCATCGACTTGTTGTTGATGGTGAGAATGTTGTCCGGATCGATGAGGTCGAGCATGTCGACGCTCGAGCGCGTTTGCCCGAAACAGAGGAAATGCAGCGTCGCCTCGGGAAACAACTCCTGGCATTTCTTCAGGGCGGGATAGGCGACCACCATCGTGCCCATCTCGGCCAGCTGGATGAAGAGGATCCGTTTCGGCCGGGCGTTCGGCTGGGCGCGATTGAGGCCGAGCAGCCCCTGGATTCGGTAGAGGAGCGTCGCGGCAAAGCACAGTGGAATACCGACCCAGAAGTCGATCCACCGCATCGTGTTTGGTTCCATGCGTATCAGGGAGCGAGGAAAAACAGGCCAGACGACAATCGCTGGCCTGGTGGCGACGGCGGTCGATCGAACGTGACCGCGCGCAGCAGCGTGCCGCCGCCCTGGCCGTCACGGAAAATGCTGATGCCGTCGATCAATGAACCAGGCAGCAGCTCGCCAAAATCGGAAAGCGCCGGGGGCTCGTCGGGCTTGTATGACGGCGCGCTGTGGAAGTGCGGAGTGAACCACTGGAGTTCCGGATCGTGATCCGGCCAGAGGAACGTCAGGCCGATCGCCGGCGCCGGCGACAGATACGTTTCGACCAGGGCGCGGCCACCATTGCTATCGGTGAAATGCGCGTCCTTCGTCGAGCTGCCCCCGCTGACCGTCACATCCCAGTAGGCGGCTTGAAATCGTCCCGCCTGCAAGCGGCCTTCGATGTCACGGCTCCCGTAGACGATGTATCCGGTAAAGGTGCCACCGTCAGCGAGCGAACCGCGCAGCGTCAACAACGTCGGATGCCCCCCGGCGACGTTTTCGACGACGGTGCTCGGACCTGCCGGCGACACCGTCAAGCCGCCGCAGGCCGGGGCCAGCAGTGCGCTCGCCACGGCAAGCCATCGTTTCATGAGGGAAAACGTTGGGGCGTCAATACGCATTGCTGTCGCGCCACAGATGACGGAGTGTCATCAGAATGATTTTGAGATCGAGCAGCACCGACCAGTTGCGGATGTACCAGAGGTCATGTTCGACCCGCATTTCCATCTTCTCGATGGTCTCGGTCTCTCCGCGCCATCCGCTGGCCTGTGCCCATCCGCTGATCCCGGGCCTCACCTTGTGCCGCACCATGTAGTGACGGACCGATCGCCGGTAGTACTCGTTATGGGCGCTGGCGTGCGGCCGCGGACCGATCACCGACATCGTCCCGCTCAACACATTGAAAAACTGCGGAAGCTCGTCCAGCGATGTGCGCCTCAGAAACGCGCCCACGCGGGTCACTCGTGAATCGTTTCGCGTCGCCTGCGGGATCTCGTGGCCATCCTGGGATTCGGTCATGGTCCGGAATTTCCACATCCGGAACTCGCGGCCGTCGAGGCCATATCGCCGCTGACGAAAGAAGACCGGGCCAGGCGAGGTGAGCCGGAGCACGGCGGCGATGATCAGCATCGGTACCGCCATGACGAGCAAGACCATCGACGCGACGATCAGATCCTCCATGCGTTTGATCCAGCCGCCGACGCCGTAGAACGGCGTCTCGAAGACGCTGACCGCGGGCAGCTCGCCGATGCGCACCCAGCGTCCGTTGAACATGCTGAACAGAAACATGTCGGGGACGAAGTAGACCGACGTCGTCGTGTCGGAAAATGCGTCGAGGAGCTTGCCGATCCGTTCCGTATTGTTGATGGGAAGGGTCACGTAGATCATGTCTACCCGGCCTTCCTTGGCTTCTTCCAGGAGGTCGCTGGTCTTGCCGAGGAGCGGGCTCGGCAGATCGACGGGGACGCGCCCCGGCAGCGGCTCGCGGTCGTCGAAGATGCCAATCAGCTTCAGACCCATCCATGGTGCGCTGGTCACCGATCGCGCGACCTGGATGCCTTGCGGGCCGGTGCCGATGATGGCGACGCGGCGCATGTTGTAGCCGAGCGTCCGAGCCTTGGTCAGCCCGGTGCGGACGATGGCCTGCCAGGTGCCGAGCACGGCCGGGGTGATGAGAAACCACATCGTCACCGCCGCCCGCGAATACATCTCACTGACCTTGAAGAGATAACCCAGGAACAGCACGATGACCGCTGTCGCCGTCCACGTCGCCACCAGGTTTCGCAGGTCGAAGCGCAAGGCATGGCTGCGGCGGTCGTCGTAGAGGTGGAGGGCCTCCGCCGAGAGATAGAAAATGATGGCGGAGAAGGCGCCGAGCAGCGTGTAGCGGATGTCCCAATCCCATCCCGAGACCGCCAGGCTGACGCGGAGCGACGCGATTACCCAGAACAGATCGACCGCGCGGCCCAGGACGCCGAGCTGTCGCTGGTAGGGGCGGATGAAGCCGCCCGCAGGGTGGTGGATTTTCAGACGGGAGAGTGGCGTGGTCTCGCTTCGACCGATGCCGCCCGTCGCAGTGCCGTCCATCAATGTCCTCAGCTGACCGACGCGAGCAGGAGTTGCCGCATGTACGACGCGACGAGATGATTGACGACCATGTGAAGGTCTTCGACGTGTCCGTAGTCGTGAGAATCGACGACCACCGCGATGTCGACCGCCTGGCGGAGCCGTCCGCCGTCGAAGCCGAGCAGCGCCGCCGTGCGGGCTCCCCGCTGCCGCGCCAGTTCAACGGCGTGGATGATATTCGGCGAATTGCCTGAAGCGGAGATCGCGATGAGCAGGTCGTCCTTCTGCAGCACGTTCCTCAACTGCTCGGAGAAGATCCGCTCGTATCCGCAGTCGTTGGCGAGCGCGGTGATGAGCGAGACGTTGTCGGTGAGCGAGGTCACGCGGAAACGGCGCACGTCGGTCATCGGCGCCGGCGGATAGACATTCTTGGCGAGGTCGCACGCCATGTGCGATGCGGTCGCGGCGCTGCCGCCGTTGCCGATGATGTAGACCTGCCGGTCCTCCTGGTAGGCGCGCTCGAGGCAGGAGACGAACCGCGCCACATCGACCGCCGGCAGGGCATCGACGCACCGCCGTACCTCGTTGATGTAGGTGAGGGTGAAATCGTTTCGGTCGCTGGACGAATCAATCACTGTCGATCTCCTCGATGAAGATGATCCGCGTGCCTTGCGGTTCGAATCGAAGCGGCACCGGCCGCAGTCCGGGGAGGGCCTGGCAGATGCGCGGATGGTCTTCCTGGGGCGCATAGAGCAGCAGGAATCCGCCGCCGCCGGCGCCGGTGATCTTTCCACCCACCGCGCCATTGGCGCGGGCGCACTCATACCATTCGTCGATCTGGGTGGTGGTGGTGCCCTCGGCCATGGATTTCTTGATGATCCAGCCTTCGTGCAGGATCTCGCCGAACGCCGCGAGATCGTTGGCTCTCAGCGCATCCTTGAGGCTGCCGGCCAGGCGCACCGCCGCGCGAAGCGCCTCGCGATAACGGACGCTGGCGAGGTTCTTCTTCTGTTCGGCCAGGATCGGATTCGCCGATCGTGTGATGCCGGTATAGAGAAGCAGCAGATCGGATTCGAGCCGTTGCCGTGTCGCCACCGAGCAGATGATCGGCTCGACAAACGTCGTCCCATCCGTGTTGAACTGGATGTACTGCAGTCCCCCGTAGGCGGCGATGTACTGGTCCTGTTTGCCAATCGGCTTGCCACAGTGATCGATTTCGATCTCGCACGCTTCGCGGGCCAGCCGCTCGGCTCCGACGTGGCGGCTGCGGTAGGCATAGAGCGCCTTGAGCAGTCCGACGGTATAGCTGCTGGACGATCCGAGACCGGTCCCCTGTGAGGGAATATCCGAAATCGACGTGATCTCAATCGCGCCATCGATTCGCAGCTTCCTGAGGCACTCCCGAATCAGCTCGTGACGCACGTCGTCGACGCTCTCGACCATTTCGGTGATCGAGTAACTGGCACGGATCTGCGAGTCGAACTTGT
>Ga0070670_100002249_pt1 | contig 15870 bp, 7 predicted proteins | sample KBSS63metaG_FD_64665 | JGI IMG/M metagenome (GOLD analysis project Ga0070670, IMG submission 64665) | Switchgrass rhizosphere microbial communities from Kellogg Biological Station, Michigan, USA - KBS S6-3 metaG | ecosystem: Host-associated > Plants > Roots > Rhizosphere > Soil ... | reverse complement strand
CCTGCCGACGGGCGTGCCGCGACGCGACCCGTATCCCTGGCGCATCCTTCAAACCGACACGCACACGTTCATGCTCTTCGAGGGCAACATCCACAGCTACCGGCAGATCTTCATGGACGGCCGGAAACATCCGGCCGACCTCGATCCTACGTGGTACGGCCACTCGATCGGCCATTGGGACGGCGACACGCTGGTGGTCGACACGGTGGGGTTCAACGACAAGTTCTGGTTCGACTTCATCGGCACGCCCCACACCGAGCAGCTGCACACGGTGGAGCGCTACACCCGCACCAACCTCGGCACGCTGGTGATCGAAACGACGCTCGACGACCCCGGCGCCTACACCCGTCCGTTCAAGATCACCTTCACCGCCCGCCTGCGTGCTGGTGAAGAGCTGATGGAGTACATCTGCAACGAGAACAACGGGTACGTGCACCACATCACCGGGCCGGCCAAGGAGTTCTGAACACGGGTTGGTCGCCGTTCCGCAGACTAAGGTGTCCACAGCCGCGGCTCGGCTTCGGAGCCGCAGCCGCCGGCCTCGTGTTTTCCGCCTGAAATCGCTCGCCCGTTCACCCAATTGCGCGGTTCGCGGCTTGCATGGCGCATCGACGCGGGGGACAGGAGAGAAGCATGAAGAGAGTTTTCGTCGTGTCGCTGCTGGCGCTCGGACTCTTCGCGCTGTCGGCGCCGGCTCAGGCGGCGCTCATCACCTATCAGGCGTTCTTGTCCGGGGCCAATGAGTCGCCACCCAATGGCTCCTCCGGCACCGGGTTGGCGATCGTGGTCGTGGACACGATCGCCGACACCATACGGATCGAAGCGACGTTCTCCGGACTGTCCACGCCCGACCAGGCGGCCCACATCCATTGCTGCACCGCGGTGCCGGGTACCGGCACGGCTGGTGTCGCGACGGCCGTGCCCGCTTTTCCGGGGTTCCCGCTGGGTGTGACGGCCGGAACCTACGACAACACGTTCGCCCTGCTCGATCCCGCTTTCTACAACCCGGCGTTCATCACGGCCCAAAACAGCAGCATTACGATGGCCCGCGCCACGCTACTGGCTGGTCTCGCCGCTGGGACGACCTACTTCAACATCCATACGACGGCCGTTCCGGGAGGCGAGATTCGCGGCTTCCTCACCGCTGCTCCGGTCCCAGAGCCGGTCAGCCTCTCGCTCCTCGGTCTTGGCCTCGCAGGCGTCGCGCTCCGGCGCCGCCGCCGCAGCTAAGCGGCTCCCCACACGCCGCGGGCGCGGCTGCGTATGTCAGCCTCGTCTGCGGCGTTCTTCGGCTTCAATCAGTACGGCCCCGGTGGACATCGGCTGCACGGCGCGGCGGTAGATCGACAGATATCCCGTGGCCGGCGACAGCGTCGGCTCGCCGAGGCGTGACCGGCGCCCGGTCAGAACGTCTTCGGCGACCTTGAGGTCGAGCCGTCGCGCGTTCACATCCACGCTGATCACGTCACCGTTCTCGACCAGCGCCAGCGGTCCACCCACCGCGGACTCGGGCGACACCTCCGCGACGGTGAGCCCCTTGTTGCACAGCCCGGAGAGCTGCCCGTCGCTCACGAACGCGACGTCGTTTTCGAGCCCCTCGGCGTAGATCGCGAACACGACGCGGGAGGCCGAGCCCGCCATGCCCGGTCCACCCACCGGCCCGCAGCCGCGCAGCACCAGCACCTGGCCCGGCTTCAACTCGCGCCGCTGCAGCGCCGCGAGCGCGTCGGGCACCGAATCGAACACGAGCGCGGGGCCGGTGAGGTGCGTCGGCTGGCCGGCGGGGCGCAGGCCGGGCCGCGCGATGGCGCTTTCAGGCGCGAGCGATCCGCGCAGGACTACGATCGAGGCGGCCGGCGAATAGGGGCGCTCCAGCGGGCGGATCACGTCGCGGTCGTGCACCGCGGCGGTGCCGAGGTCGTCTCCCATGGTCCGGCCGGTCACCGTGCGGGCGTCGAGGTCGAGAAGCGGCGAGAGCGTCTTCAACAGCGCTCGCGCGCCGCCCGCGGCCTCGAACTGATCGATCGTATGCGGGCCGTTGGGCGCCACCGCGCTCAGCACCGGCACCCGCGCGCCGAGATCGTTGAAGAGCCCGAAGACGTCGAGGTCGACGCCGGCTTCGACGGCCACCGCCTGCAGGTGCTTCACGCAGTTGATCGAGCCGCTCACCGCCAGCACCGCGGCGGCCGCGTTGCGGAAGGCGCCGGGCGTCATCACGTCGCGCGGTTTCAGGTCTTCCCACACCATCTCGACGATCCGCCGCGCCGCCTGGCGGGCCTGCTCGAACATTGCCGGGCTGTTGGCCAGCACCGGCGCGGCGCCGGGCAGCGTCATGCCGAGCGCCTCGCAGGCGATGTGCATCGAGTTGGCCGTGCCCATGCCGGCGCAGACGCCGGGCCCGGTGATGGCGTGGTCGCACATGCCGGCCAGCGTCTCCTTCGAGAGCTTCCCAAACATGGCCCGCACCGAACCGATGAACACCTCTTCGATGTCCACGTGCGCGCCGTTGTAGTGCCCCGACGGCTGGTAGCCGCAGATGACGAGGATGGTGGGCACGTTGAAGCGGCCCGCGGCCATCAGGTGGGCGGGGGGCGTCTTGTCGCACGACGACAGGCAGATCATCCCGTCGAGCTGTGCGCCCTCGACGGCGATCTCCATGTCGTTCACCACGAGGTCGCGGCTGGCCAGCATGTAGCCGCCCTGGGCGCCGGCGCTGATGATGAAGTCGCTCGGCGCCGCCGTCCGGATTTCGAACGGCAGCCCTCCGGCCTCGCGCACCGACTCTTTTACGACTTTGGCGATGCCGTCCAGGTGGCTGAAGCAGATCGCGAGCTCCGACGAGCTGTTGACGACGGCGATCTTCGGCTTCAGCAGGTCGGCGTCGGTGAGGCCGAGAGCCTTCCACTGCGCGCGCCGGACCGCCTCGCGCGGCGAGCCCGGCTCGAAGTTGCTTCGCAGCGGCCGGCGAGGGGCGTCGCTCATGCGGCAATCCTACTGCCGGGAGCCGGGAGCCGGGAGCCGGGAGCCGACAAGAATCAGCGCTAAGCTATGCGCCAGATGTCGAGCCCCGCCTCCGTAGCCAGGCCCGCTGTCACGCACGCGGGCGAGGGTGTGCTGCGGCAGCCGCTCTACTGGGTGTGGGTCCTGGTCGCGCTGACGGTCTGCTACATCGTCAACGTGATGGACCGCTCGCAGATTCTGGCGGCGTCGCTCCAGGCCATCAAGAAAGAATTCGGCGCCACCGACTTCCAGCTCGGCATGCTGAGCGGGATCCCGTTCGCGCTCTTCTATTCGATCCTGGGCATCCCGATCGCCGCGCTGGCCGACCGCTGGAACCGCGTGAGCGTGCTGGCGCTGTCGGTGGGCCTGTGGAGCGGCATGACGGCCCTCTGCGGTATGGCGGTGAACTTTCCGATGCTCTTCGCCGCGCGCGTCGGGACCGCCATCGGGGAGGCGGGCGGGAGCCCGCCGTCGCACTCGCTCATTTCCGACTACTTTCCCAAGAGCTGGCGTGGCACCGCGTTCTCGGTCTACGCGCTGGCCGTCCCGATTGGCACCGCGCTCGGCGCCTTCATGGGCGGATGGGGCAACCAGAATCTCGGCTGGCGGAACACCTTCATCGTCGTCGGGTTGCCGGGCCTGCTGCTGGCCCTGGCGGTGCGGCTGAGCGTGCGCGAGCCGCCGCGCGGCATGGCCGACGGGCTCTCGGCGCAGCGCGCCGCCGCGATGCGTGCGCCGGGGCTGAGCGAGGTGCTGTCCTATCTGTGGGCGCGCCGTTCGTTCCGGCACCTCAGCCTGGCGGCGGCGCTGCACTCGGTGGTGTGGTACTCGAGCGGCGCCTTCAACAACGCCTTCCTGCAGCGATCGCACGGCCTGAGCTCGTACGAGGCGGGCGTGTGGATTTCGATCCTCTCGCTCATCGCCGGCGTCGGCACCTTCCTTGGCGGCTTTGCCTGCGACCATCTCAGCACCCGGTTCAACGACCGGCGCTGGTATCTGTGGGTGCCGGGCATCGCGACTATCCTGTGCGTGCCGTTCCAGTTCCTGGCCTACCTGTCGCCGGCGCTGAACACCACGCTGGTGTCGTTCGTGGGGCTGATGTTCATGGCGGCGGTGTTCTTCGGACCGTCGTTTGCGATGACGCAGTCGCTGGCCACGGTGCGTATGCGGTCGGTGGCGACCTCGCTCCTGCTCTTCATCCAGACGCTCATCGGCAACGGCCTCGGGCCCTCCACGACGGGGTTCATCAGCGACTGGCTGCGCCCCTCGATGCAAGGCGACTCGTTGCGCTACGCTTTGGTGATTATCGGCGTCGTCAACCTCTGGGCGGCCTTCCACTATGCGTGGGCCGCGCGGACGCTGCGGGACGATCTGCAGGCGACCGAGGCACTGGCGGCGCACTGATGCTCACGCTCACCGACGACGAGAAGGCCATGCTGGACGGCCGTCGCGGCAAGGCCACGCAGAAGGCGATGGACCTGCTGGTGCGCTATGCCGAGGCGCTCGGCGCCGAGCGCTTTCTCGACACCAAGAACGTGGCCGGCGTGCCGGGGTCGGCCAACGCTTTCCTGCAGAACTACTTCAAGGACAAGGGTGGGCCCGCGGGCGACGCCATCTTCTCGTTCTTCGACCTCGACGCCGACGAGCTCGTGGAGGCGCCGCAAGCCGTCGTGCACACCTGTCACCTGCAGGGCGGCGCGGATCCGCTGCACTGGCAGACGCTCGGCGCGCGCGAGGAGATCGTGCGCGGCCACGAGGCGCGCGAAGCGTTTGCGGTGAGCAAGGGCGTCGAGATCCTGAAGACGTGCACGCCGTATCTGGCCGGCAACGTGCCCGCGTTCGGCGACCACCTGGCGTGGATGGAGTCGTCGGCGGTCATCTACGCCAACTCCGTCCTCGGCGCGCGCACCAACACCGAGGGGCGCGAGAGTACGAGCGCCGCCATGCTCACCGGCAAGATTCCCGACTGGGGGTTGCACCGCGACGAGCCGCGCCGCGGCACCCACCGCGTGGACGTGCGCATCCCGATCGAGTCGGTGATCGACTGGGGCATGCTCGGCTACTTCACCGGCGATGTCGTGCAGGAGCACATTCCCGTGCTCGCCGGCGGGATGCGTCCGCCGGACATCGTCCGGCTCAAGCACTTCGGGGCTGCCGCCTCCTCGTCGGGCGGGGTGGAGATGTATCACCTGGCGGGCATCACGCCCGAGGCGCCGGACGTCGAGACCGCGTTCGGAGGGAATGTGCCGGTGGAGGTCTTCGAGTACGGCGCCGCCGAGCGCCAACGGGTGTACGAGGCGCTCAACGCCGGCGCCAGCGACCCCGCCGTCGACTTCGTGATGCTCGGCTGCCCGCATGCCGCGCTCGAACAGCTGCGCGAGGCGGCGGCGCTCCTCGATGGCCGCGCGATCAGCGGCAACACGCGCCTGTGGATCTTCACGTCGCGCGCGGTGCGCACCGAGGCCGACGCGGCTGGGTATACGCAGGCCATCCAGGCGGCCGGCGGCGTGGTGATGACCGACACCTGCTCGGCGTTCGCGCAGGCGGTGCCAGCCGGCACCAAGGTGGCGGCGCTCGATTCGGCCAAGCAGGCGCACTATCTGCCGGCGATCCTCGGTCTGCAGGCGTGGTTCGGCACCACCCGCGACTGCATCGAGGCGGCCATCACCGGGCGCTGGAACGGGACATGTCCGACGTGATCGTCCTGCGCGGGCGAAAGGTCGTGGGCGGGCGCGCGGCAGGCGAGGCGCTCGTCACTTACATGACCGTGCCCGGGTGGGGCGGCGTGAACCCGATCAAAGGGGTGATCACCGAGACGCGTCACGACCTCCGCGGCGTGAGCTTTGCCGGCAAGGTGCTGGTGTTCCGCGGCGCCAAGGGTTCGTCGGGCTGGTCGGCGATGTATCACACGACGCGGCTGGCCGGTACCGCGCCGGCCGCGCTCGTGTTCAACGAGATGACCACCAAGGTAGCGCTGGGCGCGGTGGTGATGCGGGTGCCGAGCGTCACGGATTTCGATCGGGACCCGCTCGAAGTGATCGAGACTGGCGACTGGGTCATCGTCGATGGTGACTGCGGCACGGTCGAGGTGCAAAAGAAGGCTCGAGCCGCCACGCTCGAGCTTGACGCCCTTCCCGTGCGCGGCTAGCGTTCGACACGCTGGGTGCCACGACGTCTGCCGCTGGCGTGGCACGGATGACGGTGCCCGGCTCGAGAACCTGAGTGGCGAACGCGCCATATTTCGTCCCATCAATCGACCTCCTTCCGTATTGGCCTCACGACCTGATCGCGCCGAGCGACGTCGGCATGCTCGGTCGTGTGGGGCAATACCTCGGCATCACCGACTTCGATCTGCTCGAGTACGAAGGCGAGCTCACGCTCGTCGGCACGCTGACGCTGTGGCGAGAGCTGTCGCTCGACCTGCCGCTCGTCGACGGCGTCTCGCTGGTGATCGGCACGCCGGGCCTCAACCTGACGTCGCTCCCGTTCGAGCTCAACTTCGGACCGGCGTCGGGTGACGTCGACGGCGACGCGGCCGCCAAGGCGCTGGACCTCTTCCTCAAGGGACGTCCGGGGCCGTACGAGCTGCTGCTCCCGCAGGTCGACGTCGGCCTGCGCTTCGACAAGAACAAGCTGAAGCCGATGCGCCCGAAGGACGCGTCGGATCCGAGCAAGGGTTTCGAGCCCGACCCGGCCGTGGAGGCGGTGCAGCTCAATTTCCGCGCCGCGGTTGCCATCAACACCGAGACCGGCGTGCGGCTCGAGGCACCCGGCGATCTGGATCTGTCGTATTGCCAGATTGGCTCGACCGGCATCGTCATCCAGGCGAAAGACCTGGTGTTCCGGTTCTCTGACATTCAACCGTTTCCCGAGGGCATCGACCCCGAGGCCTTCGATCTCGAACCCGATTGGAAGGGCGTCTATCTTGGACGCGTGCAGGTGTTCAACCTCAACACGCTGGTCGACGAGCTGCCGCAGGTCATCGACCTCGAGAAGTGGTTCATCGGCACCGGCGGCGTCACCGGGAAGGCCACGGCGGTCTTCGACCTCCATCCGGACATGTCCGCCAAGAGCTTCGCGCTGCGGGCGGTCCGGATCGCGCTTCGGCAGAACGCGCTGATCGAAGCGCTCGTCCAGCTCGCGATCAAGCTGCCGTACTTCGAGAACAAGGTCGTCTATCTCGATCTCGCGATTACCAACGAGCCAACGCTCGAGTACCCCGACTCGATCGGCTTCATGGGATCGATTGCCGGAGAGCAGCCGGCGAGCCCGAACGATCCGCCCCGGCAGGACGAACTGATCGCGCTTCCCGCCAATCCCGTGCTGCGCATGGGCGTGCGCAAGCTGGGCGTGCGCGCGAAGCCCGATCCGGGCCGCGCCCGCGGCGACGATCTGCCGGAGGACACGCGCTTCTGGGATCTGCTGATCGATGGCCGCGTCGAGATCAAGCCCGGCGCGCAGGTCGCCGACGCGCTGTTCGGCGCCGAATTCACCGGCCTCGTGCTCCAGGTTGCGCCAGGGTTCGACTTCATCCTCCCCAGCGGATTGTGGCTGGCGATGTCGGACGCGGCGCGGACCAAGCTCGGCGCCTTCCCGGTGTCGATTTCGCGCATTGGTTTCGGCGCCGAGGGCGCCGAGAAATGGCTGGGGCTCGACGCCGCCGTGGACTTTGGCAAGAGCCTGGGCACGTCCGCGTCGGTGAAGGGGCTGCGGGTGTTCTACGGTGGCCCGCCCGGCGTGCACGTGGCGTTCGAAGGCATCGAGCTGAAGATCGAACGCCCGGGGTTCGGTTTCCGCGGCTCGGTGTCGATGACGACGGGCGCGGACGCGCAGGGCATCGCCGACCCGGGCGACAAGATCTTCCGCGGCGACATCCTGCTCGCGATCGCGAGCGGCGTGGGCGTCGAGCTCGAAGGCAGCGTTCTCTTCGGGACGAAGAACGGCACCCGCTTCGGCTACGTCGCGCTCGACGCGACGTTCGGCAGCGGCATTCCGATCTGCTCGTCGGTCTCGTGGTTCGGCGCCGCGCTGCTCGCCGGCCTCAACGTCAACCCGGACCGCACGATCGCCGGCAACCACGGCGACGACTTCAACTGGTATCAGCACTGGTACGCGCCGGCGCCGGAACCGTTCTCGGTGATGAACGCGCGCAAGTGGGCGCCGGCCGACGACGGGTGGGCGCTCGGAGCCGGCGTCACCATCGGCTCGAGCGATGGCAAGGCGTGGAGTCTGCGGGCGCTGCTTGCGGTGATTGCGCCCGGGCCGGTCATCGTGATCGAGGGGCGCCTGCGCATCTTGAAGACGCGCGAGCCGCACAGCGGGCCGCCGAGCTCCACGACGATCCGCGGCCTGATGGTGCTCGACTTCGATCAGGGCGATTTCCTCCTCGCCCTCGAAGTGGATTACAAGCTGCCCGAATCCGGACTGCTCCTCGACGTGCATGCGGCCGGCGAGGTGTTCTACGGCCACCGGCCGCACGACTGGCACCTGGCGATCGGCTGGCCCGAGCCGATCAGCCGCCGGGTGCGCGCCAAGGCGCTGCGCCTCCTCGAGTGGGACTCGTACCTGGTCATCAGCGGGATCGACCTGGTACTGGCCGAGCGCACGTTCCCGGGCACGGCGCTCGCGGTCGGCTATCGCACCGGCATCGACAAGCGCGGCAAGTGGGGACCGGTGCGTGGCGTGCTCGCCGTGTGGATCGCCGGCGACGTCGCGCTTTCGTTCAACCCGTTCTACATCCTGGCGGAGCTCTCGCTCCACGGCGAGGCGAGCATCAAAGTGTTCGGCATCGGCTTCGAGCTGATGCTCGACGCACTGCTGGCACTGGAGGCGCCGGTCGGCGACGACGACCTGTTTTTCGGCGGCAAGGTCCGGATCAAGATCGGCCTGCCGTGGCCGTTGCCCGACATCAAGAAGGACATCCCCTTCAGCTGGGGCGACGCGAGCGCGCTGCCGCCGCCGGTCACGCCCATGGTGGATGGCGCGACCGTGAGCCCCGGGTATTCGGTGGTGGGCGAGCGCTTCTACGGACGCGAGAGTGGGGTGGTGGCAGGCGTGGCGCTGCCGCTCGACGGGCGCGTCACCATCACGTTCCAGCGGCCGTTGCGCTCGCAGTGGCCGGGTGCGCCGACGCCGGTCGATCTGGCGCAGCCGGACCAGGTGGGTGACGTTTACTACCGCTACACGCTGACGGCGGTGCGAGTCAGCGTCACGCCCGCCTTTGGATCACTCCACGACGCGACCGAGGATCTCTTCGGTCAATGGACGCTCGGACCGGGCGACGCGCAGGGGCCGCAGGCCGAAAGCCTGGTGCTCTGGGGGCTGACGCCGTTCCCTGCGGCTGGAAACCTCGCGTGGCCGGGCCGTACAGAGCGCCGCTCGTGGGTGGACCAGCTGTTCGAGGTCTACACGACGTGGCCGTGCGGCACGCTGCCGGAGCCGGAACGCTGCGTCGACTTCAACCTTGTTCCGCTCGGCGTCTACGACCCCGAACTGCGCTACCGGCCCAACCCCGCGTTCAGCCCGGTGGTGTTCTCGGAGTGGCCCAACGCCGCGCGTCGGGATGACGTCGATGGCGTGGTGGGCGAACGTGTCCAGGTGCCGCTCGAGATCGTCAACTCGTCTTCGGAGGGCGTGAAGGGGCACTACTTGCGGCTCGCGCGCACGACGTTCCTGGCCGGTGCTACCGGGCAGGACCAGGCGAGCGGTCCGGTGGAAGACGGTGTCACGATCTGGGGTGTGAGCATCGATCTGGCCCCAAGCCGCCACGCGCGCGGCCGTGTCGAGCACAATTCCGACCTCACGTTCATGTTCGTGCTCGCGTTCATGGACGGCGAGCCGGTGTCGGCCGTGGCGGCCAACGGCCCCGACTTCGAGATTGCCGCCGACCCCAAGCCGGCGTTCAACCGGCTGATCGTGCGCCTGCAGCCGCGGGGACGTCCGCATCCAGGGCCGGGCGTGCACCATCTGCTGTCGCGCTTCTGCTACACGACGGTGGGGGCGCTGACGCATGCGGAAGAGGCCGGGCAGCTGCGAGGATTCTGGCAGCACATCCTGGGCCCGCTCACCCTCGACGAACCGGAGACCAACGACGATCGCTTCGGTGCGCATCTCGTGCACGAGCCGTCGGCGACCTATCACATCGAGCTCGACGTGCGTACCGAGAGCGCCGAGGCGCTCGACGGCACGTGGACCGACCACGGCATCGCCACCGAACAGCTGTCCGTGGCCACCGCCGGGGCGCCCGCGGATCTCACGCCGTACGTGCAGGCGCTCGCGCCCGGCGACGGCGAGCGTCCCTGTTACGCAGACTACGACCTGCGCATCACCTATAACCAGCCGTACGTCGAGGCCATGTATCAGAAGGCCGGCGGGCTGCTCGTCGCGGAGCTCTTCACCGCCAGCGGGCAGCGCGTGGAACCGCAGGTGGTGCGAAGCCGTACCGTGATGCCGGCGCTGACGCCCGAGACGGCGGTCCTCTTCGACGCGCTGCAGGCTGCCGACTGCATCGTCGTCGACGTCGATACGATCGCCGGCTATGACGAGACGGTCTACCGGACGCGGTTGGCGACGTCCACCGTCTATGAGGTCCGCATTCGCGGCGGTGGGTTACCCGAGCCGGTCTACCGGTGGAGTTTCGTCACCAGCCGCTATCGTACGTTCGCGGCGCACCTGGCGGACATGCGCGCACTGCCGTGGCACGAGCGGCTGCCCGCCACGGTCGACGTGAGCGGGCTGGCCGTCCGGCTTGGACCGTTCGCCGACCGCGGCGCCGAGGACGAGGCGTGGCGGGCGATCTGGACCGGCGACCTCGGCTATCCGATCCGCACCCTGCCCGAGCACTCCGAGGTGACGATGTTCTGGGCCGAGCCGGCGGCCTTCGAGGCGCGGCTGCTGGGGGTGGTGAGCCCGGAACCGGTATTCGGCTCGGAGCGCACGGTGTTGGCGCTCAAGCGCAGGGTGACGCGCTTCATCTTCACGCCCACCGGCCGCCGGCCAGTCGTATCGTGGCGTGACGTGCCGTATCGCCTCGTGAGATCGCTCGACGGAACGCGGGCGCTGCTCGTGCCGGTCGACGCCGCAGGGCAGCCGGTGCCTCTCGCGGCGGGCAGCTACCGCGCGGACTTCGTCTTCAAGCTGACCGGCGTATCCGGACTGCCAGATCTGAGCCGCCAGGGCGATACGAGCGACGAATCGGCCTCCTGGAGCTTCACCGTGCCGGCAACGCCGGACCCGCTCGTGGATCCGGAGGCCTGACGTGGCGCCGCCTTTCGCGCAGGATTCTCGTCTCACGCTTCTCGGCGCCGGGTTTCTCGGCGACAACGAGGCGCAGAACGGCGTGCACCTGCGCTGGTCGTTCGATCCCGATCTGGGCTTTCCGGCCGAGGGATTCCAGCTCTATTTCCGCGCGCCGGCACCGAAGACCACGCTCAAGGTGTCGTTCACGCGGTTGGCGCGCCAGCTCCAGCAGCACTCCGCGCCGGCCGGCGTGGACGGCGGCGTCACGGTCCATCGCGCCGACGGCGATCAGCTGGCCGTCGGCGTGCGCTGCGATCAAGTGGGCCTCGACCTCGGCGCCTCGCCGCTGTTCCTGCGGTTCCGGCCAACCTTCGGCGCGGCACCTGCGCTCGTGCGCGAGGTGACGCTGCTCGGCGTGACACAGCAGGGAGCCGCCTTCGCGCGGGCGTTCCACGCCGGCCGCGTCACCGACTGTGCGGCGGTCGGCCAGCAGGCGTGCCTCGGTCAGATTCTCGATCCCGGAGCGTCGGCACTGCTGACGCGTCTACCCGGCGTCGAGCGGGTGCTGGCGGGACGCGACTTGCGCGCGAAGCGGCGAGGCTCGCGAATGAGCTGGACGATCTTCATGGGGACGCAACGCGCGGAGGCCACCCAGCGACTGGCCGACCTCGGAGTGGGCGCCTCCGCCGCCACCGCGTGCATCCCGTTCCAGCTCACACTGCGCGCCGACGCCATCGACGAGGTGCGGATCTCCGGCTGCAACGCCACGCTGCTCGGCGCGGTCTGGAGCCCGATCGCTCCCGACGAGAGTGAGAAGGGGTGGAAGCCGCTCCGCGGGCCGATCTGCCTCCCTGTAAACAAGGTGCAAGCGTACGCGTGCAGCCGCGAAGCCGTGGACGCGCACGCCATCGCCAAGAACCGGCTGCCCGAGGAGGCGGATCTGCCGCCCGGCGCGCCACGTCGCGCCGAGCTCGAGGCACGGCTGCTTGGCCCCGACTTCGACGAGCTACACCAGTCGCTCGAACAAGCGCTCGGCGCCGGCGGGCAGTTCATCGCGCGCCTGGCCTCCGACGATCCGGACGACGGCACGAACTGGCGCTACGACGTCGTGCGCGACGCGCTGACGGCGGCGGCCGATCCGTACTTCGCGCGCGTGCTCGGGCTCTACTTCGTCCACCGGCCGGACACGCCCCCGCAACGGTTCGACTACATGGTCGAGGCGACGTGGCCGATCGACGGCGACAAACGGCGCTTCTGCTGGATCGTCTTCGATCGCGGGCCCGAAACGCAGCCGGCGCTGTCGGCGCCGACGAACACCGCGGCCACCGCGATAGCGAGCTCGGCTCACGTCACGCCCGAGGGCATCCTCAACCCGTGCGAGATGGACGTCACCGTCAACTGGCGTCGCCCCTCGGTGTGCGAATTGACCGACCCGCTGGCGATGCCGATTGCGTATCTGGTCGAGCGCACTGACGTTGGCGCACCGGACACCGGACCATATCATCTGGTGACGAAGCGGGCGTTCGAGGAGGGAGGCACACCGGAAGTCGTGCCCGCGATGATCGCCGATCCGGATGACGGCACGACGCGCTTCGCAAGCGGCTATTTCGTGGATCGCGGCCCCGGTTACGGCCTGTTCCACTACCGTGTGCTCGGCCGCGATCTGTTCGGCCGCACCAGCGCGCCGTCGGCGGCCGCGGCGGTGACCGTCACCGACCAAGTGGCACCAGGACCGCCGCTCAACCTGGCGGCGGAATACTTCGATCCGGACGATCCCGATCGCACCGGAAGCGACGTGGTGGCATGGGCCAATCGCGACGTGCCGCCGGCGGCCCCCCGTCGCGCGGCCGTCAAGGTTCGCTGGGTCTGGCCTGCGAGCCGTCAGCTGCAGTTTCCCGATCTCGACGAGTTCCGCCTCTACTACCGCGGCGGGTCGCTCAATCACGTGCTCGGACGAATCACCTCGGTCAGCGAGGTGGCCCCAGGGGAATACGCCGTCGTGACCGACATGAGTCCGATCGCTCCGGACTTTCCCACGGCGCAGATCGCGATCGACCTGGGCGCGCTCCGGACCGAGGGTGAGGAGTGCTCGATTCTCACGATCACTACCGTCGGGACGACGCTGACATTCCGCGTGCGCGCCAACCCGGTTGCGCCTCCGCTCATCGGGCCGTGCGCGTTTCGTCTGGGCCGCGGCACGGCGCCCACGGCGACGCAGGCGGCGCGCGCGCCGTACCCGGCGTTCAGGACGTTCGAGCAGCCGGTCGATTGGGCCGGCTTCCTCGTCGACCCGTCAGCGCCGCCACAACCGTTGCGCGTTGCCGCCGACGGCACCGTACGCGGTCCGCTGCCAGCCGGCCTGACGCCGTCCGACGTAGACGTCGTGCGCGTGCTGGAGCCTCAGGGCGGTGACGTGCATTGGCACTACGTTCTCCGGGTTCGCGGGCTCACGCTGGTGCCGACCACCGAGCGCCCGCGTCCGGCCGGCGTCTTCGGCATCGGCGCCGCCGACGCCGTGCCCAATCAGGGGCACATCGGCCCACCGTCGGCGATTTTTGCCGTATTCCGTTCGACGCCGGTCGTGCCGCCCATCGTCTATCCGCCCGTGAACTTTGCCACGCTGGCCGATTACCACGGCACCTCCTACTTCGCGCTCGAATGGACGGGTGTAGCCGGCGTGGGCTACCAGGTCTACCGGGCTGGCGATCTGGATCTGCTTGCGGCCGGTGGCATCGACCTCGCGACGCATCGCGCGAGGAGCGACGACGAGCAGCGGCTCGAGCTGCAGCAGCTCGCGCTCGACCCAGCGCATGTCGAGGCGTTCCGCCTGGTCACGGCCGCGCCGCTCCCGAGTGCCGGTGGAGCGATGCGCCATCGGGATCCGCTGCCGGGAGAACTGCGGAACCGCTTCGTCTACCGTGTCCGCGCCGTCGACGCCGGTGGCAATCTCGCGCCGTGGCCGCCGGCCGCCAGCGCTACCTGCGTCGTCGTCGACCTGCCCGGCGTGCCGCCGCCGCCGCCCGTGTGGGCGGACGCCGCGTTTCCGGCATCGGGCGGGGTGTTGCTGCGATGGGCCCCCAACGCCGGCGAGACGGTGCGCGGGTATCGGCTGTACCGGGCCGATGACGCTGGCCACGCCGAAGACGTCCGTTCGATGACGCCGCTCTTTGCGTCGGCACAGGACGAAGGGGCGGGGACCATCGTCGGTGTGATACTGACGCGCGACGCCACGGGCGCCGTCACCGCCGTCGCGGAGCTCGCGCAAGGCGATCGACCATCCGGGCGGCTCGTGCAGTACGTCGATCGGGCCGCCGAGCCGGGCCGCTCGCTCTACTACCGCCTGGTCGCCGAGGATGCGGCCGGCCATCGCTCCGCCGCGTCGGATCGGCTCGTCGTGCAGCCGCCGAAGACTCAGCCGCCGCAACCGCCCGACTGGAGCAATCCGGCTCTCGATCCCGGAACGGTCACGTTGCGCTGGACGGCGGCCGAAAGCGACCTCGAGTGTCTCGTGCTGCGCCGCGCCGAGGGCAGCCTCGGGCGTCCGCTCGGCCCGTGGGGGCCAGCCGGCGATTACGTCTTCGTGGATGCCCGGGTCGAGCCGGGGACCGAGTACGAGTACCGCGTGCGTGTGCGCGATCGCGTCGGCCATGTCGTGGACGGGCCAGTGCTCAACGTGACCGCGATCTGACGACGAGGACCTGAGGCGAGACCGTGCCCGAGTTCACCGGTAACGTTCACAACCTGGAACTGGCGCTGCCATTTCCCGCGCCCGTCAGCGGCGGCAACGCGGTGTTCGCGCTCGGCCGCACGTTCGGGGCGGGGACCAACGACATGCTCGACGTGTGGGTGGACGACACCGCCACCAATACGTACGACCCGCCCGACGGGCCGCCGGTCTCCCTGCCGATCCGCACGCTGATCGCCTGTACGCACGGCTGGCTCCGATTCGTGGCCGCGGGGCAGCCCGTGCCGGGCCTGCGGACGCGCACTGGTGCGCCGCTCACCGTGACCGACGCCACGCTGGTGCTCGGCGTCTGGCCGACTCTGCGCGACAACCTCGAGAGCATGGCCGAGGATGGCAGCTATCTGATCCCGCAAACGGCGGCGGGCCGCGGCGGCCGTCCGGCGCTCGAATACCTGCTCTACGAGAACGTCGATCTCGCCACGCTCGACGCAGCCATCGAGGCCCTCATCAAAGAAGCGCGCCCCGATCCGTTCTTCACCCAAAGCGAGCGCGCGGCCATGGTGCAGTCGTTCCGTGCCGGCCAGATCCAGATCCTGGCGAGAGCCGGCCGCGTGATCGGCGAGGCGGCGGCCGGTGACCCCGGTCCGCTCGATGTGCCCGCGGGCGCCACCGACTCGTGGCGCCGCGTCACGCTGCGTGCCGTGGACCGGATCGGACAGCTGTTCGATCCCGGCTATTTCCTGCGCAAGGTTCAGGAGTTGGGCGACCTGGTCGAGATTCCGGTCGTGATCGACAAGACGCTGATCCCGTCGCGCGACGCAGTCAAGGGCCATCCGCTGCCGAAGCTCACGCCCCGGCGCCGCATCGTCGATTGGCGTGACGAGACCGGGCGTCCGGTGGCGGCGGCGCGCTTCACGCTGCCACCCGTGACCGGGAGCGGCACCGAC
>Ga0070670_100002245_pt1 | contig 15884 bp, 7 predicted proteins | sample KBSS63metaG_FD_64665 | JGI IMG/M metagenome (GOLD analysis project Ga0070670, IMG submission 64665) | Switchgrass rhizosphere microbial communities from Kellogg Biological Station, Michigan, USA - KBS S6-3 metaG | ecosystem: Host-associated > Plants > Roots > Rhizosphere > Soil ... | reverse complement strand
CGGAAGAAACGTCCAGAGTAGAGCAGGAAGGCGACCAGCGATCCGAGCGTCAGTGTCCCCTGCAGCACCCAGCGCCCGCCGAACCAGATGATCAGCGCCGCGGCCAGCGCGCCGATGACTTCAATCGCGGGATAGAACACGGCATAGAAGAAGATCGAATCGATGTTCGCGTCGCGGTGCTGGCGATTGATATCGTCGAACTTCTCGAACGTCCGCGGCTCGCGCCGGAACAGCTGGACCGTCGACATGCCGGTGATGTGCTCTTGCAGGAACGCGTTGATGCGCGCCACCCAGGTGCGGACCGTCCGGTAGGATTCGCGCACGTTGCGCCGGAACCACTGCGTCACCAGCGCGATGAGCGGCAGGACGCCGAACGCCACGATGGCGAGCCGCCAGTCCATGGTCACCAGGACGATCATGATGCCGGCCAGCGTGAAGATGTCGCCGAAGACCGACACCACGCCCGACGTGAACATGTCGTTGATGACGTCCACGTCGGTCGTCACGCGGGTCATGAGGCGGCCGACCGGGTTGCGATCGTAGAACTGCAGATCGATGGCCTGCAGATGGCGATAGAGCTGGAGCCGGATGTCGTACATGATCCGCTGCCCGGTCATCTGCAGCAGCCAGGTCTGCACGTATTCGAGCGAGAACGAACCGATCAGGATGAAGAAGAACGCAATCGCGATCCGATCGACGCCCGCCAGATCGCCAGCGCGAATGTAGCGGTCGATGGCCAGCTTCATCAGGTAGGGCTGGGCGAGCTGCAGCACGCTGGCCGAGATGATGGCGGCAAGCGCCAGCGCGACGTAGCCCTTGTACGGTCGCAGGTACGTCAGCAGCCGCCGCATCAGCGTGGCGTCGTAGGCCTTCCCGAGGACTTCTTCTTCGTGGTGGGACATGTATCAGCTGCCAGTTGCCAGCGACCAGCCGCCAGCCGCCAGCTGGAAGCTGGAAGCTGGAGGCTGGAAGCTCATAACTAACTCGCCGCCAGCTCCTCTTCGTGGTGGGACATGTATCAGCTGCCAGTTGCCAGCGACCAGCCGCCAGCTGGAAGTTGGAAGCTGGAGGCTGGAAGCTCATAACTAACTCGCCGCCAGCTCCTCCTCCAACAACTGTTTACGGTACAGCGCCGCGTACAGACCATCGCGACCGACGAGCTGGTCGTGTGTGCCGCGCTCGGCAACGTGCCCGCGCTCCAGAACGAAAATCTGATCGGCGTCCCGGACGGTCGACACGCGATGGGCGACGATGATCGATGTGCGCTGGCGCATGACGTCGCGCAACCGCGCCAGAATCTCTTCTTCGGTGTAGGTGTCCACCGCCGACAGCGCGTCGTCCAGGATCAGAATGCGCGGATCGACCATCACGGCGCGCGCGAGCGCCGTCCGCTGCTTTTGGCCGCCCGACAGCGTGATGCCGCGCTCTCCGACCGTCGTGTCGTATCCCTTCGGGAAGGACTCGACGTCCTTGTCGAGCCGCGCGATCGCCGCGGCGTCGCGTACGCGGTGCGCGATCACGTCGCCGTGCACGTCGCCAGCCTGCACGCCGAACGCGATGTTCTCGGCGATGGTGTCGGAGAACAGAAACGGCTCCTGCGGCACGAAGCCGATCGCACCGCGCAGCCGCGAGAGCGGGATCTCGTTGACGTCGACGCCGTCGATGAAGACCGTCCCCGCGGGCGGCTGATGCAGGCGGGGCAGCAGCGAAATCACCGTCGACTTGCCGGAGCCGGTCGCGCCGACGAACGCCACCGTCTGTCCGGGCTCGATCCGGAGTGAAACGTGCTCGAGAACCGGCCGCCCCGTGCCCGGGTAGGCAAACGTCAGGTCACGGATCTCGATGGCACCGGCAAGGGCCACGTGTCGCCCCGCATCGGTGACCGCGGCATCGCTGATGTCGGACGAGGCGTCGAGCACCTCGAGCATGCGCTTCCACGACGCCATGCCGCGCTGCAGCATGTTGGTGACCCAGCCAAACGCGATCATCGGCCAGCTGAGCATCACGAGGTACGAGTTGAACGCCACGAACTCGCCGAGGGTGATGTGGCCGTTGATGACGTCGCGGCTTCCCACCCACAACACCAGCAGCGACCCGAACCCGAGAAAGAGCGTCATGCTCGGGAAGAACATGCCCTGGAGACGGATCAGCCCCCGGTTGCGGCGCACGTACTCGCGGTTCGCCTCGCTGAAGCGCTCGATCTCGTACTGTTCCTGGTTGTAGGCGCGCACGACCCGCACGCCCGCGAGCGTTTCCTGGACGACGGCGCTCAGGTCCGCGAGCTGCGCCTGGATGGTCTCGAAGCGCTTGTGGATCGCGCTGCCGAAGTACTGCACGCTGACCGAGACCATCGGCAACGGGATCAACGCGATCAGCGTCAGCCGCCGATCGATTGACGCCATCAGCACGATGGCGACCGCGAAGACGAGAATCGTGCTCGCGGAGTACATCACGGCCGGACCGATCATCGTGCGCACCGCATTCAGATCGTTGGTCGCGCGCGACATCAGATCGCCGGTGCGCCGCGCCTGGTAATACTCCAGCGGCATCCGCTGGAGGTGTGCGAAGAAGTCGTTCCGCAGGTCGTATTCGATCTCGCGCGAGGCGCCGATGATGATGCGGCGCATCAAGAACAGGAAAATCGCGCGCATGCACGCGACGCCGAGCAGCAGCAGCGCGTAGGTGACGAGCTTCTGGCGGGTGACCGCACGGGTCAGATCGTCAATCGCGAACTTCAGGACCCACGGCGACAGCAGCTGGAATGTCGAGGACAAGACGACGCAGACGAGACCGAGCAGGAACTGGCGGCGGTAGCGGAGAGCGTATGGAAGAAGTCGGCGAAGCGAGGCCCGCATCCAATTGAGTATATCGAACCGCGACTCGCGATTCGCGAATCGCGGCTCGCGACCGCGCCGGCGGCGGGGTTATGCCGCCGGCGCGGTCGAGTGCGTCAGAACTCGATTCGCGCTCCTACTTGCACTTTCCTCGGCGTGTAGCTCGAGTTGTAGCCGTTCAGGATCAGGAATGACGTCGTCGATGACTGATCGCGCCCCGGGTTCCCGAAGTTCGTGCGGTTCGTCACGTTGAAGATGTCGGCACGTACCTGCAACTGTCGGCGGCCTGACAGATGGATGGCGTAGCCGAGACCCGTGTCGAGCCCGAAGAACCCGGGTCCGCGGGCGCCGTTGCGCTGGGCCTTGTAGTTGTCCACGGTGTAAGAGTTGGTGCCCGAGCCCGAGTAAGTACCCGCCGGCAGCGGCTCGGCCAGGATGCCGTTCAGGTCGGGATCGACGTTGCCGTCGATTAACGTGAACGGAGTGCCGCTCAGCGCACGCGCGACCCAGCTGACGTTCAGCCCGTGGGTCTTCGGCACGAGCGCGGTGCCGCTCAGCGTGAAGTTATGGTGGATGTCGAAGTCCGTCGGCCCCTCGTTCAACTCCAGGTGCAGGTCGTCACGGACCTGGTAATTGCTGACCGGGGCCCCGTTGCCTGACGTATTGCCGTGGGAGTTGCCATACGTGTAGGACACCTGAGTGCTGTAGTTGTGGCTGAAGCGCTTTTTCAGCTGCAGCATCACCGCGTTGTAATCCAGCCGGCCCACGTTGAGGAACTGGGTGACCCCGGCGCTGAACGGCACGAAGCCCGGATAGATCGACTGCAGCTCCGCGGTCGCTTGCGTCAGCGTCGTGCTGCCGATCCGCTGCAGCGTCGATCCCTTTACGGTCGTCGATGAACGCAGCTGCGGATTCAACTGGAGCTGCATGAGCATGTCGCGCCCCTGCGAGTGGACGTAGTCCGCGCTGACCGCCACGTCGGGGAACAACTGACGCTCGAACCCAACCGTGAGTTCGTCGGTATAGGGAGTCCGTCGGTCCGGATTGTCCCAGGTGGCGCCGGTGTTCCGCAGCCGAGCTCCGGGCGGGAACTTGGACTCTACCAGCGCGCGATCGAGCGTCGGGCCGTTCACGAGCAACGGATCGGTGGGAAGCTGCCCGGTAGCCGGGCCAGGATCGGCGCCGCTGACCGGGAAATTTGTCACGAACGACGTCGTGAACGGCGTGCCGGTGTACAGACCGCCGATCACTTCGAAATGCGTCTTGTCGAAGAAGCGGCCCGCGCCCGCGCGAATCACGCTCTTCCCGCCGTCGAGATCGTAAGTCACGCCGAACCGGGGAGCGATGTTGTTCGTGTCCTTGGGATACTTCTCGACGAGCGGATCGTCGGTCTCCGGAATCGGAATCACCTCGACGTCGTACCGGGCGCCGAGACTGAGCGTCAGGTTGCGGCTGAAGCGCCACTTGTCCTGCGCGAACCCCGAGATGTAATGCGCCTTCTCGTAAAACGTGCTCGGTCCGCCGACTCGAATCGTCAACCGGTCGGGGTACGAGAACGGGTTGGCGGAGCTGAACGGTCCGTTGAACTTGCTGAACCCGAACGTGCCATTCAGGTTTCCCTGGTTGGTATTGAAGGCCGCCGAGTATTCGTACTGCATGCCGAACTTGATGTCGTGGTCGCCGCGATGGCCGGGCAAAAACCAGCCAAGCGTCTCCTCGGCCTGAATGCCGTCGTTGATCCGCGCCTGCGCGGTGTTGTCCTGCTGGTCGATGTAGTCCTGGAACAGCAGCGACACCGGGCACTGCGTCATGTCGCGCCCGTTCGTGTTGAAACAGTTGTTCGCGAACGTCACGTTCTCGCGCGTCCACGTCATCCGCAGCGTGCTCACCTTCGTGTTCGAGAGCACCGTGTTGAAGCTCGTCGACAGCGTCTGGTCGACGTCGGACTCTTCACGCGCGGCCAAGGGCGCGACCAGCGGCGGCGGCGGGACGATCTGGTTGGACTGCGGCGACTGCTCGCGCAGCCAGCGCACGCTATACGTGTTGGAGGCGTTCAGCTGGTGATCGCCGCGGACGATGGTGTTCCACACCCGATCGTGGGTCAGCTCGGTGCCGTTCAAATCCGGCCGCGCCGGAATGTTGATGATATTGGGCCGATCGATCGAGAAGCGCTCGAGGCTGCCGAAGAAATGCACCTTGTCCCTGATGATTGGCCCGCCGACCGTGCCTCCCCACCGCTCGTAATGCGTGTCAGGCTTCGCGGTGCCCTTCTGCTTCACGAAGAAGTCCTTCGTCGTCAGACTGCCGTCCTGGAAGTAGCCGAATCCCGATCCGCGCAGCTGGTTGGTGCCCGCTTTGGTCACCGCATTGACGATCGCGCCCGAGGTGCGGCCGTACTGGGCGTCGTACTGCCCGGTGATGACCTGGAACTCCTGAATCGCCTCGATCGGTGTCCTCGCCTGCGTACCCGCGCGCTGCCCGATGACGTCGTCGTTGTTGTTGCCGCCGTCGAGCATGTAGTTGTTGTTGCGCGGATCCTGTCCGTTCACCGAGATCGAATCGGAGCCGAACGACTCCGTGCTGATCGAGGGGACGATGCCAGGCAACAAGCCGACGAAGCCGACGAAGTTCCCGTTGACGCTCGGCAGCTTCACCAGCGTGTCGCTGGTGATGTTCCCGCCGATCTCCTTCGAGGTGACATCGACGAGCGGCGACTCCGACGTGACGGTAATGGTCTCTTCGAGTGAGCCCACCGCCATCGTCACGTCGATGCTCGCGGTCTTGCCGACTTCAAGCCGCAGGTCCTTACGCTCGAATTTCTTGAAGCCCTGCAGTTCCGCCGATACTTGCCAGGTGCCTGGGACGAGCCCGCTGGCGATGAAAGAGCCGTCGCCGCCTGAGACCGTTTCGCGGAACATGCCGGTCTCCTGGTTTCGGACGGTCACGGTGACGCCTGGGAGCACGCCGCCTTGCGCGTCGACGACACGCCCGCGGAGCTCGGTCGTGCCTTGTTGCGCGGCGGCGCCGGATGCGACGAGCAGGATCACGAACAGCCAGCTCAACACACGCTGTCTCATACAACTGCCTCCTGGACTTACCCGAAAAGAAAGCCTTTACGCGGTACGGAAGAGGACGGCCGTCACACCTTTGGGCCCGCCGGAATTCAGATTCTCGGAACGACGCAGCGGGAAATTGGATTCCGGGGGTCCGGATCGTGCTGAATTCAGGGGGCAACGCCGACGCGACGTTCCCGCGGGCCTTATTGAGCAAGCGGGATGCCGCGTGTTATTCTGAGCCTGCCTACCCAGCAGGCTGCCTGGTCCTCCACTGAAGAGGACTGTTTCCTGACATTCCCGGGGCCGAGAAATCAATCATGCGCATACGTGCGGCTGCATTATTCGTTTGGGTACTGATCTTCGCGGGCCTCGCCGCGCCGGCACGGGCGCAATACGGCACGCCGAGCGATGCCGCAACCGGGGAGACGTATCACGTCGAATTCGGGGGGTATTTCTGGAGCCCGAGCCCTGAGATTTCGATTACCAGTCAGTCCCTGACGCGAGACGCGCTCGGCACCCCGATCGACTTCGTCAAGGATCTCGGGGTCCAGACGGCCCGGTTCAAGCAGATGAAGGTCGTCCTCCGGCCCGGCCGCAAGCACAAGCTCCGTTTCGAGTACACGCCGATCAGCTACGAGGCGACGGGCAGCTTGCAGCAGGACATCGTTTTCAACGGCCAGCGATACAGCGTCTCGCTGCCGGTCGCCACCGATCTCGAGTGGAAGGCCTATCGTTTCATCTACGAGTTCGATTTCGTGTCCCGCGACCGCGGCTTCGTCGGCTTGCTGCTCGAAGCAAAATATACGGACGTGCGCGCGGAGCTGTCGAACCTCCTGGTGAGCGAATTCGTCAGCGCGAGAGCGCCGATCCCGACCATCGGCGTGATCGGCCGCGGCTACGTCGCGCCGAACATTTCGATTACCGGCGAACTCAGCGGGCTCGGGACCGGCGGGATCTTTGGCGAGGACTACCGCGCGCACTACCTCGACTTCGATTTGTACGGGACAGTGAACTTCAACAACTACTTCGGCGCCCAGGTCGGATACCGGACCTTCAACGTGTTCTACCACGTGAAGCGCGACGAGGGAGATCTGGTGCTGAAGGGGCTGTATTTCGGGGGCGTCGCGCGCTTCTGAGAGAGCGGAGGTCTAGTCTCCGATAACTCGAATCCATACCCCCAGGAATCGATCGTCCCGGCTCTTCGAGTCGACGGCTGACGGCCGGAAGCCGTCACTCGCTGTGATCGCGATCAGCGCCGCCCGTCGCGGGTGCTCGATCGGCACTACGATCTGACGTTCTTCGCCCGCTCCCAGCTGCAGCTCCTCCCGCCACTTTCCGGATTCCATGACGACGCGGTTGGCCGCGGGTGCGTTGCGGAGCAGCAGCGTGAACGCTTGCACGTCGGACCTGTCAGTTTGCAGGACGACCGTCGAGCGGCGGCGACCTCCGATCCAGAATCCTTCCGGCTCCGGAAAGCTGCGGTCGTCGAGGAAAAACACCGTCGACGTGCCGTAGCGAACCGCCCGTCGCGCGTACTCTGACGTCAGACGCTCCGCGGGGCTGACGATCGAGATCGGTTCGATGGTCATCGCGCGGACCGCGCGACGCGCCTGTTCGTCGCCTCGAACGACAATCGCGCGGACGTCGACCGGGAAACTCAGCATCGGCGGGTCCGCTTCGAGCGGCGCGCTGGTCAGCGAGAACTGGTCGCGGCCGATGCCGATCATGAGCCACCCGGCGCGCCCCGCGAGCTGCGGGCGCAAGTGATACGTGCCCGCCGGCACTTGCGGCACCTGGAACAACGGCCGATCGTTCGGGCCCGCGCCGCCAGGCGCGTCGGACGCACGAGGGCGTATCTGGAGCACGGACGGGAGTGTTTCGACGCGGATACGTTTCAGGGCCGGCACCGACAAGGCCAACAGGCGCGGTTCGCGGCTCACACGGCGAAGCAGATCGATCTGGCCCGGGGTACTGTTGATCGGTTGCGCGTGTGCGAACGTCCAGACAATGGTCAGCGACAGCATCATCGCGACCGCGTAAGTTGCCGCCGCTGCCGCACACAGTGCACCGCGGCTTCGCAGCCATGGTTTCGACTCGACTGCGCGAATGAGCAACCATGCCGCCACGAAGCACGCCAGCCAGATGGCCGCGTCGCGGGCGAGCGCGATTCGCGTGATTTCCTGACCCGTCCACCACGACGGGGTTCCATGCGCGAGGTCCGCGGACCCGTTCAACCACTCGAGGAACAGCGAATACGCCTGCCGGACGTTGTAGGCCAGCCGTCCGCCACCGACGAATATCAGCGCGCACGCGGTGAATGCCGTATACGCCAGGGCCGCCCACATCGTCACTCTTGTCGCGCGATGGCGCATCGCCGTCCAGCCGACCGCAGCCGGAATCACCATCGCCAACAGGATCGGAACGAAGAAGCGCCCCGGCGCGCTCGTGCCCCCCCACCACATCGCGAAGTGCGTGACGGCGAGCAGATACGGAACGATCACGAACAACAGCTCGAGGCCGAGGCGCCGCAGGGCGCGTTCACGGACCATCACGATCAGCCCCGCGAGAGCGCAGATCAGCACCGGCGTGTACGTCAGGACGCCGAAGCGCTGATCGAAGAACAGTCCGGCAAGCCCGCCGGGAATCAACGATGCCGCCCCTTCTTCGTTCGCGTATGGCGCGGCGGGATCGGGGGTGCCGTAAATGGCGACGAAGAAACCGATCCAGCACAACGCGCTGATTGCGGGGATCAGCAGAAACGCGACCGCCTTGGCGGCTGAGTTCTTCGTCGACGACAGCCGCAGCAGGATCAGCGCGCCGAATCCACCGGCGAGTACTGCGAATCGCGTGTGAATCCACGGAAGCGCGGCGAGCGCGGCGCCGTGCAGCCACCACGGTCCGACGCGCGCCGATTCCGTCTCTGCTTCCTGCTGCGCCCGGAGAAGCCCCCAGATACCTGTGAGGACGATCACACCGCCGATCCCGTCCGGATAAACCGTGAAGCTGTGAAAGATCTCGCTCGTCGAGAACGTCACGGCCGCCCAACCGAACCACGCCGCGTCCATCCGCCCCGTCACCCTCCATGCGAGCCGCCATGCCAGTGCGCTGCCGGCCGCCGCGACCAGGATCAGAAACACGACCACGCCGTGATACCCGCCGATGGCAAACGCAGGCGCAATCAGAACCGGAAGGCCCGGCGCATGAATCGAGTAGACCTCGCCGTTGCGCCCGGGCCGGCGGGAGTCCGGCTTCGGCAGCTCCCCCGCAAAGTAAGCCCGGTAATCCCCCTGGCGATGGTTGTTCTCGATTCTGATGTCGTGATCCTGCAGCAGGCTCTGCGTAATGATCAGGTAGTGCGGTTCGTCGCCGACGGGAAGGGACGGCACGACCTGCCAGGCGGCGACGGCATAGATGATGAGCGCAAAAGCGCCGGCAGATACGCCTGTAGGGCGGGCCTTTAGGCCCGCCCACACGGCGGGGCTCAAGCCCCGCCCTACAGGAATGCTGACCGCCATCGACACCCCAATCCCGGCCCACACCGCGAGCGCCATCGGCCCGGACCAGATCAGGAACGCCGGCGGGACTGATCCCGAAATCCACGGCAATGCGATCAGCACCAGCAGCCACAGCGGCACGAGCGATGCGCCGACGCGCCACGCGAGCCACACGAGCGCCGCCGCGGCGGCGACGATGAGAAACGATGCGACCGAGATCGGAAAGAGCGCGACCCGCGCGTGGTCCGCGCCCGTGAATGCCAGCGTCGCCTGCGTCAGCCATGCAGCGGCGGCAGTCGCAGCAACAGCAACCGCGGCGATGATGCGGGACACGGCAGGTGGGCGTGCGGGGATTGACGGTAGAATGTCCGCATTCTACATGCAGCCACGCCCGGATACTATCCGCGGTAGTCCCGCCGAAGCGCAGCGCGCGAACGCGGACGCTAGTCCCGCGATTGTCTGCGTGCTCGCCGTCCTCTTCGCCTGTCTGATGACGTGGCCGCTGGTCACAGCCCCCGGACGGCTCGGCCGCACGACGACGATGGACGGCCTTTACAGCATCTGGAACGTCGCATGGGTCGCGCGCACGATCGTGACGCACCCACTTTCGCTCTTCGACGCGAACATCTTCTATCCGCATCGCAACGCGCTCGCCTACTCCGAAGCCAACATCGTCGCCGGCGTCGTGGGCATTCCCGCCTGGCTGCTGACGCACAACGCCTACACGGCGCATAGCTCCGCGCTCCTGTTTGCGTTGTCATCGACCTTCGTGGGGATGTGGCTGCTCGTGCGCCGCCTGACCGGAGACTCGGCGAGCGCCATCATCGCGGCAATCCTCTTCGCGTTCTGCCCGTACTTCTATTCACACACCGCGCACATCCAGCTGCTGATGGCCGGCGGCATCCCGCTGTCGATGCTGGCGTTTCATCAGCTCGCCGACGCGCCGTCGCCACGCCGGGGATTGGCGCTCGGCCTCGCGCTCGCAATCCAGGCCCTCGCGTGTGCCTACTACGGAATCTTCGCGGGCCTGATGGTTGGATACGCCGCGCCGTTTCTCGCCACAACCCGTCGCTTGTGGAAGGTCAGCGCTTTCTGGATCGCGCTGGCCATCGCAGCGGCCACGGCGTGCCTCGCGGTGCTTCCCTTCTTCAATCACTACCTCGAGCTGCAGCGCGACGGCGGGTTCGTGAGGTCGCTGGACGACGCGCGCAGGTACGGGGCGACGTGGCAGAGTTATCTGGCATCTCCCGCGCATGGACACCAGCCGATTCTGGGGATGGCTCGCAGACTGGGATGGCACGTGGGCGAGGTCCTGTTTCCGGGGATCCTCGCCACGGCGCTTGGCGTCTGGGGGATCGTCGTCGGCGTCCAAAGTGAACCCGGCGAGTCGCGAAGGCGCGAGACGGTCGCGCTGTACGGCTCACTGGGCGTGCTCGCGTTCTGGGGGTCGTTCGGGCCTTCGGCGGGACTCTACACCGTGCTCTATCGGGTCGTGCCGCTGTTTACGTTCCTGCGCGCGCCGTCGCGGTTCGGGATGCTCATCGTGTTCGCGCTCGCGATCCTCGCGGCGATGACGCTCACGGCGCTGCGCCGCGGCGCCGGGCGTAATTATCCCGGCCTGCTTGCCGGCATCGTCGCCGCTCTCGCGGTCCTCGAGCTGAACGTCGTCCCGTTCCCCTGGCAGCGCGCGCTACCCGTGTCGGCCAACTACACGGTGCTGGCCGCGATGCCGCGCGGCGCGGTCGCCGAGTTTCCGTTCTATGGCGAGCGCGTCGCGTATCCCCTGCATGCGCAGTACATGGTGTTGTCGACAGTGCACTGGCTGCCGCTCGTGAACGGCTACAGCGATTACATCCCGCCGGATTTCAGGGAGGCCGCGTTCGTGCTCGATTCATTCCCGTCGAACGACACCTTCGCCGTGCTGCAGAAGCATCGCGTGCGCTACGTCGGTATTCACTGGGACATGTACGGGCCGCGCGCGGACGCCGTGCGGGAGAAGGTGAAGGACTTCGCGCAATATCTGCGGCCGCTCGGCAGCGACGCGACGATGACCCTTTACGAGATCGTGTCGTTTCCCTAACGGCGATTCGTGGTCGAAGGCTTTGACGCCTTCTTCTTCGTCGACTTGGCCGGCGGAGGCTTCTTGGTCGTCGATTTCTTCGTGGTCGTCGGCTTCTTGGCGTTTTTCGACGGCGCCTTCGCCGGGGACAACTTCGAGATCGCACCCGTCGTCAGGCTGCCATTGCCATACAGGCGGCGGTAGTCCTCGGCCGTGCCCAGGATTCGCTTCACGTAGTTCTGCGTCTCGGGAAAGGGAATGTCGTCGATGAACTCGTCCTCGTCGAGACCCGGCCGCTCGGACTTCCATCTGATCACGCGGCTTTCGCCGGCGTTGTAGCTGGCCAGCGCGTAATACGTCCCGCCGAACTGCTGCACGAGCTCCGAGAAGTAGAGCGTGCCGAGACGGATGTTGAGCTCGGGGTTGGTGAGCGAGGCGGTCGAGAAGCGGCGCACGCCGACCGCGCGCGCGAGCCGCCGCCCCGTGGTCGGCACGATCTGCATCAGTCCCCACGCGTTCGCGACCGATTTGATTTCCGGATCGAAGGTCGATTCCTGGGCGACGAGCGCGGCGACCACGTACGGATCGAGGTCGTGCTGCGCCGAGTATTTCTTGATCGAATCCCAGTAAGCCAACGGGAAGATCACCTGCAGCACCTCGGCCGGCAGCTGCTCCTGGCCCCCCGCGGTCAGGAACTGCGGATACGTGCGGCGCATCAGGCTGATGGCGCGTCGCAGCTCCCCTTTCTGATGGTAGACCCAGGCAACCGTGGCGTCGATCCGGGGCGAGCTTCCCCACGCACGCTGGGCGTAACGCAGCTCGCCGAGGGCGTCGTCGTACAGTCCGTTCGCGAGCAGCAGCCGGATCAACGGTTCGGTCGGGATCGGGGTGACGTCGAGCGCCGGCGACTGATCGCGCGACGCAAACCGGATGTCCTGCCGCTTCGCCCCGCCATCCGCGGACCGCGCGAGCTGACGTTCGGCGAGCCGGCCGTAGTACGAGTTCGCGTAATCGGTGTAGACGAGCCGCAGCCGCGACTCAGCCTGGGTGCTGTGACCGAGCTTCGCGTGGGCGCGGCCGGACCAGTACAGGAACGAGGGGCGATAGTCGGACCGCGGGAACCCGATCGCCGCGCTTTCGAATACGCGGATGGTCTCAGGGTAATTGTCCTTTATGTACGCATCCCACCCGTACTTCCACGCCGCTCGCTCGGCGCGGCTGCCGTTCGGGAAACGAGCGTACAATTCCTTGAAGGTCTGCGCCGCTGCATCGTCGTCGTCTTGGAGAATGTAGAACGTCCCGAGATTGTTCAGCGCTTCCTCGGACCAGGAGCTGTCGGGGAAACCCGCGACGAGCTGCGCGGTCTGCGCGATGTAGTCATCGCGATTCCCGAGCTCGCGAAGCGCGCTCAGGTAGAAGAACCTGGCCTCCGCGCGCCGCGAGGCGCGTTCCAGGTACGGCATGACGCCGTCGCGCGCCGCGGCATGGCGTTTCAGATAGAAATCACATTCCGCGATCCGCAGGTTGACCACCTCGCGGTCGTCGCCGTCCGCCGCGGACTGGATGGCGGCAAACGCGGTGCGCGCCTCGTCGTAGCGCTTCGCTCCGAAGAGCAACTGCGCGCGCCCCATGTCCGCCTTGTACCCCGTGCGCGTGATCTGATCCTGCAGCGCGGCGAGCTGCTGCCCGGCGGCGGTTGCCGCGTCGGTGAGCGGGAACTCGTAATAGAGACGGACATAGGCCTGCGCGGCCTTTGCCCGATCCCCCGCGGCCAGCGCAGCACGCCCCAGACGCGAGAGCACCTCGTCGCTCACGGACGCCTTGTGATCGGCGATGCGCTCGTAGATCCGCATCGCGGCGGGAAAATCACCCGCGGCTTCTGCCGCTTCACCCGCGGCAAGGCCCGCCGCGATCGTGACGTAGCCAGGCGCCTTGCGGTCGATGATCGCGTCGAACGTCCGGCGCGCATCCGCGGAGCGGCCGAGCCGCAGCTGCGCGAGGCCTGCGTAATAGCTGGCGTAATCACCGAGGGCGGTGCCCGCCAGCGAAGGACGGCTGACCAGCAGCAGAGCGCCGGCGTAATCGCCGTCCTGAAAGCGCTTCGCTCCCGTCGCGAGCGGGTCGAAGACGGCGGTCGATCGCGAGGCGCGATCGTTTGCCGACGGCACGAGCCAGAGATCGCTGGGATTGGACGGCAGCGCCGGATGAATCGTCGGCGCGAGCTGGTCCACGCTGGGCACCGCCGGGGCCGCGCCCGACGGCACCTGCGGCTGCGCGAGCGCGAACGGGGTCGGTCCGAGGACCAACGTGCACGCGATCCAGAGCCCCGCGCGACGAACTCGAACGAGGTTGGTGTTCACCTGAGTTGTCGTACCTGGTTAACCGAGAAGTGACTGATCGCCGTCGGCCAGCGTCTGCACCAGTTCCTGCTGGAAATACGCATCGCGTCCGCGAACCGAGGCGGGGATTTGGTCTTCGTACAGTTTGCGGGCGCGGTCGATCTCCGCCTGCAGCCGCCGCGTCAGATCCCGGCGCTCGCGTCCGACGCGTACCGCGCCTTCGTTGTACAACTTGATTTCCGACACCAGCAGCTTGGCGTACCGCCGCGCTCCCTGGGTCTCGTCGTCTCCGGTTGATTCCGTCGCCGCCGGCGCGCCGTGTACTCCACCGAGGAGGTGCATCGCCTGGGCCGTCTTCGCCGCCGTGATGTAGGCAAGAAACGCGGAGGCGTGGCGCCCAAGGATCTGCACGGTTTCGCGCCAGGCGCCGGGCGTCTGCCCGTTGGTGCCTTCGTCTGCGTACAGAACCGCCACCGGTTGACCGCCCAGGGTGAACGGCACCGCAACCGCCGATCGCCCTGGCGACAATCGCGCGAAGTCCGGCGCGGCACCGCCGTCGGCACCGATCGTCACGACGTCACCGCTGCGCAGCACGTCGGCAAGGAATCCCGCTTCGCGCCCGTCGGCACGTATCGGTCCTGCATCGACTCCAGCCACTCCGCTCACCGGCCATTCACGCAGCTCGGATCCGTGCACGACGAACATCGCGGCGCGAGGCGCGTGCGACGCGGCGGCGCGGGTGACGGCGGCAAGTGCCGTTGAAAGCGATGTGGAATCGTCTATCGTGCGGATGGCGTCGAGGATTGCGGCGGTGTCTTTGGCGGGCGCGACGGCGGCAGCTGCGGTCTTGCGTGCTTCCGCCAGCGCGTCGGCGTTGCTCGCGCGTTCGGCGTTGAGCGCCGCCCGCATCTGCGCGAGCTCGCTCTCACCGTGACCGCGCAGTTCTTCCAGCGTGGCACTGAGCCGATCGATCTCTTCCTGCCCGCGTTTCCGTTCCGCCGTGACTGCCTGATCGAGCTCCCGGCGCGCCTGAGATGCCGCCTCCGCCGCGGCCTGCTCCGCCTCGACGCGAGCGCGGATCGATTCGGCCACCATCGTCCGCTCGACCTCTGAGCGCGCCGAGGAGACTTCGGATTGAAGACGAGCATTCCAATCCGCGCGTTCCTTCTCGAGCGTCGTGGTCCAGCGCCGTTCGGCTTCCGCTTCTGCGGTCGTCTTTAGCTCAGCCAACGCCCGATCGTGCGATTCGGCGACGGCAGTCAATTGTGCGTCCAGCTCTGCCTGCAGACGCGTGCGGATCCCATCGACAATCGTGCGAAGCTGATCCTCGGGCATCCTCTGGCATTATCGGGACCAGGAGCCCGACAAGTCAAGCGCAGAAAACGGCGCAACTCCAAGCCCGACAGACATTTGACGGCAGCGCCCAGGAGTCGTACAATTGAAGACTTCGGTAGCAGCGGCTGTTCAGCGTCGGGCCGCCGGCGGTTTGCCGGCCGTATGGGGGGGCGACCTAGATTCGACGGGAATGCGGTTCCGTAGGATGCGTGCCGAGGACCATCACCCTCGTAAATCAGATGGAAACCAACATAACTGCGAACACGCAGCTCGCTCTCGCAGCCTAAACCCCTGTGAGCGTCCACTCCGGTCAGCCTGCGGGCCGGAACTGGATGTCATTTAAGCAGGCTGGTTGCTGACGGTGGCTTCGGACGTCAGCGACGAGATTTTTCGAGGTTGGTGCCCGGCGGTTTTTCCGCCTCTTCACGCCGGGCGCGACACTACAGAGGCGGATACGCATCGTAGATTCCTGCGGGGATGTATTTTCGGACCCGGGTGCAAATCCCGGCGCCTCCAATTTCTTCCGAGGGGCTTCGCCCCTCGGACTCCCCTACACGCGCTCTCGCTCGCCGCTTCGCCGCTCGCTCCGATCGCGTGGCTCGCTCGCTGGCCTCGCTCGCGCGGCGGGTTCGCCTTCGCCCCTCCGACTCCCCTACTCGCGCTCTCGCTCGCCGCTTCGCCGCTCGCTCCGATCGCGTGGCTCGCTCGCTGGCCTCGCTCGCGCGGCGGGTTCGCCTTCGCCCCTCCGACTCCCCTACTCGCGCTCT
>Ga0070670_100002241_pt1 | contig 15895 bp, 13 predicted proteins | sample KBSS63metaG_FD_64665 | JGI IMG/M metagenome (GOLD analysis project Ga0070670, IMG submission 64665) | Switchgrass rhizosphere microbial communities from Kellogg Biological Station, Michigan, USA - KBS S6-3 metaG | ecosystem: Host-associated > Plants > Roots > Rhizosphere > Soil ... | reverse complement strand
GCGACAGACCAGTCAAAGTAGGATCGCCACGAATCTCATTGAAAGTAGTAGGACGGTCGGATCATGAAAAGCGCTTACGGGCTGAAAATTCCCGAGCCCGATTCTTTACTCACGCGAGTCGGACCGGGCACGCCGTGTGGTGAGCTGATGCGCCGGTATTGGCAACCGGTCTGCCTAGCATCGGAGGTCAAGGATGTCCCCAAGCGTATGCGCATTTTCGGCGAAGACCTGGTTGCTTTTCGCGATGGCCAGGGCCGCGCGGGGTTGCTGTTTTTCCGCTGCAGCCACCGCGGCACTTCGTTGGAATACGCTCGCGTCGAAGAGCGCGGGCTCCGTTGCTGCTATCATGGTTGGCTCTACGACGTCGAAGGCAAGATTCTCGAGATGCCCTTGGAACCCCCTGACAATCCGTTCCTCAAACAGATCCAGCACCCATGCTATCCCGTGCGCGAATTCGGCGGCTTACTCTTCGCTTACATGGGACCACTCGATAAGATACCCGAGTTCCCGCTCTACGACATCTGGCAAAAACCCGGCGGTACGCTTAAGGCACGCATGGGACCGCGCGTCGGCGGTCCGGTCAATTGCAATTGGCTGCAGGCAGAAGAAAACCTCATGGATGCTCTCCATACGTTTTGGCTTCATACACGCCACAGTGGTGCGCAGTTTCCCTCGCAAACCTACGGTCTCGATCCCGACGCATTACAATACGAAGAAACAGATCGAGGCATGCGTTTCGTGCTCAAGCGGAGACTGGAAAGCGGAAAGTGGTGGGAGCTTATTTGGGAGATGATCATGCCGCTCAATGTTCATCTGGTTTACACCGACGAGCCGAAAACCGAGCGCGTGCGTGCCGTAACTTATTGTGTGCCGGTTGATGACACACACCAGCTCGGCGCGAGCATTCGTTGGCTACCCGACAACGAAACCGAAAAACTTTCTGGCCGCGAGCAGCTTGCGCCCGGTGGCCGAAGCAACACAAGCTACGAATACACGCAGCGTCATCCCGACGATAAGGAAGCGGTGGAAGGGCAGGGAGCGATCGCCATCCACACATTGGAGCATCTGGTCACATCGGATCGAGGCGTCATCACGTTTCGAAACATATTGCGCCAAGCGATTCAGGCTGTGGAGCGCGGCGAAGATCCGAAGGGGATATGCCGCGATGCCGCGCAAGCGGCGTTCGTCGCCACCACCGCCGGCAGCGTTGTGGGAGATTGAAGCAGACAAGTCACGCTAAAAGTTCTTAGCTCGGGCGTAGCGTCACAATGTCATGCCGAGGCGCAGCCGAAGGATCTATTCGTTGTCAGTGGGCGAAAGACGAGATCTTCACCTTCGGCTCAGAATGACATTGGTGTCGCGCATCACGTCACCCACAAGCTTTGACCTAGCAGGACGATTTCTCGTCGCCTGCAGTTTATGGCATTCATTTAAGGCCGCAGCCTATCGGCTCGCTCGGTTCCGTGTCGCTGACTTGTCGAGGACCTCGCCCCAACGAATTAAGAACGTCAGCAGAAAAGCACTGTGCCGTGCCGGTTCGGCGGCCAGAGGTGCCAACGACATGCCGACCGTGAGCGCGATGTGATAGCCGATTGAGCGCGACGCCAACGCGCGGCGATAGGCGGGATGGACGCGGTTTACCCAGATGGTCGATTCGACCAATCGCCCTAGATTTGGATCGCCCGGTCGGTCTTCAAATTGAATGTGGAGACCATAATGAGCGGGACGACGCGCGCCCGATTTGCCGGGCAATTGGACTGCTTGCTGCGGCAGTGTGAAGACCGCAGATGGCTCATTCACCATGGGAGTATTGTCTTGACTCGCCTGCGCGCCGCCTCGTTCTGGCGGCTGATCTTCGTCGCGTTCATCGAGGGGCGTGAGAGCTGCGGCAACGAAACTCCGGCCATCGGCAATGCTAGCGCGGGTGCCGAGCGGCAAGCGCTTTTGACCGCCGGCGCGTTGTTCGACCAAGCTCGAAAGCAATGGAAAGTCCATTGCGAGATCTTCCAGCAGATGTGCTAGATCGCGCTGCAGTGGACGCACCTCGCGCGGCGCCGCTTCTTCGCTGGCGCCCGGCGCATCGCCCCATTCGGCAAGCTGTCGCGATACCGCCTGCTGAATCGCTTTACGAAATGCGAGATAAGCTGCACCGCGCGTACCGGTGCGGATAAAGTCGCCTTTGTTCAACGTCAGGCATGCCGCGAGTTCCGGCACTTCGATCAAGCCGCCGATTCGTTCCGCGGCGTGCGGTGTCATGCTCAGCCAATCCCATCCGCGCCGTATCACCTTACCGAAAGTGCTGATCGCGATCCCGCGCTGGTCTTCCGGCAGCGCTTTATCTGCACGAAACAAATAGCCGAGCGCCGATGGTTTGCGTTTGCGGAGCAAGCGGATTTCAAGCGGCGCTTGAAGCGGTGCCGTGGAGCGCTGCTTCGCTAAGCGTCGCTGATTGACGTCGATGGTAATTCCGTTCGGATAATGGGGTATGAGAAATTCATCGAAAGCCGGATCGAGAAGCGGTTGAAAATGGCGCCTCAGACCTGCTTCCAAAAAACCGGGATCGAGCAAAGGTGACAATGGGTTTCGCAATTTGAGGCGAACTGCCGTTCCGCGCTGGTGAACCCTTCCGGCGGCCGGTACCCATTTCCATGGCGCGCGGTGGCGTGACGCCATATGCCACAGGGATGCGATATGGCTTTTGCCGCGCTGCGTTTCAGTTAGAACTTCCTCGCAAATGAGCAATCCGAGTTTGATGCCGACGCCAGCGAAACCGATGCCCTGACCGCGAACTTTATTGGTCGACGCGATGTCATGAAAACGCGCCAGATCGCGCCGCTGCATGCCCGACCCGTTATCAATCACCGTGAGCGCTCGCTCGGCCGAATTGCAGTCGAAGGAAATTACCGAGGCTCCGGAGTCCAGGGCGTTGGCCATGATCTCCGTTAAAATGGTTTCTTCGACCGTTCCCGGATAAGCGTCCCTTAAGTCTTCCAGGAGATGGAGCAGATCTACACGAGTCTCGCCCATAGCTGGGTTCTCTTGATGATTGTTCCTGAACGCCCGGCGCTATTCCTTTGGCTTTGCGTTGGCTTTCGCTTCGTCAATGATCGGCTGGAGCTTCTTTTTTAGCGCCGGATTGAGCTGGAATGCTTTCTGAAAGTCGGCATCGGCTTCCTTATCCTGGTTCTGATAAATGCGAATGAGGCCGCGATAGACGTAAGCATCGGCATTTTTCGGCTGCATACTGATGACTGCGCTGAAATCCCGCGCGGCGTAATCGTATTTATTAAGCCGCAGATAGCCGAGCCCCCGGTTGAACGGTGCCTCGGGATCTTTGGGGTTGAGCCGCATCGCTTCGCCGTAATCTGCGACGGCGTCCTCGAATTTTCCAAGCTTCGCCTGCGCAAGGCCACGGTTATAAAAGGCGACCGCTGATTTGTCATTCAGCCGAATGGTTTCGCTGAAATCGCGCACGGCGTCGGCATATTTTTCCAGATCCGCATAGGCGATGCCGCGATTGTAGTAGGCATCGACCAGATTGGCATCGCGGCTCAAGGCTGTATCATAATCTTTGACCGCGTTCTCTTTCTGATCGAGCGCCAGATAAGCATTACCCCGATTGAAGTAATTTTGCGCATCGCCGGGTTCGATGCGAATCGCCTCGCTGAAGTCTTTGACCGCGGCGTCATAACGGCGTGTGTCGAAAAGAATGCTGCCGCGATTGACGTAGCTGCGCGCGTCTTCCGGATTAAGCTTGAGCGCAGCGGTGTAGTCGCTGAGCGCCGCCGGGTCTTGTTTCAGGCGGCGATGAGCATTGCCGCGGTTGTAATACGCTTCGGCGTCCTTCGGATTCAGCCGGATCCCCTCGGTATAGTCTTTGATCGCCGGTTGATTCGCGCCGAGATCGTAGTATGCATTGCCGCGGTTGAAATACGCTTCGGCAAGTTTGGGGTGGGTCTTGATGACCTTGTCGTATTCCGCAATCGCTTCTTTGATTTTTCCGGATTCGTGAAGCTCGAGAGCGGCCTTGAGGGGCTCCTCGATTCCCGCAGCGCCCAGGATACGCGGGAACAGTCCAAGCACGGCCAGCACAAGAATCAGGGCCCAATTGCTTTTGCGGCTGTCGATCATTTGACCGGCGTTATAAGCGGCTCGAGTTTGTTCTTTAGAGCGGGATCCAACTCGATGGCTTTTTTGAAGTCTATCTGCGCATCATCGCTTTTGCCTTGGCGTGCTCGAATCACGCCGCGATTGGCATAGATCCTTGCGTTCTTGGGTTCGAGCTTGATTGCTTGGTCGTAGTCTTTCAGGGCGTCATCGTATTTACCGAGGACCGAATAAGCATTGGCGCGGTTGTTATAAGCTTCGCCGTTTTTCGGTTGCAGCTTGATCGCCTCGGAATAGTCCTGGATCGCCTGGTCATTCTGCCCCAAACGCCGATAAGCAAAGCCGCGGCTGTAATAAACCTCGGCATCTTTAGCATCGAGCTTCTGCGCTTGGGTCAGATCGCGAATTGCCTCTTCGAACTGATTCAAGCCATTGTGAGCCAGGCCGCGCTGTCGATAGGCCTTTGGCGCCTTGGGATCGAGCTTCAAAACTTCATCGAAATCCTTGACCGCGCGGTCGAATTGCTTTTTTGCGAGATGGGCATTGCCCCGATTGAAATAAGCGTCGACGGATTTGGGATTGAGTTTTAGCGCTTCGTCGTAATCCCCGATCGCTTCGTCATTCTGGCCGAGCTTGAAATAGGCGAGCCCGCGGTTGTTATAAGCCTCGTCGGCTTTTGGCGAGGATTTGATCGCGCGATTGTACGCTGCCACCGCTTCCTTGTATTTTCCCGCCTTATAGTATTTCACACCTTCGTTAAAGGCATTTTGCGCTTCTCCAGCAAAAATCGATGCCGGCAGGAGCAAGACAATCACCAGCGAAGTCCCCGGCAGCAGACCCATTTTGTACATGACTCCAAACTCTTAACGTATGCTGTCGTGGATGTCCATTCCATTGGCGGCTTCGGCTTCGTTCACTAGACAAAAATGTTAAAAAGGAATAGATGATAAGCTTAACGATTGCGATCTTAATTAGGAGGACTTGAGCATGAGCACCGCCGCAGCCGCCAAGCGAACCGCGGAACAAGTTTTAGGAAAAGACAAAATCGTTTCATCAGATTCCCATATCATGGAGCCGCCGGATCTCTGGGAGGCCAACCTGACGCCCAGCCTCAAGCCGAAGTTTCCGAAATTTCCGCCGCGGAACACCGCTGGAGAAAAGCCGGGCGGTCACGATCCTAAAGCGCGGCTCGACGAAATGGCGGTCGATGGCGTCAGCGCTGAAGTTCTCTATGCGACCCACGGGCTTCGTCTTTATGCCCTCGAGGATGCCGAACTGCAGGAGACTTGTTTTCAAATCGCCAACGACTGGATGATCGATTACTGCAATACCGCGCCGGGGCGGCTGTTCGGGATCCCGATGATTTCCATGTACAACATCCCGAACGCAATCAAAGAGCTAGAGCGCTGCAAAAAGGCCGGCATGATCGGTTGCATGATCTGGCAGGTTCCTCCCGAACATCTGCCGTTTACCAGCGATCATTACAATCCGTTCTGGGAAGCAGCCTCGGAGCTCGACATGCCGGTCAACGTGCACATCCTGACGGGCTTCAATTATAGCCGCTTCGAACGGAAGGGGTTGGATACCTATCGGATGACGGTGAACCAAAAGCTTACCGACGCCGCAAATATTCTGTTCGATTTCGTTTTTGGCGGCGTGCTGGCGAAAAATCCCAAGCTGAAACTGGTCTATGTCGAAAACGAAGTAGGGTGGATTCCGTTTTACTGTCATGAGTGGGATAAATACTTCGTGCGGCACAGCCCGAAGGCGCCGCTGCCTTACATGAAAAAACTGCCGAGCGAATACGTGCGCGAGCAGGTCTATGCAACCTTCTTCAGCGATCCATGCGGCGGGCGCATGATGGACTGGTTCGGTGAAGATAATTTTATGTGGTCGAGCGATTATCCACACGCCGCCTCGACCTGGCCGCACTCGCGTCAAGTGATCGCCGATGAGCTCGGCCATTTGCCCAAGCCGGTCATCGATAAGGTCGTGCGGCAAAACGTCATCGACCTGTACGATTTGAAGGTCGATGGTATCAACAATTAGTAAACCCAAGTTGAAAGGAGCAGTCATGCACGCAGCTACAAAATTGGAACCCACGGAAAAACCCAAGACGCAAAAGTTTTCGCTCCGCACCCCATACATGAAACAGGGTCGCATCACGCAGTTGGTCGCGGAGACAGAGAACATGTGGATCCACACCAAGATCAACTATGAAGGCGGTGAAAACGAGATCCATACTCATCTCGATGAAGACCACGCGTTCATCGTGCTCGAAGGCCAAATGAGCGTGTTCGACGAAAAGGGCGGCGAAATCAAAGTAGAGAAAAACCAAGGCGTGATGATCCCGAAGGGCGCCTATTATCGTTATCTCAATACCGGCAGCGAAAATCTGGTCGTGCTGCGCGTCGGCTCTGGCGTTAAAGGGCAGAAGCAGGGCGGCGAAGAAATGCGGGTTCGACCGGACGGTAAACCGTTGGTCGCATCCTCGGAAGAGAACAAGACCGTGCCGCCGATCGAGGATAGCAGGTTTTTTGCGGACACGGCGGGGTAACAGCCGCGACCGAGAGAGTTTTCACGCCGGCCACTGTTTTCAGTGGCCGGTTTCGTTTTGAGGAGCCCCTATGACTCAAGCGGTTCGACCTATGCCGGAGGAAATGCCGGTGGAGTTATGGCGCGGTGTAAAGCCGTCATCGGCAGTCTGGCAAGGAAGAGTGATATCGATCTTTGTCGCGCCGAAATCAGCCGAAGAAATGGTTCCGCTTTCCAGCGTACGGGCGTTGGCAGACCGCGGGCTGGAAGGCGATCGCTTTTTCCGCGACTCATGGAACGCCATTGCCCGGTCCGATAAAGCCGTGAGTTTTATCGAGGATGAAGTGCTCGAGCTCGCCGCAGAAGAACTCGGACTCGAATCGATTGCGCAAAAAACCCGCCGAAACATTGTTACCCGCGGCGTTCCCCTGATCGATTTGCTGCACCGAGAGTTTGTGGTCGGTGACGTCCGGATGCGCGGCATCCGTCTCTTCGAACCGTGCGGTCATCTGGTACAGGTCTCAAAGCTCCCGGGGATCTTCAAGGCGCTCAATCATCGCAGTGGACTCAAGGCGGCAATTCTGACTGACGGTGTTATCGGTGTTGGCGACAGAATCACGTTGCATTCTACGGCGGCCACGGCCGCGCTGTAGGATAGGAAAATGGGGAATTGGAGAACGAACAGGTTATTGGAGATGCCAACTTCCTTCCCCACGACGGGAAAGGATTGAGGTAGGGGTGTTTGCGTTTGTAGCCGCTCCAATCACCCCTATCCTGACCTTTCCCCATCAAGGGGAAAGGAAGCACATTCGACGTGCAAATCTTGTAGAGTGAGCAACATGGACTTTGGACTCCACTTGCCCGCCTCATCGGCAACCGTCAAGCCCGAAGATCTCGTTCGGTTCGCGCGGCAAGCCGAAGCTCTTGGCTTTTACTGTGTGACCATTGCCGATCACGTCATCGTCCCGAAAGATATATCGGTTGCTTATCCCTACACCGTCGACGGCAAATATCCGGGCACCGGCTATCACCTGGAAACTCTCTCAACGCTGGGTTTTCTCGCGGGCGCTACAGAGCGGATTCGCTTCGTCACGAGCGTGATGATTTTGCCCTATCGGAATCCGATCGTGACGGCAAAGATGCTCGCAAGCCTCGACGTGTTGTCAGGCGGTCGGGTGATCGTCGGCGCCGGCGTCGGCTGGATGAAGGAAGAGTTCGAAAACATCGGCACCGAACCCTTCAGCGAACGGGGCAAAGTCACCGACGAGTATATCGCCGCTTTCAGGGAGCTGTGGACGAGCGAGAATCCTTTTTTCGACGGCAAATACTGCCGTTTCTCTGACATCATTTTTTTGCCGAAACCGGTGCAAAAACCTACGATTCCGATCTGGATCGGCGGGCACAGCAAACAAGCGATTCGGCGCGCGGCGCGACTGGGCGACGGCTGGCATCCGATCGGCGGCGTGCCGACGATTCCTCTGGAGCCGCAAGACATAGCGGCAGACATGTCGATGCTGCGGGAGTATGCCGAAAAAGCCGGACGCGATGCAAAAAAAATTCGCGTTGCGCTGAAAGGTTCATTATTCGATCGTGAAAAGCAAATCACTCCGGGCAAGCGCCGTCGTTTTATCGGCTGCGCCGAAGAAGTGGCGTCGGACATCCGGGACTATCGCGCCGTGGGCGTTGACACCATGATCTTCGACGTGCGCCGCCCAACGATCGCGGAAACTCTGGAGCGCATGGAGTGGATGGCCAAGGACGTTTTCCCGCAGGTCTAGTGTGTGCCACTCGGCACTTCAGTCAAATCGAAAATCCAAAATCTAAAATCAAAAATCCCTAAGCTGCTTTGGGTTGGGGAATTTCCGCCGGCCAGTTCTCGATATGAACCGGCTCCGGCGGGAAACCGAGCACATTAAGATACAAATACTCTCGCCATGCGGGAAATTTCCGGACGTTCTCCACCGGCACGTTAAAGTATTTTCGTAGAAACTCGCGTCGCGGCGGATCGAAGACCGTGCGCGGGCGGCTGTTGAGCGCTTGCCGCTCAATCTCACCGATGCGCTTTCTAATCGGCGCTTCGCCCCAAATTTCAATCTGCTCCCAAACGTAGTCGTGGATTTTTTGCAAAATCGCGTCGTGGTGGCTACGCTCCTCGGCGTGGACCACCCGCTCTTCGAAATCGAGCAACTTCGGCGTGGTTATCTGGATACTCTGGATGCTCGCTGCGGTGACATGACCGTAGGGCCACAAATTACCGGAAAAAATGTAACTCAAAAAATCGCGCTTCATGATCTGGTGGTGCTCGATGCGCGGGGTGAGGCCATACTTGCGCTCAAACTCGGGGTCGGGTTTGGAGTGATCGCGGCTGGGGTCGATGGCATTGGCCTGGCGGATGTAACCCCAACCGTGACCGGCTTCGGTGCCGGCGTGCTCGGCGAGAAAATAGCGCCATTCGCAATCCATTTCGAAGTGGGCCATGGCATAACACGCCGTGCCGACTGTGACTTCGAGCTCGTCACGGCCACGGTGAGCAAGCCAGCGCGCCAAACGTTCGCGCTCCTCGTCGTCTGCGGGCGGCCGTTTGATGTTGTCGCGGCTTTTGCGCAGTGCATCGACTTCCGCGCTGATCGGGTTGTCTTCGCTATAGGTAATTTTTTTTCCCACGCCTCGAATATCCGCCATATATCCTCCTGGGAAAGACTTTTTATTTTGCTGGATAAAGCGAGCGCACAAACCCTTCCTTTTCGATGCGCTCGAGGACACTCATATCCAATACCGCATAGGGGTTGCGATTGGACGTCACAGGCGAAAGTTTGAGAATCGTATCGATGGCCTCCTTGGAGACGACCGGGAATCGCTCATAAACCATCGTCACCCGCTGATAAACCTCTTCGATCGCTTCTGGATCGGCGAGCCGCATGGTTCGACCTATGGTCTTCTTTGCCAGATCCGGATTAGTGAGCGCAAGGTTCACGCCGTGAAGAATTCCTTTAAGAGATCGCCCTAGCAAAAGCGGCTCTTTTTCCAGCATTGCACGGGTGGTGACGACTGAAGTAAAGGGGCAGGGGATACGCGCTGTCACAAGGTCGAGGATCATGTGCAGCCCGGATTTTTTCGCCTCGATGGTTTCCGGCGGCGATAAAAGCGCCGCATCGACAACCCCGGTAAATAGGGCTTGCGAGACGAGGCCCAATCTACCGAATGCGACCAACTTCACATCTCTCAAAGGATCGAGCCCCGCTCGCGCTAACATGACGTGATTGGCCAAATTGAGCGAAGTGCCTGGCGGAGTATTCCCGATTAGCTTCCCTTTCAGGTCCTTTACGCTGGAAATTTCCGGCTTCACCCACAGTTGGAAAGGAATAGCGTTCACCAGCCCGCTGATGATGCGAACGTCCACCCCTTTCAAATAGGCGCTCAGTGCCTGGCCGCCGCCGACGATCGCAAGTTGCAGGCTACCGGAATCGAGAGCCCGGATCATGGTCGTCCCCGCGGATTGCGTAAATTCGACATTAGTGCCGTAACGCTCGAAGAGCTTTTGCTCGACAGCAAGAGCGCCGGCCAACTGAGTAGCGGTCGCTCCGGAAAATCCAAAACGAAGCGATTCCGCGCTCCAAACTATCGCACGGCAGTTCGCGAGTACACAAATCGCAAGCGCGAGCACCCGGACTGACTGAGTGAGGGGGAAAAAAATGTTTTGCGCTCGCATGAACAATCCGCCTAGCGCTTATCCAAGTTCGTTCTAAACCCATCGCCAGCAAACCGCAAAGGATTGTTGGAGGTCATTTCGACGGTTCGAATTTAAACGATTGGCGTAGAGCGGCAAATCACTGCAAGACGCTTATAGTGATTTCGATTTTATAACGCGAACCGCTGTATGACCGGATGGTTGCAACAGCTTTAGCATTCTTTGCTTGTCCTATGGTTTTTATTGTAAACAATATTTGGTTTAGGCCAATGAAGACAAAGTCATCGCTCCATTTTATTTTGCTGATCGCGTTGTCGCTCATCGCTCCCCGCGGCACTGGTGGTGCGGCTGAGTCCGGACCAAGTGACTGGGAGAAAACTCTCAAATCAGCTGAGGCGGAGGGCGAGGTCACGGTGTACGTGGTTGACTATCCGAGATTTACGGTCAGCCAGTTTCAGAAAGCTTTTCCCAAGATCAGGCTCAATCAGGTCGACGGACCGAGCGGCCCGGCGCTTTCGTCCCGCCTTATGGCCGAACGGCGAGCGGGAAAATATCAAGCGGATGTCTATGTAGCGGGACAAGGCACGCATGTTTCAGTTTTGTATCCGGCAAAAGCTCTGGCTCCGATGTCTCCGGCTTTGATCTTGCCCGAGGTGAAAGACGAGTCGAAATGGTTTAAGGGAAAGCATCGGTTCGTCGATCCTGAAGCTCGCCATTCCTTTGTCTTTCAAGGCCATCGAGGTCTTTACATCTCGGTCAATACCCAGCAAGCGAAAGCTGACGAAATCAAATCGTGGCGGGATTTGCTCATTTCCAAGTGGAAAGGAAAAATCATCGGCTACGACCCGACCATCGCCGGGGTTGCGCGCAACACCCTTTGGTACTTCTACATGAATAACGCCTTGGGCGCGGAGTTCATCAGTAAATTGTATGGCGACATGCAATTGACGTTGAGCCGGGATCTCCGGCAGCTCGTAGATTGGTTGGCCGCCGGCAAGGGGGTGGTCTGCGTCCCTTGCGACGACGCGGAATTGGCCAGCGCCAAAGAGCAGCGATTGCCCGTCCAGTCGGTTACCCATACACTCAAAGAGGGCGACTATATCGCTGGCGGGCAGGGCGTGATCAGCTTGATAACTCCGGCGCCTCATCCCCGTGCGGCGGAAATCTTTCTTAACTGGTTTCTCTCGCGAGAAGGGCAAAGCTTGTTCCAGGAGCAGTCGGTCAAATCCGGCCAGCGCAACGCCAATTCTCGACGCATCGATATTGCCAAAGATATCATTGCGCCGGAATACCGATTGAGGGACGATGCAGTTTTTTGGGAAAACGGACCGAACGTGGATCAAGAAACCGCCGAAGCCACCAAGCTGCTCAAGGCGGTCCTTGCGAAGCGACCTTAGGAGTAAAGGGACATGCTCTCAAGAGAAGAAAACGAGCTGTTGACTCGGGTGCATGCCGATAGGCCGATGGGTCGTCTGTTCCGGCGCTATTGGATTCCCGCGCTGCTGTCGGAAGAAATTCCCGAACCGGATTGTCCGCCGGTACGCGTGCGTCTCCTGGGCGAGGACCTGATTGCTTTTCGCGACAGCCAGGCGCGAATCGGGCTTGTGGGCGAACACTGCGCCCATCGTGGCACTTCGCTGTTTTACGGCCGCAACGAAGAGTGCGGTCTTAGGTGCATTTATCACGGCTGGAAATATGACATCGAAGGCAATGTGCTCGAAACTCCTGCCGAGCCTGCCGGGAGTCAGTTAAAAAATAAAGTTCGCCATACGGCGTATTCATGCGTCGAGGCCGGCGGGATGGTGTTCGCTTACCTCGGACCGGGAGAACAAAAGCCGCTGTTTCCCACCTATGCCTGGCTGGGCGTGCCGCAGAACCAGATTTATATCGCCAAGAGCCTTTTGGAGTGCAACTATCTGCAGGCCTTGGATGGGGACTGCGATTCCTCTCACTTGAATTTCCTCCACAAAATTTTCAAGCCCGATGGGCGCCATGGCTTTCTCCGCTATGAAGATCAGTCACCCGATTTTGAAATCGATCAGATGGAGTTCGGCTTTCGAGTCGCCGCGATCCGCAAGATCGCTCCCGACAAGCGTTACGTGCGACTGTCGCAATTCGTCATGCCGTTTATCGGTTGCGTTCCGGTGGGCCGGGAAGTCGACGGCAAACTCGACGGCTTCAAAGCGGTCTACCAAGTTCCGGCGGATGACCATCACACTTGGAGATACGACTTCTTTTTCAAATGGTCGAAACCTATGACCAAGGATGATTCGTCGAAGCGGGATTTCGTCGGCGCCGATTACCGCAAGCTGCGTAACCTGAGCAACAATTATCTGCAAGATCGGCAGATGCAGAAGACTGTCAACTTCACCGGCATCGAAGAATTTTTAAACCAGGACGCCTGTGCCACGGAAAGCATGGGTCCAATCGTCGATAGGACAAAGGAGCATCTCGGCGCGAGCGATTCTTATGTTATTCAAGTTCGCAGATTTTTGCTAAAGGCCGTGAAAGATTTGCAAGCGGGCAAACAGCCGGCAGGGCTTGTCTACGATGCGGCTCAGGCGGACTTCGCCCGCATCCGGTGCGACGTTGCGTATCTGTCGCCGAACGTTTCTTGGCGAACCTTTTTCGACGACAAAGTCACTGGCTCATAAACAGTTATCGCGACCGCGCGGAACACCGTGTCCGGCTCGCCGAACGAAAGCGGCTAAATCTGTTCCGGCTAAAACGATAACCAGCGACTATTCGTCATGACCTATTGCAAATTAATTTTGCTGCCCGCCTTTTACCTGTTGAAACAGGGCCTCCATATCGACTAGTGTCTTTTAAGACTTTCTGGCAAACAAGCCGGCACGAGCGCGGAGACCACGTCTGCCATGCGTCACCGGGTCATCCACCTAATCAATCCCAAAACGGACTCGCTCACCACACGCCCGCTCTATCTCAATCGGGCGCTTTACTCGCCGCTTGCAGGCCTGCTCGCCGTCGCGAGCGCCATTCCGCGAGATCGTTATGAGGTGGTATTGACCGATGAGAACATCGAGTCGATCGATTTCGAGCTCGAGTCGGACCTCGTTGGCATCTCTGCGATGACGTGTTACGTGAACCGCGGCTATGAGATCGCCGATGCATTCCGAAAGCGCGGGGTGCCGGTGGTCATGGGCGGAGTCCACCCGAGCTTCATGCCGCAGGAAGCGCTGCGGCATTGTGACGCGGTGGTGATTGGAGAAGTGGAGCTGGTGATTTCCAAGCTGCTGGATGATCTGGAGCGCGGCGAAATGCGCGGCACCTATAAATCGGAGCGGCTCCACCCGATGGAAAATATGCCGGCGCCACGGTACGACCTGATCAAGAAGCACCGATACGTAAACAGCACGTTCATACAGACCTCACGGGGCTGCCATCAGGGTTGCACCTTCTGCGCGGAGCCGCTGATGAATGGACTGAAGTTCCGCTATCGTCCCGTCGACGAGGTGATGCGCGAAGTGGACAACTGCGGTTCGCGCACGATCTCGATTAACGATGCCGACTTTTTTGGTACGCCGGAACGTCCGCAGCAGGTGATGCGCGCGCTCAAGGGGCGCGGCGTTCATTGGCAGGCGGGTGTCACCTCGAAGCTCGCGCAGGACGACCGAATGTTGGAGCTCGCCGCCGAAAGCGGCTGTACGTTACTGAGCATCGGCTTCGAGTCGATTTCGCGGAAGACATTAGAAAGCGTACACAAACACGTCAATCGGCCCGAGACATTCGTCGCTCTCGTCGAAAAGGTGCACTCTTACGGGATTATGGTTTTCGGCCTTTTCATGTTCGGGTTCGACGGCGATGATCCCTCTGTCTTCGAAGAGACCGCGCGTTTCAATATCGGCGCGAACTATGACGCCTGTGCCTATTCCGTCCTCACGCCGTATCCCGGCACCTTGACATGGTACGAGATGAAGAAAGCCGATCGCATCGTCTCCTTCGACTGGTCAAAGTACGATCAGGGAAACGTCGTCTATCGACCGGCAGGAATGTCAGGCGATGAGCTCCGGCTCGGCCAGACGTCCGCTTACGAAACATTCTACAGGCCATCGTCCATCGTTCGCCGCTTTCCCGTCCGCGGGCGCCGTAATCGACTCCAGTGGTCGATCTATAATCTTTTCATGAAGAAGGGATCGGAGACCGATCGCAAGACAGCGATCGCCGAGCCGACTGATGCTCCGGAAACGGCACCGATGCCGCCCATCCTTCCGATCAAGAAGGAGTGGCGCCAGGCGGTCCTGGAAGCCACCCCATTAGCAGATCATCACTGAGCCGAATCCGAGATAATAGAAATAATCCGCTCCACTTTTTGGGTACGCGACCGCCCGGAACCGGGTGAATCACGGTCGGGTGAGCTGAGCGCAGCAAGTTGACGTTCACGCCGTGAATATCGGACGAGCTTCTAACTGATAGCGACAAACTTGTAATTGATCGCCGCCGCTCGGTTGAAAAAATCCGCTGTCGGTGAGCGAAAGGACAGACGGCATAGTATACTTCTGTTAGCTGGACAGAATTAGTCAGGCTGTCATTGAGCTATTCATGCTCGGGGGGAATCGAAATGAAAATCTCCGCTAACGTGCTTGAAGCCGTCGGCAACACTCCGCTCGTCCGCCTGAACCATATTACCGCCGGAATTTCCGCGACGGTCTGCGCGAAACTCGAGGCGTCCAATCCGGGGAGAAGCGTGAAAGATAGAATCGCGCTTGCGGTCGTCGAGGATGCGGAGAAAAAGGGGTTGTTGAAGCCCGGAGGCACTATCATTGAGCCCACTTCGGGAAATATGGGCGTGGCGCTGGCGATTGTCGCCGCAGTAAAGGGCTATAAGTGTATCTTTACGATCCCCGACAAAATGAGCATCGAAAAAATTCGCCGCCTGCGCGCCTTCGGCGCCGAAGTGGTCGTGACTCCCACGGCTGTGCCGCCCGAATCGCCTCAATCGTACTATTCGGTTGCCAGACGACTTTCCGAGGAGATCCCAGGCGCCTATATGCCCATGCAGTACGATAACATCGCGAACCGTGAAGCCCACTACGCGTCCACAGGTCCTGAGATCTGGAAACAGACCGACGGAAAGCTCACTCACTTCGTCGCGGGGATTGGAACCGCCGGCACAATCTCGGGAATCGCCAAATACCTGAAAGAAAGAAATCCGCAGTGCACGGTGGTTGGAGTCGATCCCGAGGGATCGATTCTCGCCAAGGCGTTCAAGCGCGAGAAATGGTCATGGAGTGATTCACACCCTTACAAGGTCGAAGGGATTGGCGAGGACTTCGTGCCGAAGAACTTGCTCATGCAGTATATCGACGACGTCGTAACTGTTTCCGACCGCGACTCGTTTCTGATGGGGAGACGACTAACCAGGGAGGAAGGACTGTTCTGCGGCGGATCGTCAGGCGCTGCGGTTGCGGGCGCCCTCGAATACGCGCGAGCGCGGCAACTCGGCAAGGAGAGCCTTGTCGTGGTTTTACTTCCGGACGCCGGAGAAATTTATTTGTCGAAGATGTATTCCGACGAATGGATGAGACAAAATCAGTTCCTCGGCAA
>Ga0070670_100002236_pt1 | contig 15916 bp, 11 predicted proteins | sample KBSS63metaG_FD_64665 | JGI IMG/M metagenome (GOLD analysis project Ga0070670, IMG submission 64665) | Switchgrass rhizosphere microbial communities from Kellogg Biological Station, Michigan, USA - KBS S6-3 metaG | ecosystem: Host-associated > Plants > Roots > Rhizosphere > Soil ... | reverse complement strand
GACGCCGAGCACCGATTCCCATGCAACCACACCGGTATTGAGGTTCACCGCGACGAGCTTCGACCATGGCGGCCGTTGACACGGGAGTTGCGGACCCGGACGAGGCCGGCCGGTCGTGTCGTATCCATTGAGCGGCGCGCTGAAAGTGAAGAACGGACCCACGCCATTCACGCTCGCGCGATCGTAGGGTTGCTTCGAGCCGCGCGCATCGAAGCTGTAATCGACGTTCGGATCCTTTTCTTCGACCCATCCGACGAGCGACGTGTTCTGCGCATTCACGAACATGTAGCCCGAGTTCGGATCGACCGCCATCCCGCCCCAGTTGACGCCACCGGTCCCACCTGGAAACTGGATCGTGGACTTCGGCGGGTCGTTCTTCTTGTGAAACATGAACGGCGTGAACGGTCCCGCGTTATAGAAGCCACCCGCCTTGTCCCACATCGCCAGACACGCCGCCGCATGTTCAGCGGTCGTGTCCGCTGCGGTTACCATCTCTTCTTTCGTGAAGCTCACGCGGCTGAGCGGCCCTGGCCGCACCGGGAACGGCTGCGTCGGTGAGTACGACTCGGTGGGAACGTCACCCTTTGGCACCGGGCGCTCCTCCACCGGAATGATTGGCTTCCCGTTCGTGCGATTCAGCACGAACAGATAGCTGGTCTTGCCAACGTGCGCGATCGCTGGCACTCGGCGGCCGTTCTGCATGACGTCGACGAGTCCGCCCGCGGTGGGCATATCCGAGTCCCAGATGTCGTGATGAACGGTCTGGAAGTGCCAGAGGTACGTCCCTGTCTGTGCATCAACCGCGACCACCGAGTTCGCGTACTCGTTCCTGCCAGGTCGATCGCCGCCGTAGTAGTTCGCCGCCGGCCCGGCCACGGGCAGATACGCGATGCCGCGCTCCACGTCGACGGGCGCAGCGAACCCCCACATATTCGTGCCCGAGCGTTCCTTCCACCCGTCGCCCCAGGTCTCGTTGTATTTCGATCCAGGCGTGGGAACGGTCTGGAACTCCCAGAGCTTCTTGCCGGTCCTCGCATCGAACGCGCGCGGATTTCCAGCCGGACCCTGCGGCACCTCATTGACGTTGGCGCCAATGATGACGACGTTGCGATACAGCGTGGGCGTGCCGTTGTAGGGAACGCCGATGTTGACGATGCCGTCGGTGCCGAACCCGGCGGACGGTTTCCCTGTTGCGGCATCGAGAGCGAAGAGGCGCGTTCCTCCCAGGAACATCACACGCGCGGAGGCTGTTCCGTCACCGGGCCAGTATCCGACACCGCGCTGCGACGCCACGGCCACTGGTGGGCCGCCACCGCGACGCCCACCCGCCGACGGAGTCAGCCCGGGAGGTGGCGCCGCGGCCGCAGGCGCCTGCGCGTCGCTCACAGGCGCGGGAGTTGCGGCCGCCGCAGCCGGCACGGTGTACGACCAGATCTCTTTGCCGCTGTCGGCATCGAGCGCAACAACCTGCGGCCCACTCGACGCGTACATCACTCCGCCGACGACGAGCGGTACAGAGGTCGCTCCACCACCGAGTCGATAGGTCCACGCCTGCTTCAGCGAGCCAACGTTGGTCGTGTTGATCTCGGTCAGCGGCGAGTACCGCGTGGCTGCGAGGTCGCGATTCAGGTTGGGCCAGTCGCCGGGAGCGATCTGATTCCGCGCGGTCGAGGATGATCCCTGTGCCCATACACCGATCGCGGCTGTGACGACCGCGACCGGGATCAGCATGGAACTCTTCATCATTTCGGCAACGCGTATGCGATGTACGCCCCGGGTGCCGGCGGCGGTCCACCTGCTCGACCTCCGCGGCCGCGCCCGCCAGCCTCTGCTTCTGGTCCTCCACCAGCGGCGGCACCACCACTCGCGGCCGCCGCGGGACCTCCGAAGCGAGCCGGGAACAATCCAGCTCCCGCCGCAACTGGGAATACGATGAATTGACGACCACCCACTTCGTAGGTCGCAGGAACACCTTCCGATCCGGTTGGCAGATCTTTCGTCCACACCACCTTGCCCGAGTCGCGGTCGTATGCGCGGACGGTGCGATCCGATGCGGTCGCCACGAACACGAGGCCGCCAGCGGTGACAAGTGGACCACCTCGTGGCATGTGGGCCCCGGTGTCCCCCTGCAACCCCGCCTCCGGCGGCGCCGTTACTCCACCATCAGGCACACGCCACTTGATCGCGCCCGTGTTCAGGTCGTACGCCGTGATCTCCGACCACGGCGGGCCGAGCGCGGTCATGCCGTTCGTCGGGCTCTGCATGAAGTCGTACGGAGACGTATAACGCACCGGCCCCTTCGCTGCCGCTTCCTTCGCAGCGGCCATGAGCGTGGCCTTCTGTTCCGGCGTGATGATGGGACTCGCCGCTCCGCCACCGAGCGCACCACCTGCGGTCGGCTCCTCGTTGCTCAGAATGAGGCGCATCAACGTCGGCATGTTCTTGGCGACGACGTAGAACTCGCCCCGGAGCGGATCCACCGCGGAACTACCCCAGTTCGCACCTCCGTTGTGACCCGGAAGCTCGATTGAACCCTCGAGACTCGGCGGCGTGAAGAGCCCCTCGTTCCTCACGCTGCGCAGACGCCGTCGCAGCAACTCCTGCTCTGCTTCGGGCAGATACGGATTGATGTCTTTCTCAGTGAAGGACTGCCGGGCAAACGGCGCAGGCTTCGAGGGAAATGGCTGCGTCTTCGAGCTCTGCTCGCCTGGCACATCGGACTGAGGAACGGGACGCTCTTCGATTGGGAAGATCGGCTTGCCGGTCTTGCGCTCGAAAACGAAGATGAAGCCGAACTTGGTGGCCTGCGCAACGACGTCGACATTTTGTCCGTTCTGACGAAGAGTCAGCAGCTTCGGCGCCTGCGGCAGATCGTAGTCCCACAGATCGTGGTGCACGAGCTGGTGGTGCCAGAGGCGCTTGCCCGTCCGCGCATCGAGCGCCACGAGGCTGTTCGCAAACAGGTTGTCGCCGGCCCGGTCGCCACCGTAGAAGTCGAAGCGTGCCGTGCCGAACGGAATGAACGCGATCCCGTTTTGCGCATCAACGGTCAGCTCGCTCCAGTTGTGAACGCCTCCCGCTTTCTTGTACGCGCCCTCCGGCCACGTGTCGTACCCGAACTCGCCGGGATGCGGAATGCTGTGGAAGACCCACACGATCTTGCCGGTACGCACGTCGTACGCCTGCACGTCGGCTGGCGTTGACTCGTACCCCGCGCCCTGCGCCGGTAGCGAGATGATGACCAGGTTCTCGAAGACGCGACCCGGGTTGCTGGTCTGAAGCGGGTTCCGCGCCTCGCGCCACAGCGCCACTCGCAGGTCCACCCGGCCGTTGTTGCCGAACGACGTAATCGTCTCGCCGTTCTGCGCGTTGATCGCTGTCAGGTTTCCGGCGTTGAGATACAGGAGTCGCCGGTCGGACCGATCCGGGCTCTCCCAGTAGTTGAGCCCTCTCGCGCCGATCGCCCCTTGATTGGCGTGACGCCAGATCTCCTTCCCCGTCGCGGCATCGAGGGCAACGATGGCGTTCCCCGTGCCCTGCACGTACATCACGTTGTCGACGACGATGGGGTTGAAGGTGATGTTGCCATTCACCGGGTAGGTCCAGGCCACGTCGAGACGCGACACGTTCGACTTGTTGATCTGGTCGAGAGCCGAATATTGCGACGAGTGGGAGCCGCCCTGGTATGCGGTCCAGGTCGTGTAGGGCTTCGCCGAACTGCTTCGAGAGCCGCCCGACTGGGCGACCAGGGCCGCCATCCCAAGTGTGAGCGCAATCAACAGGGATCCGCCGAATCTACGCATCAAAGAGTGTCCTTTTCATGTGCATGAGGCCGGTCTTTCGTCTGAGCTGCGCCGAAATTCTATCCCAACGGATAGCCGTATAATACGCACGCAATCATCGACTTCCAGTCGCTCCACGCGCCTCTTTCCGCAAGGAGTTACGACATGTTCACGCGAGTGCTCGCTTCGTCAGCCGCCGCTGCCATCGTCGCGCTGATGGCGTCTTTGCCCGTCGACGCCCAGAGCGCGTCTACGCCGGCGCCGTCATTGGTTATTACGGCGTACAACGCCGGATCGCCTACACCCTACGCGCCACCGCGGACTCCGTGGGGCGATCCCGACCTCCAGGGTGTCTGGTCGAGCGACGACACGAGCGGCATCCCGATGCAGAGACCTGCGAATCTTGGCAACGAGCTCTATCAGAGCGATGAGCAGTGGGCCGCGCGGCAGAAGCAAACGCAGCAAGGGATTCAGAACGCACTCAGTGCGATCGGGACCTTCCGCGGTGACTACGCGAGGCGCTCGTTCAGGCAGACATCGCTCATCGTCGATCCGCCAGACGGTCGCACGCCCGCGTTCACGCCAGCCGCCGAGAAACGCCGCGCGCCCCGCGACCGCGGCACCTTCGGGGACGGTCCATTCAATAGTCCTGAAGACTTCACGATGTACGACCGCTGCATCACGCGCGGCATCGTCGGGTCGGTCCTGCGCGTGGTCTACGGCAACGGCAACCGGATCACGCAGGCGCCGGGCATGGTGGCCATCAGCTACGAGATGGTCCACGACACACGTGTGCTCTACACCGATGGGCGGCCACACGTCTCACCGAGCATCAAGCAACTGCTCGGCGATGCCCGCGCGCGGTGGGAAGGCGACGAACTGGTCGTCGAGACGACGAACCTGACGGACAAGACGAGCATTGGACCGAACGGCAACGGTCTTCGTCACAGCGACCAGATGAAGATCACTGAGCGCTTCAAGCGCGTGGCGGCCGACGTCATTCAGTACCAGATAACCATCGACGACCCCGTGACCTACGTTCGCCCGTTCACGCTGTCTCTTCCGATGACACCGCTCGAAGGCAACATCCTTCTGCCCTACGACTGCCATGAAGGCAACCTCGCGCTGATGCAGTCGCTCAGCGCCGAGCGAGCCGAGGATCGCGCGCTCGAAGAGGATCTCGCGCGAGGAGTCGTGCGTCCGCGTCGTCCCGTTCAGGACGGCAATCCGCAAGCCAATGGAGGGGGCCGAGGGGGCGCTGCCGCAGCGGCACCAGCCGCCCCAGCAGGAGGACGCGCAGGCGGTGCACCGGTCGAGGGCGATCAGGAGCGGTAAGATCAATGGAGGCGAAGGAGATGGCTGATGCATAGTCGAGTTCTGGCGTCCCTCGGTGCGGCGAGCACGATTGCTCTGGTCGCGACGGCGTCGCTGCCAGTGTCCGGTCAGAGCGCTACCCCGGCACTGGTCGTCACCGCGTACAACGGTGGCCCGACGGCGCCCTACACCGTGCCGAAGACACCATGGGGCGACCCGGATCTGCAGGGCGTCTGGAGCAGCGACGACGCGACGATGCCGATGTCGCGGCCACAGAATTTTGGCGACCGCCTCTATCAGAACGACGAGGAATTCGCCGCGCGACAGAAGCAGATTCAGAGCGGTATCAGCAACGCCGAGAACGCCGTCGGTTCCTTCCGCGGCGACTTCGCCCGACGTGCCTTCCGCCAGACGTCACTGATTGTCGATCCGCCTGACGGCAGAACGCCGGCCTTTACCGCGGAAGCACAAAAGCGCCGCGCCCCACGCGATCAGGGTACCTTCGGCGACGGACCCTTCAATTCAACAGAGGACTTCACGCTATACGACCGCTGCATCACGCGCGGCATCGTCGGATCGGTGATGCGAGTCGTGTACGGCAACGGCAACCGGATCGTCCAGGCGCCTGGTATGGTGGCGATCAGCTACGAGATGATCCACGACACGCGTTTTTTCTACACGGACGGCCGGCCGCACGTGTCGCCCAGCATCAAACAGTACCTGGGTGATTCACGCGCGCGCTGGGAGGGCGAGGAGCTCGTCGTCGAAACGACGAACCTGACGGATCGGACCAGCATCGGTCCGAACGGCAACGGCCTACGCCACAGCGACAAGATGAAGATCACCGAGCGGTTCAAGCGCGTGGCGGATCAGATGCTCCAGTACCAGATCACCGTGGACGATCCTGTGACCTACGCGCGACCGTTCACGTTGTCATTGCCGCTGACGCCGCTCGATGGCGGAACGCTGTTGCCCTACGAATGCCACGAAGGCAACTACGCAATCCGGCAGTCGCTCGGTGCGGAACGCGCAGAGGATCAGAGGGTGGACGCCGACTTCCAACGCGGCGTGCTCCGTCCGCGGCGCCCCGTGCAGGACGGCCTCGGCGTCGGTGGACAACCAATCGGCGAGGCTGGTCCGGGAGGAATCATCCCCGCAGCCGGTCGTGGCGCAGGACCTGGCAACTAGAACATTGATGATCTTTGATTGGCGATTGGCGATTCGTTGTTGATTGAAGGTTTTTGATTGGAGATTGGCAATCCTCGATCAACGATCATCAATCGCCAACGAATCAAAGATCAGCAATCAAAGAACGTTCAATGATTAATTGTGGAGACTCGCAGGAATGAATCGAAACGTGTGGCTCGTGGCAGGACTCGTCGTGATTGCCCTTGGTCTGGTGAATGTCGTGATGGGAACGCGCATGGTACCGACGATGGCCGTCGCCACGGAAAAAGGCACGATCGCCGGCTGGTGGCTGATCTGGATTGTGATCGGCCTCGTGGCGGTTTCCGCAGTCTCCCTCGGCGGTTTCCTGGTCGCGGCAGGCCTCGGGAAAGTTCCGGAAACCCGGGCTAAGTAAAGAGTCCGATCAACCGGGCGTTGATAGTGACGCCGGTCCAGACGGCCATTGAGATAAGCCCCACGACTTTCGAGGCTGCGCTCGTTTCAGTGGCCTGAATCATCTTTCGGCGCACGGTCAGCAGGAAGATCAGACCAAACGCGATCAGATACATCTTGTACCAGAAGAACTCGCTGAAGTACTCACGCGAGGCGTTCTGCATCAACTGAGGAAGCCCGGTCGCCACCAGACCGAGGAATCCCGCCACCATCCACGGGCGCGCATCCCGAGCCACTTCCGCCGTGGTCTTCGATCGCATGCCGAAGCCAAGCAACCGCAGGTCGGTGATCATCATCCCGCCGGCGAACAGCGCGAGGAACACGAGGTGGATCGCCTGGATGGTCGGATAGATCCAGATCGACGCGCCGATCGCCTGACTGACGGGCCACTGCCCCATCTGGTTGAAAAAGCCTTCCAACATTCGCTCGACTCCTAGTTGTTCTGGAACCAGTTGTAGGGAATCAAGCGTCCGGAGACGATCACGATCGCCCACAGCACCATCCCGAGGGCACCTGACAGTTTGGCTCCGAAGGGTGTTGTCGCCCTCGAGTCCCAGGTCAGGACGGAGTTGTAAGTGATGAAGTGGAACGCCATCGCGTTGATGCCTGCCAGCACCATCACCAGCATCTTCGTCCAGAAGAAGATGTTGACGTAGAAGCGCATCGGGTCGGAGTACGCGAGCGTGAGCCCGGTGACCGCGCTCATTGCCATCCCCAGCATCTGCCATGGGAACAGCCGCTTCTGGAGTTCCGAGAACGGCGTGCTCATGTTCCCGATCCCCAGAAGCCGGAGATCCATCATCACGATCAGCCCGGCGAACAGACACATGCTGACGACGTGGGCCACCGTCAAGTACGGAGAAAAGAGCAAAGACTCCCGGATCGCTATGCTGGTCGGGAGTTCGCTCACCCAGAAGAACAGGTCGTGCACCGGCTGCATCAGATCTCCATTCGGTCTCGAAAGGTCCGCGGTCCTCTCTTACGGGATGCAGCGCATCTTGAGGTCTTCCTTGTCGCGATACTTCTCGTGACAGGCTGCGCACGCATCGGCGACCGTGCCGCTCACTTCGACCATCTGGTCCATGTTCTTGGACTGGGCGGCCTTATAGGAGGCAGCGCCGGCATCGATCAGCCCCTGCGCCCACTTCTTGAAGTCTTCCTGATCGACAGGGGCCGGACGGCCGTTCTCGCACATGCGCCCGGGGACCAGAAGAAGGTTGCCGGTCTCCTGCAGCGCGATCGACGCGTTCTCGACTGCCTGCCAGCCGCCGTAAACACCACCGAAGGTTTGTGACGCGGGTGCACCGGCTTCCGGCGGCTTCTGCGCGGCAGCGGGATCGGTGCTCTGCGTGTCGAAGATGATGTTGGAATTCGGGAACGGAATGCCGCGCATCACCTGCGCGAGCGTGCCGTACGGCTTGGCTGCGGGCGCTGAGGCCGCGGGTGCGGGCGACTGCGCCTGTGTACATGAAATGAAGAAGATCGAGATTGCGACGAGCCCATACACGCGTTTCATATGCCTCCTCAAACGCAACGGCCGTAGGCCGCCCGTGCCGTCCCCGCAGTGTCGGCACACATTACCTTGACGAATTGCGCCCGTTCAACGCGGAAGTTTCCTCTGATCGTGGAATGTTTCGCGAGGATCGGAGCTGGCGGGGACCCGTTGTGCACAGTCGGGCTCGCAGTCTATCTCACAGATTTCCAAGGGGTCAAGGTAAGCTATGCGCCAAACGCGAGGCGGCTGTGCAGGATCTCACCACGGGATCGTTGACCGGGCATCTTCTGAGAACGACCAGCTTCATGCTGGTCAGCATGATCTTTCAGACGCTTTACGTCCTTGTCGATCTGTACTGGGTCGGCCGTCTGGGCACCGCGGCAGTGGCGGCAGTCGGCATCAGCGGCAATCTCACCTTCATCGTCCTCGCGGCCACGCAAATGCTCGGCGTTGGCACGACGACGCTCGTCGCGCACGCGACGGGCCGACGCGACCAGGCGCATGCGACCCTGGTATTCAACCAGGCGCAGGTGTTGTCGCTGGTGGTTGGGATCGCCTTCCTGGCCGTCGCCTTTCTCGCCATCAATCCGTACGCCAGCGCGTTCAGCGCGGACGAAGCGACCAGGTTGCTCACGCGTGACTACCTCGTCTGGTTCATCCCGGCAATGGCCCTGCAGTTCGGTCTCATCGCGATGGCGTCCGCGCTGAGAGGCACCGGCAACTTTCGTCCCGGCATGATCGTGCAGACCGCAACGGTGATCATCAACATCGTGCTCGCGCCCGTCCTGGTGTTCGGATGGGGCTTCGGCCGGCCGCTCGGCGTTGCTGGTGCAGCGATCGCGACGCTTGTCGCCATCGCGATCGGCGTCGTGTGGATGACGCTGTACTTTTTCGCCGCCGACTCGTATCTGAAGTTCACGCCACGCGACTGGTCGCCGCGCTTCACCTTGTGGCGCGACATGCTCAAGATCGGCCTGCCCGCGGGCGCCGAGTTCGCCATGATGGCCGTCTACATGATGATCGTCTACGCCGTGTCGCGGCCGTTCGGCGCCGCGGCGCAGGCGGGGTTCGGCATCGGCATCCGAATCCTGCAGGCATGCTTCCTCCCGGTCGTGGCGCTCGGATTCGCCGTGAGCCCGGTGGCCGGCCAGAACTTCGGCGCGCGGCAATCCGCACGCGTGAAGGAAACATTCAGAACCGGTGCGGGCATCGCGGCGGCGGCGATGCTGGTGCTCGCGGGTGCGGTATGGCTCTGGGGTAACGCGATGGTGCACGTCTTCACCGCGGACACGACGGCGGTCGGCGTCGGCGAAGAGTATCTGCATATTGTCGCGTTCAACTTCGTCGCTTCAGGCGTGATCTTCGTCAGCTCCAGCATGTTTCAGGCGATGGGCAACACGATGCCGTCGTTGATCACCTCGGCGGCACGCATCCTCATCGTCGCGATTCCGGTGCTGCTGCTTGCGCAGACGCCGGGGTTTGCGCTCAAGTGGATCTGGTACATCTCGGCGGCAGCCGTCCTCGTGCAACTGGCGATGAACCTGCTGCTCCTCAAGCGGGAATTTCGGCTCCGGCTCAATTTCGCGCCCGATGAGCGAAGGGGCCTGGTCGTTTCGGGCGCAGTTTCGTTATAAGCTGACTGACATGCCGTTCATCATCACCGACCCGTGCATTGGCACGAAGGACTCCGCCTGCGTCGACGTCTGCCCGGTCGACTGTATCCATCCTCGAAAAGACGAACCCGAATTCGAGACGACCTCGATGCTCTACATCCATCCCGATGAGTGCATCGACTGCGGCGCCTGCGTTCCCGCATGTCCGGTGGCCGCGATCTACGACAGCGTGGACTCCACGCCGCCGTCGCAGAAGGAACTGATCGAGGCCAACGCGGTGTATCGCGCGGGCGATAGCGGAGCGGTCTCACAGGCGGAGCAAATCGTGAAGAACCACATGTCGGCTCACGCCGATCTGATGGCCGTCGCCCCTGCGGAACGTGCGGCTGCGCACGCCAAATAGAAGTGCAAAGTGGAAAGTGGAAAGTAAGAAAGTAAGTGGCGAGGGGCTGGGAGAGTAAATCGGTCGAATCGCAACAGGAAGCGGCCGCGGCAGAACCGTCGGCCGCGGCGCCATTCAGCGCGGAAGAGGCTCAGCGTCGCGGGGAACGTGCGACGCTGATGCTCGCTCGAACGCGCGCCCTGGCGGATTTACAGCAGGCGTGCGCACCTGCGCATCGCGCGATGCTGGAGCAAGCGATCGCCGACCTCGATCGGCGGCTTGGTAAAATCGATTAACTCGCGATCGCGGTCGCGCGCGCTGTCGCGTCCTCAACCGGCTCCGCGCAACCCTGCGCCAGAAGCACACCGGCTACAGCGGTCGGAACAGCATGAACTTCGCCCTTCCGGAAGCTGCTCATTTCTTTGCCCCACACTCGAACGCGAACGGACTCTACGAATCGAATCACCATTGGCCCGGCCTCCGCATTTTATCGGGAGCAACATGCGCGCCAGAAGGGCCCATCCAATGTTTATGCGGACTTACACGCGCATCAGGACACTTTTTGTCGGTAACCCGGCCGTTTGTCCAATGGCACTGGCATAAAGTGACACCTGTTTCCGATACTGCTCGAGCGCGCCTTCGAGCTCACGATCGGTCTTGAAGTCCACTACCACCATTGACGATCCCTGCCGAAACGCAAGGTCGACATACCCCTCAACCAGCACGCCCGACGGCAGCCGGTAGGTGACCGGCATTTCGCGATAGCAAAGTCCCTCGCGTGCGGCCTGCTCGGCCGCTTTCAGTAGGGGATGCCCGAGCACCTCTCGAACAATGTTGCGCCCGGCCTCGACTTCTTCTGACGTCGCACCCAGGATGCGGCCGTGCGCCTCTGCAAGCCGAGCGAGTGCAGCAAGGCCTTCGTCGCCGAACGGCACGTCCGCCAGAAGCGCGTGGACGAGCGACCCGAATCGTGTGCCTCCGGGTCGCGCGATACCGCTATTGCCGTCCACGATCATCACGGCGGTATCGTCGAGATGGGCAAGGTCCGCAGCCGCGGCCGCCTTCGTTGCGGTGAGGACTTCAATCGACGCCCGGCTCGCTGCGCTCACGTCCGCTTCACGGCCAGCCTTCCAGGTCTGATACGTGTCGAGACCGCGACGAAGCACCTCGGGCGGCACGTCCTTGACGATGAGATCGTCGCGGCGCAGACCGAACGGTGCCTGCACTTTGAGAGACAAGACCTGCGACTCGAGCGACCACCACACCACCGTGCGCGACGGTTCGCTCGCGAGTTGATGCAGCCCCGGACATACCGTTGAACGTGACGCAGGATCGCCGTTCGGGCGTTGCAGCACGGTGTCCTTGCTCTGAAACGCCGGGCAGCCTTTCGCCGGTTGCTGGACCCGCCGTTCGGTCTCCGCCGGATAGATCGCAGAGTTGAGCGGCGAGACCCACCCTTCGGTGTAGGGTTCGTCGCCTATGGCGGGGACGATGAGCAGATCGCGCGCGCGAGTGGCCGCGACGTACGCGACGCGCTCGCCTTCCTTCTGCTCGCGCGCCACCTCGAGCGCTTTGTGGTCGTTCAGATCCTTCGGCGACCATCCCCCAATTCGAAGCGCACACAGACCGCGCTCGAGATCGACATGCCGGCTCGCGTCCCACGGTGTAAGGCGGGCGGTGATGTCAGCGAGTACTACGACTGGAAATTCCAGCCCCTTGGCCTTGTGGACCGTCATCAGCCGGACGCCGTCGCTGCCCTCTTCGAGGATCGGCGCCTCTGCGGCCTGACCTCCCTGCGCGGCTTCCCGGAGCGCCTCGACGAAGCCGCGGAACGACATTCCGCCACCAAGTTCGTACTGACGCGCAAGCTCGGAAACATGCAGGACGTTGGCCAGCGCCTGCTCACCTCCCGGACGCAGCACGAACCCCACGTGCGCGCGGGTGTGATCCAGCAGTGCCGTAATCGTGTCGGACACCGGACGGCGGTTGCGTTCGCCGTGCAACGCGCGCAGCACACTCAGGGCGTCGCGAATCGGCTCGAGTCCGGATGGCAGCGTGTCAGGGATTCTGAAGGGGTGAAACCTGCCTGCGATGTGCTGGTACTCGAGCAGCTCCTCATCGCCAATCGCGAACAACGCGCCACGCAGCGTCGCGAAGACCGAGAGCTGGTCGTCAGGCCACTCGATCGCCATCAGCGCCGCGCGCAGCGTTTCGATCTCGTCGCGATCGTGGAACGCCCTGCCGCCGACCAGGAGATGCTTGACGCCGCGCGCCTCTAGCGCTTCGACGTACGCCCGTGTGATGTCCTCACCAAAGCTGACGAAGCGGCGAAACAAGATACAGATGTGACGCGCCTCGAGCGGAACCCGTTGATCGCGGTTGTGGCGCTCGGTGACCGTCCAGCCGCTCTTGTTCACGAGCCAGTCGATATACGCGCCCACGGCATCCGGCAGGCAGCGCTCGATCTCACGCGCCGCGATGAATCGCTGGCCGTATGGTTCCGGCACCGGCAGAACGACCACAGAAGGCTGCCCGGGGTGATCCTGGCGATCCGGTTCGAGCGCGACATACCGGGCCTGGTGCGTATCTCGATCGCCGTCCATCAGCGATGCGAACGCCGCGTTCACCACATGCTGGATATTGGGAACGCTGCGGAAACTCTTGCGAAGCTCGATTGGCCTGGCGCCTCGCTCAACGAGCATTTCACACACGCGTCGATAGACACCCACGTCCGCGCGCCGGAAGCGATAAATCGACTGCTTCGGATCGCCGACGATGAAGAGCTTGCCGGCGACGGGAGTGATGTGCTGCCAGCGCGTCTCATTCGGATCATCAGCCGCCAGCAGCAGCAGGAGCTCGGCCTGCAACGGATCGGTGTCCTGAAATTCGTCGACGAAGATCCGGAGGAAGCGGCCCTGGAAGTGCGCGCGAACTTCCCTGTTCCCTTTCACCAGGTTGCGCGCGCGAACCAGCAGATCCAGGAAATCAAGCGAGCCCTCGCGCGTCTTCAGCGCCTCGTACATGTCGACACAACCGAGCAGCTCCTCGTGGAGCAGCGCGGACAAGTCGGCGTCGGCTCGAAGCATGAAGTCGTCGAGCGCCGCCATCAGCCGGTCGCGCGCATCGAACACCTGGGCACGTGTGACGCCTTTGGCGTACGTCGGTCCACTTCCCTTCCGTGCGCGCTTGACGTCGCGGTTCTTCCGCAACTCGACGAGGAGCGACTCCAGTTCGTCGAGCGCTTCCTCGCTTGCGGCCGGTGGCATGCGCTTCAGGTCGCGGCTCAGCCGCCGAACAGGCTCGGTGTCGAGGAAGAGATTGTCACCGGCGTACGACGGCGACTTTGAGAGATCGGCCAGCTCGTGGACGAGGTCGACGAGGCGCGCGATTGAGTCAGCCCGATCGAACGGCTCGCGCGTCCACGGCGCGCGGAAGTCGCGCCACTCCGTTAGCGAGAAACCCGCACGACGAAGACGCTCGGTCGGTCCGTCTTCGTCCGCATCACCGGAACGGCTGTTGCGGCTGGCTCTTCTCAACGAGCGACGCACTCCCTCAGGTGGCGACGCAAGGACAGCTTGGAACCAGGTGGCAAATGCTTCGTTGAACACGCGCTCCGCCTGTCCCTCCGTCAGCACGCGAAAGAGCGGATCGATCTCGGCTTCGACAGGCCGCTCGCGAAGCAGGTCCGCACAGAATCCATGAATCGTGCTGACGTGCGCTTCCTCGAGGTTCTGAACGGCTGCGTTGAGTCGCTGCTGGATGCCGGGCGATGCCGCATTCCGCCGCTCCTCTTCGAGATGCTGCCGCAGGCGCAGCTTCAGCTCACCTGCCGCCTTCTCGGTGAACGTGACAGCGACAATCTCGCGAACATCGGCCCGGCCTTCGGCCAGAACGCGGACGATCCGTTTTACCAGCGCCGTCGTTTTGCCGGTCCCCGCCGCGGCCTCGACAACCAGCGTCTCGTCGATGGCCTCTTCGATCGCTTTTCGCGCGAGAGCGTCAAACGTCACGGACGACTCCTCAGCGCAGCCAGATCGGCGAGCGATTCCGGCGGCTTGCGCGCGACGCGACGGAAGACGTCTGACCCACACACCGGCCTGAAGTCGCAGCGATCGCACGCCTCTTCCGTAGGCGCCGCGGCAAGGAAGCCGGTTTCGATGGCGCGGTCGACAACCTCGAGCACCTCGAGGCCGGCAGCACGCGAACGCTCGTCGAGCAGAATCGGGTGCGAGGAGAAGCTGCCGGTAGACGTGCAGTAGAACAACCGCCCATGGTGCACGACGCGGTCGAGCGCCGTTTCCACCGCCATTGAATACAGGACCGGCTGCAAGACCGCGCCGCCGCCGATCAAGACCTTGTCGATTCGGTCCGGCCGCCGGCCTGTCTTGTGATCTGTTATCCGCAGCACGCCCGTCTGCATGTGCTCTTCGATCAGATCGATGGCGCCGCGCAACCGGAAGCGGCCATCGATGACAACGTCCCCCCGCATGCTGTGCTCGTCGCGCTCACCCGGCACCGGCCCGAACGCGAGCTCGAAGTAGATCGGCAGCCATTCCTCGCCATCTCGAGCGAGATACTCGAGCCATGCGTGCAGGTCGCGCCGGATCGTCGCGAGCTCGTCCTGCCACACACGCTCAACGGCGGGCACGAGTTCGTCATGCGCGCGCCCACCAATCTGCTCGATCACATCGTCGAGGACGGCACGAGCGGAATCGACGGTTGCCGTGGTGATCGGCAGCGCCGATCTCGACTGAAGCGTCCGAAAGAAGCTCGCCTGAATCTCATGAAACAGGCTGCCGCGTGTCAGTGGGTCCATGCGCTGCAGCGGTTCCGGCTGCTCGAAGGGACGAAGGCGGTAAATCGCCGAGAGCACGAACTGATAGGGACACGCACTGAACAGTTGCAGCGCCGATGCCGAGTACGAGCGCGCGCTCAAACGCTGCCTCGCGAGCGCGTCGCGTGTGTACGGCTGAATGCGGGTCAAACCGTCGTTCGGCGACCAGCGACGCTGTCCGCGTGCCCACCGGTCAACAACCGATCGCCGCAGACATTCGTTCAGCTTCAACAGGTAATGCGCATGCCCCTTGACGGCGTCCGGGTTCGTTTCGTCGAGCAGCCGCCGCAGAACGGCGAGGTCGTGCTCCTGATCGTCGATCGCCTCGTCGGGCGTTGACGGGGCCGGCCAGGCCAGCGTCGAGTCACCAGCCTCGCGCGCGCGTTGCTCGAGCTCGTCGTGATGCGGCACTCGCCCGGTCGCGGCGCGCATCACGTCGAGCGCATAGAACGACGGCACCCGCGCCCGCGATTCACTCAATTCGATACGCGGATACGAAACGTGCAGCCGCTCCGACGCGGCGCCGGCGGCAAGTTGCAGGAGAAGGCGCTCCGCCGCCAGGCGTTGCTTCTGCGTCGGCAGCGCGACATCGACGGCCTCGCGCATGCCGTCGAGCATCATCGGATCCTCGCGTGGCTTTTGAGGGAACATCCGCTCTGCAAGGCCCGGAACGAAGACCACACGGAACGTTCGCCCCCGCGCCTGCTCTGGCGTCCCGACGAAGACGCGCCCGTATCGATGCGCCGGCGGCTCAGACTCCATCGTCAGCAGCCGCTCGGCGAGCACCCGCCGCGCTTCGACCAGGTCGATAGGCCCGACCTCGCCCATCGGACGAAGATCGGCAAGCACGCGCAGCACGTGCGCCGGAGACTTGAG
>Ga0070670_100002235_pt1 | contig 15919 bp, 11 predicted proteins | sample KBSS63metaG_FD_64665 | JGI IMG/M metagenome (GOLD analysis project Ga0070670, IMG submission 64665) | Switchgrass rhizosphere microbial communities from Kellogg Biological Station, Michigan, USA - KBS S6-3 metaG | ecosystem: Host-associated > Plants > Roots > Rhizosphere > Soil ... | reverse complement strand
CGCCGCTCCCAAGCCCTACGAGTTCGGCGACACGCTCAACATCGATCCGAGCAGCACCATTCTCAACGCGGTGCAGCGGCTGCACCTCGAGGGGGCCGCCGCCACGTCCACTGCGGTGGGAAATCGCGCCGGCGGCGGCGGGATCGAGATCGACTACGCCGACCTGATGGTGGCGCAGAGCGACTATCAGAGCTCGTGCGCCACCGTGATCATGCTCGACTGCAGCCACAGCATGATCCTCTACGGCGAAGACCGCTTCACCCCGGCCAAGCGCGTCGCGCTGGCGTTGTCGCACTTGATCCGCACGCAGTATCCCGGCGACTCGCTGCACGCGGTGCTGTTCCACGACTCGGCCGAAGAGATTCCGCTCAAGCAGCTCGGGCGCGTGCGGGTGGGGCCCTACTACACCAACACGCGCGAGGGACTTCGCCTGGCGCGGCGCATCCTCGAGCGGCAGCGCAAGGACATGCGGCAGATCGTCATGATCACCGACGGCAAGCCGTCGGCGCTGACGCGCCCCGACGGGCAGATCTACAAGAACGCTTTCGGGCTCGACCCGCACATCGTGTCGGAGACGTTTGCCGAGGTGAACGCCTGCAGCAAGGCCGGCATCATGATCAACACGTTCATGCTGGCCCGCGACCCGGACCTGGTAGCCTTCGTGCGCCGCGTGGCCGCGGTGTGCCGCGGCAAGGCCTACTTCACCACACCCTACACGCTGGGCCAGTACGTCTTGATGGACTACATGAACCGCAAGACAAAGACGATTCACTGACCAGGGCTCCGCCACATGCGAGGAACCGGCTCCGCCCCGGTCAGCCAGTATTTGATTGCCCCGCCTCCGGCGGGGCGGTAGCGCCGATGCTGCCCGCGACGATTCCGATCTTTCCGCTGCCGAACGTCGTGCTGTTTCCCAATGTGTTCCTCCCGCTGCACATCTTCGAGCCGCGCTACCGCGCCATGCTCGCCGACGCGCTCGCCGGCGACCGCATCATCGGGATGACGCTCCTGATGCCCGGTTACGAGGCCGACTACCAGGGGCGGCCGCCGGTGTATCGCGTCGGATGCGCGGGCGTCATCACGCATTCGGAACGGCTCGCCGACGGCCGTTCGAACCTGGTCCTGCGCGGGATCGAGAAGTTCCGCATCCTCGAGGAGGACAGCAGCCGGGAGTACCGCCTGGCACGCGTCGAACCGCTGCCCGAGACGGCTGGCGACGCCGAGAAGGTGCTGTTGAAGCAGCGGCGTCACCGTCTCGAAGCACTGCTGGTGGCCGCCATCGAGCGCGGCGGCCAGGACCCGCGGTTCCCCGCGGCGATTCCCGACGAGGACCTGGTGAACGCGCTGTCCCAGTACCTTGGCCTCGATCCAGTGGAGCGCCAGGCGTTGCTCGAGCGCGACGGCATTCTGGCGCGCTGCGACGGGCTGATCGAGCTGCTCGAGATGAAGACCTACTCCGCGGGCGGCCCCAAGTCGGTCCACTAGGGCCTGGGGCCTCTGGCCTCTGGCCTCTCGCCTCTGGGCTCTGGCAAAGGCTTCTATTGTGATCCCATAGCACAGGCAGTAACATGGCTTTCCCATAGGAGACGTCATGGGACGGAAGCCGAGCGATGTGTGGCAGGGCACGCTGGCCCTGATGATCCTCAAGAGCCTGGATACCCTGGGCGCGATGCACGGCTACGGCATCGCGCGGCGGATCGAGCAGGTGAGCAGCGACACGCTGTCGGTCAACTACGGAACCATCTACCCCGCGCTGCTGAAGCTCGAACAGGAGGGTGCCGTCCGCGGCGAGTGGGGACTGTCGGAACAGAACCGCCGGGCGCGCTTCTATTCGCTCACGAAGGCGGGCCGGAAACAGCTCGACGAAGCCGCCCGTGAGTGGGATCGCACCACCGAGATCGTCGCGCGCTTCTTCAAGCCGGGAGAAGCGTGATGCGCACGCTGCGTCGGGGGTTCGCGCGCGTGCTGGGCCTGCTCGCCCGCCGCCGCAGCGAACAGGACTTCGACGACGAACTGCGCGGCCATATCGAGATGCACACCGACGAGGGCATCCGCGCCGGGCTCTCGCCGGACGAGGCGAGACGGCGGGCGATCGTCGCGCTGGGCGGCGTACAGCAGACCCGCGAGGCCTACACCGAGGGGCTGACGTTGCCGTGGCTCGAGAGCGTGCTGCAGGATGTGCGCTTCGCGGTGCGCATGCTCGCGAAGGCGCCCGGGTTCACCGTGGTCGCGGTGGTCGTCCTTGCCCTCGGCATCGGCGCCAATGCGGCGGTGTTCAGTCTCATCAACGCGGTCCTGCTGCGCCCCGTCAACGGGACGACCAACGGTACGCTGATGGCGGTTTCGATTGGGGACCGCACCCGGCCCGGCGCCTGGCGGTTCGTTTCGTACCCCGAGTACCTCGAGGTCCGTCAACAGCCTGGCCTCTTCCGATCGGTCGTCGCGGAAACACCCGCGCACCCTGGACTGGAGGAAGCCGGGCGCGTGCATCGAATCAGCGCCCGCATCGTGTCGTCGAACTACTTCTCGGCGCTCGGCGCCACCATGGTCGTGGGGCGCGGCTTCACCGCTGCCGAGGAGAATCCGAGCGCCGCAACGCCCGTCGCGATCGTCGGCTATCCATTTTGGCGGCGGCACGGCTTCGATCCCGCGCTCGTCGGGGGCAGCCTGCGCATCAACGGCCGGGCGTTCACCGTGGTCGGTGTCGCACCCGAAGGCTTCACCGGCGTGCTGCCCTTGATGGCCTCCGACGTCTGGTTCCCGTTCGGCGCCGCCGGCCTGCTGACGGCCGGCACCTCACCCGGCCTGTTTGGAGGCGTCAGTCACGATCGTCAGGTTCAGTCGCTGCTGCTGACCGCCCTCCTGCGTAAAGGCGTGACCGCCGACGTGGCGACGCGTCGCCTGGATCCGCTCGCCGCGGCGCTGCCGACGGCCGTCAGCGGCGGCCGCACGCAGATCGTCGTCGCGCCGCGCTCCCGCTCGGCCATGGGGCCATCGCCGGGCCGCGACACCGGGGCACGCGCGGGAGCCACTGTTCTCATGGCGCTGACGGTGACCGTCCTGGTCGTCGCCTGCTTGAACCTCGCCAACATGCTGCTCGCCCGCGGCAGCGCCCGCCGCCCCGAGATTGCGCTGCGGCTGGCGCTCGGCGGCAGCCGGCAACGCATCGTCCGGCAACTGTTGACGGAGGGGCTGCTGTTGTCGCTCCTCGGTGGGGCCGCGGCGCTGTTCATGGCGTGGGGGTTTGGGCGCCAGGTGACGGCCGCGCTCGGCGCCCTGCCGGGGTCGAACCTCGTCATCACCCTCACTCCGGATCTGCGCGTGCTCGTGGCGGTGGGCGTCGCCTGCCTCGTCAGCACCGTCGCGTTCAGCCTCGGCCCCGCGTGGACGCTGTCGAAGCCCGATCTGACGAGCGGACTCAAGACCGCTGGTCTGCGCGGCAGGAAGCGCCGCATACCGGTGCCCGATCTGCTGGTCGGCGGACAGATCGCGCTGTCGCTCGCGCTGCTCGTGGCGGCGGCCCTCTTCGTCCGGGCAGGCGCCGCCGCGGCGATCGCCGACCCGGGTTACGCGCTGCGGGACGGCCTGCTGGTGCAGACCGACCTGGACATGATCGGCGCCTCGCCGGCCGACGGGCTCCGCCTCTACGGCGATCTCGTCGATCGCCTGCGGGCCGTGCCGGGCGTTCGCGCCGCCACCGTGGCGTCGGTGGTCCCGTTCGGCGACTTTCGCGACGGGCGTATGGTGCGCAGCGACTCGACGCTCGTCTTCGCGACCTACACGGTGGTGGGAGCCGACTATCTCGAGACGCTGGGGCTGAAGCTGCTGACCGGCCGTCAGTTCACACGAATCGAGGAACAGACCGCCGCGGCGTCCCCGGTAGCGCTGGTCGACCAGATGCTGGCCGAGCAGCTGTTCCACGGCCAGAACCCGATTGGACGGGTCCTGCACATGTCCGCTCGTGCGGATCACCAGGACGACGAGACCGTCGAGATTGTCGGCATCGTTCCCACGCTGCGCGACGACCTGACCGAAGGCGCAGCCGCTCACGTGTACGTGCCATTCGGCTCTCGGTACCGACCGGCCATGACGCTGCGGATCAAGACCAACGCCGGAGCGGACACCGCCCTCTCGCTGCCGATCCGGAACGCAATCGCCGAGATCGATCGGCGCGTCCCCGTGCTGGCCATCCAGACACTCGCCGAACATCGCGATGCGTCCTCGACCCTCATGGCACTGACGATCGTGGCCGCGATCTTCGGCGCCATCGGCCTCATCGCGCTCTTTCTCGCCAGCATCGGCGTCTACGGGCTGCGTGCCTACCTGGTGGCACAACGTACGCGCGAGTTCGGCATCCGGCTGGCACTCGGCGCCCCGCGCCACTCGATGGTGCGTCAGATCCTCGTCGAAGGCGGCCGAATCGCCGCGGCCGGAATCGTCGTCGGCGCGCTGCTTTCCACCGCTCTCACCATCGTGCTGCAGCAGTCAGGCATGCTGCTCAACGTCAGCCCGACCGATCCCGTGGTCGTGATCGGCTCGCCACTGGTGATGATCCTGGTCACGGGCCTCGCGTCCTACATCCCCGCCCGGCGCGCACTCACCGTGGAGCCCGTCGCGGCGCTGCGCGTGGAGTAGCTCGGCAATCCCGGAGGCGGCGCGTGCGGTATGTTTCCGGCATGAAGAAGCGCAACCATCCGGTGGACGACATCCGGCGTTTTCTCGAGCCCGGCCCGGTCGTGCTCGTGAGCTCGGCCTGGAAGGGCAAGACCGACATCATGACCATGGGGTGGCACATGGTCATGAGCGAGGAGCCGTCCCTCGTCGGCTGCTTCATCTGGGATCGGAATCACAGCTTCGAGATGATCCGGAAGAGCCGCGAGTGCGTCATCAACGTGCCGACGGTGGATCTCGCGTCGACGGTGGTACGAATCGGCAACACGTCGGGCGCGCGTGTGGACAAGTTCGCGCGGTTCGGGCTCACGGCCGTGCCGGGCCGCGCAGTGAAGGCGCCGCTCATCGACGAGTGCCACGCCAGCTTCGAGTGCCGGCTCGTGGACTCGAGATTGATCCAGCGTTACAGCCTGTTCGTCTTCGAAGTCGTGCACGGGCACGCGCGCGCGACGCCCAAGTTCCCCAGAACGCTGCACTACCGCGGCGATGGCCTCTTCATGCTGGCCGGTCCCACGGTGAGCCGCTATCGCAAGCTGTTCAAGCCGGAAATGCTGCGCGCCTAACGCGCGGCTCGTCCCCACGCTCCGACGACGGTCGGCGGCAGCAGTACCGCATCCGCGCGTCTGAGCGCCTCGGCCAGGCGGGCCTCGAGAGTCTCGAGCGCCAGCTGCTCCGCGGTGGCGATGCCGTGGCCGATGATCGCGCCGGACAGGCTGTGCACGACGCTTCCGAGCAATCGCGCGGCTGCCGGGTCGCCGGGCTGCAGATACCCCTGGATGCCGAACGTCGTCACCTCCTGCAACCCCGCCTGCCGGAGAATCGGTCCCAGCCGCGCCCCGATCCGCGGGGTGGCACCGGCCGCGGTGAAGGCACGCGTCACCCAGGTCAGGAGCTCGTGAGCCAGAGGCACGGGGGGCTCCGAACGCGCACCCCCGAGGTCGAAATCGACGGCGACGAACACCCCGTCCGGCTGGAGGTTTCCTATGTGGTGGCGCACGACAGCGACCGGATCGGGCAGGTGAAACAGGATCAGCCGGCCGATGATCGCGTCGAACGCCTCCGGCGCGCGCCACGTTCTGACGTCGGCCTCGAGGAACGACACGTGGCGCTCGCCGGCCTTCGCGACGCGGTCGCGCGCGACGGCGAGCGCATCGCCCGACCCATCGAGCCCGACGACGGCGCCGTCGGGGCCCACCAATTCGCCCGCCATCCGCGCCACATGCCCGAGCCCGGTGCCGAGATCCAGCACACGCAGGCCGGGGTGCAGGCCCGCGGCCTGCAGAATCGTGCGCGTGGGCCGCTCGATCATGGCGGCCTGCCGGTCGAGGCGTTCGAGCTCCGGAGCGTCGTTGCCGAGAATGTATTCCATGGTCACACCGCCACCGAAGGGGTGCGGTGCAGACGCGTGCGAACGCGATCGCCGAGCACGCGCGCCACCACCGACGCATCCTCGGCGTCGAGCGGCTGCAGCATCTTCAACACCTGGTTCTCGAGCACCGCCACCGGCACACCATCGCGATACGCGACGCGGTTGCGGCCCCTCGCCGCGACGCGCGCGCCGGCGGTGACGATGCCGGCCAGGTTGAGCGGATCGGCAGTGGACACCGCGTAGACGGCGCCGGCCGGCGGCGTGCGTCGCACTTCGCGCAGCACCGGCACCGCGTCGGGCAGCGCGTACTGCTCGCCTGACATGCCCGACACGAAGCGGCCGCCGCGGATCTCGCCGCGCGCCTCGAGGCGCCGGTAGACGCGCGTGAGCTCGCGCCACGGCGCCGCGGCGGGTTCGCGAATCAACAGGCGCCGGAACACGATGCCATAGCGCCGCAGCAGGCTCCACGCCTGACACTCAACGGCGTCTTCGTCAGGCGGGTCTGAAGGCCCGCCTCTACGCACGCCATCGATCAGGTTCCAGCGACCTGCGAGGTTGGGGCGGCGATCGAGCGGCCACGGCTTTCCCTGTTCCGCCGCCACCAGCACGCGCAATCCGGCAAAGCCGTCGGACGCGGCCAGACCGGCTGCCACGAGCGCGCTGAGCGCGATGCGCAGTCGATCCGGATCGAACGCCAGCGCTGCCGCGAGATCCCGGAAGAACGAGGGGCCGCGCTGGCGCAGACGCTCCATCACCTGGCGCGCGTCGTCGCCGAGTGCCGCCGCGGGATCGCGCTCCTCGCCGGCAGGGCGGTCTAAAGACCGCCCTCGACCCAGCCACGCGTCGGCGTGCTCGCTGGCGACGAGCGTAATTGGCGTCGCCGAGGTCGTCCGCAACACACCGGGAGCCGATGCGCGTCCCCACCGCACCTCGCCCGACAGGCACGCCATGTCGAGCAGCGACGGCTCGTAGCCGTCGAGCCGCGCCGGCAGAATCCATCGCTCCCAGGCGCGGGCCGGCGCCTCGAAGCCGTCGAGACGCTCGAGCACTTGCTTGAGCCCATCGGGCCCCGTGAGGCGTGCCACCGCGTCCACGTGCTGCCACTGGAACAGGAAGCGCATGAAATCGGCCGGCGTCACCGGTTCGATCTCGGCCCGCAGCCGCGACAGCGTGTAGCGGTGGATGCGCGCGAGGAGCGCGCGATCGCACCACTCGGTGTCACGGCGCTGCGCCGTGAAGCAGCCGCGCAGCACGACGCCTTCCGATTCGAGCGCCAGGAGCGCGTCGTCCACCGCGGCCTCGGCGGCGCCGAGCAGGCGCGCGATCGCCGCCGACGTAATCGGACCGCTGATGGTGAGGCGGCTCCGAACGATCTCGGTCAACGCCTCGCCTGCTGTCCAGCTGCGCGCGGCACGGCCGGCAGGCACGGCGACCGCGCCCTCGGGGATCCATCGCGGGTGCACGGCCTGCCATTCCGGCAGCCGCTCGGTGGCGACGGTCAGACCCGAAAGGCGCACGGCGCGGCCCGAGGCCACGAGGGTGTCGACCCACACAGGGTCGAACGACGCCAGCTCGTCCCCGGTGAGCGCGCCGCAGGTCATCAGCGCATCGTGCAGTTCGTCCGCGTCGCGCGGGTCAGGCGCCGCTTCCTGCCGCACCTTGTCCACCGCCGCGGCGTCGAGCACCGCGCCCTCCTCCACCGACCGGTCGCCTCGGCCGCGGCGGGTCTGCACGGCGTGCACCCGCCGCTCCTCGAGCGGCGCGTCGTCCATGAACGCGTACGGCTTGGCGTTGAGGATCGCGCTGGCAAACGCCGACGGCTCCGGCGTATCCCGCGCCAGCAGACGAAGCTCGCCGCGATGGATGCGCCCGAGGACGGTGCACAGCCCATCGAAATCCATCGCTTCCTGCAGGCAGTCCCGCACGGTCTGATTGACGAGCGGGTGATCGGGCAGCTGCCGATCGCCGGGGATGTTCTCCAGGCACGCGGCGGCGTCGGGAAACACCGACGCCATCAGGTCGTCGGCCAGCATCCGCTGCAGCTGCGGCGCCACGCGACGGCTGCCGCGCGCCCGCGGCACCGCCAGCGAGATGGTGGCGTTCCAGCGCCAGCGCGTCTTGAACACCGGCGCGTCGAGAAACGCCTGCACGAGTACGTCGCGCGCGGTTTCCGGATGCAGATAGCGGAAGACGTCGGCCAGCGGAAACGAGTGCTGCGGGCCGAGCGACAGCAGGATGGCGTCCTCGGTAGCCGCGGCCTGCAGCTCGAAGTTGAACTGGCGGCAGAACTTCTTCCGGAGCGCCAGGCACCACGCCTTGTTGATGCGGCTGCCGAACGGGGCATGCAGCACGAGCTGCATGCCGCCCGACTCGTCGAAGAAGCGCTCGAGGACCAGCGTCTGCTGCGTGGGAATGGCGTCGAGCGCACGGCGGCCGTCGTCGAGATACGCGAGCAGCTGCTGCGCCGCTTCCTGATTGACGCCGGCCTCGGCGGCCAGCCAGGCTACATCGTCGGCGCCCACTATCTCGCGGCGGTCGCCCAGACGGTCCGACACCATCTGCCGCAACCCGCTCACGGCGAGCGACAGCTCGTGGCTGCGCGCGGGCGCCTCGCCGAGCCAGAACGGGATCGACGGCGGCGCGCCCTTGGCGTCGGCCACGCGGACGACGCCGGTCGTCACCTGGAGGATCTGCCACGACGCGTTGCCCAGCTGAAAGACGTCGCCGGCGTTGCTCTCGATAGCGAAGTCCTCGTTGAGGGTGCCGATGAAGGTATCGCCCGGGTCGAGTACCACGCGGTAGTCGGCCACCTCGGGGATGGCGCCACCGGACACCTGCGCGAGAAGGCGCGCGCCGCGCCGCCCCCGCACGGTGGCGTGCACCTCGTCGCGGTGCAGCAGCGCTCCCCGGCGCCCCTTGCGCGTCGAGAAGCCCTCGGCGGCCATCGCGACGACCGCGTCGAATTCGCGGCGCGTCAGCGCGCGGTACGGCCACGCGCGGCGCGCCAGCGCGAACAGCTCGTCTTCGCCGATCGCATCGTCGGCGGCACTCGTTTCGGCCACCAGCTGCTGCGTGAGCACATCGAGCGGCGCGTCGTGCGGCACGAAGGCGTCGAGCTCGCCGCGCTTCACCGCGCGAACGAGCGCCACGCACTCCAGCAGATCGTCGCGCGTCTCGGGAAACACGCGCCCTTTCGGCAGCCCTCCGACCCGGTGGCCCGAGCGGCCCACCCGTTGGATGAGCGCCGCAATCGTGTGCGGCGATCCGATCTGACACACCAGGTCCACCGAGCCGATGTCGATGCCGAGCTCCAGCGAGGCGGTGGCGATCAGCACCCGCAGATGCCCGGCCTTGAGACGCGTTTCCGCGTCGAGGCGCGACTCTTTCGAGAGGCTCCCGTGATGCGTGGCCACCTGCTCCTCGCCCAGCCGCTCGCTCAGGTGACGCGCGACGCGCTCGGCCAGCTTGCGCGTGTTCACGAACACCAGCGTCGTCCGGTGCGCCTGCGCCAGCTCCGCCAGCCGGTCGTAGTACTCGCCCCAGACCTCGTGCGCCATCACCGCATCGAGCTCGGAGCGCGGCAGCTCGATGTCGAGATCCATCGGCCGCCCGTGCCCTTCGTTGACGATCGTGCAGGCAGCGCTTTCGCAGCCGACCAGCCACTTCGCGACGTCCTCGATCGGCTTTTGCGTGGCCGAGAGTCCAATCCGCTGCAGCGGCTGGCCGGCGACACGCTGAAGACGCTCGAGCGACAGCGCCAGGTGCGCGCCCCGCCGAGTGCCGATGATCGCGTGGATTTCGTCCACGATCACCGTGCGCACGGTAGCCAGCATGCGGCGGCTGCGCGCGGAGGTCAGCAGCAGATAGAGCGATTCGGGGGTCGTCACCAGGATGTGCGGCGGCGTCTTCACCATCGCCGCCCGGGCGGCGGCCGTGGTGTCGCCGGTGCGGACGGCGGCGGTAATGCGCGGCGTCTCGGTGCCCTGCCCCGCCGCGATGCCCGCGATGCCGTGGCGCGGCTCCTCCAGGTTCTTGTGGATGTCGGTGCTCAGCGCCTTGAGGGGCGACACATAGACCACGCGCACTTCATCCGGCAGCGGTGCGTCGAGGCTCTCGCGCACCAGCTGGTCGATGGCGATGAGAAACGCGGCGAGCGTCTTGCCGGACCCGGTCGGGGCGGCAATCAGCGTGTGCTGCCCCGCCGCGATGGACGCCCAGCCGCGCGCCTGCGCCGGCGTTGGTGCGCCGAGCGCGGCATCGAACCACTGCTGAACGAGCGGATGGAACTGGAACGTGCCCATGGGTCTTCCGAGCGGAGACCCCGATTGTACCTTCGCTGAGGCGGGTCTAAAGACCCGCAGCTACGTGCGTCTATTCTTCGCGGAGGGCGAAATACAACGCGATCGGGGCGGCGATGATGCAGGCGACCACGGTGATCACGATGGGAAGCCGGGCTTGAAGCGTGGCCATTACCATGTCCGCGGCCGGCGCCAGGCGGGCCGTGAGCGCGCCGAAGCGGTCGAAGACCGGCAGCATCGCCGGCCACACCATCGAGATGCCCGCCGCGAGCAGACCGAGCGCGCAGGCCGCGGCGGCGCCATAGCCCCACACCAGCGGGCGCGCGGCGGCGCGGGCCGCGTCGGCGCGCGCGTGCACCGCGGCGCGCCACCAGATCTGCCCGGCCGACGGCAGCGGCACGTCGCGCCGGCTGATGGCGGCGCGCGCCTCGTCGTAGTCCTCGCGCAGCAGCGCGGCCACGTCCACGACCTCGCGGCACACCTCGCACGACTCGGCGTGATCGCGCAGCGCCTGGTCGCAGGCATCGGGCCATCGCCGCCCGAGCACGGCCTCGGTCACGGCCAGCTCGTGATCGCAGATGCGGCGCGTCACCGGGCACCTCTGGCGGCATCCCGGGACAGGAAGCCCGCCAGGCGTTGGCGGGCGCGGTGCAGCAGCGCTTTCAGGCTCGACGTCTTCAGCCCCAGCACTTGCGCGATCTCCTCGTGCGAGCACCCGTGCGCGTAGGCCAGCCACAGCATGCTGCGTTCGCGCGGCTTCATGCGCGCCATCGCACGCGCCAGGTCGATGCGGCGCGCAGCGCGCCCCTCGCTGCCGCCGGCCACGTCGGGAGCCGGCTCACGCTCGGCGTCGATCAGCGGCCCACGGTCGGCCCGCGGCCGCCGCCGGTGGTCGTGCACCAGGTTGGTGGCGATGCGATAGAGGTAGTTGCGGCGGTGGTCGTCGCTCTCGAACGTCGTCGTCGTGCGCAGCAGGCGGTAATACGCTTCCTGCAGCAGGTCGTCCGCCAGACGTCCATCGCCGGTCATGCGGTTGATGTAGACCCAGACCGGACGGGCCGTCAGGTCGTAGAAGGCCCGGAACTCGTCCTCGGTCATCGGGAACGTGCGCTCGGCCTCTTCCAGTGCCAGGAGTCGTTCGCGATCGGTCAGAGCAAAGCCACTCATCTCAGGCCTTCTTGGCGGGCAGGATACCCAGTCGTCCAGACACCACGTACGCCGCAACCGCCGACACGATGAGCCCTACACCGACGGAGCCGACGATAGCTTGGATGACGGAGAGCGCTTGACGCACCTCGTCGATGGCATCCTTCTGGACGAACAGCAGTCCGCCGCCGAGCGCCATGAGCACGATGCCGGCCTGCATCGACCAGATGATACGGCTGACGGGCGCCGAGGAGCGGGTTTCGGCGTCGAGCGCGATCGGCGTGGACTCCAGGAAGCGGCTGCCGGCCGGCGACTGCGCGTAGGCGAGCAGATCCTCGTTGGTGGTCAGGCGATCCAGCAGCTTGCCGTGCATCTCGACCTGCACCTTCGACGTGCGGAGCCAGCGGCGGTGATCGACGATGGTCCGGACCAGCCACACGAAGATGCTCATCGTGGTCAGGAGAATGACGCCGACACCCATGCCGGCCAGGATCTCCTCCAGCAGTTCGTGGGCGCGATCGCCGGCCGAGCGCTCACGGTACTGAAAGGAACCGAAATAGAAGCCCGGGTTTCGAGTAATTTCCGGATGCTGCTCGATGTAGGCCACGAGCGCCGGGTAGGCCGACATGTAATCGGCCTTGCTGAGGAGCGACGGGTCGCGCTGGATGATCTCGCCCACCGCCGGCGGGTACTGGCGCATCACCCGCCACAGATCCTGCTGGGTCATATACGCGTTCTGCGCGTCGAATGCGGCACGCTCGCTGTCGGACAACTGTCGGCCGCGTTCGATCAGGACGGGGCCTCGCTGCGGTTCGGGAATGCGCTGGGCCAGCGCGGGGGCGGCGGCGCCAACCAGGGCCAGGGCGAGGAGGGGGGCGGTCAGGGCGCGTCGTGTCATACCCGTAATACGGGCCCCGCCGGGAAAGGTTAACGCGCGGCGGCCGCGCCCACGCGGCGCGACACGGCTTCGGCGAGCCGGTCTATGTCGCTGATATCGTTATAGATCTGGGCCGAGATCCGCGCCCAGACGCGCCCACGGTAGGCGTGCATCTGCACTTCGATGGCCTCGTCGAAGAACAGCGCGTCCCGGAGCGCCTGCGCCTCGGCCGGAGTGCTGCCCGCCGCTTCCGGCAAGGGGACGGTGGCCATCGAGGCGATCATCGCTTCGGGGACGTCGAAGACCGTGTGCCAGCGCTCCGCCAGGCGGTGGGCGCCGGCCCAGGCCAGCGCATGGTTGTAGGCCTGAATCGCCTCGATTCCCCACTCACGCATCAATTCAATCGCCGCCGGCGCCGACAGGTGCGCGGACGGGTCGCGGGTGCCCAGCATGTCGAACTCGGCCTTGAAGCCCTTGTCCAACCCCCACGAGATGACGGGGGGCCGCAGCTCGGCCTGGCGCTCGGGCGCCGCCCAGAGGACGGCGCTGCTGCGCGGCGTCCATGCCCATTTGTGGAGGTTGCCGACATACCAGTCGACGCCGAGCGACGGGATGTCTACCGTGATCTGCCCCGGCGCATGCGCGGCGTCGGCCAGCACGGCCACGCCCTGGGCGCGGAGCCGCGCGGCCGTTTCGCGCAAGGGAAAGACGAGCGCGCTCTGCGCCGTGATGTGCTCGACGATCGCCAGCCGGGTTCGCGGCCCGACGGCACCGGCGTACGCCTCCACCAGGCGATCCGCGCGAAAGGGATACGGCATCTCGACGGTGCGCACCGTCGCGCCGCGTTCGCGCGCGGCAAAGAGCGCAGCGCGGAGCACGCCGCCGTAGACCAGATCCGACACCAGGATCTCGTCTCCTTCGCGCAGCGGAAACGACCGCAGGATCGAATTGGCGCCGGTGGTGATGTTGTCCACGAAGACGAGGTCGGCGCCGCGCGCTCCCAGGAACGTCGCGACCGTGTCGGCGGCCGCACGTAGACGCGGAGGCTCGGGCAGCGGCCGTCCGAACTCGGTTTCCGAGAGGGCGCGCAGGATGAAGCGGCTGGGATGCCGCTCCATTTCGTCGCGAATCCCCTGCTGCACGGCCATGACGCGGCGCGGCGTCACCCCCACCGTTCCGTGATTCAGGTAGGTGACGCCTGGATCGAAGCTCCACTCCGCCAGCATGGCCGTGCCGAAGGCATGGGGGGCGCTCATCGCCGCGATCGGTCTCCGGCCGCTGATTTCATCAGGCTCGTCGCCGTCCGGACCAGCTGACCGACGTCCACCGGCTTGGCGAGGTGGCGCTGGTAGCCAGCCTGAAGCGCGCGCTCGCGATCCTGGCTGCGCGCATACGCCGTCAGCGCGATGGCGGGCAGCCGCGCCGCATCGAGACCACGGGCGCGAACCTGGCGAATCAGATCGTAGCCATCCTCTCCAGGAATGCCAATGTCGCTCACCAACAGATCCGGCTGAAAGGATTCGAGCGCGTCGAGCGCCGCGCGGACGTCTTCGACCTCGCAGACACGTGCTTCGGCCGCGGTCAGCACACGGCTCAACAGACTGCGCGCATCGTCGTCGTCCTCCACGACCAGCACGCGTACTCCGAGAAGAGTGCCTTCGTTGGTGTCGGCGGAGGACAGGACGGTCTGGTCCCTCACGTCCGAGCGTGGAATGCGTACCGAGAAGGTCGATCCCTCGTCGGGGCCTTCGCTGGTGGCCGTGACGCGCCCCCCGTGTGCCTCGACCAGTTCCTTGACGATCGACAGACCCAGACCCAAACCTCCGTACGAACGAGTCGTGCCGGCATCCTCCTGGCGGAAGCGCTCGAAGATGTGCGGCAGAAACTCGGGTGAGATGCCGCGCCCCTCGTCGCGTACCGACAGCTCGACGCCGTCGGAACTGCCGGCGAGACGGATGGTGACAATGCCGCCCCGGCGCGAGAATTTCACCGCGTTGTCGAGCAGATTCCAAATCACCTGCTGGAAGCGGGCTTGATCCCAATGGATCTGGCCAATCGACTCGACGTCGGTGTGGATGCTGACGCCTTGGCTTTTGGCGGACCCGGAAAGGGCGCTCACCGAGGCTTCGATCGTCTCCCGCGGGTCGAACCAGCTGGCATCGAGACTCAGCTTGCCTGAGGTGATGCGAGAGATGTCAAGCAGATCGGCGATGAGCTGCGTCTGCACCCGGGCATTGCGGGCAATCGCCTCCACACCACGGGCCTGTTCCGGATCGCTCATGTCGATGCGGCGCTTGAGGAGCTCCGCCCATCCGACGATGGCATTGAGCGGCGTTCGCAGTTCATGCGACAGCGCCGCGAGAAAATCGTCCTTCAAGCGGCTGGCGCGTTCGGCATCGAGGCGGGCGGCCTGCTCGCTGCCGAGCAGCTTCTCGCGGTTCGCCTCGATCTCCGCCCGCTCGCTGATGTCGGTGCACAGCGCCAGGCGCGTGTTGGGCGCGGAATGCACCGAGACGCTCCACTCGAGCGGGACCAGGCGCCCGTCGGGGCGCATGATCGCGAAGATGCCACGCCAGGCTCCGGTCAACGCCAGCTCCCGATCCATGTGGACCATCGTCCGGACCGAGGCGGGTGGCACGAAGTCGGTGAGAGGATGCCCGAACAACAGCTCGCCTTCCCGGCCAAAGTTCTGACACGCCGCCGGATTGGCGTCGAGGACGTTCATGTGCTCGTCGAACAGCACGATGCCGTCGAGCGCCTGCTCGAACACCGCCTTGAACTTGGCCTCGCTGGCGCGCATCGCGTCTTCGGCCCGGCGCGTCCGCAAGAAGGCGTTGACCGTGGCGATGAGCACTGGCGGTTCGACGGGATGAGTGATGTAACCGTCGGCGCCCATGTCGAGGCCCCGCACCTGGTCAGCGGCGTTCGTGAAGGTGGCCGAAAGATGGACGACCGGTATCCGCGCCGTATCCGGCCGTGCGCGCAGCCGGCGGCAGACCTCGAACCCATCGATGTCCGGAAGGTTGACGTCGAGGACCACCAGATCCGGACCGCGCTCGGCCAGCGCCAGCGCCTCCTGGCCGCTGACAGCCTGGAGCACCGTATAACCCGCCGCCCGGAGTACATGGCTGGTCGCGTACAGGCTGGCCGGGTTGTCGTCGACGACGAGAAGCGTGGCCGGCAGCGAGAGACCCATGGCTGAAATCAGGCCGCGGTCGGCCCGAGCTCGATCGGGATCGTAACCGAGAAGGTCGACCCCTTCCCGAGTTCGCTCGTCACGTCGACCCGGCCGCCGAGCACCGTGGCAAGCTGGCGGCTCAGCGACAGGCCAAGGCCGGTACCGCGCAGCCGCTTCTGGATCGGAGCTTCCACCTGCACGAAGTCCTGGAAGATCGTTCCGAGGTACTCGGAGCCGATGCCGATCCCGGTGTCGGCGACGGCGAACGTCACCGAGTCTGGGTCGGTCCGGCGCGCCGTGACTCGCACCTCGCCGTGAGGCGTGAACTTCAACGCGTTCGAGATGAAGTTGCGGAGAATCTGCGACAGCTTCTTGTCGTC
>Ga0070670_100002234_pt1 | contig 15919 bp, 10 predicted proteins | sample KBSS63metaG_FD_64665 | JGI IMG/M metagenome (GOLD analysis project Ga0070670, IMG submission 64665) | Switchgrass rhizosphere microbial communities from Kellogg Biological Station, Michigan, USA - KBS S6-3 metaG | ecosystem: Host-associated > Plants > Roots > Rhizosphere > Soil ... | reverse complement strand
GGCCACGAAACCGATTTCACGATCTGCGACTTCGTCGCCGACGTGCGGGCTCCGACGCCCACCGCCGCCGCTGCCCTCGTCGTGCCCGACCGGCGCGCATTGCTCGCCGACGTTGCGGCCATTGCGCGGCGCTGGCGCCGGGCGAGCCGTCACTCGATGGAGGCGCGGCAGCAGCGCATCGACGGCCTGTCGCGGCGACTGCTGCACCCTGCTGCGAATCTCGCTCGTCAGCGGCGCGAAGCCGCCGCGTTGGCGTTTCGCCTCGCTCGCGCGCACCGCTCGCGAATGGCGGCGGCGACGCAGGAGGTGCGCGAGCACGGCCGCAGCCTCGCATGGCTGTTGCGCAAGCCGCTGCCGCAGGCCTCCCGGGTGGCGGCGCTCCGCGGCGCGCTCGAACGGGCGGGCGGGGCGAAAATCGACCATGGCCGCGCCGACGTCGAGGCGCTGCAACGCGCGCTCGTCCATCTCAATCCGAGCGCCGTGCTCGAGCGCGGCTACGCGATCGTCACCACGGCGCAAGGCAACATCGTCTACGACGCCGCCACGCTGAACGCGGGCGACGATGTCGAAGTCGCCTTTGGGCGCGGGACCGCGGGCGCGAAGATCGTTCGCCGCGAGTAGAAGAACGCCGCGGAGGTCTTGCGCGCGACGCCATCGAACCGGCGCCGCGCCGGACGATCTCAAGACAGCTCAGGCTTCGGCCGGATCCGGATCGTCGATGGCGGAAGTTCCGCGCAATGTGGCCAGCATCTCACCCTGCACTTGCGCCGCGAGCTTCGGGGTAGCCGTCACGACGTCGGCATTCTGCGCCCGATGGCGCAGCGCGTGATCCATCAGCACGAGCGCGAGCATCGCTTCGGCAATCGGCGTCGCGCGGATGCCGACGCACGGATCGTGGCGGCCATGCGTATTGACGACGACCGGCCGGCCCGCCTTGTCGATCGAGCGGCGGTCGAGGCGGATCGACGACGTCGGCTTGACGGCAATCGTGACGACAACGTCCTGTCCAGTGGTGATGCCGCCCAGGATTCCGCCGGCGTTGTTCGACAGGAACCCGTCGGGCGTCATCTCGTCGGAGTGCTCGCTGCCGTGCTGCTCGACGCTTGCGAAGCCGGCGCCGATCTCGACGCCTTTCACCGCATTGATGCCCATCATCGCCTGCGCGAGATCGGCATCGAGGCGGCCGTAGACGGGCTCGCCCCAGCCCACCGGCACGCCGCTCGCCTCGACGGTGATCCTGGCGCCGCAGGAGTCGCCGGACTTGCGCAGCGCATCCATGAACGCCTCGAGCTCGGCCACGATCGTCGCGTTGGCGACGAAGAACGGATTGGCGTCGACGTGCTTCCAATCCTCGAACGGGATCGCACGCGGGCCAAGCTGCACGAGATGGCCGCGGATGCGCACGCCATGACGCTCGGCAAGCCACTTGCGTGCGATTGCGCCGGCCGCCACGCGCACGGCGGTTTCGCGCGCCGAAGCACGGCCGCCTCCGCGATAGTCGCGGATGCCGTACTTCTGCCAGTACGCATAGTCGGCATGTCCGGGGCGAAAAGTGTCCGCGATCGCCGCGTAATCCTTGCTTCGCGGATCTTCGTTGCGGATCAGAAGTGCGATCGGGGTTCCGGTCGTGCGACCCTCGAACACGCCGGAGAGAATCTCGACCGTGTCGGATTCGCGGCGCTGCGTCACATGGCGGGACGTGCCGGGCTTCCGCCGGTCGAGGTCGCGCTGGATGTCGGCGGGGGTTAGCGCGAGGCCCGGCGGACAGCCGTCGACCACGCAACCAATCGCCGGACCGTGCGATTCGCCGAAGGACGTGACGCAGAAGAGCGTGCCGAGCGTGTTGCCGGACATGGGGCACCACAGTGGAACGGCAAGGCGCCGAACGCGTTCGAGTCTAGCATGGGCTTCGCGTGGCTTTAGTCGGTGGCCGTCGGCGGCTTCGCCGCGGGCGGCAGCGGTGATACGAACCCGATCACGAGCAACAGCACGCCCGCGCCGAGGAATGCGACGACGCGCGGCAACCCGCTCAGGTTACCGAGGTCGACCAGGAAGAGCTTGGCCACCACGACGGCAAGCAGCGCGGCACCCACCATCCACAGCGCCCGCTGCCGCCGTCTCGTCGCGACGACCATGGACGTGAGGGCGGTCAGCGTCCACGTGAGCGTGAGCGCCGCCTGCAACGGCTTCGATGCAAGCAGCGGCGTCAAGCGCCAAGGCACGTCGAGCCAGTGATGCGCGGTGCGCAGCACGACGCCGTTCAACGCGACGAACGTACCCGCGCCGAGCCACTGGTAGCGCGCGCGCTCGGGCAGCGTCTCGAACCGCTTGGCCCACGCCGCGGTCGACCACAGCGCAAGCGCCAGTGTCGCGTCGAGTGGATTGACGAGCGGCACGTACGGCAGTGGGGACGGGTCTCCGGGCGAAAGCAGATTGACAAGAAAGAACCAGACGACCATGAATCCGGCGATCGGCGTGCCCGCGCCGATCGTGTACGCGCGCCGGCGATCGGCAGGTGGCCAACCCGGCCAGCGAGTCTGGTCGCGCCAATGCGTGACCGACGCGAGGTAGACGATCGCCGGCAGCGCCGCTGCGCACGGCACCCACGCCGTGTACGCGGGCGTCGACCGGCCCACCCACTCGCTCAGCTCCCATGCGACCTGCGCGGTGAGGCCAACGGCCGATGCGCTGTGCGCCGCGTTGAGGAACGCATCGGCATCGATCGCGGCATATCGCGGGTCCCCCGTGCTTTGCTTGAGCCCCTCTGCCGCGCGCAGCGCCCACGCATGGACGATCCATGCGCAAGGCCATACGACGAAGCCCCAGGCAACCAGTGTGGTCCGGCTCAAGCGAAAATCGATGAACGCCGCGATCGCCATCGCGGGCATCAGCACGGCGCCCGCCGTTGCGAGCCGCGGCCAGCGCAGCGCCTGTGAAACGGTAAGCGCAAGCGCGACGCCTCCCGTGACCCACGCCAGGACCGCGTGAGATTCGTCGGCGTCGGGTAGCTGGCGGACGAGCTCGACGCCGCCGGCGGCGAGCCACCACAGGACGCCCCATCCGAACAGCGCAGGGATGAGCGCCCGCTCGCCGGCGCCGAGCTGTTCTTCGGCGCTGTCGGCAATGCGCGCCATGACGAGCGCGGACACGCCGATGAGAAGAGCGCCCGCAAAGAAGGCGTTGGCGAACAGCGGGTCGTCGGGGCCGCTCGTGTCCGCGAGCGTGAAGACGACGCCGGCGCCGACCTCGACGAGTAACGCGAACGCCCTCGCGAAACGCGCATCCTGGCGAACACCCATCCAATACACACCGGCGGCTTCGACGGCCCAAAGCGCAGCGGTGTAGCGGTTGTCGAGCGCGAACGGAATCGCCATGGTCGCGAAGATCAGCGCCAGCGATGCATAGGCCCGCGACAAGAGCGGGAATCCGGCCTCGGTGCGCGCGCGGGTCGCCGCGAACAGCAACAGATAGACGAGCGACAGCGCGAGCGCGCTCCACGCGGCACCGTAGCGCTGATCCTCGACGAGCGCCGCCTGCAGCGCGAATCCGACGATCGGCACGCCGAACACGAGGAGGCCGTCCACCGGATCCCTGGGCGGCGACGATCCGCGAAGCAGGTTGCGCACGGGGATCACGACATACAGCGCGAAGAACAGCGCCAGAAACGGCTGCACAGTTGCATAGTGAGCGGGCGCGTAGAACTCCCACCCCCACAGGGCGCCGAGCACGAATGTGAACACAAAGCCGACGATGTTGAGCGCGCGCCACGACTTCCACCACGCGAGCGCGAAGATGGCGACGTTGAGCACGGCGAAGTAGCTGAAGAGCGCGAGCGGACCGCCGCTGCCGCCGACGAGAATCGGCGCGAGGAAGCCTCCGGCGATGGCAAGCGCCGCGAGCGGCTGCGAATCGTTGCGCACGGCGAGGCCGACGGTGAGCGCCGAGACGGCGATCAGCACGATTGCGGCCGTCGCCTCCGGCAGGACGCCGTAGGGCCGGAAAGCCGCATAGGTGGTGAGATAGAGAATGCCGGCGCCCGCGCCCTCCAGCGAAAGCCCGTACCCAGGGCGCGTGCCGGCGATGCGAAGCCCGAGCAGCATGAGCACGATGCCGAAGGCCGCGACACCGGCAAGGCGCAGCTCGATCGAGACGGTGAAGCGCTCGGCGAAATACTTGAGCAGGAAGGCGACGCCGAAGAACACGATCACGACACCGATGCGCGTCAGCGCGTTGCCTCCGATGAGCCAGCCCCACAGAGCACTCGTGCGCGGAGACGGCGGCAGGATGCGTCCTTTGTCGCGCGCCGGCGGCGGTGGTGCGACGAACGCCGGTGGTGCGACGGACACCGGCTGCGTCCCTGCATCGTCGAGGGGAGCGTCGACCGGGATATGCGGGGAGCGCGGCTCCGGTGCAGCGAGCGGCGGCACGGCGATCGTTTCGGGCACCGTGACCGCTGATGTCGCCGGGCCGGGCGCCGATCCCCCCGCGATCGGCAATCCCGCGTCACTCGCGGCGCGCTCGAGCGTGGCCACGCGCCGCTCGAGCTCCACGATTCGCCGGACGAGCTCCGCATTGGCGTCCGCCGCCCGGCCAGCCGGCGCGAAAGGCGGCACTTCGTTACGGGTCGCCGGCACATGGCCGGTCGCGGCTGCGGTCGCCGACTTTGCGCGACGCATCGACGCGAGCTTGGCACCGGCGAAGAAGCCGGCGATACCCCCGACCGCCGCGCCCCATTCGTGCCACAGCGAAGCGCCAACGAGCGCGCCGACAAAAAGTCCGATCAACGCGGCCATGGTGGGCCTTCCGGCCTTTCCTCGCTCAAGGGCCGCGCCGATTCGCCTGTGCGCACAAGGCGGCAGCTGGCGGCATTCTCATCGCCGCGGCCCGCGCAACTCGAGCACCGTCGCCTGCAATCCTTCGAGCGTGACGCGCGCCGGATCGACGGGCGGGGCAACGATGAACGCGATGCGCGAATAGATGCCGCGCAGGCTGCGCATCGCCTTGCCGTTCGTCGACCGGCTGAAGAAGCTGCCCCACAATCCCGACAGCGCCATCGGCACGACAGGCACGGGCGTCGCCTCGATGATTTGCCGGATCCCCGGCCGGAACGCATTGAGCTCCCCCGTGTCGGTGAGCTTGCCCTCGGGAAAGATGCCGACGACCTCGCCGGCCTCGAGTGCCTTCTTCACCTCCTCGAACGCGCGGTCCTTCATGCCGTTGTCTTCCTTCGCCGGCGCGATCGGAATCGTGCGCATCGTCCGGAAGATGAACGACAGCACCGGCACCTTGAAGATCCGGTGGTCCATGACGAACCGGATCGGCCTCCGAACGCACGCCGCGATGACGACCGCATCGACGTAGCTCACGTGATTGCACACGACGACGCACGGCCCTTCCTCGGGAATGTTGTCGAGCCCCGACTTGTCCACGCGGTAGAACGTGTGAATCAGCAGCCACGCGAGGAATCGCATCAGGAACTCGGGCACGAGCAGGTAGATGTATACGGCGACGGCCGCGTTCATCAGTGCGGTCACCATGAAGAGGTCGGGGATCGAGAGGCCGGCGCCGAGCAGCGCCACCGCGAGCAGCGCCGAGGCAACGAGGAAGATCGAATTCAGGATGTTGTTCGCGGCGATGATGCGGGACCGGTGCGAAGGCGGCGAGCGCTCCTGGATCAGCGCATACAGCGGCACGATGAAGAAGCCGCCGAAGAGCCCGATCAGCACGAGGTCGATCGCGACGCGCCAGTGCGCGCCCTTCGAGAAGAACACGTCGAGCCCGGCGAGACCGCTCGCATGGAGCCCGCGGCTCGCGAACCACAGGTCCAACGCGAAGACCGTAAGGCCGATGGAGCCGAACGGCACGAGACCGAGCTCGACGCGGCGGCCCGACAGCCGCTCGCACAGGAGCGACCCGACGCCGATGCCGATCGAGAAGAGCGCGAGCAGCATCGTGACGACGTGCTCGTTGCCGCCGAGGATGTCGCGCGCGAAGCCCGCGAACTGCGCGAGGAACGTGGCGCCGTAGAACCAGAACCAGGAGATGCCGAACATCGACTGCCAGACGACGTTGTTTCCGTGCGCGAGCTTCAGGTTCCGCCACGTTTCGGAGAACGGATTCCAGTTGATCGAAAGGCCGGGGTCGACCGGCGGCATGGACGGAATCGCGCGGCTCGCGCAGTAGCCCGCGATCGCCACGCCCACGGCAACGGCGCCGGCCGCGACGGGTCCGCTGCCCTCGATCGCGACGACGAGGCCCCCGACGATCGTGCCGATGAGGATGGCGACGAACGTCCCCATTTCCACGAGGCCGTTGCCGCCGATCAGCTCCTGGGGCTTCAACTGCTGCGGCAGGATCGCGTACTTGACGGGGCCGAACAGCGTCGAATGCAGGCCGAGAAACCCGAGCGCGGTGAACAGGATGGCAATGTCGCGGCGCCAGAAGCCATAGAGGCCGATCAGCATGATCCCGATCTCGAGCAGCTTGATCCACCGGATGAGGCGCGACTTCTCGAGCTTGTCGGCGAGTTGACCGGACGTCGCCGAGAACAGCACGAACGGCAGAATGAAGACGGCGCCGGCAAGGTTCACGAGCGTGTTGGGGTTGAGCGAGGTGAGGCTCGCTGCATGGAACGCGACGAAGATCACGAGCGCGTTCTTGTAGATGTTGTCGTTGCCGGCGCCCAGGAACTGCGTCCAGAAGAAAGGCGCGAAGCGGCGCTCGCGCAGGAGAGTGAACTGGCTGGGCTGGTGCAGCGTCTTGTCGCTCATCGGTCGTGGTTCCGGCTTCTTTTCGTGCCTTCGTCGATCGGTTGTCGCCTCCGATCTTGGCCGTCACCGCGACGGCGCGACGCGGCCTGAACCGCATTGTGCCCGTGAAACGCTACAATTCCGCCTGTCTGCCGCCTGCTCCGCGTTTCGCACCTCCGCCCTTCCGCTTCGCCCGCTCATGCGCCAATACCTCGACTTCATGAGGCACGTCCGGGACCACGGCCACGTGAAGCAGGACCGCACGGGCACGGGCACGGTGTCGCTGTTCGGCTACCAGATGCGCTTCGCGCTGGGCGACGGCTTTCCGCTCCTCACCACGAAGAAGCTGCACACCAAATCGATCATCCACGAGCTGCTCTGGTTCCTGCGCGGCGAGACGAACGTCCGCTCGCTGCAGGAGGTGGGCGTGACGATCTGGGACGAGTGGGCGGACGCGAACGGCGAGCTCGGTCCGATCTACGGCTATCAATGGCGAAGCTGGCCGGCGTCCGATGGGCGCCACATCGACCAGCTGTCCAACGTCCTCGCCGAGATCCGGCGCAACCCCGATTCCCGCCGTCTCATCGTCTCGGCCTGGAACGTCGGCGACATTCCGCGCATGGCGCTGCCGCCCTGCCACGCGTTCTTCCAGTTCTACGTGAACGACGGAAAGCTGTCGTGCCAGCTCTACCAGCGAAGCTGCGACATCTTCCTGGGAGTGCCTTTCAACATCGCCTCCTACGCGCTGCTCACGCACCTGGTCGCGCAGCAGGCCGACCTCGAAGTCGGCGACTTCGTGTGGACGGGCGGCGATTGCCATCTCTACCGCAATCACCTCGATCAGGTCGAGATCCAGCTCGCGCGGGATCCCTATCCGCTACCCCGGCTCGTCATCAGGCGTAAAGCCGAATCCCTGTTCGACTATCGCTTCGACGACTTCGAGATCCTCGACTACCAGTGCCATCCGGCGATCAAGGCGCCCATTGCCGTGTAGGCGCGGCGATCGCACACTGACCGCATCGCTCGCCGAGCGGAGTCGACGCTTCACGCCGGCAAAAAAAAGCCCGCCGGGAGGAAGATAGCGGGCAAGGGGGACCGGGTATCGAAGGCGACTCGACGCAGCCGACGTCGCTTCGATGAAAAGTCGAGAAGGCTAGTAGACGCTGCGCGCGGCGCTCACACGCTCGGCGAGTTCCTCCCAGGCTTCCTGTTGCGCGGCAGACAGCGACTCGTCGGACGTGCTTCCCATCGGCTCGTCGGTCGAGGGTTGGCTCGTACGCCAGTGCTCGACGAGTTCGGGTGAGAAGTTGTCCATGATTATTGAGTCGTTTGTGTGAACAGTTGCTTACGTCAAAGCAATTCACGTGCCAATCAGCAGCGCAGAGCATGCGCATGACGCGAATAACGCTCGTTATCCTCTGACGGTGGACAAGCGCCGGGGCATCCGCTGCGGGAGCTCGCGGCCGGCGTGTTGTGCACATTTGTCTCATTTCACCGACAACCGGTTGTGTCTTTTTCACCAACCGCTTGATCCGGCGCGCATTTGCGGTGTCGCCCTGCGGCGACAGCCGGAAGGTCAGGAAGCTTTGCCTTCCTTGAACATCGCGGGCTCCAGCCGATGCCGCTGCAGGAGCTTGTAGAACTCCGTGCGGTTGCGCTTCGCGAGAAGGGCCGCCTGCGTCACGTTCCCGTTCGTGATCTTGAGCAGGCGAACCAGATAGTCGCGCTCGAACGTCTTCCGCGCCTCTTCGAACGGCACGAGCACGCTCGCGTCCTCGCGGAGCGAGCCCTGGACGAGCGACTCGGGAATGAGGCTTGTCGTGGCGAGCGCCACCGCCTGCTCGAGCAAGTTCAGGAGCTGGCGGACGTTCCCGGGCCAGGGCGCCGCAATCAGCAGCGCCATGGCGTCGGGAGCGAGCGTCGGCACCGGGCGTTTGTAGCGCTCCGCCAGCCGGCGCAGGAAGTGCGTTGCGAGCAGCGGAATGTCCTCGCGCCGCTCGGCAAGCGCAGGCAGCCTCAGCGACACGACGTTGAGACGATAGTAGAGGTCCTCGCGGAAGTGGCCCGCCGCCTTCTGCGCGTCGAGGTCCCGATGGGTCGCCGAAATGACGCGGACGTCGACGGGAATGGGCTGTGTCGCGCCGACGGGCCGGACTTCGCCCTCCTGCAGCACGCGCAGCAGTTTGACCTGCAGCGCGAGCGGCATGTCGCCGATCTCGTCCAGGAAGATCGTCCCGCCGTCGGCCGCCTGGAAGAGTCCTTTGTGCGCCTGCACGGCGCCCGAGAACGCCCCGCGCGCGTGGCCGAAGAGTTCCGATTCGAGCAAGGGCTCTGGAATCGCGCCGCAGTTGACGGCAACGAACGGCTTGTCGCGGCGCGGGCTCGCGCGATGGATGGCGCGCGCCAGGAGCTCCTTGCCGGTGCCGGAATCGCCGTAGATCAGGATGCTCGCGTCGGAATCGGCGACGAGACGCGCCTGCCGCAGGAGGTCCTCCATCCGCGGGCTGCGCGTGATGATGCCGGCGCGCCACTCGCCGGTCGTCTCCTGGTCGGTGGCGGACGTGTCGCCGGCAACGCGCAGTGCGGCCGCGACCTTTTGCAGCAGCTCCTGGCTGTCGAACGGCTTCGTCAGGAACCCGAACACGCCGCGTTGCGTCGCGGCGACGGCGTCCGGAATCGTGCCGTGCGCGGTCAGGATGATGACCGGGAGCGCCGGATGCTCGCGATGAATCGCCTCGAAGAGCTGCAGCCCGTCGATGCCCGGCATCTTGAGGTCGGATATCACCACCCCCGGCCTCGCGACGGCAAGCGACGCGAGCGCCGACTCGCCGCTGTCGGCCGTGCGCACCTTGTGCCCGGCGGAGCTGAGCCGCAGGCTGATGAGCTTCAGGAGATCCGGGTCGTCGTCGACGAGCAGGATGTCTCCCTGGCGTGTCGTTGTCGTGTTCATGATGGAATCCTCAACCGCCGCCGCCACCGCCACCCCCGCCGCCACCGCTGCCGCCGCTCGAGCCACCGCCACCTCCGCCTCCGCCACCGCTTCTGATGCGGTCGCGCAAAAGATCGCGCTCCATGTTGCGGAGCGCCTCGAGTTTTCGCTGCGCGGCCTCGGCCTTCTGCTGCTCGTCGCGGACCGCCCGCATGCGTTCGGCAACTTGGACCTGCACCACGGCGGCGAGTTGCTTCGCGGCCGGCGAGCCAGGAGTGCCCTTGACGACGATGTCCAGAAGCTGCATCGCCCGCTGGTCGTCCTGCGGCGACTTGGTGAGCGTCAGCAGGACGGCGAGGCGGATGCGGTTGTAGTCCGTGCGCTGCTTGGCAAACAGCTGATTCACGACGAGCTGCTCGCGGCGCGCCTCGTCCGGGCTCATTGCACCGTAGCGTTGAAGATCGGTCAGCACGCTCGCGAGCTGCTGCTCGTCGGTCGGCTCGGTCGTGGTCGGCGTCGTCGGCGGTTCGGTCAGCGGCTCGAGCGGAGGCTGGATGGCAGGAGGCGAAGGGCTCGACGGCGTGCCCGGAGCAGGCGGCGGTTGCACGGGCTCCAGCGGCGGCTGCTCGAATGGCGCGGGCGGCGGGACCGCAGGAGACGGCGCCGGGCGCTCGACGGGAACCGACACCGCAGGCGCCGCCGGCGGTGGTGGCGGCGTTGCGCAGCCGGAGAGGAGTCCTTCGAGCGCGAGTAGCGCCGCGAGCGACAACGCTGCTCGCGCGCTCATCCGCCCCCCGCCATGCGGACCTGCGCCGCCGCGGAGGTTCCGTGGCCTTCCGCTTCGCCCACGGCGAGCGGCAACCATAGCCGAAAATGCGCGCCCTGCTCGTTTGGCCCGCGCTCGACGAGCTCGATCCGACCGCCGTGCGCGAGCGCGTATTCGCGGGCGATCGCGAGCCCGAGACCCGACCCCTTCACGCGGCCATCGACCGGCGGGCGGCCCTGGTAGAACGATTCGAAGATCCGCTCGCGCTCGGCGGGATCGATGCCGGGACCGCGGTCGACGACATCGAGCACCGCGAATCCCTGCTCGGCGCGCAACGACACGACGACCGATGCCGACCGCGGCGAATACTTGATCGCGTTCGACACGAGATTGTCGACGATCGTGCGCACCCTTTCGAAGTCGCCGACGATTGGCGCCGGTGCGAGCGCCTGATCGAACGTCACCATCCGCGCGAGCGCCGCGAGCTTGTGCTCGTTCAGCACGCGCTGCACGACGTCCTGCATCGCCACGGGCCCTGCCGCCTGCGGCTCCATCGCGCGGGTCTGGTGGTAGGTCAGCAGATCCTCGATCAGCTTTTGCAGCGACAGCGTGTTCTGGCGGACGATGCGGACGATCTCGCGCTGCTCGGGCGAAAGCTTGCCGCCGACGTTGTCGCGCAACAGCTCCGCCCCCTCGCGCACCGCGGTAAGCGGCGTCTTGAGCTCGTGCGACACATGCCGCAGGAATCGGTTCTGCTGCTCTTCGAGATCGGAGAGCCGCGAGCGCAGCCACTCGAGCCGCTGCCCGAGGTAGCGCAGATCCTCCGGCCCGTTGACTTCGATGCGGTGGGTGAAGTCGGCGGTGCCCATCCGCCGGATCGCGAGATCCACCTGGCGAATCGGTCGCGCGATCAGCATCGCGAAGACGATGCCGAGCGTGAGCGCGATGGCGGCCGTGGCGAGCGCGAGATACAGCCACTTCTGCCGTCCCTGCGTTGCGATCTCCTGCAAGCGCTCGATGGCATTCTCGGTCAACTGGTTCGACACCCCGAGCATCGCCTGTGTGCGATCGGCGAGCCGCGCGTAGCCGTCGGCGAGCTGCGCCTGCGTTTCGGCCGAGCGCTGCGGCATCACGAGCAGCTTGTGCAGCCGGCTCTCGCTGTCCGTCAGCGCATAGAGCGCGCCGAGCGGCTCCTCGCCCAGCGGCAGCAGGGCGAGCTGATTCGCCGTCGTGCGGAATTCCTGCCGCAGGCGATCGTAGTCGTCGATGAGCGCACTGTCGTCGAGAATGAGATGCTGGCGCACGATGCGCTCGAGCGTCACCGCCTGCTCGAACAGCTGCCGGCTCGTGCGCCCCGCCTGCGCCGCCTGCTGCACCGCCTCGCGCCCCTGCGTCTGCAACTGCTCGAGCGACAGGATGAGCTCGCCGAGCGCATAGAGCAGCGGAAGGCTCACCAGCAGGAAGCCGAGCAGGATGAACTTCAGGAAGGAACGAGGGTAATACACGGTCGCCGCCGCTATAATTTGCGGCAATTATGACACCCCACCGGTTGGAGCCGCCCCGGACGGTCGAAAACTCCGCAGCAAAAACAAGCGTCGCGACAGCGGGTTCGACCACCTTGAACGTCGAGCTGATCGCCGCCGTCGCCGCGAATGGCGTCATCGGCGCGGACAATCGCCTGCCGTGGCACCTTTCCGAAGACCTGAAGCGTTTCCGCGCGCTGACCACGGGTCACGCGGTCATCATGGGGCGCAAGACGTGGGAATCGCTGCCGCGCGCACTGCCGCAACGGCAGAACATCGTGGTGACACGGCAGGCGGGACTCGAAGCGGCCGGCGCCGTGGTTGCGCACTCGTTCCCGGCGGCGCTCGCGCAAGTCGAATTGCCCCCGCCGGTTTTCTGCATTGGCGGCGGCGAGCTCTATCGCGCGGCGCTGCCCTTCGCCACGAAGCTTCATCTGACCGAGATCGCGCGCGAGTTCGAAGGCGACGCACGGTTTCCGCCGCTCGACCGCAGCGAATGGCGCGAGACGGCCCGCGAGGATCGTCCGCCCACGGAGCCCGGCGGCTTCGCCTACTCGTACGTCACCTACGAACGCAACGACGCGAGCGGCGCAGCCGCGCCCAGCACTTGACCTCTTTCTGACTTCGCAAACGGAGGCCGCGCATGTCGCACGACCACTTCCACGTCCACGGACCGCACGATCACGAGATCGAGCACGCGGCGCACTCCGGCGACCCGCTCGCCGGCCGCATCGCGATGATGACGGCGATCTTCGCGACGATCGGCGCGCTCTACGGCTACATGGCGGGCGCAACCCAGAACGACGCGCTGCTCTTCAAGAACGAAGCGGCAATACGGACGCTCGAAGCCTCGGACCAGTGGAACTTCTATCAGGCGAAGAGCAGCAAGCAGAACCTCGCGGAGCTGGGCGCCACGCTCACCACCGGCGAGCCGCAGGCAAAGTACCTGCAGGAGGTCGAGCGCTACAAGAAGGAGAAGGACGAGATCATGGCCGCGGCGAAGAAGCTCGAGGACGCCGGCAAGGAAGCCAATCAAAAGAGCGCGGCCTCGATGCACGTGCACCATCGCTGGGCGCAAGCCATGACGCTGATCCAGATCGCCATCGCGCTGGCGGCCATCACCATCCTCACGCGCAACAAGGCGATCGGCATCGGCGCCGTATGCGTTGGCGTCGTGTCGATCGCGATCGGCGTGCTGGCGTTCGTCCACATCTAGGCGGCGAGGTTGCGCAGCTCCCGCAGCGCAACGGAGAGCATCGATGCGTCCGCCGCGGGCGCGGCCCGCAGCTCGCCCAGGAGGCGGCTCGCCCGCTCGGCGGAACGCCGGTTGCGCTCCTGCCAGGCGGCAAGCAGCGCATCGCGAGACGTGATGTCGCCCGCGGCGGTCAGCACCTCGCCGGCGATGCCGCGCTGCACCGCCGAAAGGTCGTCGTCCATCGCCGTGCGCGCCAGGATCTGCCAATGGGCACCCCCCGGCAGGCTCGCGATCGTTTCGCGCAGCCACGGCAGCCCGAGCCGCGTCGACAGCTCGAAATAGATTTCGGCCACGAGCTCGACCGGCCGCTTGGTTGCCCCGGCCACCTCGACGATGTCGAGCGTCAGGTACAGCGCATCGAGCGTCACGGTGCGCGACGCGAGCGCCTCCGGCACACCCTTCGCCACGTAATCGGCAACGGCGGACCGCATGCGCTCGCGGCCTGCCTCGTCGAGCAGCGTCGGCAGCCTTGCCGCGAGCGCTTCGACGCGAGGCGCGAAGTGGCCGATCGTCGCGGCCATGTCCTCACCGAGCCTGCGCGAGCGGAGGAACCACGTCGTGCCGCGCTCGAGCTCGCGGCTCATGTCGATGAGCATCCCGGCGGCGAGCGCGTCGTCGACCTTGTTGTCGAGCGCTTCGATCGCCTTCCACAACTCGACGAAACCGAACACCTCCCGGGAGAGCAGGTACGCGCGAACGACTTCGTGCGGGCCCGCGCCGGTGGATTCCATCAGCCGATGGACGAAGGTGCTGCCGACGCGGTTCACCATGCTGTTCGTCACGTGCGTCGCGATGATCTCGCGCTTCAGCGGATGCCGGTCCATGTAGCTTGCGTACCGCTCCCTGAGCGCGCGGGGGAAGTAGCGCGACAGCGCAGTCGCGACCCACGGATCGTCGGGGAGGCTCGAAGCGAGGAGCTCGTCGTAGAGCCACATCTTCGCGTAGGCGAGCATCACGCAGCGCTCGGGGCTCGTGAGGCCGAGGCCGCGCGTGCGCAGCTCGGTGAACTCGTCGTCGGTCGGCAGGTACTCGATCGCCCTGGCGAGACGGCCCTCGCGCTCGAGGAACTGGATGAACCGCTGCTGCGCGTCGAGCAGCGCAGGCGCAATGCGTCCGGTGACGGACAGCACTTGCGTCTGGAAGTAGTTGTCGCGCAGCACGAGCGCCGCGACGTCGTCGGTCATCTCGGCGAGCAGCGTGTTGCGCTGCTTGTCGGTGAGCTCGCCGTCACTGATCGCGAGGCCGAGCAGGATCTTGATGTTGACTTCGTGGTCCGACGTGTCGACGCCGGCCGAGTTGTCGATGGCGTCGGTGTTGATCCGCCCACCAGCCCGGGCGAACTCGACGCGTCCCAGTTGCGTGCAGCCCAGGTTGCCGCCTTCCGCCACCACCTTGCAACGAAGCTCGCGGCCGTCGACGCGCAGCGCGTCGTTCGCGCGGTCGCCCACTTGGGCGTGCGTCTCGCTCTTCGCCTTCACGTAGGTTCCGATGCCGCCGTTGTACAGGAGGTCGACGGGAGCTTTGAGGATGGCGTTCACGAGCTCGGTTGGCGTGAGGGTGTCCGCTGCGATCGCAAGCGCGGCCTTCACCTGCGGCGTGACCGCAATCGACTTGAGGCTCCGCGGGTAGACGCCGCCCCCGGCGGAGATGAGCTTCGCGTCGTAATCGCCCCACGACGAGCGCGGCAGCTGGAAGAGCCGCCGCCGCTCGGCGATCGACGTCGCAGGGTCGGGATCGGGATCGAGGAAGATGTGGCGGTGATCGAACGCGGCGACGAGCTTGATGTGGGGCGACAGCAGCATGCCGTTGCCGAACACGTCGCCGGACATGTCGCCGATGCCCGCAACGGTGAAATCCGTCGTCTGGGTGTCGATTCCCATTTCACGGAAATGCCGCTTGACTGCCTCCCAGGCGCCGCGCGCCGTGATCCCCATCGCCTTGTGGTCGTAGCCGACCGAGCCACCCGAGGCGAACGCGTCGCCGAGCCAGAAGCCGTACTCCTTGCTCACCGCGTTGGCATAGTCGGAGAAAGTGGCCGTGCCCTTGTCCGCGGCGACGACGAGGTACGGATCGTCGCCGTCGTGACGGCGCACCTGGGGCGGCGGGACGATCTTGTCGCCGACGCGATTGTCGGTGAGGTCGAGAAGGCCGCGCAGGTAGTCCTGATAGCAGGCGATGCCCTCTTTCATGTAGGCGTCGCGATCGCCGGGCGACGGCGCGCGCTTCAGCACGAAGCCGCCTTTCGACCCCACAGGGACGATCACGATGTTCTTGACCTGCTGCGCCTTTACGAGGCCCAGGATCTCCGTCCGGAAATCCTCGGGCCGATCGGACCAGCGCAACCCGCCCCGTGCGGCCGGACCGAACCGCATGTGAACGCCCTCGAAGCGCGGCGAGTACACGAAGATCTCGTACATCGGCTTGGGCTCGGGTAGGCCGGGCACCTTCGCCGGGTCGAACTTGAACGACAAAAACGTGCGCGGCTCGCCTTGCGCATCGCGGCGCCAGAAATTCGTGCGTGTCGTGGCGACCATCAGCGCCAGCATCTGTCGCAGCACGCGGTCTTCGGACAGGTTTTGGACGCTTTCGAGCGCCGATGCGATGTCCTTGAGGCGCGCATCCGCGTCCGCGTCCCCCGAGCTCGACTGGGGATCGAACCGTGCACGGAACAGCGCGACGAGATGGCGGGCGATGTCG
>Ga0070670_100002233_pt1 | contig 15922 bp, 14 predicted proteins | sample KBSS63metaG_FD_64665 | JGI IMG/M metagenome (GOLD analysis project Ga0070670, IMG submission 64665) | Switchgrass rhizosphere microbial communities from Kellogg Biological Station, Michigan, USA - KBS S6-3 metaG | ecosystem: Host-associated > Plants > Roots > Rhizosphere > Soil ... | reverse complement strand
TGGGCTTCGCCCGCGCCGCCGGAGTGCCGGTGGTGCTGGTCGGCGACATCGATCGGGGCGGTGTTATCGCCTCGCTGGTCGGCACCCGCGCAGTGCTCGACCAGTCCGACGCGGCCATGATCCGGGGCTTTGTCATCAACAAGTTCCGTGGTGATCCGGCGCTGTTCGTCGAGGGCTATCGCGCGATCGAGCGACTGACGGGCTGGCCGGGATTCGGCCTGGTTCCCTGGCTGCCCGCGGCCGCGCGCCTGCCGAGCGAGGATGCGGTCATTCTCGAGCGCGGAGGGGGCGCGCGACCCGGCCGGACGCTGGTAGCGTGCCCGATCCTGCCGCGAATCGCCAATTTCGACGATCTCGATCCGCTCCGCGGCGAGCCGGACGTGGAAGTCGCGATGATCCCGCCGGGAGCCCCGATCCCTGCGGAGACGGGCCTGATCGTCCTGCCGGGATCGAAGGCGACCGTGTCCGACCTTGCTTTCCTGCGCGAGCAGGGCTGGGACATCGACATAATCGCACATCACCGGCGGGGAGGGATGGTTCTCGGCATCTGCGGCGGATACCAGATGCTCGGGCGCCGGATCGCCGATCCCCTCGGCATAGAAGGCGCACCGCGCGACATTGCCGGACTGGGGCTGCTCGACGTGGCTACGGTGCTCGGCCCGGAGAAGGCGCTGCGGGAGGTACGCGGCGAGGCGATCGGCGCCGCCTTCGCCGGCTATGAAATGCATATGGGCGAAACGGGCGGGCCCGGCGCAGCGCGTCCGTTCGCCATCATTGCCGGACATCGGCCGGATGGAGCGATCAGCGCCGATGGTCTCGTACTCGGTACCTATTGCCACGGCCTGCTGGCCGGCCCCGCCCTGCGCGCCGCGATCCTTTCGCGCATCGGCGTGCGATCGAGCGGCGAAGACCATCACCACATCGTCGATGCCGCGCTGGACGAACTCGCCAACGGCCTTGAGACGCATCTCGACGTGGACGGCCTGCTGAAACTGGCGCAAGAGGCTGGGCGATAAACGGCCGCCAATTCAGGTGCCGCATCGATCGCGATGTCGCGGTGACTCACAGGAAACAGCAACCGGTTCGGCCCCCGGCGGATTCGTTATGCGGCGATGAGCCTATGCTTCGTCCGCAGCACCGAAACCTTCGCCCGACAGGATCAGAGATGCATGCCGCCGCTCACCCGGATGCGCTCACCCGTGATCCAGCGGGCAGCATCCGATGCGACGAAGGCGACAACGTCGGCGATATCGGACGGCTGGCCGAGGCGACCCAAGGCCGCGGCCGCAGCGAAATAGGACACGAAAGCTTCGTCCTGTATATATTTGCCGATGAAGTCGGTTTCGGTCGCGCCGGGCGCCACCGCGTTGACCGTGATGCCACGCGGGCCCAGTCCTGCGGCCATGGACAGCGTCATCGAGTCTACCGCCGCCTTGGTCGCGGCATAGCGACCGCGGTCGGATAGGCGTTATGGCCGACCATCGACGACAAATTTATCAGCCGGCCACCGTCGTTGAGACGGGGCACGCCGTATTGAGAGGTGAAGAACAGGCCTTTTACATTGGTCGCAAAGAGGTGGTCATAATCCGCTTCGGACAGGGTTTCGACGCTCCCTTCGGCGTTCGTGCCGGCATTGTTGACGAGAATATCGAACTTGCTCGTGCCGAATTCGGCGAGTTTCCTGTCAAAGGCGTCGAACATCGCGGCGATCGAGCCGACATTGGTCAGGTCCGCCTGCAGCACAAAAGCCCTTCCGCCCGAACCTTCGATGCTGGAAACGACCTCGTCGGCGCGGCTCGCCTCGGTTCTGAAATGGACGCCGACGGTCGCACCCTCGCTGGCAAGCTTGAGCGCGATCGCCTTGCCGATCCCCCGCGAGGCGCCCGTGACCAATGCAATCTTGCCCTGCAACGACTTGGTCATGCATTCCTCTCCATTTCTCCGGTCCGGGCGATAGGGGCAGCGCGCCGGCCTGCCAAGGGGTGCCGCAACGATGGATATCGTATTTAGATGCTGCTTCTGCTTCTCACGAAGAAGGCTTTAGTAGACCCCACTGGAATCGCGCGAGACCATAGCCTGGGGCAGGTTCGATGGCATGGTGCAGCGTCGCCTCGACATCCGCGATGTCGTCACAACTGGCCAGGATATAGCCTTTCAGAAGGCGCCGAAGCGATCTTCAGTGGCACGGGCCAAATCAGCTCTCCTGTCCGCCAGCGAAAACTGGCCCATCGTAGCTGCCTCGCCGATGCGGCGGGGTCGCGCGAGTCACCGCGAACCACGGAGTGACCTCGGGATCCTCGAAGCCCCGCGGACCCCACGTCCGAGTCGCGACGGGGCCGACCAAAACCGCTTCACGCTCACGAAACAGCCAGCGGTCGCCGCTCGGGACCAGGATGTCTTGATAGCGGCCAGCCGCGACCAGCACGCCCGCGTCATCACCCGAGGCGACGAAGATGAAATTGGAAGAGACCTCGGCCACGTTGCCGCGGCGCTTGATGACGCTGTCGGTGGTGAGATGCAGCCCGCGACGTTCGGGCGGCTGGTCGCCCATGATGAACGCGCGCAGGACAGCGTGGCCGACATAGGACTGGCCGAACATGTGAAAGGCGCCGTCCTCGGTAAACAGACCGACCCAGCGGTCGTAATCGCCCAGGTCGGTAAAGTGGCAATATTCAGCGATCGTCCGTCGGATCTGCTCTTCGGCACTCGGCGCCATAGGGCCCTGCGACATCGAGGTTCTCCATTCCGCCTTTCCCGGCCACAGCGGCTCGGGCGGCGCTTCACGATAAGCACTCAGGCCGCAGCGTCACTCGGCTTGGGCGGGCTGGTTTCCTGCGCCCAGGCGGCCTGGCGCGCCTGCATCGTCTTCAGGATCTTGGACTGCATCGCAGGCCTATTGCCCATTAACCTGATGTCGAAGGCGTTGGAAGGACGGATTTCCAATAGCTCGACCCCAGCTTCGCCAGGTACGTAGGTGTACGGGACATTGGCGCCGACAAAGAAGCCGTCTCCGGCGCGCAACTCCTCATGGCCGATCCGGACCGAGCCGCCTGTGATATAGTAAATACAATCGACATTATGGGTGTGGCGGGGCAGCGGATAGCCGCTTTTGAACCACACGCGGGTCAGGCTGAACCCCGGCATATCGAACAACACCTTGAGGTCGTAGCCCAAATCCAGCGGACCCAGCGCCATCATTGTCGCCATGGCCTCGGCCTCGGCCTCCGATGGCTCCGACGTCATCAGATCACATTCGCGGCCATCGCTGCCACGGAATATGCGGAAGCGCTCGCCGCTTTGCGGACCTTCACTCATGCGTATCTCCTGCGATGATAGTCCAGCAGCAAATGCGAGGGGGCATTACCGCTGAAGGTTGCGAAAAACATTGAGTACCCATGTTTTCGAGGATGCCATAGATGGCAGGCGGCTTTCTGGCGGTGACGATGTTGGTCCGGCCGGGGCCGCGCCGCCCGCGGATGCAGATCTAGCGTCCGGAGAGAAGGCGAGCAGCGCCGCGCGATTATCGTACCTTGCGCTAACACGTGCGCATCAGCGCGTTGCCGCGCTTGGCGATGTCGCGGTCGAGCCACGTCAAAGCCAGATTCGGGTGGCATTGCGATTCATCCTAACCAAACTACGCATCACCTTGAGCTGTGCTAGACTGGCCACAACGATACACCCGATGCCCGTTCAGAATTTATAATATGCACGTACACCCCACGTCCGGGGATCGCCGTAAGTTCCCGTGACCCAGCCGAGTGAGGTTAAGTCGATCGAGTTTTGAAGGTACTTCTTATCGAATATGTTATTGACGAATAACGACACCTCCAGCGCCGTTCCTCCCAGTCCGATCAGATCCAGACGTGCAGACGCGAGCCCATATCCGCGCTGGTTGCTGGAGGGTAGATTCACCGTAGCCAAGGCTGATTTCGACTGGAAATAGTAGCGGCCACCCAACACCATGTCCTTCATGCCGAGCTGCTCGGCGATCGGCAAATGGTAGCGAACCGAAACATCGCCTGAAAAATCTGGGGTAAAGAAGCGGTTTTTGCTTTGATCGACACCGGCAATGTCGAACTTCCGATAGCGCGCGATGGCCGCTGCCAGTCCGATGTGGATGTCGAGCGAAGGATCGGGATTTGCGGTGACCTCCAGCTCGCCGCCATAAACGCGCCCGGTGGCGGCATTGATGACGTTCGTGACAACGCCGCCGTTTGGCCCCGGAAGGGTGATGGTGCGCTGGATGCCGTTGTAGATGTCGTAAAATGCGGCGATGTTGGTCCGCACCGGCATTCCTCCCACGCGGAAATCGTTCTTCGCGCCCGCCTCGAAATCGAAGACTTCTTCAGGCCGATAGGGGACGACCTCGGCGGGCAGCGATCCCCGGAAATTGATCCCGCCGCTTCGGAATCCCTTCCGATGAGTGAGGTAAATCAGGGTATTCGGGTCCGGCTTATAGTCCACCGACACCGTGTATGTCAGGGCGCTGAAATCCGCCTTGGTGTCTCGCCTGCACGGGCTCAAGGGAGCGCCGCCCGCGGATAGAGCCAGATAGCAGGCGCTCCCACCGGCGCTGGTGATGGTGGGCGATTGCACCACCTCCTTCCAGTCCTTCGTGTACCGGACACCGCCGGCAAGCCGGATCGTGTCGCTCACCCGATAATTCACAAATGCATAGCCTGCCAAGCTCTCGGTGGAGACGGCTGCATTTGTGACGATGAGGAAACCGAACGGCGTACCGTTGAAACTGGAAAAGGGGTCAGTCTCACGTCCCTTTTCATTGAAATAATATGCGCCCAGCGTCCAATCAAGGGCGCTTCCAATTGATCCATTGAGCGTGAATTCCTGGGTGTACTGATTGTACCCCGTGATGTTGTAAAAGGTATCGGAAAAATCGTATTTCGTGGTATCTAAATCGAAGGCCGAATGTAAGATCAACGTCCGCCACGACGTGACGGATTTGACTGTAATTCCGCCAAAATCAAAATCCGCCGTCAGTGCTACGCCGCCCGTCTTGGTTTTCTGATAATTATCCAAGTTGCTCGTTGTGTCGTGCACATTATCTAACAATTGCTGGCGTCGGAATTCAGCGGTCATGCCTCCCCCGAGGAGGAGGTCGCCGAAGCCGCTGGGATCCACCTGAAGCAGCCGAATCGCTGCCGTCGTGTCATTGGCAGTGCGAAAATCGCCGACTAGTGTCAGCTTCACGTCGCTCGATGGCTGCCAGAGCAATGAGCCGACGATGGCTCGGGAATCATGCACCCCATTCCGCCCGCCAGTTTCGACGCTCCGGCCGAAACCGTTATCCTTGCGCCCCTGGACGGCGACGCGCGCGAACAATGTCGTCGAAAGCGGAACATTGAGCACCGCTTCGCCGAAGATCTCACGGTTGCTGCCGCCACCGATCCTCATGTACCCGCCGAAGTCGGGCCCCGGCTTGTTTCGCGTGATAACGATCGCTCCCCCGGTCGTATTGCGGCCGAATAGCGTACCTTGCGGGCCCTTCAGAACTTGAACGTTCTGAACATCGAGGAGATCGATGGCGTTGCCGGTGTCACGCGCGATGAAAACATCATCGATATACAGGCCGACGGATTGATCGAGCGCCAGGGTCGTGTCGTTCTGCACCTGGCCGCGAATTGCGACGGTCGAACCGCCACTCGCGGAAGCGGTGGTGCGCAGTTGAAGGCCTGCTGTCACGAATTGGAGATCCGAAAGGCTAACCACCGACTGACGCTGGAGTTGCTCTCCGGTATATGCGGTGATTGCCGCAGGAACGCTCTGCAATGCCTCCTCACGCTTACGCGCGGTGACCACGATTTCAGACCCGGACGCAGCATCTTCAGTGCTGTCGCGATCGACTGAACTTGCAGGTGCGCCTTGGGCAAATGCCGGCGCACACAACATGCCTGAAATTCCAGTCGTACACGCAAACACCGCCGCCGACAAAATCTTCTTCATGACTTCCCCCTTTGTCTCGTCAATCGTAATAAAATTCGACCATATCAGTTTATGATCGCCTGACATTGGCGGCCCGGCCCGCTCCACTTGCCGACAGTAAATGAGGCCCATGGCGCCGTGAAAGCAACGCCGCGAGGACGTGCAGAGCGGTCCGCGGCAGGCGAAGTGTTTCAGTGACGAGACACTTTCACGGGCGGCGAGCCCAGCGCCGCCGTCGTGCGCAAGGCGGGTGTCAAGGAAGGCGAACAACGGCAGATTGGACGCGGCTTAGCGGGCCCTTAAGCCGCCGCCCTCGCTCGCGCGACCCGCTCAAGCATGACGGCTAGTGGGGCGAATTCGCACGCTTCATGCGGCGATAGAAGGTCGCGCGCCCGATCCCCAGCGCCCGCGATGCCTCCGAGAGGTTCCCACGTGCCCGAGCCAGCGCCTGGCGCAGGACCTTGCGTTCGGCATCCACGAAACATGCTGTTTGGTCCGCGCTCAGCACGTCGCAGATCGGCCGATTGGCCTCAATCTGCGCCTGCGAGATCGCGTGTTTCTTGCGTGCCGCGCGTGTCGCGCCGATAACCAGGTCGTCCTGGTCCAACGCAAGAAGCGAAAAGCCGTTGCTCGTATCCTCCGAGGTGTCGACGATGCGTGCGTCGCTGAAGTGCCGACAAAAGAAGCTTCGCTCAATCTGACGGGCCGCGTCGCGTACGAGAGCGGCGACCAGAGCAGCAACCGACGCGCTCTGCATTTCGCGGCCGGTGGAAACGTCGATCGCGCCCACCAGAAGGCCGTTCGGATCGAATACCGGAGCATCCATGCAGCTGAAGCCGATATTGCGCGTGGCGAAGTGCTCGGCCTGATAGATGGTGACGGGCCGCTCCTCGATGAGGCAGGTTCCGATCCCGTTGGTGCCTTCCGCTGCCTCGCTCCAGTCCGCACCCGCCTGAAGCCCTACCGCACCGAAGTGCTCGATGTCCGCAGCGTTCGCCCTTGCACTGAGCACCATGCCGGCGGCATCGGCCAGAATCACGCAGCATCCTGTCATTTCGACATTCTTGAACAGCGAGGATAGCACCGGGTCGGCCACCGCAAGCAGCTCGCCGTTCTTGTCACGCAGGAGGGTCAGGTCGCGGTCCGACAGGCGTTCGCGGCGGCGGTTCTGAGAAGGGTCGAGCTGGAAATGAAGCGCCGAACGGCACCACGACGCCGCAACGGTCGACGTCGCGGCCTTCTGCCCCGAAAGCACGGTATCCATCACCATCTCAGTGTGATTGGCCGTGATCGTCTTCATCGACACCCCTCCGGTCAGCCCGCCTGAGTCACTCGTTCCTGTCCCCTGCGTTACGCGGCGCCAAGCCTCACTCCCACAGCCGCCGAAGCGCCCGATAGGTGCCATCATCTACGGACGGCCCCCGCGCAGCAAGGGGCAAATTGAGGCGATGGTCGTTTCCCGGTTTAGCCGCCGTTGCCTCCTTGTGGTCTGGCACTTCCATCCGAATGCACATGATTCACATCGCTCCGTAAGGGGCCAGCGGATGTGATCGGCATCGAGTTGGTCTATCCCGAATGTCTCAATTCCGGGACATCCTTGCGGGGCGCGCAATATCGTTGCCTTGTGATCGTGGCGAGCTTCTGATTAGCGTTTCTGTGACAAGCTTAGAACAGAGAAGCTTGGGAGAAACTGATGCCAAAAGTCGGTCCTGAACGATCATCCCAAGGTCGGGCTCGGCGTACGACTGCGGAACCCGACCATTTTACGGGCTCCGGAGAATTTGGCCGTTGGATCGATCTATTTACTGAAGACGGCGCGTTTCACATGTTGGGCCGATCCTCCCTCTGCTACCCCCACCGAGGGCATTCTTTTGAAGACAGTCAGCCTGCGCATCAGCGCAGCCTGACTACCGTCACCGAGCAGGCCGATGACAGCTTTGCCAAAGCCTTCATTCCGACAAGAGACGTCCAATCAATTCAGAGTAAATATTCAAGAATTGCCGGGCCTGCCTAGTCATCTTGACCCCGCAAAGAATTCGCCTGGAGAACATGGCTCACATTGAGAGCGGGATAGGCGTCACGGGAGGACCACGGAGGAGTGGACCATGGAAAAAGAGTTTGGCGGTTTCTCGCTCACTGCAGCGGATGAGATTGCGGTCGCGAAAGCAAGCGAACGACGCGTCCTCGCCGAGATTCGGCGATTGAGACTGGAGGAGAACGCCTGGGAGCTGGATACGAAGGGGTATACCGTCCTTGTTCCTCACCAAGTAGGGTCGCCTTCCTTAATCCAAGATCTAAGGCAGGAAATTCTGTCCGCCGCGAAACGCCGTTATGGCGTAGAAGCAGATCTCAGCACCGGTCTCGGGAGAAGCGGAGACCGCATGGCGCATGGGACTGGAATGACGGTGCCCGGAGTGCTTCCGGAGGGCCGGGTCTTCGAGAAGGCGCTGATGAACGAAAGCATGCTGGCGCTCATATCCTACCTGCTTGGAGAAAGTTGTGAACTCAGCGCCATGGCCGGGGTCATGAAGTCTCAGAGTAGTGAGCATCTTGAGCTTCATTCCGACCTGATCGGCGTGCCGGCGCCTTTCGCACCCTACGCCCAGGTCGCGAATGCTACCTGGGTGCTGACTGATTACAATCGTGAAAATGGCTGCACGTGTTTCACCGACGGCAGTCATTTGAAGTGTCGGCCGCCGACTCCCGCAGAAGCGACCGATCTCAGCCTTTTTACACCGGTAGAGGCTCTCGCCGGTTCGATCGTCATATGGGGAGGCAATGTCTGGCACGGCGCACTTCCCCGGCTTGCGCCGGGCCTCCGCATGAGTCTGTTGTGCTTCTTTGCTCGCTGGTATCTTTTCAAAGCCGAGCCAGATTTGCCGACGAAGGTGACAGACGAGATGATTGAAAGAAACCCACCTCGGTTTCGGCAGCTTTTGGGATTGAATTGCGATGTGCCGGCCGAAGAGCGTAATCTTACAAAATCCAGCGCTGCACATAGTCAATTCGCATAACGATGGTGCCGAAGTTGTCGGTCGGATACGAAATCGTTTCCACGGAACGCAGTTTTGCATGGCCGTGGTAACTCAGGTCATGCGACTGCCATTCGATTAGAGCAGCCGAGCAGCGAAGGTTGTAGGTCTTGCGTTTAACGAGGTGGCGTTCGGCACTGGAACAATTGTGTAGGGAGCAGGTGACATCGTGAGCAGTGATCCCCCCCTCCCCGGAACGCCCCTGCATCTTCACGCCGTAGATATCCCGATGGATATTCAACATCTGGTCGATCCCGAACTTTTGCCGCTACTGGGACAGCTTCCTGCGATGGACCTGCGCGCTGAGACCCTGGCCGCCAACCGCGAGCTGATGGCAGCGATGGTGGCAAATGAAATAGCTGGGGGCGTAGAGGTTCGCCACCATAGCGCGCGGGGCGCGAAGGGAGCACCGGACGTGGCTCTGTTGGTGTTTACCCCTACCGCCCGCGCAGCGCAGCGGCCCGGCCTGATCTTCATTCACGGTGGCGGTTTTGTGCTTGGTTCGGCGGAGGGGTTTAGCGGCCCCTGTGCCGCGCTGGCGCTCGAACATGATTGCGTGGTTGTCTCGGTCGATTATCGGCTGGCGCCCGAAACGCCGTATCCCGGGCCACTGGAGGACTGTTACGCCGGCCTGTGCTGGACTTTCGCACACGCTCAGGCGCTGGGCATCGACCCGGCGCGGATAGCATTGACCGGACCAAGTGCTGGTGGTGGATTGGCGGCAGCGCTGGCCCTGGCCGCTCGGGATCGAGCCGGGCCGAGACTATGTGCCCAAATTCTGGTCTATCCAATGCTTGATTGGCGCACGGGCACGGATGCGGCACCGTTCACAAACCCGGTCGCTGGTCGGGTGGGTTGGACCGCCGACCAGAACCGCTTCGGGTGGGAGGCCATGATCGGCGGCAATGAAGCTGCCCGCCGGGCGCCCTGGTGTTCGCCGGCGCTGGCGCAGTCGCTCGCTGGGTTGCCGCCGACCTTCATCGCTGTCGGGATGTTGGACTTATTCGTCGATGAGGACGTCGAGTATGCACGGCGATTGATCGCAGCAGGGGTGCCGACCGAACTCCACGTATACCCCGGTGCCTTTCACGGGTTCGACTTTGCCCCTGAAGCCGGGGTAAGCTCGCGCTTCCGCCGCGATCTTTCGAGCGCGATCGGGCGTGCCTTCCAATGATGCGCTCCAGCAACTGCACGTTACCGATTATGTCCGGAGCGAGATCGCCTCGCGGGTAATCGCTCTATTACGGATCAGGGTACTACACGTGAAAATGGATTAGGAAGGTAAAGGCATAGTCACTAGGTAATATTCTCTGAGATTTTTCCTAATATAGGAAAGACAAACTGTTTAGGACAGAAGTACTAACATGATCCTATAAGGATTTTTTATGCCTGATTATGATCTTTTGATCCGGGACGGTCGGATCGTCGACGGGACCGGCTCACCAGCCTATATCGGGTCAGTTGCGGTACTCGAGGGCACGATTGTTGCGGTTGGGCCAGACATTTCCGGGAGCGCGTCCGAGACGATTGATGCAAATGGCATGCTGATCACGCCAGGATTTGTCGACGTGCACACGCATTACGACGGCCAGGTCACTTGGGACGACACATTGGAACCTTCGTTCAGTCATGGGACGACCACCGTAGTCGTGGGGAATTGCGGCGTCGGGTTTGCTCCAGTGCGCCCCGACTGCCATCGGAAGTTGATTGAATTGATGGAGGGCGTCGAGGACATCCCCGGTATCGCGCTTTGGGAAGGCATCACCTGGAACTGGGAAACTTTCCCGCAGTACCTCGCGACGCTTCAAGGGCGCGAGTGGACAATGGATGTCGCGGTTATGGCGACACATGGACCGTTGCGCGCCTATGTCATGGGTGATCGCGGCATCAGGGACGAACCGGCGACACCCGAGGACATCGCCCAGATGGCCCGACTGGCCGGTGAAGCGGTCGACGCTGGCGCTGTCGGATTTTCAAGCTCGCGCTTCCATGGCCATCAGTCGGTCGACGGCACTCCAGTCCCAGGCACCCGCGCCCAGGAAGATGAACTGGCCGCGATTGGCCATGAACTGGGCAGAAGAGGTGCGGTGTTTCAGTTGATCCCGGGCGGCGCGGTCGGCGCCGCCGGTCACGACGCGCCAAATGAAAAATCGATTGCCTCGGAGATCGACTGGATGAGTCGGCTGTCCCGGCGCGAAAACCTCACAATTACATATCTCATCAGCGAACATGGCGGCGATCCCAACGCTTGGCGCGAAGCGCTCGAGCTTACCGACCTGGCCAATAGCTCGGGGGCCAATCTCCGCCCTCAGACCGGATCGCGCCCTGTGGGCATGCTGACTGGCCTCGGTTTGCGCCATGTGTTCTTGCGGCGACCGACACACGTGAAGCTGGCTGAACTTCCGCTGGCTGACCAGGTCATCGAGCTCCGGAAGCCGGAGATGAAACAAGCAATCCTGTCAGAATCGAACCTTCCGCCCCTTTCGGACGCCGTTGCCGACAATATCCATCTACTCTTTGCGCAGATGCTCGAAAACGGCCAGATTTATCCGCTGGGTAATCCGCTGAACTATGAACCGCTGCCCGAGGATGCCGTCTCTGTCCAGGCGGAGCGCCTGGGAATCAGCGCCGAAGAACGTTTCTATGACCTGATGCTGGAGCAGGACGGACGCGCGATCCTTTTCGCGCCGATCCTCAACTACATTCAGGGTAACTTCGATACGTTGCACGCGCTGTTGTCGCATCCGTCGACTATTGTCTCGCTGGGAGACGGCGGGGCGCATTGTAGCCTTGTGTGCGATTCATCGGCCACCACCCATCTGCTCACCCATTGGGCTCGCGACCGAGTGCGGGGCCCTCGCCTCGCTATCGAGCAGGTCATCCGCAAGCAATCGGCGGAAACGGCGGCCCTGTTCGGTTTTACCGACCGCGGCACTTTAGTGCCGGGCATGCGAGCTGACATTAACGTTATCGACTTCGACGCGTTGACGCTTGAGGCCCCCTACACCGTCCACGATCTTCCTGCAGGCGGGAGGCGCCTACTGCAGCATGCAACAGGATATGTTGCAACAATTGTCCATGGCGTCATAACGCGCCGGAACGACGCCGACACCGGCGCAAGGCCAGGCCGGTTGCTCCGCAAGCCTCGGCGCCCTTTCACTGTTGCTGCAGAGTAGCTGATCGCGGCGTCGCGCAGCACGATAAATAAACAGGTCTCGAGGGCGGTCTCTCGATAGCTTCAATCTTCTATGCCCAGACCGAGATTTGGTGGCAATGACGGGATCAAGCGTCCTTCCAACGGTCACGCGGCAGGGATCGCTCGATCATCCCGTAGGTTTCCTCACCGTCCCACCGATAACGTGCCCCTCCCTGGTGAAATGGCATGGGCAAGGGAGCGTCCAGACTCCAGTCGCCGTGCATGGGTCGGTCAGCCGGGAGAAAAAGTGAATCATGTGTGACGCCCTCGATATTCACGATCTCGCCATCCTCAAGTTCGATCGAAAGATTGCACTCGCCGCCGTGCGGATCGAAATGCGTCAGCCACGGCGCTTCCCGAACCTTGCCGTATCGCTTCTTCGACCCATCGAATATGAACGCCTCGCTGAAGCTTGGCTCTTCGCCGAATATCCGCGGCGGGAAGGCCATGATGCCGAAGGCCTTTCCGCTGGGAAACAGCGCAGACAACCAGCAATGTCCGATGAATTCCGATAGCGAACGTAGGCCGGTGCGGCGGATCCTCAGGCCGGTTCCTTCGAAATGCTGGGTTGGCTCTCCTTCGATCGATAGCCTGCCGACGCATGTGAAGAGCTGTTCGTGGCGCTGTCCTCCGACGCCTCCCACCGCAAGCGCTGCGCCGCGATCGCCGGCCCGCTCGCCCGGGTTCCATGGCGGAGCCGCCATGCGCGCATCGATCTCGATGACGACGCGGCGCGGTTCGCGGCCTTCCAAACCGCGCACCTGATCCGCAACATTCCGATCATACATCGTGCCGTCAAAAGTCATGACCCAATGGCGAAGTGGCTTCTTGACCTCAAAGCGCAGGGGGCCACCGCCGAGTGACACGGAACGCCCGTCTATCTGCTTGACTGGTTGCGCGCCAAATCCACCCGCCCCGGACAGGACGCGGCCTGAGGGGAAGGTGACGTTCGCCTCTATCCCACGATTTTCCCAATCGGCCGCGACCGCCTCCACCGCCATCCGCGGAAAGCCAAAGCGCCCTTCTCGATCGGAAATCCACATGGACACGCTTTCGCGCATCTCGAGATTGGTTGGTCTCTCGAGCAGCGGATAGTCCGATTCCTCGGAATACCCGCCCGTAACATCAATTGCCATAAACTCTCCTGCGAGCGCATTCAGCCAAGTGGAACGAGACCGGCATCATTTTCCGACGAAACCGGATCGCAGCGAACTGTCACCCGGTCGGAATATGTTGGGTAACTATGCGAATAGTCGGTAGCCGCCGTCGACGCCGATCATCTGCCCGTTTATATATCCTGCCTCTTCGCTGGCCAGGAACACGAAGGTTGGCGCGCAATCTTGCGCCGGACTGCCAAACCGCTTGACCGGAATGGCATCCTCCAGCGCCTGTGCCGCCTGACGTCCCTGTTCAGTAAGGTCGTACGCTGGAGTCCTCACAACCGGGAGAACGCAGTTTGTGGTAATCCCATAACCGGCCCACTCCTGCGATGCATTGCGGGTCAAGGCCTGTATCGCTCCTTTAGCCATTTCATATGGAGCAAAGCCGGGACTGCCCATCAATGCCGAATGAGAACCGACATTTATAATCCGGCCATAATGGCGTTCGCGCATCACCGGCAGGCACTTCTGCATAAATAGCATCGACTGAAGTGGACCGCCAATGAAGCTGTTCATCGCGGCTCGCGTCGTCGTTTGCTCAAGATAGCAGTGGTCGGCTAGGCCGCCCTGAGCGATGTTGGCGAGGATGTCTATCTGGCCATATCGATCCATGGCTACCCGGACCACTTCATCGATCTGGGTCTCGTCCGACACGTCGCAGCGCAGGACGGTAAGCTTTTCCTCACCAAGGGCTGCAGCTTCAGCCAACTGCTGCAGTCCCGCCTCGTTCACATCGGCTGCGATCACAATGGCGCCTTCGCGTATGTACCGCTCAGCGACACCGCGACCGATACCGGACGCCGCACCGGTTACGATGGCGACGCGGCCAGACAGCACTGCGCTTTCATTTCGTGGCGTCTCCAGCTTATTCACCGACCAACTCCTTGATCTTGGCGAATTCGGTCGGTTGGCCCTTGACTTCGAAAAATCCCCTCATGTTGCCCGCTTCGTCGACGTCGCCGAAAATCTCGGCCCAGTTATCCCGTACATCCTCGACCGAGAGATCGGGATTGAAGTAGCCCGGCGGGGAGGCGAAAACGATCCGCGTGACGCGCCCCCCGGCTGCCGAAATGAACTGCCCGGTGACCGGGCAGCTTTGGTGCGCGAGAAAAGCAACCACCGCGGCGACCTTCTCAGGCTGAAGCTTCGCCGTCATCCACCGGCCCAACGGCGTATGTCCGATGTGGCGCTCGACCAGCGGCGTCACCGACCAAGGCATGATCATGTTGACCTTGATGCCGTGGGGCGCGCCGGCCCCCGCCATCTGCCTGGTCGCTCCGAAAAGTGATGCCTTCGCCACACTGTAGCTACCATCCCATCCTGCCGGACTTTCCCATCCCAGCGCCACCGACGAACCCGTTGTGACGATCCGCCCTGCACCGGACTTCACCAGATGCGGAAATGCGGCGCGGGCCATGCGCAGGTGCCCATGCAGATGATTTTCGACCAATCTATCCGTGTCAGGGCCGGGAGCATCGAAGATAAGGGGCGTCATCGCGCCAATACCGGCATTGTTGATCAGAATGTCGAGGCGACCATAGGTGTCGACCGCCTGCTCAATTATGCGCCTGGCCACGCTGTCCTCTGAAATGCTGCCGTTCACACCGATGGCCTCGCCCCCTGCCGACCGGATCTCTTCGGCGACATCCATTTCCGGGCCGGCCCCTGATTCCCGGAAATTTCCGTTTACGACGACCTTTGCGCCACGTTCGGCCAAGAGCAGGCTATAGGCGCGCCCCAGCCCGACGCCCCCGCCTGTTATAAGCGCGACTTTTCCATCAAATCGCAGATCCTTCGACATCAGCATCCTCCCATTGCACCTTCGACGACCGATCTGGATGCCGGCGGCCTCATCATGCATCCAGAACGCCTGGTTTTCGCCAAACCCGACTCCCCGGGGGGCTGCATCAGGATGGAACATCCGGCCGTCGGTTCCTGACCTGAAGCAAAGTCGGTATTACTCGACACAAAGTCCTCCTCTGGCTGGAGTGCGCTGCAGATGTCGTTTGCGCTCCACCGCAGCCCAATGCCGGCCGGGCGTTCACCCCAACGTACCAATTCTTCCGCCATCGACGAAAATGGTGCTGCCGGTCGTGTAGGACGAGGCGGACGAAGCGAGCAGCAAAGCGGCACCGACCACCTCGTCCGCTTGGCCGAAACGCTGAATGGCATTGCGGCGCGTGAGGTCCAGTTGCGAATAGGTCTTCAGGGATTCGCTTTCGCCGCCGTCCGGCGTGATCGCGCCGACCGAAATCATGTTGACCCGCGTCGCCGGCGCCATCGCCTTGGCGAGATATCGGGTCAGCATGGCCGTTCCCGCCTTGGCGACACTGTAGGCAATCGAATTGCCGAGGACCGAGAAACCGCCGCTGCTGCCGACGGTAATGATGCTGCCCAGTTCATGCTCTTCCATGTCAGGATGGACGAGTTCGGCGAGATGAAAAATCGCAGTGATGTTGGCGCCCAGCGCCCGGTCCCATACTTCCGGGGTATTTCCCCAGATCCCGGCCTCGGGCGCGATGGCGCCGGCGGTGGCGTTGTTGAAAAGGATATGGATCGGGCCGAACGCCGCCCGCGCCTGGTTCACCAGCGAA
>Ga0070670_100002232_pt1 | contig 15924 bp, 11 predicted proteins | sample KBSS63metaG_FD_64665 | JGI IMG/M metagenome (GOLD analysis project Ga0070670, IMG submission 64665) | Switchgrass rhizosphere microbial communities from Kellogg Biological Station, Michigan, USA - KBS S6-3 metaG | ecosystem: Host-associated > Plants > Roots > Rhizosphere > Soil ... | reverse complement strand
AACTCGACTTGATGACCGACAATCTGCCGACGGGCTCTTTTGACTTTTCCTGGTGCCGCTGGGTCGCTTCCTTCCTGACCGATCCGGCACTCCTTATCCAAAAACTCGCGGGTGTGATGAGGCCTGGCGGAGTCGCGATCTTTCATGAGTATGCGCATTACCTCACCTGGCGCTTTGTGCCCCGCCTCCCGAACCAGGAACGCTTCGCAGAAGAGGTCAAGGCGAGTTGGTCCGCAGCCGGCGGCAAAGCGGATGTCGCCTTGGACTTACCTTCTTATCTGGCCCGAAATGGCTTTACCGTGCGGTCCGCGCTCCCCTTAATCTACTGTGTGGGTCCGCGTGATTATATGTGGCAATGGCCGGCTTCGTTTATCGGGATAGGTCTGGCCCGGCTGCAAGAGCTAGGTCGAATCGACGCCGCGTTCGCCCATAAGGTCGTGGAAGAAGTTGATGCCGTCGGCCGCAACCCGGAGGCGCGTCTCATCACTCCGCTCGTCCTCGAAATCGTGGCCGAGAAGATTTCCTAAGGTAGAGCGCTGCCATGCCCTGGACGCTCTCCCACCCGCTCGCCGTTCTGCCCCTGCGACGTCTGACTCCACGTCCGCTCGATTTTGCCGCGCTGGTCATTGGCAGCATGACGCCGGATTTTGGTTATTACATCAACCGCTTCGATCTCTCGAACCTAGCCCATACGTTGCCCGGTAGCTTTATCGTCTGTCTACCCACCGGAGTCATAATGATGCTGGTCTTTTATCTTGCGTGCCGGCCGGTCTGTTATGCGCTGCCCGCACCGCATCGCCAGGCTCTTCTCCCTCTTTGCCCGGTCTTTCCTACTTCCGTTGGGCTTTGGGCGAGCATTCTTCTCTCTCTCTTGCTCGGTGCCTGGACGCATAATTTCTGGGACGCCTTCACCCACGAACATGGCTGGTTTGTCGATCGCATCCCATGGCTGCAACAGCCGATCATGCAATTCACCAAGGTCACGCTTTATCGGTATCTGGCTTTACAGGAAATCAGCACGATCGCCGGGTTCTTGCTCCTGACGCTGCTCTACTGGAGATGGCTGCAGCGTCAGCGGCCGGTCACAAAGTCCGATAGCGACGGCTGGCGCTATCTTTTTTGGGCCGCGATCCTCGGCTTGGCGCTAGTCATCGCCCTCCCCACGGCCATTCATTATGCGAGGGTGGCGGCGCGCCCCGGTTTCCTGTTTGGGCGCTCCTTCCTCTTCCGCGTTGCGATTTACGCGCCGGGCGTAGCTATTCCCTTGAGTTTGATTGGCACTGCCATCATCTATGCGCGGCGGGATCGGAGGATTTGAGCAATTCGATCCACGAGCCATCGAGGATAAACGGCAAGGACGAAGCGGTTGATGCCTCTGGGCGAGCTACTTACGACTTATCTTCGGTAGGCTGACTGGACAAGCCCGGAAACCGCTCTAATCTTTTCCACGATGAAGATGATCCATGCGCTAGCCGACTCACCGATCGCCGGGGAGACTGTATAGTCGCATTCTGATCAGAACTTTCGCGTCGCCCGGTGCGTCGCTCTGAAAGTCAAAATTTTCCCCGTGGCCTTTCGCCTCGGGTTACCGAGATCCCAGGATCGCGGTATCGCCAATTACACCGCACCAAAACTATGAAATCATCATCGCTTCAAAACCGCAACGGACAGAATTCCCATCACGACGGGCGCGCGACGACCGCCGAACGGAGATTCCCGCAAACGGATTATCACTACCAGTCAACGCCACGCGCCTCGGCGGCAACGTTAGCCGCAAGCCATCCCTCGCTCGCGAACTACGAACCGGAGAGGCGGAGCTTCCGCGAAATCTGCGAACCGATTTTTGGCTCCCGATTCGACTGGCAGTTCGCAACCGAGGCGGCCTTGCTTGGGGTTATCAGCGCCATTGCCGCCTGGCCGCTCCTTTCACTGCTGATTCTGCTCGCACAAACTGCGGGCGGCTAAACCAACTCTCCGCAGTGTCCGGTGGAAGCAGGCCGCGATTAATTTCGCGCGCTTGCTCCCGCCCGCCTTTACGAGCAGGCTTGCCATCTTGTTCTTCGCTTTATCTTGCGTCGCGGACAAAACGTCTGCCGCGTGGGGAAAGCCCGGAACTTTTTTTGCCATGAATTCGTCGCAATACGACGTCGTCATTCTGGGGGCTGGGCACAACGGTCTCGTGGCGGCCTCCTACCTGGCACGGGCGGGGATGAGCGTCCTCTTACTGGAGAAGAACGACTACATTGGCGGGGCTACCACCTCGCAAAAGGTGTTTCCAGATTACGATGCCTGGCTTTCCCGTTACTCCTATCTCGTAAGCCTGTTTCCCGACAAAATCATTCACGATCTCGGCCTCAATCTGGAATTACGCCGCCGTGAGATCGCTTCCTACACGCCCTATCAAAGACACGGCTGCAACGGCGGGCTACTCCTAAGTAATGTGTCGGAGGAGTTAAGTCGACAATCGATCGTCGAACTCACCGGCAGTGATGGAGAGTTCGCGGGGATGAAGCGCTTCTACGGACTGGCCAGAGCCTTCGCCGATCAAGTCTGGGACACCATGCTCGAGCCGCTCGTGGCCAAGGAGGAATTTCGGAGCCGCTTCGAGCAGACCGAGCTGGGACGCGAGGCTTGGCGCAGCCTGGCTGAGGAACCACTCGGCCTTTCGATCGAAAGATATCTTCAGGACGACCTGGTGCGCGGGCTGGTCTTCACCGATGCGAAGATTGGCGTTTTTACTCATCCGCATGACAAGTCCCTGCTGCAAAACCGCTGTTTCCTTTACCATCTTATTGGGAATCGGAGCGGCGAATGGCGGGTCCCGGTCGGAGGAATGGGTAAAGTCGCGCGCGAGTTGGAAGAAGCGGCCCGCAAACACGGGGCCGAGCTGCGCACGCGTGTGACCCTGCGCAACCTCGAGCTCTCGGGAAAGCGGAAGACGATCACGTTCGATTGCGACGGCCAGGCGCAAGTGGTCGAGGCTCGCTTTCTCCTGATCAATTTTGGTTCCAACGTCCTGGCGAAGTTGCTCGGCCAATCCTACCAACCGGATGCTGCAGACGAGGGCTCCGTCTTCAAGATCAACATGCTCTTGCACCGGCTGCCCAAAATAAAGGATCAGCAGCACGCGGCGATCGACGCCTTTCGCGGCACCTTTCACATTGATGAGAGTTACGAACAGATGCGACTTAGTTACGAACAGGCGGCGAGCGGCAAGCTACCGGATCGCCTGCCGAGTGAAATCTATTGTCATACCCTAACCGATGACAGCATTCTCTCGCCTGAGCTGCGCGCCAGGGGTTTTCAGACATTGACCCTCTTCGGGATTGATACGCCCTACCCTTTGTTTGCAGAAAAGAACGCGGTCATGCGGGAGCGAGCGCAGGAAAAGTTCGTGGACGGGATGAACTCCTGGCTGGCTGAGCCTCTCGAGAACTGTCTGGCCCGGGCTCGCGATGGCAGTTACTGCATTGAGGGCAAAAGTCCAGTCGATATCGAAGATGCTCTCGGTCTCTATCACGGGAATATTTTTCAAACCGCCCTGACGTTTCCCTTCACTGAAAGGAAAGAGCAGATCGGGCAGTGGGGTGTCGAGACGGAGTTTGAGAATGTCTTCCTCTGCGGATCAAGCGCGCAACGCGGCGGCGCGGTGAGCGGCATTCCAGGCCACAACGCCGCGATGAAGGTGTTAGAGCAAGTTAGAACTTCCTAAGGCTGGCGCGCGCTGAGGCGTCGCTCCTGCCGTTACAAAGAATGCTTACGGCTGTGCGCGGCGCGAAAAGAAAGCAGCGGAGCTGGGCGCTATTTTCACCGTCATCCGTTCACCTTTGACGGTTGCAATTGTTCCTCCCAGTTCGTCGACATAGCTTCCATCGGTGAGCTCAGGTCCGACCAGAAATTCGCGTTCGACCGTTTTCGGTTCGCGATTGATGACACAAAGCACGCGATCGTCGAGCTGGGCACGCACAAAGGCGAGCAACTCCTTTTCTGCCAGCAGCGTGCGCCGGCTGCCATATCGCAAAGCCGGGTGACGCGTCCGGATGCGCGTCAGCTTCTCAAAATTCTCCAGGACAGCGCGCTCTGGGACAGTGAGGTCGTTTCCGAAACGCATATCACGCCGGTTATCCGGGTCGCCTGCGCCAGTCATCCCGAATTCGTCACCATAATAGATCATCGGGATCCCATCGACGGCGAGGATTAGAGCCTGGGCCAACTCAATTCTGGCGTAGTTCGCCGCGTTATCTACCGCGGGCGGCCTAACCCAACCCACTTCCTCTTCTTTTGCGCCCTTCGCATCCGGCAGGTCGCCGTCCGCGTAAGCCATGAATCTCCCCTTATCATGATTTCCGATAAGGGGAGACATGAGACTCTCCTTGCCAAAGGCAGCTTCCGATTCCTCCAGGGCCGCTTCGAGCTGATCGAGGCCACCCTTGTTTTCGGCCAGACAATCTTTGATCGAATCATAAAGCGGAAAATCGAACTGGCCGTTTAACATGTTCGGACCCACGAAGGAGTTGATCCCCGCGCGGTCCTTGAATGTCTCGCCCACCAGATAAAGAGCGCGGCCGCGTTTTGCCTCAACCTTCTCACGAAGGGCGTTGCGAAACTCCCACCAAAACTCTGGCGGGATGTGCTTGACCGCGTCGAGCCGGAAGCCGTCGAGGTCATATTCATTCGCCCACCAGGCGGAGTTATCGATCAACGCCGTGACCGCAGCGGGATTGGCGAAGTTAAAGGTCGGCATGAAGGGCTCAAACCAAGTGGTGAACTGATAGTCATCCCAGCGCCGCAGGTTCTTTGTTCCGTCGGGAAGCTCTAGCGTGCCGAACCAATCGCGGTGTTCCTTCCACCAGGGATGCTCTGTATGCACGTGGTGTAGAACGAGATCGGCGATGACTTTCAAACCGTCTTCGTGCGCGGTCTTGATGAGAGACTTGAGCGCGCGGGCATCACCAAAATGCGGCTCGACTTCGGTCGGCGAGATCGGCCAATAGCCATGATAACCCGTGTACCAGCGGTGCGGCTCGGGATACTCCCGGTATGCTACCGGCGGATTCTTGTTCAAGGGCGCGATCCAAAGCGTGTTGATGCCCAGCTTCTTGAAATAGCCGTCCTTGATCTTGTCCTCTATTCCGTGCCAATCGCCCCCATGATAGTTAGCCGCCGGTTGCACGTTCGGATCTTCGATCGGGCGATCGTTACTCTTGTCTCCGTCGCAAAATCGATCCGTCAGGGCGTAATACATGATCGCGTCCTGCCAGCGAAAGGCGTCCTGCTGGCCTGATGACCAGCCAACGACGTTGCTTGCCTGCCCGGTTGTGTCGGTAGCGATCGCGCGGATCCAGGTTCCGTGAGGTAATCCCGCCAGCGGCACCTTGAGTTCGGATGATGTAATAGACGCAGGGACTGTTCGGGTTGCACCGTCCGGCAGCTCAGCTACCACCGACGCCGTGCCAATTTCGCCACCACTGGTGGAATGGAAGATAAGATGATCCGGCGTCAGTCGGTCGGCGTAAATGGAAAAACGGCTGCCGTCTTTTCCACTGGCATCAACCTTCAAAACCGAATTGCTGCCGCCGAAGCCGTCCGATTCGCGCAACGGATTGCTTGGGTCGGGTGTCCATTGCCCATCCGCGACAAACTTGTAGGTATAACTCCCGGGTTCGAGCGGAACAGTGGCACGAAACACGCCGCTCGCGTCGGCCCGGAGCGACACCGCATCTTTGCTCCAGCCGTTAAACGAACCAGCAACGTTGACCCTTACCGGCTTGCCGCTGGGATGGAAAACGAACTCGTGCCCCTGCGGGCTGCGAACTGCGAGCGTGATGACGCCTTGCCTCTTCTCCTGGCCGTCAGTTACCTGGAACGGGAGATCGATGAGGCCGTGGGCGCCGGATTCGATCGTGATCCGCAATTCCAAACTTTTACGGTCGAAGCTAACCTGCAGGTCCTTGGCACTGTTAATCTGAAAGCCGGACGTTGGGGTCGCCTCGTAGAATCGATGCAAATCGAGCGCGAGCGTCGAACCCGGCGCGACGAACTGCACCGGCACGGGCCCGAAAAACGGATTGGCTGCCTGCGCCGTAAGGGCACAAAGAAGTGCGCAGAGGATCTTACCGGTCAGGCGAAGTGATTTCAAAAAAGTAAGCGGTTAGCGGGCTTAGAGTCGGAAGTGTCAGCCCGTCGTAGCCGCCCAGCGACGAGCGGTCGACGGCCAGCTCGATATCGCCGCCCAGTCGCTCCAGCAAACGGAGATTTGCGCTTTCGTTAGGCGCGAAGCGCAGGAATTCAATCGCCTCCCGAGGGAAAAGCACCCGGGCGCCTTTCAGTTCCTCCTTCGGATGCAGGTTCACGACCGCGAGAAAGCGTTGCCGCGAAATCGGATCGCAGCGCAGAAACGCGTAGATCCAGTGCCCGCCGGCCGGCTCCGTTCCCACCTGGCCAAAGTTCGGATTGCCATTGTTCGCCGGGTTTAATCCGAAAAAGGCGCCGTCCCGAAACGCCGGCTCATTCGTAACTGCGATGAGCCGTCCGTAACTCTCCCGTAACTGCCTCTGAGCTGTCGATAGCTTCCCGCCATCGTACTTATGTTCGTTCGTCCACTTGACTAACTCTGGCATCGACCAGTAATCGAAGATAGAAGTGCGCGCGTCGTCACCCCCGAAACCTTCTTCGCCAGCGGCTGGCTCGCCCACTTCCTGACCACTGTAGAGCATGAGCGAGCCGCGTCCGACGCCGTAAAGAATAGCCGCGACCGGCAGTCCCAGCTTCATCCCGATGCCACCCCAATTGCCACGACCCGCGAGCCGGACTTCATCGTGGTTCTCGGCATAACGAACCGAGTTTTCGAAAATGAAATCGTCGGTCCGCGCGTGGTCGAGATCATTGGCCCAGCCCGGGCCGTCGTAGATGTTCTTGAGCGCCTTGTAACTCGGGTCGTCATAGACCGCGTCGAAACCGGCATCGAGCAGGTCGAACATGACATTCGATTTGCCGTTGTGCAGTTGCGAGATGACTGGGTCGCTGCCCGGGACCTTGGCCGGATCGCCGTCGTAGGCTTCGCCCATGAAAAAGACCTGAGGCGACCGGTTGCGCGCGCGGCCAATAAGCCATTTCCAAAACTCCGGCGGCTCCATGTGCGACATGTCGCAGCGAAAGCCATCGACTCCCAGCGCCTGCCAGTAAGCAATGACTTGGTCCATTTTCGTCCAGGTATCGGGAACGGTTTTATCGGGGGTAAGCGCGTTGGGATATTCGCGGCGTTGCCTGGCCGGGTCGGTAAAATCGAAGCCGTAGTTGAGCTTCACCGTTTCATACCAGTCACCGAGGTTTGGCTTCCAGCTAACTACGTTGTTACCCGTGACCTTGCCGTGCTCCAGCTCGCCATCGAAATGGCCGTCGCAATGCATTCCCGCCAGCTTGCAGGTCGGGCTCAGCGCTCTCCCATCCTGCCAGGTCGGCAGTTTGAGCGGTGGCCCGTCATTCCCGGGCGAAAGATAAAAGAAGTTGTTGTGGGGATCGAAGAACTTGGTGCGATCATCTTTCGCCCCGAAGTTGATCTCCGGCTGGATCTCGGAGTGGTAACAACGGGCGACATGATTCGGCACGAAATCGATCAGCGCCTTAAGTTGATGGTCGTGCAGTCGCTCGAGGAGCGACTTGAATTCGGATAGGCGCTCTTTTGGATTGGTCGCATAGTCAGGGCAAACATCGAAATAGTCCTTGATTGCATAGGGACTGCCCGCGATGCCCTTGAGTAAGTCAGGGTCATCCGCCAACTGACCAACATCGGAATGATCGGTTCCGGTCGCCTGCTGCAAAACACCGGTTAACCAGAGGTGCGAGAAGCCGAGCTTCTGGAGAGAAGTGAGCGCAGCGTCGTTAATATCATTGAACTTTCCCACTCCATTGATGGCAAGGGTGCCGTTAGGCTGACGGGTTTCGTTGACGTTGCCGAAGAGCCTTACGAAAAGCTGATAGATGCGCGGACGGCTGCCATCAAGGCCGTGGCGACCGCGAACCTGGACCGCCGGGCTGCCCGTCGCGGTCAAGTCGACTTCACAATAATGCGGGATGTATTTATCCCCTTCCCCGACCGCGACCGCAGGATCCTGCGCCGCGGCAAGGCGTCCCCACGTTTTGCCGTCGCGAAAATCCTTGGCGTAAACGGCCACGTCGATCTTCCTCAAACCTGGCAGCGGGATGCGCAGCGTGGACGCGGGTGCATCCCATGCCACCTCGTCAGAGGCAGGTAGCCGATCGCTCCACTTCCAATTCTCCCAGCGCCGTTCGAAGATCTTGGCGGACCCTTCGCCGATCTGCACAAAGTAAATGTGGTCGGCCTGGAAGGGCAGAAACATCGTCGAGCCTTCAAAATTTTCGCCGAACGGGACGACGGCCGAGCCCGGCTCCTGTCCGGCCCGAAATGCGACGAACAAAGTGCGTCCGGGACCGAGTTCGGCGCCGGGAAAGGCGATTGCGAGCCTTTCCTGAGCGACGGAGAATTGCACGCTGGGACCTTGGCTGGCGAATGCCGCTGACATCAAACCGAGCAATAAGCTGGCGCGGAGAAAAAGACGAGCCATCGGTTTTCGATCACCTTCACGCCACCGGACTTTCGGGCGGGACGGCGGAAAGAATCACGCTCTCGTCCTGCGCGATTTCATCGAGTTGCGCATCGCTCCCATGCGCCGGCTCGTGCACAATCTGAGTCGCAAGCGCAGCCACGAGCAACGAGGTACCGCCGAGCATGACGACCTTGACCGGATCGTTGTTGAATAGCTGTTTCACCACCGGCTGGAGGGCGAGCGAGGCAAGGATTTCGGGAATCACGATGAAGAAATTGAAGATGCCCATGTAAACGCCCATGCGATGCGCCGGCAGTGCGCCGGAGAGAATCGCGTAGGGCATGGAAAGAATGGAGGCCCACGCAATGCCGACGCCGATCATGGTGCATTTCCAAAGGGCTTGATCGTGGATGAAATAGGTCGCGAGCAAGCCCGCCGCGCCGCAGAGTAAAGCGAGCGAGTGGACGGTTTTCCGACTCGTTAGGCGAGCGAGCTTAGGCAAAGCGAATGCGACCGCGAAGCAAACGATCGAATAAATTGCAAAGGTCTGGCCGCCCAGCTCCGTGCCGCGATCGAAGAGCGGCGACTTGGGATTGGTCACGCCGAAGATCTGCTGGGCAGTGGCGAGACTGAAGAACATCCACATGCAGAAAAGCCCGAGCCAGGTGAAGAACTGGACGACCGCGAGTTGGCGCATCGTTTTCGGCATCTCGCGGATCGCAACCGCGACTTCGGGCTTGGAGAGGACCGACGCGATAACCGCACCGATGCCGGCACCCACGAACAGGTGCCAGAGCGTGAAGTGATGATCGACGAGTGCGCCACGTGAAGCACCGAGGGTCGCGCCCGCCAACGCGGCAACTAGGACAAAGGTGGGCTGAATCCGGAATGGTTCATGGGCGCGCCGCGTGCGCTCGAATTCCTCCATGTCGGCTGGCGGATATTCCTTCGTGGTCAGGACAGTCCAGAGCACCGCCAGCAGGAAGACCACGGCGCCGAGTTTGAAGGAATACTGCACCGTCAGCGGAACGCCGTTGGCCGCCTGACCCGTCACACCGAGATATTGGAAAAATGAGGGCAGCGCATTAGCGACCGCCGCGCCCACGCCGATGAAGAAGCTCTGCATCACAAAACCAGCCGTGCGTTGCTCCATGTTGAGCTTGTCGGCCACAAAAGCGCGAAACGGTTCCATGCTGATATTGATGGAAGCGTCGAGAATCCAGAGCATGCCAGCCGCCGACCAGAGCAAGGGTGCGTCGGGCATGAAGAAAAGCGCGATGCTGGAGAGAATGGCGCCCGCCAAAAAGTAAGGGCGGCGTCGGCCGAGTCTGTTCCAGGTGCGGTCGCTCATCGAGCCGATGATGGGCTGCACGATCAGGCCTGTCATCGGGCCGGCCAGCCAGAGAATCGGAATCTTATCCGGTTCCGCGCCGAGTTTGGCATAGATCGCACTCATATTGGCGAGCTGAAGACCGAAACCGAACTGGATGCCCAGAAAGCCGAAGCTCATGTTCCAGATCTGCCAAAAAGTGAGATGCGGCTTGTGCATGAATCGGACGAGTGGCGGCGACGTTACCCAAAGCGGCGTGCGTAGAGCAAGGAGGAAGTTGCACATTTTTGCGTTTCCAGCCTCCGACCTTGGTAGCGACGGAATAATCTCACGTTCGATTACGGTCGAGTGGAACCCGGCGCTCACCACGGAGGTCCCGGTTTGGTAGAAGGCCGGGATGCCAAAGCAGCCTTACCTTTAACTGCGACTCGACTTAATTTTCCTGACCTCCTCCTGAGTTGGCGCCTGGGAACGAGAAAATAAAATCCGCCGAGATTCTAGGACTGACCCCTATGATTCTCGCTCCTTTTGGCTTGACGACGGTTGGCAAACTTGAAACCCTGAGCCTGCCGGCGCGTGCCTGTTAGGCGAATCACTTACCCTGACTTTCCCTCGCGCATGTGATAGCCTATGAAGACTAACTCCGCCCCTCGATCTGCCTTCTTCAATGCACGCCTCCTAATCGGTTTTGCTCTTTGCTTCGTCGGCCTTCTCCCCTCGGTTTTAGCTGGGCTGAGTCGATCTGCAATTGGAGCGATCGCTACGAGCGCGGCCGAGGATACACCGGGTATGTGGGAGGTGACGGGTACCTTGGTCACAGCGCGAGATGCTCATACCGCGACCCTCCTGCGCAACGGTCAGGTGCTGGTGGCTGGGGGAATCGAAGCTACAGGCTTTACGTCTAAGAGCGCGGAACTCTACGACCCGGCGACCGGGTTGTGGACGGCGACCGGCAATATGATCACGGCGCGAAGCTCTCATACTGCGACGCTCCTGCACAACGGCCAGGTGCTCGTTGCTGGGGGTGGCACCTCGACCGCGGAACTTTATGACCCGGCGACCGGGTTGTGGACGACGACCGGCAATATGATCACGGGGGTAAGCTCTCATACCGCGACGCTCCTGCCCAACGGCCAGGTGCTCGTCGCTGGGGGATTTCCCAATTACAAGACCGCGGAACTCTATAACCCAGCGACCGGGCGGTGGACCGCGACGCACAAAATGACTATTGGGCATGGCGAACATACCGCAACGCTGCTGCCCAACGGGCAGGTGCTCGTCGCTGGGGGATATGGAGCCCCTCGGCCCGCAGAGCTTTATGATCCGGCGACGGGGCCGTGGACGGTGACCGGCAGCGAGGCCACGGCGCGATTCCAGCATACCGCAACCCTCCTGCCCAATGGCCAGGTGCTCGTTGCTGGGGGAGCTGGGAACACTCCGGCCAGCGCGGCACTCTATGATCCGGCGACGGGGCTATGGACCGAGACGGGTAGCCTCATTACCGGGCGATACGTCCATACCGCGACGCTGCTACCCAATGGCCAGGTCCTCGTGGCTGGAGGATTTACCGGGATAACCGCTCTCAAGAGTGGGGAACTCTACGACTCGGCGACCGGGCTATGGACCACGACGGGCAGCATGAATTCCGCGCGGGGCTTCCATACCGCGACGCTCCTGTCCAATGGCCAGGTGCTTGCGGCTGGGGGAAAGAAAGTGTTTCTCGTCGCGGGAGCGGAACTCTACGACCGGTGACCGGTGAGTAGGAATAGGCGTCAGTCCTAGAAACTTGTTCTCGCACAAGGAAAGAAGGGTAATTCTGCCGGGGTTCTCCTTTTCGAAGGATCGGCCACCGCCGGCGATGCGACTTACACGCTCAATCCGGGAAGGTTTGGCGAGTTTGCCTTCGGGGCCCTGATAAATTTCCTCGACTCCTCCACCGCCGGCGCGGGGACCTTTATCGTGCTGGGTAGTTTTACGGAACAGAATGCAATCCTTCAGTTTTTCGATGACTCCGATGGAGGGACCGCGCGAATCGAACTCGTCGACGGCGGGCGTCTGCTCGCGACCTCGCATAGCCTCGCAACACTGACCATCGGCTCCGTCGAGGGCAACGGAGCTTTCACCCAGGCGCCGGGAGAAACGGCTATCGGCTCGAATAACCTCAGCACCACCTTTTCCGGCGTTATCTCTTCCGCAAACGGCAGACCCGGCCCAATCACCAAGATCGGCACGGGCAGGCTGACTTTAACAGGCGCGAACACTTACACAGGTGGCACAAACGTGAACCGAGGCACACTCCTCGTCGATAACACCAGTGGATCGGGTACGGGAACCGCGGAGGTGAAGGTCAATGCCGGCACCCTTGGGGGCGATGGGACCATCGCGGGCGCCGTCATCGTGGGGATGGGAGTTGGGCCGGCTAGCATCTCGCCCGGAGCTAAAGGAAAAAACGACACTGGACTGCTCACCATTCAAAGCTCCCTCACCTTCGGCGCGCAGGGCTCCTATCAGTGCGAGTTAGACAGCGACAGTGTCACAACCGACACACTTAACGCCAACGGAGTCACGATCGGAAGAGTTGCGCTCTTTCATGCGAACGATCTTGGCTCTTCGGCCCTCACGCCCGGTACCGTCTTTTTGGTTATCGCTAACACATCCGCGACACCTATCTCCGGCGCCTTTAGCAACCTGCCCGACGGCGGGATTCTGAACGTAGGCGGAAACAACCTACAGGCCAGCTACGAAGGCGGCGACGGTAACGACCTCACCCTGACGGTGGTGCCGTAGTTTGGTCGAAGACTGGGTCAGGGCAAACGGGCGGGCCGCATTATCTTCAGAACCTAGGCCCTGATACCCGAATCCTAATCAGGCGAGTGCTTCGAGACGGTTGAGCAAATCCTTCTTGCTCGCCATACCTGTGATCTGGTCGCGCACTTCGCCTCCTTTAAAGAAGAGCAACGTGGGGATGGCGCGCACGTTGTAGCGCGCCGATAAACTCTGGTTGTGATCGACATTCACTTTCACGACTTTGACGGCGCCCGCCTTCTCGCGCGCGATCTCATCGAGGAGCGGCGCGATCATCTTGCAGGGGCCGCACCATTCGGCCCAGAAATCGACCAGCACGGGTTGCGCGCTTTTGGTCACTTCACTGTCAAAATTTGCTTCGTCGATCGATACGGCAGCGGAATTTTCCATGATTGATTTGTCTTAAGAGAAATAAGTCCAGAGTTGAATAAGCAAAGTAAGACCCGAAACGCCAACGAGAGCCCAGCATAGAGGCATCGGGACGCTTTCAACTAACCCCACAGGCGGCGTGGTCGCAACCGCCGGCGGTGGGGCGCTGCGTATCACTCCGGCCGGCGGTGCGCTTGCGGGCGCCGGGCCGCTCAATTTCACCGTCGCTTTCATGGGCATCTCCGGAGTCGGGCCAATGCGGGCGGTTTCCTTGCGCGGCGCGGTCGAAGCGCTCCGATTCTCGCGCGGCGCGGCCACTGAGGGGAGGCCAGGTTTCGGCGGTGAAGGCGGCGTCACGGAGGCCGGCCGAGTGGGTGACGGCGCGGGAGGCCGCGGGATAGAAGCAGGCGGCAGCGGAGACTTCATAACGGCGGGCGACGACGGAGCCGAAGGCGGAGGGGGCGGCGGTCGGACTCCGGTTGACGGAATCGGCGCGGGCGGCCGAGCCATTGGTGGAGCAGGCGGACGCACGGGATTTGCGCCGACCGTGGGAGATATCGGTTTCGGCACGACTAATGGCGGAGGCCGAACCGGCGCCGGGGCAGGCGAAATTGCATTCGGTACGGGCGGTCGCGCGACACCGGGAGGTCCGGGAGGCCGCGCGGGCAAATTAATCCGCGCGGTTTCTTTCTCCACCGGGACCGTGGGCCGGTTGGTGGTGCGCGGGGGCAGCGTGATGCGCACGGTTTCTTTTTTTGGTTCGTTCAGATCGGCCATATTACTCTTATGCAACTCCGCAATTTCAATGTGACGGGAACGTGTCTGTCAGGCCGAGTGCCGGGTGTCAATCATCAATCCTTTGCGGCCACCAAATCGTAGCCGCGCGTGCCGCTGATTTTGCGTCGGATAAATTCTCCTACCGGAGCGGAAGCGGGGAGAAGAACGCGCGTGTCGACCTCCGGGGCGTCCGCTTCGGTGCGGGCGATCAAGGGCTGATCGACGAGCAACTTTAATTCGCAGCCCACTTTCTCGGCCGCAAGTTCGCGCGCGATCTTTTGTTGCAGCGTCATGGCGCGGCGGTAGCGGGCATTTTTCTGCGCGGCCGAGATTTGAGCAGGCATTTTCGCGGCGCGCGAACCTTCCTCCTGCGAATACTTAAAAATGCCAAGCCGCTCAAAACGGACGCGTTCGATGAACTCGAGGAGCGCCTCAAATTCGGCCTCCGTCTCACCTGGAAAGCCGACAATAAAGGTGGTGCGCAAAGCAATCCCGGGAACACCAGTCCGCAGCCTAACGATAAGGTCCTCGATGTGGGCGCGCGAAGTTTCGCGGCGCATCCGCCCAAGCATCGCTTCGTCGATGTGCTGCAACGGCATGTCGATGTAACGCGCAACTTTGCGGCATTGCGCGATCGTCTCGATCAATTCATCGCTCCAGTGCGCCGGATGGGTGTAAAGCAGGCGTACCCAAAAATCGCCATCGATTTCCTCGATCTCGCGCAATAACGCCGCCAGCGTCGGACCGCGCGACGAATCGACCGGTTGGCGTGGGCCGGCTTTAGCGCTCCACAAATCCATTCCGTAATAGGTGGTGTCCTGACTGATGAAATTGACCTCCTTGACCCCCTCGGCGACGAGGGCACGCATCTCGGTCAGAATCGAAGCGGGCGGGCGGCTGCGATGTTTTCCGCGCATCTGCGGGATGACGCAAAAGCTGCACGGGTGATTGCAGCCTTCGGCGATCTTCAGGTAGACACTGTGCGCTGGGGTGAGGCGAAAGCGGGGCGTATCCCAATCGGGAATGTAGGTCGGACGCGGGGTGACAAAGTTGTAGCCCGGAGCGGTGATCCCGGCCGGTCCGTGGCTACGCTTCTCGCCATCGGGATCACCGATCCCGGCTACAACGCGCTCGATGATCGCGCCGAGTTCGCGCACTTGATCGAGCCCGATGAAAGCGTCCACTTCCGGCAGCGACGCGCGCAGCTCCGCCGCGAAGCGCTGCGACATGCAGCCGCTCACGATCAATTTTTGATCAGGGCGTTTTCCCAGGCCGCGTTGCTGATGCGCCTCGAGGATGGCGTCGATCGATTCCTCCTTGGCCGAGTCGATGAAGGCGCAGGTGTTGACAACGAGGACATCGGCTTCGTCAGCATGCGGAGTAATCTGCATTCCTCGCTCGAGCACGCTGCCGAGCATGATCTCGGCATCGACCAGGTTCTTGGCGCAGCCGAGGCTGATCATCCCGACGGTCGTTAGGCCAGGGGATGGTGGCGCCTTATTCAAATTTGATGTCGGCGTCGCCGGTCGCGAGGGCCGCTCCGTTTTTAGTGATTTGGACCGCCCCGCGCTCCAGGACCTTCACCCGCACGCGCTGACCGCGGAAAGAGAGGGGCGGATCGGACGGGTCGAGCCAGCCGTCGAAAGCAGGTTGCGTTTGACCATCGACCGTCACGCGCAGGTAGGTCTTGCGAATCGGGGTAATCTGGATGCGGTTGATGGAAGGGCGGGCACCGTTAGGCGGCACCAAATCCTCCGGATGGACTGGTTCCGCGCGCCGCACTTCCGGTTCGGTCGGGGCCGCCAGCGCGCTTCGCGGAGTCGCCTCAGGAATCGCTTCCGGGGCGGACGCGGGCGGGGCGGTGGCGAGAGCTTCGCTCGCGGGCGGGCTGCCCTCCACCGGCAAGGCACGGGGCGCGACGATCCGGTCCGTGTTCGGAGTCGCGGACGGTGAAGGCGTGGCGGAGGCAACGCTGCCCAATGGCGTGGCGGGATTTGCCGGAGTGATGCGCTGGATGTTGAGCAAGAGTTTCACCATGTACAAACCGAGCACGAGCACGCCGACCGCAATGATAAA
>Ga0070670_100002230_pt1 | contig 15927 bp, 12 predicted proteins | sample KBSS63metaG_FD_64665 | JGI IMG/M metagenome (GOLD analysis project Ga0070670, IMG submission 64665) | Switchgrass rhizosphere microbial communities from Kellogg Biological Station, Michigan, USA - KBS S6-3 metaG | ecosystem: Host-associated > Plants > Roots > Rhizosphere > Soil ... | reverse complement strand
ACTTCAAGCACCTGGCGAGCGCCGACGGCTGGTCGCCGTCGCCGTGCTCGGTACGTTGATTCGCACGTAAATGCAGGCCTGCAGGCCTGCCTGGAGATGAAGACAATGAGGAGCACCCTGACGATCGTGGCACTGCTCGCGGCGGGGGCCGCATCGCTCGTGGCGCAGGCGCCGCAAGGGGCGCCGCCCGGCGGCGGCCGCGGCCGCGGCCCTCAGACGCCCCCACTGCTCTTGACCACGACGGCGTTCGAGGACGGGGGCGTGATCCCGGACAAGTACACGCAGGCCGCGGGCGCGATGGCGCCGTCGCCGGCGCTCGCGTGGTCGCAGGTGCCGATGGGCACCCAGAGCTTCGTGATCATCATGCACGACCCCGAGCCGGTGCTGAACAAGGGCTCGAAGATGGACATCACGCACTGGGTGATGTGGAACATCCCGGGCACGTCCACCGGCCTGGCCGAGGGTGTGGCCGCGGGTGAACTGCCCGACGGCAGCCGCCAGGTGAGCCTGCGCTCGAACTCCTACATGGGCCCCGGCGCACCGCCCGGACCGTACCATCACTACACGTTCGAGCTGTATGCACTCGACATCAAGCTCGACGTCCCCCAGGGCACGCCGCAGCAGGCGGCCGATACCCGCACCGCGATCGTCAACGCGATGGACGGCCATGTCCTCGGCAAGGCGATCCTGGTTGCCCGCTTCCATCGCTAGGCCGATGCGAAGCTGGCAATGGCTGGCCACGGTGGTGCTGAGCGCCACCGTGGGCGCCGCCACCACGGCGCTCATCGTCTCGATGCCGCGCGTCGATGCGGCCGCGGCACCGAAGCTGTCGCCGGCCGACTACCAGGAGATCGCGCAGCTCACCAACAAGTACGCCTACGGCATCGACACCTGCGGCAACAACGGCTACGACTACGCGGACGTGTTCACGCCCGACGGCGAGTTCATCGACAAGAACTCGGACGCGGGGTTCAAGGCCGGCGGCCGCGTGCTGGCGAAGGGGCGCGAGGCGCTGGCCACCCTGATCGGCGGCGGCTCACGCGGGTGCAAGACGAAGCTGGTGTGGACCGACTGGAGCCACATCATGACCAACCTGGTGGTGACCCCAGCCGCCGACGGCGCCACCGGCCGCCTCTACCTGCTGCAGATGGACATCAAGGGGCCCGGGACCATCGAGCGCCACGGCGGTTACGAGGACGTCTACGTGAAGACGCCGAACGGCTGGCGGATCAAGTCGCGCACGCACGTGCGCAACAAGGCCTGGCACGCACCGGCGCTGCAGACGGCGGATCTGAACTGACGCTGGTCGGGCGGGTCGGCGGGGCCCGCTAAGAACGCGGCACGGTACCGCCCCGGTCGGCAGCGCGAATCATCAGCAGCTCGCCCACGTTGTCGAGCGTGACCAGACCCACAAGCCGGCCCTCGTCGACAACCGCGATGCTCCGGGTATTGGCGACGTCGAGACGGGTCAGCATCGGCTCGAGCGGCTCGTCGGGAGTGACAGTCTGGCACTCCTCCATCAACGGGCCGACCGCGGCGTCGCGGCCGTGCGACGGGAGCGCGCCGATGAGCCGCTTGCGGTTCAGGATCCCCGCGAGTGCCCCGCGCTGAAGCACGGGGAAGTCCTGCTGCGAACCCGACAGCAGGAGCTCCACCGCATCCCCGAGGGTGCTTGCGGGCGTGAGCGTCTGAATCTGGGTCATCATCGCGGCGCGCACCGTCACCCCGGCGAGCGCCGATCGCTTCTGGACGGCGGCGGCTTCTTCGGCCGCGGCGATCCACACGAAAAACGCCACGATCACCAGGAACAGATTGGAAAACAGCCCGACGAGCGCCAGCAGGAACGCGATGCCCTGGCCGATCGATGCCGCGCGCACCGTGGCGCTGACGTAATCGGTTCGCGCGGCCAGGATCGCTCTGAGCACGCGGCCGCCGTCCATGGGAAAGGCGGGCAGCAGGTTGAAGAGCAGCAGCACGACGTTCGCCGCCATGACCTGCTCGACGAAAGCTCCGCGCGAGACCGAGAGCGCATCGAGCGGCTGCCAGTCGCCGGACAGGCGCAGCCAGGCGAACAAGGCCACGGCGATGAGCAGGGTGACCGCCGGACCCGCCAGGGCTACGAGAAATTCGTGGGCGGGCCGCTCGGGCATTCGCTCGAGCCGTGCCATCCCGCCGATCGGCAGCAGCGTGATGTCCTTGGTGGCGATGCCGAACCGCCGGGCCATCAGCGCGTGACCGAGCTCGTGCAGCACGATGCACCCAAACAGCACGAGCATGAGCCCCACGCCCTCGGCCGCGGCGCCCACCGTGCGCCCCTGGAGGCCGCTCGAAACCGCGACCCACACCAGCAGGAGCGCGAACGTGGGATGGACGAAGACGTCGATTCCCGCGAGCCGTCCCAGCCGGAAGGAGCGTGACATCGACTAGGCGATCATCACCTTGCGCGGCATCTGCGAGTTGTTCTCGAGGAAGGTCTTCTTCCTCGCCAGGTCCTCGACCGTCGGCTGCACCTGGCCGTTCACGTCCGTGACGCGCGACACCAGCGTGTGCGGCCCCGGCGTGGCGCCTTCCCACGTGTAGGTGAACAGCTTCCACGAGTGCTTGGTGTTGGCCGGATCGAGCACCGCCGGCTTCCACGGGCCGTCGTCCACCTTTACTTCCACCGACTTGAGCGGCGTGCCGTCGTTCAGCACCCAGCCGCGCACCGTGTGGGCGCTGCCGTTCTTGCTCACGCGCGCGATCACCGACTTGAGATTGAGGTGCGTCACCTCGGTCTCTACCCACTGCGTGTCGGGATCGGTCTCGCCGCCGTTGCCGCCCACCGTGCGAACGGTGCGGTACCAGCGCGCCTGGAAGTTGCCGAGGAAGCGCCCTTCCTGCAGGTGGATCTCCGACAGCCACTTCACGTTGGCTACACCGTACCAGCCGGGCATCACCAGCCGCACCGGGAATCCGCTGTTGCGGCTGAGCGGCTGTCCGTTGAGCGCGTAGACCAGCATCGGCTCGGGCTTCTGCGCGTTCTCGAGCGTGATGCTGCGGGCGAACTGCTGCTCGATCTTGAAGGTCTGCTGGCGGAAGACCACGTCCTCCTTGCCGCGATCGGCCCCGAAGAACACCACCTCGCGCGCCGCATCGCCCACGCCGGCGCGCTTGAGCACGTCGCGCAGCCGCACGCCGGTGAAGCGCCCGTTCGACGACAGCCCCTGCATCGCGTTCGGACTGTTGCCGGAGCACTCGTAGCCGTTGACGATCTCGGCCGACGGCATCGCCTTCAGATCGGCGAGCGACAGCTCCAGCGGCTTCTTCACCAGGCCGCTGATCTTGATCTTGTGCGTGGCAGCGTCGAGCTCGGGGCGGTTGTAGTGCTGGATGAAGAAGAACTGATCGTTCGGCGTGATCATCCCGTCCATCTTCCGCAGGTCCAGGAACCGCCGCTCGCCGTTGGCCGGCGACGCGGCGAACGAGTCGGGGTAGTCCGTGAACGCCACGTCCACCTCGCCCGCGGCGAGGACCGGCACCGCCCACTCGGGCAGCGCAAACAGCGCTGCCGCGGCCGCGCCGTACTTGAGAGTGTCCCGTCGAGTGAGCTCAATGGCCATTCTTCAACTCCTTGTACGCGATCTCGAGATTGGGCTGCGCGCCGCCGAACATCGGGTTCACGCTCGCCTTGTAACCCTTGTACTTCGGATCCACCTTGTAGTCCTTGGCTGCCTGCTCGACGCTCTTGCCCGCCTTGAGCGACTGTCCGGCATAGGCCACGAAGTCGGCGGTAAAGCCCGCGAACTCCTGCAGGTCCTTCCACGTGCTCACCGGAATGTGCCCGTTGATGATGGTGTCCACGTTCTTCACGGTGGCGATGGCCCTGGCCAGCGTCTTCGGCTGCTCCACCACGCTGCCGCCGTTGTCGGCGTCGATGTAGGGCAGCGCCTTCCACGCGAACATGTCGCCCACGTGCATCGTGCGAAGAGCCGGGAACACCACGAAGGTGTCGCCGTTGGTATGGCCGCGGCCGAAGTAGTAGAGGTCGATCCGGTCCTTGCCGGCGCCGATCGTCAGCGTGTCCTTGTAGGTCCTGCCGGGCAGGAGATTGGCATTGGCGCCCTTGAAGTCGTCCATCCTGGCCATGTTGGCCTTGGTGTTGTCCTGGACGATCGTCTCGACCTTGCCGCCGAAGAACGGGTTGCCACCGGTGTGGTCGCCGTGGGTGTGCGTGTTGATGATGCGGGTGATCGGCTTGCTGGTCACCGACTTGACGCGGTCGACGATCGTCGGCCCGAAGCCGGGGAGCTTGGTATCGACCAGCGTTACGCCGCTGTCGGTGATGAACACCGCCACGTTGCCGCCGCTGAACGCCGTCGTGTCTTCGGCGCCCGACCCGGTGATGATGTAGAGGTTGTCCTTTACTTTCTCGATCTTCGTCGCGTCGATCGCCTTCTGCGTCGCACCCGGAGGCGCCTGACCCGACACCGCGATGGACAGCGTGCCAACGGCCAGCAGCACTCCCAGCACCAGAATTCGCTTCATCGGCCTGCCCCCCGGCAATACTTTACTCCGGCGGTATCCTGATGAGGCCGTGCGTGGGACGCTCCTCCTCGTCGCGCTGTCGGTGAGCTGGCTCTCGCTGTCCCCCGCCGGCGCGTCCGTGAACAGCGGCGCCGCCCCAGGCACGCTGCCCCGCCTGATGCTGTGGGCCTGGGAGCGCCCGACCGATCTGCGGGCCCTGGACCAGGGCGTCGGCGTCGCCTTTCTCGCTCAGACATTGATCCTGCGCAATGATGCGGTGCGGGCCGAGCCGCGCCGCAACCCATTGCGCGTGTCCGCCCACACGCCGCTCGTGGCGGTGACCCGCATCGAGAGCGGGGGCGGCGCCGCGGCGCTGCAGGCGCCGCAGGTGGCCGCGATGGGCGCCGCCATCGCCCGCACCGCGGCGCTCCCGCGAGTGGCCGGCGTGCAGATCGACTTCGATGCCGCGGCTTCGGAGCACGAGGTTTACCGGGCGCTGATCCACGCGGTCCGGCGCCAGCTTCCGGACGCGATGCCGTTGTCGGTCACCGCGCTCGCGTCGTGGTGCGCGGGCGATCGCTGGATGCACGGCCTGCCGATCGACGAGGCGGTGCCGATGCTGTTTCAGATCGGGCCCGAGCACACGCCCTTTGCCGGCATCGCGGCGTCGCCGGTAGCCGCCGCGCCCGAATGCCGCGGCGCGCTCGGCACTTCGCTCGACGAGCCGCTGCGCGTTCGCGCCGCCGGCCGCCGCGTCTACGTCTTCAACGCCGCGGCGTGGACGCCGGCGTCAGTAAGCCGAGCCCGAGCGGTGCTCGAATGAACGCCTGGATGCGGCGAGGTCTCGCGACGTGTGCGCTGGCTGCGGCGGGCTCCGCCCTCGCGCTCGCCTGCGGTCCGGACTTCATCAGCCTCATCACCGTGAGCCACTCCATGCCGACGGACACCGCGGCCTACGGACGCGGCGAGCTCGGTGTGGTGAAACCGACGTATGCGCGCCGCTATCTGGTGCAAGCGTATCGCACGCTCGACGGGCTCCCGGCGCTGCCGGCAGGCGCCGCGCCCACCTATATCGATCCGGCGCAGTTCTCGACGGCGTTCAAAGAATGGGGCGCGATCCAGACGCGCGAGCTGTCCGCCACCGCGGCGGCGGCCCTCAAGCCGATCGCGTCGATGCGCATCGCGGCCGATTACTCCTCGTTCGACAACTGCCTCGAACCGGCGTTCGTGGCGGCCAACGCCGCTTTCAAGGAGCGGGCGGCGCGCTACGGGGCCGGCAGCCCGCAGCTGGCGGACTGGGTGGCCGGGCAGGCCGCGGTGTTTCAGAACTGCGGTGGCACGGCGCTCGTGCTGCCCGCTCGTCCGACCTCCGACGATCCGCAGCTGCGTGCCGATCGGGACTACCAGACGGCCGCCGCCTACTTCTACGCTACGCAGTACGACGAGGCGGCGGGCCGCTTCCGCGCGATCGCGGGCAATACGACATCGCCATGGCGGACCAGCGGGCGCTATCTGGCGGCGCGGGCGCTCATCCGATCCGTGACGGTGCCAGCCATGCGTCCCAAGGACTGGGTACAACGGCTCGCCGCGGCGGAGCGCGACCTGCAGGCGGCGCTCGCGGACCGCGACGCCACGGCGTTTCACACCTCGGCGCGCGGGCTGCTTGGCTTCATCGCCGCACGCGCACGCCCGCTCGATCGCCTGCACGAGCTGTCGCGCCGGCTCGCCACGGCGCCCGCCGTGGAGGCCCAGGAAGTCGTGGACTACACCTGGCTGATGGACGTGGCGCTCGGCCAGACGCCCTCGGGCGCTCCACCCCTCGATCTGGCGGAGGTGACGCGGGGCGACGAGCTCACCACGTGGATCGTCGATACGCAGCAGCGGCGGGCGGATCAAGCCATTGCGCGATGGGGGCAGTCTCGTTCCACCATGGCGTTGATCGCGGCGCTCTGGTCGGCGCCGCCGTCGCACGCCGAAGTCCCGGCGCTCATCGCCGCGGCAGGCTCTCTACCACGCACGTCGCCCGCGTTCGCCACCGCGTCGGTCCTGCGGGTGCGGCTGCTGATTCAGCGCAACGACGTCGCGGCCGCGCGCGAAGCCCTGGCCTCTCTGCCGGCGCAGCCCGCTCCCGGCATCGGAGCGGAAGCGGTGAACCTCTTTCGGGCCGCGCGAGTGGCCACCGCGGCGTCGCTCGACGAGCTGCTGGCGAACGCCCCACGCGACGTCGTCCTGTCGGTTGCCCAGCTCTCGACTCCCGGCGGCACCCGGTGGAAGTTCGATCGCCCGGCCTGGGACGACGACGTGGCCGCCGTCTTCAACGGCCGCCTGCCACTCGACCAGCTGGTGATCGCGGCGGAGTCGACGCGACTGCCGCCCCGCCTGCGCACGCGCGTCGCGCAAAGCGCCTTCACGCGAGCCGTGGTACTGAACCGCGACGACGCCGGACGGCGGGCGGCCGCCGTTTTGCGCGCCCTGGCACCCGCGCTGCGGGACGACCTGACGCGCTACACCGCCGCGCCGACCGACGACGCGCGCCGGCGCGCCGGGGTGCTCACGTTGCTGCGCACGCCCAGCCTCTCGATCAACGTGGCCGGGGTGGACGATAACGACTCGTACACCAGGGCCGACGTGCGCCGGACCTTCGGGCACGCCTATCCTCGGAACTGGTGGTGTGACGTGAACGACGACGTCGGCACCGGCGCCGCGAGTCTGGTGACCGGATCGGGACGCCCGCCGTCACCGCCGTTTCTGAGCGACGCCGAACGGCAGGCGGCAGAGCAGGAGCGTGCCGCACTGAAGACGCTGGAGATGCCTCGGACGCTTCTCATGGCCGAGGCGATCGAATGGGCCCGCGCGCGCCGAACCGATCCCGACGCGGCCGAAGCGCTGGCCCTGGCGATCGAAGGATGGCGCTGGGCCCCGTGCAGCTACGCCGAGCCGAAGTCCGATCTGCCCCGCCGCGCCTTCGCGCTGCTCCATCGGCAGTTCCCGGAGAGCGAGTGGGCAAAGAAAACCCGATACTGGTACGAGTGACGTGGGGCATTCCGGCGTCGGCGATACAATCCCCGCAGAACCCATGACACTGGCTCGACGGTGCGCAGGAACAGGTCTCGTGGCGCTCGTCACTCTGGCGGCCGCCTGTACGAAGCCGGCGCCCTCACCGGAGCCCGAGGCGGCGGTGACGACAACGGTCCAGGCCTGGCGCGACAAGCACGAAGCCGACTATCGGCGCGAATGGGTCACGATTGCCGGCCTGCACTTTCTGAGGCCGGGCGCGCAGACGGCGGGCAGCGCCAAGGACAGCGACGTCGAGCTGCCGGTCAGCGCGCCGCCGACGATCGGCCGCTTCGTGCTCGAGGGCACGACGGTCCGCTTCGAGCCGGCGAAGGGCGCCGCGGTGGAGCTCAAGGGGACTCCTGTCACCGCACCCATCGTGCTCAAAGACGACGCCACCGGCCCCGCCGACGAGCTGAAGTCGGGCAGCGTGACGATCGCCGTGCACGTCAGCGGCGAGCGCCGCTCGCTGCGGGTGTGGGATCCGGACGGCCCGCTGGCCCAGGGCTTCAAAGGCTTCACCTGGTTTCCGATCCAGATCGGCTATCGCGTCACCGGGCGCTTCATCCCCGACGCCCAGCCGCGTGCCCTGCAGGTCATCAACACGTTCGGCGATCTCGACACCTTCACGACGCAGGGCGTGGTCGAATTCACGCTCAACGGCCAGACGCTGCGCCTGCGCCCGTTCACCACGCGCCCGAAGCGCTTCTATTTCGTGTTCAAGGACATGTCGAGCGGCAACGAGACCTACGCCGCCGCGCGCTTTCTCTACGCCGATCTGAAGGACGACGGCACGACGGTGCTCGACTTCAACCAGGCCTACAACCCGCCCTGCGCGTTCAACCCGTTCACCACCTGCCCGATTCCGCTGCCGGAGAACCGGCTGCCGGTGAAGGTGCTCGCCGGCGAGCGCGCCTATCCGGATCACATCGCGCTGCCGGTGTCGTGATGCGCCGCGCGCTGCTCCTCGCGCTCATCCTGCTGATGCCTGTCGGGGCGATGGCGCAGAGCGCGGTGCCGCCGCCGTCCTCGACGGACCGTGTGGCGGTGCCCGAGCCGTCGGCCAAGGCGCTCGCTTACCGTCGCAGCGGCAACGTCTTGTGGGTCGTCAACACGCTGTGGGGACTGGCTGTCCCGGCGCTCTTCCTCTGGACCGGCTTTTCGGGGCGCATGCGCGACTGGTCGGCGCGGCTCGGACGCAAGTGGTTCTTCATCGTGGCGATCTACTGGATCATCTTCACGCTGGTCTCGACCGCCATCGATCTCCCGCGCGTCTACTACGAGGGGTTCGTACGCCAGCACGCCTACGGCCTGTCGAACCAGACCATCGGCAAGTGGGCCAGCGACCAGGTGGCGAGCCTCGGCATCACGCTGGTCATCGGCAGTCTGGTGCTGTGGATCCCTTATCTGCTGCTCGCCCGCAGTCCCCGGCGGTGGTGGCTCTACACCACGATGCTGGCGGTCCCGTTCATCATCCTGCTGCAGCTGATCACGCCGATCTGGCTCGACCCGCTGTTCAACAAGTTCGGGCCGATGAAGGACAAGACGCTCGAAACCCAGCTCCTGCAGCTCGCCGGCCGCGCTGGCATCGAAGGTGGCCGGGTATTCGAAGTGGCGAAGAGCGAAGACACCAAGCAGCTCAACGCCTACGTCAACGGGTTCGGCGCCACGCAGCGGATCGTGCTGTGGGACACGATCGTCAAGGCCATGGATCGGCCGCAGCTTCTCACCGTGATGGGGCACGAGATGGGCCACTACGTGCTCAAACACGTCTGGCAGCTGATGGCGGTGGCGACGCTCTCGATTCTCGTACTGCTGTACGCCGTGTACCGGTTGTCGGGCGCCCTGATCCGTCGCTACGCTGGTCGCTTCAGGTTCACATCGCTGGACGACGTGGCGTCGCTACCGCTCATCCTGCTGCTCGTGGGAACCGTGGGGCTGGTGATTGACCCGCTGACGCTGGCGTTCGCGCGCCACGTCGAGCACGAGGCCGACCGTTTCACGCTCGAGCTCACGCACGACAACCACGCATTCGGGACCGCACTGGTCATCCTGCAGCAGGAGAATCTCGGCGTGCCGCGCCCCGGCTGGCTCTATACCTGGTTTCGCGAGAGCCACCCCCCGCTTGGCGAACGCATCGACTTCAGCAACGACTACCGGCCCTGGGAGTCGGGCCAGCCCCTCGTCTACGCCGATCGCTTCAAGTGAATCTGGTCGGCCTTGGGCCTTCGACGGCGTGCCCGAGGGAGGGCGGCGGGTTGCAGGCCCGCCGCCCACTGCGCGATCAGCGCACGACGTTGAGAATGACGCCGCCATAGACCCGGTGCCCGTAGCGGGTGTCGGCGCCCCAGAACGCGGGCGCGTCATCCTTGCCCTGAACCGCGATGAAGCGGTAGTCGCCGCGAAGACCCCAGCGTCCGGCGTACCACTTCACGCCACCGCCGACGTTGCCGGTGAGAAACGTGTCGCTGTCGGTGATACCCAGGGCGGCCCGCTCGAACAGCGTCTGACCGCCGATGCCGCCGGTGACGTACGGCACCACCGACCCGCGCGCCGCGTGGACGATGATGTTGCCGTTGTAGTTCAGCAGATGCGGCGTCTTCGTGTCGGTCAACGTGGCGCCGCTGAACTCCAGGCTCTGCGAGACGCCGATGGCCCCGCCAATCTCGCCTTCGACGCCCACGTAGCGGTTGAAGTTCACCGCGACGCTACCGCCGAGGTCGTAGTTGGCGAAGCTGGGACCGGTCGAGTCCTTGCTTTCGGTGAAGAACGTGCCGCCACCGGGAATGATGGTGACCTCGACGACACCCGGCCCTGGAGTCGATTCAGTCGATTGCGCGAGCGCCCCCGACGCTCCGATCAATCCGAGGACGGCGGTGAAGACGAGAGTGCGATAGGTACGACGAGTCATGGCTGTGCTCCCCCTGTGATGGACGCATCCGGGATTCCCCCGAGTGCTTTGTAGACGGCGATAACGCTGGTAAACACGCCCGATTCCGCATCCGCGACCGCGTCTTCGGCCTGCAGTTCGGTGCGTTCCGCGTCGAGCAAGGCGAGAAAGTCGGCTGCACCTTCTCGATACCGCACACGGGCAATCGTGGCGGCGCGGCTGCTCTCCCGCGCTTGCTCGACGAGCTTGACGAGGCGATGCTGATCCTCGCGATAGGCGACGAGCGCGTTCTCGGTCTCCTCGAGCGCGCGCAGCACGACCTGTTCGAAGGCGGCGACGGACTCGCGGGTGGCGCCTTCGGTGCCGCGCAGCCGGGCCCGCGCGCTGCCGATGTCAAAGGCCGCCCACGTCAAGGCCGGCGTCACGGCCCAGGCGCGGGTGTCGGCCACGCTGAAGAAGTTGCCGCGGCCGGCCAGGAGTCCGAGAAAGCCGCTGATGGTGATGTGTGGATAGAGATCCGCGGCGGCAATCGCTTCGTTCGCCGTAGCGGCCGCCAGCCGGCGTTCCGCCGCGCGCACGTCGGGCCGGCGGCGAAGGAGCGTCTCCGGCTCGCCGATCGGCAGCGCCTTCGCCAGCACCGGATACGGCCGGGGCGCCAGATCGACGTCGAGCGCTCCAGGCCTTGCCGCCGTGAGCACGGCCAGCCGATGCTCGCGCTGCGCGATCGCATTCCGGATCGGCGGGATGCTCGCCTCGATGGCCGCCGCATGCGCGGCAGCGCTCGCCAGGTCCTGCGGCTCGCCGAACCCCTCGTCGTCGCGCACGCGCGTCAGGCGCAGCGTCTCCTGCTGGCTGGAGAGATTGCGCTCGGCCACGGCGAGGCGCTGCTGCAGGCCGCGCATCTCGAAGTAGTTGCGCCCCACTTCGGCGGCCACGCTGACCCGCACGTCGTCGAGGACCGCGGCATACTGCTCGGCCGTGGCGGCCGCGGAGCGAACCTGGTTGCGCACCCGGCCGAACACGTCGAGCTCCCAGAACGCGTCGAAGCCGGCGCGATAGGTGGAGATCGTCCGCGGTTCGTCGGTGAACCCGGGGATCGCTTCGCTCCGCCGATCCGCGACCGCGCCAACCGTAGCCGTCGGGTAGCGATCGAGATGAACGTCGTCGAACAGCGCGCGCGCCTGATCGAACCGGGCCACGGCGATGCGGACGTCATGGTTCGCGGCCAGAGCTCGAGACATCAGGTTGTCGAGGACCGGGTCGCCGAACAGACCCCACCACCGCGGATCGAAGCGCTGCTCCACCACGGCCACGCCATCGGCGCCCTTGATGGGCGCCGGCTCGAGGACCGGCGCGGTGTAGGGCTTCCGCAGCGAGCACGCCGGCAGCGACAGGGCGAGCACGGCGATCAGGCCAAGGCGCGCGAAGCGCGCCAAGAGATGCTGGTACTTCATGATCAGTGCCCCTCCGCGGGCGTCGCGACGTCGAGGCGCGGATGGCGGGCAGGCGCGGGCGCGCGCCGGCGATCCATCAGCCGGCCGATGACGGTGTAGAACACCGGAGTGAGGAACAGGCCGAAGAGCGTCACGCCGAGCATGCCGGCGAACACGGCAATGCCCATGGCCCGTCGAATCTCGAAGCCCGCGCCGGTCGAGAACACCAGCGGGACGACGCCCATGATGAACGCCAGCGACGTCATCAGAATCGGGCGCAGCCGGATGCGGCAGGCCTCGAGCACCGCGTCGACGTGCGATCGCCCTTCCGCCTCGCGTTCCTTCGCGAACTCGACGATTAGAATCGCGTTCTTGCACGCCAGCCCCGCGAGAACCAGGAAGCTGATCTGCGTGAACACGTTGTTGTCACCGCCCGTGACCCAGACGCCGGCGATGGCCGACAAGAGCACCATCGGGACGATGAGGATGACGGTGATCGGCAGCGTCCAGCTCTCATAGAGCGCGGCCAGGACGATGTAGACCAGCAGCACGCAGAGCGGGAAGATCAGGAGCATGGTGTTGCCGGCGAGCAGCTCCTGATACGCGAGCTCCGTCCACTCGAACGACATCCCCGCCGGGAGCTGCGCGTCCAGAATGCCGGCGATCGCCGCCTGGGCCTGACCCGAGCTGAAGCCCGGCGCCGGTCCGCCGTTGATCTCGGCAGCGGGATAGCCGTTGTAGTGCATCACCTGGTCCGGCCCGTAGCCGCGCGACACGCTGACCAGCGACCCGAGCGGCACCATCGCGCCGTGGTCGTTACGCGTCTGCAGCCGCCGGATCTGCTCGGGCTGCAGGCGAAAATCGGATTCCGCCTGCGCGTTGACCTGATACGTGCGGCCGAACCGGTTGAAGTCGTTGACGTAGAGCGAGCCGAGATACACCTGCAGCGTCTCGAACACGTCGGTGAGCGACACGCCGTAGCTTTTGACGCGCTCGCGATCGACGTTGGCGTCGATCTGCGGCACGCTGACCTGGAAGCTCGAGAACAGCCCCGCCAGTGACGGCGCGGTTTGCCCCTTGGTCAGCCCCTTCTGCACCTGGGCGTAGAGATCCTCGAAGCCCGCGCCGCCGCGGTCCTCCACGTACAGCTTGAAGCCGCCGACGGTCCCGAGCCCTTGCACCGGCGGCGGCGGGAAGATGGCCACGATCGACTCGGGGATCTGCGCGAAGAACTGCTGGTTCAGCGCGCCCACGATGGCGCCCGCGCTCAGATCCGCGCGCCGCCGCTCTTCCGACGGCTTCAGCACGACGAAGGCGATCCCCGTGTTCGGCGCGTTGACGAACCCGTTGATCGACAGCCCCGGGAAGGCGACCGAGCTCAGGACGCCCGGGTGCTTCAGGGCGATGTCCGACATCTTCCGGATCACCGCGTCGGTGCGGTCCAGGGTGGAGCCGTCGGGCAGCTGCGCGAACGCGACGAGGTACTCCTTGTCCTGGGTCGGCACGAATCCTTGCGGCACACGCGCGAAGCCGGCGGCCGTCAGCCCGATCAGCCCGGCATACAGCGCCACCGCGACAAACGACACCCGCAGCACGCGGGAGACGCCGGTGGTGTAGGCGCCGGACGCCCGGCCGAAGAAGGCGTTGAAGCGGCGGAAAAACCACCCGAAGAGCCGGTCGGCGACGCGTTGGACGATGTCGCGCGACGCGTCGCGCGGCTTCAGCAGGCGCGAGGCGAGCGCCGGGCTGAGCGTCAGCGAATTGATCGCCGAGATGACCGTCGAAAAGGCGATCGTCAAGGCGAACTGGCGATAGAACTGGCCGGTGAGGCCGCTGACGAACGCCGTCGGCACGAACACCGCGCACAACACCAGCGCGATCGCGATGATCGGCCCGGACACTTCCTCCATGGCGCGACGCGTCGCCTCGATGGGGGTGAGCCCGCGCTCGATGTGCCGCTCGACGTTCTCCACCACGACGATGGCGTCGTCGACGACGATGCCGATCGAGAGGACGAGGCCGAAGAGCGACAGCGTGTTCAGCGAGAAGCCGAAGCCGAGCATCGCCGCGAAGGTCCCGATCAGCGACACCGGAACGGCGACGAGCGGGATGATCGACGCGCGCCATGTCTGCAGGAACACCATCACGACGAGGACGACCAGCAGAATGGCTTCGAAGAGCGTCTCCACGACGCCGGTGATCGAGTTGCGGACGAAGGTCGTCGGGTCGTAGACGATGCGGTAGTCGACACCCTGCGGGAAGTTCTGCTTCAGCCGCTCCATCGTGGCGCGCACCTGATCGGAGGCCTCGAGGGCGTTGGTGCCCGGCCGCTGGAAGATGCCGATGGCGACCGCGGGCTGGTTGTCGAGCAGGCTTCGGAGCGCGTACAGATTCGCTCCCAGCTCTACGCGGCCGACGTCGCGCACCCGGGTGATCTGCCCGTCCGGCGTCGCGCGGACGACGATGTCGGCGAACTCGTCTTCGGTGGTGAGCCGGCCGTGGGCATTCACCGACAGCTGGAACTGGGTGTCGACGGGTGCCGGTGGCGCGCCCAGGACACCCGCGGCCACCTGGACGTTCTGCTCGCGAATCGCGCGCACGACATCCGTGGTCGTCAGCTGCCGCGAGGCCAGGCGATCCGGATCCAGCCAGATTCGCATGCTGTACTCGCCGGCGCCGAACACCTGCGCGCTGCCGACGCCGGGGATGCGGGTCAGCTCGTCCTTCACACGCAGGTGCGCGTAGTTGGCCAGGTACAGGTTGTCGTAGCGCTCGCCGGGCGAGACGAGGTGCACGACCATGATGAAGTCCGGCGTCGACTTCTCGGTGATCACCCCGATGCGCTGCACTTCGGCCGGCAGCCGCGGCAGCGCCTGGGCCACGCGGTTCTGCACCTGCACCTGCGCGTTGTCGAGATCGGTCCCGAGCGCGAAAGTGATCGTGAGCTGTAGCCGTCCGTCGGAGGTCGCCTGCGAGAACGTGTAGAGCATGTCCTCGACGCCGTTGAGCTGCTGCTCGAGCGGCGAAGCCACGGTTTCGGCGATGACCTTCGGGGTGGCGCCGGGGTAGGTCGCGCGCACGACCACCGTCGGCGGCACCACCTGCGGGTATTCGCTGATCGGCAGCTTGAAGAGGGCAATCGTCCCGGCCGCGACGATCAGCAGCGACAGGACGGCGGCGAAGATCGGCCGCTCGATGAAGAATTTCGAGAAGTTCATGACGGCCTCAATTCGTCGCGGTGGACTGGGCGTCCGGCACCGCGGTGACCGGCGCTCCAGGGCGAATCCGCTGCAGCCCGTTGACCACGACGGGCTCGCCCGCCTGGAGGCCGCTGCGCACGACGCGCAGGCCGTCGACAATCGGGCCCAGCGTCACCGGCCGGTATTCAATCTGCTGCTTCGGCGTGACGACGTAGACGAACTTCTTGCTCAGGTCGGTGCCGACCGCGCGGTCCTGAATCAGCAGGCCGCGATAGCGGCCCGCACCCGCCAGCCGAAGCCGCACGAAGAGGCCTGGCGTCAGCTGGCCATCGGTGTTGCGGAACACGGCCCGCCCGCGAATCGTGCCGGTCGCCGGATCGAGCTGGTTGTCGAGGAAGTCGAGCGTGCCTTCACGCGGAGACCCTTCCTCGTTGGCGAGCGCCATCGTAATGTGGCGATCGATCGACCCGCGATTCCGCGTCTTGCCGCCGGTGTACTTCAGGTAGATCTGCTCGTCCGCGTCGAAGTAGGCGTAGACCGGATCGAGGGACACCACGGTGGTGAGCAACGTCGCCTCGCCGGGTCCGCTCGACACCAGGTTGCCTTCGGTGACGATGGCGCGGCTGACCCGGCCATTGATCGGCGACGTGACGCGCGTGAACTCGAGATTCAGCTCGGCGGCACGCAGCGCCGCTTCGACAGCCGCCACCTGCGCCGCCGTCTCCTGAGCGAAGGAGGCGCGGCGATCGCGCTCTTCGTTCGCAATGGCGTTCTCATGATGCAGCCGCTCGGCGCGGGCCAGTTCGCTGTTGGCGCGGTCCACGGTGGCGCGGGCGCGGGTGAGTTC
>Ga0070670_100002228_pt1 | contig 15933 bp, 14 predicted proteins | sample KBSS63metaG_FD_64665 | JGI IMG/M metagenome (GOLD analysis project Ga0070670, IMG submission 64665) | Switchgrass rhizosphere microbial communities from Kellogg Biological Station, Michigan, USA - KBS S6-3 metaG | ecosystem: Host-associated > Plants > Roots > Rhizosphere > Soil ... | reverse complement strand
AAGCGCGTTCGAAGCCGTTGAGGGTGGAGCCGGCAACAATGGCCGCGCCAGCCAGCAGGGCAAGCGAACGTCGAAGGGTCGGGCATGCGGTCGAGGCCATCAGGCATCCTCATCAAGTGTGCAGGTCGTCTATTCCACCATCAGCATAGGGCGGAATGATGGAGGGTGGAATCGTCTTTTTCGCTAATCCCCGCCCGTGATGGTCGAAGGCCTGACGGCTGCCATAAAAAAATCGGGCCTCCCTGGGGAGGCCCGACCTTAGATCGATTGTCTTCTGCTCAGCGGCCCGTCAATTGGCGGCCGGTGCTGCGGGAAGCGACAAGGGCGCATTGGCCGATGGCGCCGCCAGCGCAGGCGCGCCCGGCTGCGGTGCCGGAGGCGTGCCGTTGGGGCTCTGGAAATAGCGGAAGAAATCAGAGGCAGGCGACAGCACCATCGTGGTGGAGCCGGAGCCAAGCGCATTGTTGTAAGCTGCCATCGACCGATAGAACTGGAAGAAGGCAGGATCGCGCGAGAACGCATCGGCAAACACGCGGGCCCGTTCGGCATCGCCCTCACCGCGCAGGACTTCGGAGTCCCTGCTGGCATTGGCAAGGATTTCGACGACCTGGCGGTCGGCGACAGCGCGGCGACGCTGGCCCTCTTCGGTACCGTCGGCGCGTAGCAGCTCGGCTTCCGCCAGACGTTCGGCCCGCATGCGGTCGTAGGTCTTCTGCGAAACGTCCTGCGTCAGGTCGGTGCGGCGGATGCGGACGTCGTCGATCTGCAGGCCGAGCGTTTCGGCGTCGCGATGCAGGTCATTGCGGACCTCGAGCATCATCGAGACACGCTCGTCTGACAGCGCAGCGTCGAATTCACGCAGACCATAGACACGCCGCAGCGACGAATCGAGGCGCGTGCGCAGCCGGGATTCGGCGGCCGTGCGGTCGCCGGAGACGGTTTCGCGGAACTTGCGTGCATCGGCGATCTTGTAGACGACGAAGGCGTCGACGTCGAAGGTGGCGCCGCCCTTCACCTGCACACGGATATTGTCGAGATCGAAGCGCAGGGCCTGCTTCTCGACATACTGGACGCGGTCCGCGTCGGCAAAGGCAAACGGCAGTTTGAAGTAGATGCCGGGCTCTGACTTGACGGACTGGATCTGACCGAAGCGGACGACGATCGCCTGCTGACGGGCATTGACCACGAACACCGACGAATAGACGATGAACAGGATCACGGCGACGGCGATGACGATCGCCGGCAGACGGCTGGAGGACATGTTCATTTCACTTCCTCCGCCTTGGGCAGCGGCGGAACCGCGGCCGTGCCGACACCATTCAGCGGAAGGTAGGGCAGCACGCCCTGCTTCTGGTCGATGATGACCTTGTTCGAATTCTTCAAGACGGATTCCATGGTTTCAAGGAACAGGCGTTCGCGCGTAACGTCGGGTGCCTTCACATACTGGTCGTAGACAGAGACGAAGCGCTGGGCCTCACCTTCGGCTTCCTTGACGACACGGTCCTTGTAGGCCGCCGCTTCTTCGCGGTTCTGGGCTGCCTGACCGCGTGCGCCACCGAGCTTCTGGTTGGCGTACTGGTTGGCTTCTTCGACGAGGCGCTGCTTGTCCTGGTCGGCGCGCTGCACTTCTTCGAAGGCATCGGCCACTTCACGCGGAGGCGCGACGTTCTCGATGTTGACGCTGTTGATGCCGATACCGGCACCATAGCGGTCCATTGTCCCCTGAATGATGTTCTGGACTTCGCTGGCAATCGCCTGGCGGTTGTCGCGGAACGCATCCTGTGCAGGACGACGGCCGACAACTTCACGCATCGCGCTCTCGGAGACCTGCTGCAGCGTTTCCGCCGGGTTCTCGAGGTTGAACAGGTAGGCCTTCGGATCGGTGACAGTGAACAGCACGGTGAACTGGACGTTCAGGATGTTCTGGTCGCCCGACAGCATCAAGCCAGCAGTAGCATTCGCATTGCCACGCCCGCCGATGCTCTGCAATTGCTCGGTGACCTTGACGATATTGATCTGGTCCATCGGCCAGACGTGGAAGTGCAGGCCGGGAAGCGAGATCTCTTCCTTCGGCTTGCCGAAGCGCAGTTCGACGCCTCGCTCATCCGGCTGGACGGTGTAGATGCACTGGATGAGCCAGAAGACGACGAGGACCGCCGCGATAATCAGAAAAATGCCGCTGTTGAAGCCGCCGGGAATGAAACCCTTCATGCGCTCCTGACCGCGTCGGATGATCTCTTCCAGATCGGGAGGTCCGCCGCCGCCATTGCCGCGCGGACGTTGTGGTCCCTTGCCCCAAGGCCCTGGTTTGTTTCCATCGCCGCCGCCCCCCCAGGGACCGCCGCCATTCTGATTACTCCAGGGCATTAAAACCTCATCGTTCGTGGAAATATTGACACATCGTCCGGCACTGGCTCCCCCGCGCGGCAACGATTGTCCTCGTTATAGGTATCGCCGATGTCGCTTTCAACGCAACCTGCAGAAGTTGGGCACCATTATTGGAAAAATAGTTGATTTTTGAGGGGATTTTCCGTCGTTGGAAGTCAAAAGGCAGCTTTTCGAAACTATCCCTGCTAAGGCTTCGTAAGCATCATGCTTCGCTATTGACGGCGCTTGTACGTCACGAAACGGGTGGGCAAGCTGTCACGCTCGCCTGCCGGCACCAGCATCTCGGTATCCGCAGTCCATATCGAAGGATCGATTTCTGGAAAGGCTGTATCGCCATCCACATCCGCCTCGACATACGTGACATGCAGAGTATCGGCACCTTCGATCGCCTGCCGATAGATTTCGCCACCACCGATAATGCAGATTTCGTCCAGACCATCGCCAAGCGCGACCTCGGAAGCCTGCGCGATGGCGTCATCCAGAGAGTTGGCAACCGCGACATCGCCCGGATCGTAACTTGTGTCGCGGGTGACGATGACATTCGTCCGTCCCGGCAGCGGCTTGCCGATCGACTGGAAAGTCTTGCGGCCCATGATCACCGGCTTGCCGAGCGTCAATGCCTTGAAGCGCTTGAGGTCAGTGGAAAGCCGCCAAGGCATATCGCCGTCGCGACCGATGATGCCGTTGCGCGAGACGGCAACGACGATGACCTTCCTGACTGCGGACAAGGTAACCTCCACTCATGCAACTTCTGACAAGGAAGCTCCGCTAAGATCTGCTTGCCACGCGAACCATTGTCATTGAAGGGTCGCGAGCGTCAAGCATAGTCGGGGCCTGATGACGTCTTCGTGCTTCCATGCCACTAACGGCATGGCTTGAAATCGGCGGTGCTTTCGGCAAGTTGGAACTTGCATCGAAGTTGTGCCAACCCATTTCCGATGCCTGGCCAACGTCGCCACCCCTACCTGGAGTTTACCAATGACCGAGACTACCGAATACAAGCCAGCCAGCGTCTGGACCTGGGACAAGGAGAGCGGCGGACGGTTCGCCAACATCAACCGGCCGATCGCCGGCGCCACCCACGACAAGGCGCTGCCGGTCGGCAAGCATCCCCTGCAACTCTACTCGCTGGCCACGCCCAACGGCGTCAAGGTCACGGTCATGCTCGAGGAGCTTCTGGCCCTCGGCCATGAAGGCGCCGAATACGACGCCTGGCTGATCCGCATCAACGAAGGCGATCAGTTCGGCAGCGACTTCGTCGACATCAATCCGAATTCGAAGATCCCTGCCCTGATGGATCGCAGCGGCGCGACGCCGGTGCGTGTGTTCGAATCGGGCTCGATCCTCTTCTATCTCGCGGAAAAGTTCGGCTCCTTCCTTCCCACGGAACAGCCGGCCCGCACGGAATGCATGTCGTGGCTCTTCTGGCAGATGGGCAGCGCGCCCTATCTCGGCGGCGGCTTCGGACATTTCTACGCCTACGCCCCGTCCAAGATGGAATATCCCATCAACCGGTTCGCCATGGAAACCAAGCGTCAGCTCGATGTTCTCGATCGCCGGCTTGCCGACAACGAATATCTGGCCGGCAACATCTACACCATCGCCGACATCGCCGTCTGGCCCTGGTACGGCGCGCTCGCGAAGGGCTGGCTCTACGAGGCAGCCGAATTCCTGCAGGTGAAGGAGTACAAGAATCTGCAGCGCTGGACGGACCAGATCGGCGCGCGGACGCCCGTGCAGCGCGGCCGGATGGTCAACCGCGTCTTCGGTGAGCCCGCAAGCCAGCTGCACGAACGCCACGACGCCAGCGACTTCGATACAAAGACGGCCGACAAGACACCGGCCTAGGATCCTCGGATCGGCTCGTCGGGCATTACCCGATCACGGTCATCGTCCTGTGGCGCTCGGTCGTTCCTACGGATTGGCGTGCAGGTAGGCGATGACGTCTTTAATTTCCGACTGGCTCCACAGTCCCCAGAACGACATGCTCGTTCCGGGGATTTTTTTCTTCGGGCTGTAGAGAAATTCCGACAGCGCTTCGTCGTTCCAGACCAGCCCGGCAGCCCCTGCATCCGTCATCGCCTTGGAATAGCGATAGCCCGGCACGCTTCCAGCGGGTCGGCCGACGACGCCCTTGAGATAGGGGCCGAAGCCATTCGTCTCGCGGTCCAGCACATGGCACTGCGTACAGAGTTGGAAGACGCGCTTGCCATGCTGAAGGTCTTCGGTCGACCCCGAAGCGGCCATCAAGAGCCATGACAAGACAGCGAACAGCACCTTCAAGTTAGTCTGCGGCATGATGGATTTCGGGCGCTCCGGATGAGATGACGGTCTTCGACTTAGCACATGGAACAGGAACTTCGATAACCGTTGGTCGTTAACGGGTGGCAGCCGAGTGCTGCGGCTCACAACAAAGACGGAGACTAAAATGAACCTCGCCGGTAAGAAAATCGCCATTCTGATCGCCCCGCGCGGTACCGAAGAACCCGAATTCGCAAAGCCCAAGCAAGCCGTCGAAGGCGCCGGCGCGACGGTCACGGTCATCGGACTGGAAGCCGGACAGGCGCAGACGGTCAACAATGATCTCGATCCGGGCGCGAGCTACACCGTCGATAAGACGGTCGCGGATTGCTCCGCCGATCAGTTCGACGGCCTCGTCATTCCGGGCGGTACCGTCGGCGCCGACAAGCTGCGCGCCGACGAGGCGACGGTGTCCTTCGTCCGCGCGTTCTTTTCGCAGGCAAAGCCCGTCGGCGTCATCTGCCACGGTCCCTGGGTGCTCGCCGAAGCCGGCGTGCTCGAGGGCCGGACGGTGACCTCCTTCGCATCGATAAAGACCGACCTTGAAAATGCCGGCGCCAGCTGGGTCGACAAGGAAGTGGTGGTCGACAAGGGTCTGGTGACCAGCCGCAGCCCGAAGGATCTGCCAGCATTCTGCGCCAAGATCGTCGAGGAATTTGCCGAGGGCAAGCATCCTGAACAGGCCCGCAGCGCCTGACCCGAAAGCCTGGTCGCAGCCACGCCTGCGGCCAGCCCTCTCCTGCGGTGCCCGATGCCGCCATTCACGCTCAAAGCACACAGAAGTTTGTAAAATTCCCTGTTTTGGCTGGATTCGGCGGCGCCGATGGTTCAAAAACGAGGGATGAAAACAACCAAAGATTCCCTTTTGCCAAGGCGCCCGATCTCGTTCCTGCGGCATTTCCTGCAGAGTTCGTCGGCCGGCGGCATTGTCCTCATGGCCTCTGCGGTGATTGCGCTGCTGGTGGCCAACTCTCCGCTCTACCCGGTTTACGCCGATATCCTCCACCGCTACGTGGCCGGCCTCTCGGTGCTGCACTGGGTCAATGACGGCCTGATGGCGATCTTCTTCCTGATGGTCGGCCTCGAGATCAAGCGCGAGGTGCTCGACGGCCAACTCTCGACCTGGTCGCGACGGGTCCTTCCGGGAGTAGCCGCGCTTGGCGGGATGATCGTCCCCGCGCTCATCTACCTCGCCTTCAATCTCGGAGAAGCCGGACATCCGAATGGCTGGGCCATCCCGTCGGCGACCGACATCGCCTTTGCCCTCGGTGTCCTGTCGCTGCTCGGGCCCCGGGTGCCGCCATCGCTGCGCATCTTCCTGACGGCCCTGGCGATCATCGACGATCTCGGTGCCGTATTGATCATCGCCTTCTTCTATTCTGGCGATCTCAACGTCTATGCCTTGGGTGGCGCCGCCGTTGTCCTCATCGCGCTTGTCGCCCTCAACCGGCTTGGGGTCTCCCGCCTGCTGCCCTATCTGCTGCTCGGCGCGATCCTCTGGTTCCTGACGCTGCAGTCCGGAATCCATGCAACCCTTGCCGGTGTTGCGCTCGCCTTTACCATTCCGCTCAGCGCCTTCAGCGCCAAAGCGGAAACCGAAGTCTCGCCTTTGCTGAAACTCGAACATGGGCTCCAGCCCTGGGTGAACTTCCTGGTCGTACCGGTGTTCGGCTTTGCCAATGCCGGCGTCTCCTTCGCGGGGCTATCGCTCGCCGCCTTCGTTGACCCGGTTCCGCTGGGCGTGGCGCTTGGCCTGTTTCTTGGCAAGCAGCTCGGCGCCTTCGCCTTCTCGGCCGCCGTCATCCGCATGGGCTGGGCCGAGCTTCCCAAGCATGCCAGCTGGCTGCAGCTCTATGGGGTGGGGCTTCTCTGTGGCATCGGCTTTACCATGAGCCTGTTCATCGGCCTACTAGCCTTCGCCTCAGACCCTCTCCTGCAGGACGAAACGAAGCTTGGCGTGCTCCTGGGCTCGCTGCTGTCGGCGCTCGCAGGCGCTATCGTGATCAAGAGAGCCTGCCGCGACCCCTCGCCGCCGGCCAGCGGAGATGCCGCCTGAGATTAAGCGGCAGCGGTCGTTCAGACCGCCGCCGCAACGGCTGGCCGACGCGGGACGAGGACTGGCATCGCTCCGCAAGATCTTTCCCACACAGCGTGCAGAGAACGGCCTCCCACCCTCGTCATCATCGTGTCGTTGCCGTAAAGCATAAGCGCAGCAACCCACGCCATGGAAGGCAAGCGATACACGCCATGCCCCATTCTAACGCCGGATCAGGAGGTGGCTCCCATGCGTGAAGCTACGCTGAAAACATCTGAAGCCGACCTCAATGCAAAGGCGGCAGGCGGCGTCTTCGTCGAGCAGGCCGGCGCAATCTGCTATCGCAAGATATCCAGGGAAGTGCTGCTGATCACCAGCCGCCGCAGCGGCCGCTGGGGCATTCCAAAGGGTAACATCGAGGCTGGGGAGACCTCACTCCAGGCGGCGGAACGTGAGGCCTTCGAGGAGGCCGGAATCCGTGGCGCCTGCGCTGTCGATAGGCTCGGCACCTTCCGCTATCGTAAGGATGGCGCGAGCGCCGTTTACCGCGTCTCGGTGCACGTCCTCGACGTTCAGCTGGCATTGACCGAATTCCCGGAAACGGACCAGCGCCTGTCGAAATGGGTCGGTATCGGCGACGCCGCCGACGCCGTCTACCAGCCGGAACTGAAAGAGCTTCTTCAAATCCTCGCCACGCTTGAAGCGACCGCCGAGACTTTCTGACGGCGGCGAAACCGTGCTGGCGCGTGGACCTGACGGCAAAACTCTGGAAGCGCTGGGGCGCTAGACCGCGACAGGCGCATCAATGGCCGGATGCGGATCGTAACCCGTCACTTCGAAATCCTCGATCCGGTAATTGTCGATGCTGTCCGGGTGCCGCAGGAGGCGAAGCTTCGGAAAGGGGCGCGGCTCGCGGCTGAGGATGGTGCGCGCCAGATCCATGTGGTTGAGATAGAGGTGGACATCGCCGCCGACCCAGATGAGCTCGCCCGGCGTCATGTCCACCTGCTGCGCCACCATGTGAACCAGTGCCGCCTGCTGCGCGAGGTTGAACGGATTGCCGAGACCGACGTCGCAGGATCTCTGCCCGACCAGCAGCGACAGCTTCCCGCGCTTGCCCGATCCCTCCACCGCTTCTGCGTTCTCCCCATCGGCGATGTTGCTGACATAAAACTGGTAGGTCATGTGGCAAGGGCTGAGCGCCATCCGGTCGAGTTCGCCGACATTCCAGGCGTGGAACAGCATGCGGCGGCTGGCCGGATTGGACTTAAGCGTCTGTATGACATTGGCAATCTGATCGTGCTCCTCGCCATCCGCATCCAACCAGCGACGCCACTGTTTGCCGTAGACGGGTCCGAGATCGCCCCATTCAAGGGCGAAGGCGTCGTCCGCCAGCACCCGCTCTTCGAAAGCCTCCTGGGAGATGGCGTCGCCGGTCGCCTTGCGATACTTGTCGAGCGGCCAGTCGGTCCAGATCCGGACGTTTTCGCGCAGCAACGACTGGATGTTGGTCTGCCCCGTCAGGAACCACAGCATCTCCTTGACGGCCGTTTTCCAGAACACCCGCTTGGTGGTGTAGACCGGGAAACTTCCATCGGAGAGATCGAAACGCATCATCGCGCCGAAGGTCGACAGTGTGCCGACGCCCGTCCGGTCGATGCGGCGATCGCCTTTTTCGAGCAGGTGCTCCAGCAGGTCCAGATATTGATATTCGGGATGACGGGCCATTTCCAAATCCTTCTGCTGCCGACCGCGCGGGCGCTCCAGTGACGGTCCTGCCCAAGGTCTGCCCTGTGAGCCCCGCGGCACCGCAGGCGCCTCAGGCGCCTCAGGCGTCGAGAGAGTGGCCTCGACCTTAGCCGATTCTTGCCTCCAGTTCCTTACGGACAAGATGCGGCAAAACCAACGTTTTGCTGGCGGCCTTCCTGAATTCTCCCCCGCTTTCACAGGCGCGTTGGAAATTGCTGGCGAAATTTGCGCTTCGCTCTTCCCTCCGCGATCGGAAGACACTATATCGGTCTTGCCGGTTTTCGGACCGGCTATGGCGATAAATGAGCGATGTAATAAACCTATTGGACCCGGGGGCGGTACCCGGCGCCTCCACCAAAAACCGGCCAGTCCTCGACCGGCTTTTGATGGGGGCGAAACAGGATCGACAAGGGTGTAAAGATCTACTTTTTGCTCGGCATTGTACCACCGTTATCGGACTAAATCTGTAGTTGCAAACACCAACTATGCGGAAGCTCGTCTCGCTGCTTAATCGCAGTGTGACACTTCAAATCAAGTCCTAAAGGTTCGCACCTGAAGGCGGGGTTCGGAGGTACCTGGCAACAGAAACCTCCACTTTCTCCCTTTTTTTGCTATGATCTATGGTCACGGGACATAACTCTGATGTCGGGGGGTTTTCCGAATCCGCCTGCCGTGGCATACAGCCTCGACGAGAGACAATGAAAGACGAGAAAGCATGGGGCAGGATCATATCCGCTACGATATTCTGGCACAGGACGCGCTGCGCGGAGTTATCCGTAAGGTATTGACCGAGGTCGGAACGACCGGCCGCCTGCCCGGCGACCATCATTTCTTCATCACCTTCCTGACCGGCGCCGCTGGCGTGCGCATTTCCCAGCATCTCAAATCCAAGTATCCGGAGCAGATGACCATCGTCATCCAGCATCAGTTCTGGGAACTCAAGATCACCGAAACCCATTTCGAGATCGGCCTGTCCTTCTCGGACGTGCCGGAAAAGCTGGTCGTCCCCTTCAATGCCATCCGCGGCTTCTACGATCCCTCGGTCAACTTCGAGCTGGAGTTTGACGTGCCGCTCAGCGACGAGGAAGAACTGCCGAGCGGCGAAATCACCGCATACCCCGTCAATACGGACCTGCCGGGTCAGCCGGCCGTAATCGTCGAAGGTGAAGAGAAAAAGCCCGGATCTGTCATCTCGCTGGACTCTTTCCGCAAGAAGCAATGAGGTCGGCGGGTTAGGCGGAACAGCAACGCGAGCGGATCCATGGCGGACATCGTCAACCTGAAACAGTTCCGAAAGAAGCAGGCCCGCTCCGAGAAGGAGAAACAGGCCGAGCAGAACCGGTTGACCTTCGGCCGCACGAAGATCGAGAAGCAACAAACCACCAAGCTCAATGACAAGGCTGCCAAGGCTCTGGACGACGGCCATATCGAGCCCAAGCCCGTTGACGAATGAAGCCTGCCGCTCGTTCGCGCTAACCCCGGCACTGAACGACAACCGCGCTCGACACGGGCGTCGCCCCGACCATCAGGCCAACCGCCCATGATCCGGAAGCACTCGGCCACGCTGCACGGACACCGCACAAGCTTCACGCTGGAAGACGGCTTCTGGGACGAACTTAAGGCCATTGCCGCAGCGCGCGGCCTGTCGCAAGCCGCCCTCATTGCTGAAATCGACGACGCCCGACCGCCAGAGAGCAACCTCTCCTCGGCACTCCGCCTGTACGTCCTCCAATGGCTGAAGGACGCTCGCCTGCCATCCTGATCCGGCGCAGGCCAGACCGCTGGCCACACATCCCTACTAACCTTCACGCACAAGGGCGTATCTTACCGCGGGACGGCCGACAGCCTGCCACCCGAGCCATTCTCAGCCTTGCGGGGCATTGCCCTAATCAGGGAATGTCGGCTTGTCGTGGGGATACTGTAACCTCTTAGCCGAATAGGGCGGCGGCTAAACCGTATCGAAACAGGCCTTCGCCCGCTGGCCCATCAGAACTTGGGCGGAGCGCTGAAATCTGGCACGGTCAGTGGCGACACCGGCGGTGAGCTGGCGGGAGGCGCAGCCTCCTGTGCTTTGGCCTTCGCATCGGCATCGGCCTTTGCCTTGGCGTCAGTTGCAGCCTGCGTGCGCGCCGCTTCATTGGCCTGGAAACGGGCCAAGGCTTCCGCCCTTGCCTTGATCGCCGCGTCGATCTTCGCCTTCAGTGCCGCATCCGCCTTGGCTTTTGCTTCGGCTGCGGCCTGGGCATCGGCCTCCGCTTTTGCAGCCGCCTCGGCCTGGGCCTTTGCTGCCGCGTCCGCCTCGGCCTGCTGCTTTGCCTTCTCTGCCGCCTCGACCTGACGTTGCGCCTCGGCCTGCTGAGCCAATTGCCTGAGGCGCTCCTCCTCCGCCTTGCGTTGCTGCTCGATGACGGCATCGCGCTGGCGCTGGATCTCGCGCTCGCCGGCAGCATATTTGGAGAGGGACACCTCGCGTCGCAGCCGCTGCTTCTCGAGCACTGCCGATTGCAGCCGCTCGACCCGCCGCCGCTCGCGCTCGAAGGCCCGCAAGGATAGGAAGCTGGTGATGTCGCTGGCGTCGAGGCTGCGTGTCGGGGTCGCGAGCGGCCCGGTAAAGCTCAAGCGCAGTGCCGGTTCGGCACCGCTGACGGCATCGGCCCCGGCGTTGAGGTTTATGCCGAGCGTTCCCCGCACCGTTTCGCTGGAGAGATTGATCTCACCATTGGCGGCAATTTGCGCCATATCCGTAGTCGCCTTGACATTGTCGAAGCGCACCCTGCCGCTGGCAATATTGAGCGGAATGGTCATCGGCTTCAGCACCGCCTCGCCGTTGTTCAGCAGCGTCCGGACGATCGGTTCGATCTTGTCGACCGTGACCTCTCCCTGGATCTGGTCGGTAGCTGAAAGAAGCGAAGGCAGGATGCCGAGGTTGAGACCGCGAATCCGGGTCTCTCCCAGCGTCACTTGTCCGGACCCGGTGGCCGTGCTCGCGAGATCGCTGGCACTCTGCCCGCTGGCCTCGAGGCTGAGCGCCAGCCCGGCGCGGCCTGACGCGACAGGCGCGCCGTCGCGCTGCCATCCGACGACGGCAAGATCGGTATTCGCCAGGTCGAGCTTCGTTTGCAAAAGCGCCGTGCCGTCATTGTTTGCGAGGAGCAGGCGCCCGCCGATTGTTCCGCCGCTCCAGCCGCCAGCCATGTCGTTCAGCTGCAACGCATCGCCTTTGTAGGCGAGGTTCGTGGTAAAGTCGGACACGGGCCCGAAGACGCCGGGCCACAACTGCTTGGCCGAGAGCTTGACGTTGATATCCGTGCCCGTGAACATCGGAAGGCCAAGCTTGGCCTTGGTCAGCCCGCCTGTGATCGGGTCCATCATCGGCCCGTAGATAGCTTCGCCGAGCCATCCGAGATCGACCTCACTCAAGGCGAGTTCGCCGTTGGCCTTGATGGTGGGCGCCTTGCGATCGAAGGTCAGCTTGCCGGTCATGCCGTTGTTAGCGAGCTGGGCCTTGATATCGGACAAGGCCACCTTGTCGGCATCGATGGTCGCCGTCGTCTGGAACTTGACCGGCAGGCCGGTGCCCATCTGCGGCATGCCGATGCCGTTCATGACCAGATACGGATCGAGATCGGCGCTTTCGAGCGACAGCGCCATGGTGCCGTTGAGGAAGTTTGCGGGCCGCACATCGATCTTGCCGTTTGCCGTGAACGAGGTCTTGTCGGTCGCAAATGTCAGCGCCGCATCCGCCGGATCGTTGTCGGTTGCCGAGACCTTGAGCGTCAGGCGGCCATTCGCATCCGCTTCGACCGGCAGCGGGTCCAGCCCTGCCTGGCCGAACAGGATGGAGGTCACCGAGTTTTCAAGCGTTCCCTCGAGCGTTGTCGTGCCCTTGCCTGTCAGCGCCAGAAGATCCGACATGCGGTAGTCGAGATTGACACGGCTGCCGTTCGACACGCCGGCAAGTGTCAGCGACAGACCATTGCCTTGATCGCCGCCGAGCGCCAGCGCCCCGCGCAGCGCCGTGTTTCCGTACCAGGCAGCATTGCGCACCAGCCGATCTACGACGGGATGATGCGGCAGGTGCTGGCTGAGCATGGTGAAGAACGGCCCCGGATCGGCCGCCTTGAAAGTGATCTCGCCCGAGCCCTTGTATTCGAGCATCGAGCCGGAAGCCCGTCCCGTCGCCGTTATCTCGGCGCCGGCGACATCGCGGACGAAGAGCTTGTCAAGCTTCAGGGACCCGTCGGCAATGCCGAAGGTCGTCTCGACATCGCTGGCCGCAATGCCATTGGCCGAAAAGCTGTCGGCTTTCAGATGGGCGTTGATCTTGTGGTCGAGAATGTTCTCGCCGGGCTCCTGTCCGGTAAAGAGACCGGTGAGCGCGCGCAGAGCATCGAGGTCGAGCGCGTCGCCAGTCAGATCGACCGCCAGCGTCGGCGCCTGGTTCTCCGTCAGGGTCCTGTCCAACCTGCCCTTCAGGGTTGCGCCGCCGATGGCGATCTCGAGATTGTCGAAGCGCTGGCGGAGATGCGTCAGATTGACGTCGGCCGAAAAGCCCGCCGCCTTCAGCTCGCGGATGGACGGATCGACCGTGCCCGATAGCCAGGCAGCGAGCCCCGAAGGCTGGCTGGAGGCGACGATGAGGTTCCCGGTGAATTTGGTGTCGCCCTGAAGCAGCAGGCCACCCTTGGCTTCCACCTGGGTGCGGCCCGGCAGTGTGCCGACTGCCTTGTCCACCGTCCAGCCGGCGCCCGCCGGTTCAAGGTCGAGCTGCACGTCACGCAGCGTCGTGTCGCCGGCGACGATGGCCGGCAGTCGCACCGTTGCCTTGCCTGGCACCTGCGGCACCGGGATTTCGGCGGCGATGGCAATCAGGCTGCTGAGCCGCTGCCGGGCCGACACGGACGGATTGCGCGTCGTCTTGCCTTCGCTGCCCTGGTTGCCCAGACGGTTGACATCGATCTGCTGGCCGTCCGCCGTCAGCAGAAACTCGGGCTTCGGACCCGTGTCGAGCGTCGCCTCGCCGGTAATGACATAGGGATCGTCGATGGCGCCGAGCTCGAGACGATATTCGGGTATGCGAATGCGGTCGTTGGTCAGCTCGAACTTGCCCTTGGAGCGCGGCGCGGTGGATTTTGCATCACCCGAAAGCCTGCGGGCCTGGCTCGTCTCGATGCCTGCGGAGAATGTCCCGAGGTAGACCGGCTTGCTGCTGACCAGCTTCAATTCGCCATCGAGATCGACGCTGACGGGATGGCTCTGCGGCGCCAGGCGGGTATGAACCCGGAGCACGCCGTCGTCGTCGGGCTGGCTGCTAGTCACGGTGAAGTTGCCCCGCTCGCCATCAAGCGCACCATCGCCCTCGACGCGCCATGGGCCGGCCAGGGACTTTGCCGACATCTCCGCGTTGAGATCGGTGACATGCCGGGTGCGGCCCGACTGTTCGTCGATGAACTCGACCTGGCCGCCCTCGACATGAACGTTTTCCAGCACCACCGACTTCGCCGGAATTTCCGAGCGGCTGCCGCGCATCCAGTCGAGCGTTCCATCCTTCAGCAACCGCAGGCGCACCTTCGGCTGCGAGATGCGCATGTCGAAGATCAGCGCTTCGCCGGAAAGAAACGGCGCCAGCTCGGCGTCCATGGCGAATTCGGAGATCTGCACCTGCGGCGTCCCGTCCGGCTCCTGCCCGACCCGCACGTCATGCATCGTGACGGAGGGAAAGGGCAGCAGGCGCGCATCGACAGACCCGTAGACCGTCACCTTCTTGCCGATGATGCGGCTTGCCTGATCTTCAAAGCTCTGCCGGAATCCGGTCCAGTCGATGAAGAGCGGCGCCAGCAGTGCCACGAACAGCACCACCACCAGGACGCCACCCAGAAAGACCAGGACCTTACCTAACAACGCGTTGACTCTCCATTCCGCATGCTTGTCACGACACTAGCGCCATTCAGGCCGGGGGCAAGGCAAACTCATGGTAATATTCCATTTTTCAGTCAGCATGGAAGATTTTGCCGGGGTTGAATATGCCATCGGGATCGAGACCGCGCTTGACTTGCCGCATCAGCTCGACGGCGCCGCCGAGTTCCTGCTCGAGAAAGCTCATCTTGCCCTGGCCGATCCCATGCTCGCCGGTGCAGGTGCCATCCATCGACAGCGCCCGGGCATTGAGGCGCGCGACGAAGCTCTCGGCCGTGGCGATGCCCTCGGGCGTCTTGTCGTCGAACAGCAGCAGGACGTGAAAGTTGCCATCACCCGCATGTCCGACAATTGGACCCAGCAGACCATGCGCCTCGATATCGGCCTGGGTCTCGACCACGCATTCCGCCAGCCGCGAGATCGGCACGCAGACATCGGTCGACAGCGCAGCCATCTCGGGCGCCAGCGCCCGGCAAGCCCAATAGGCGTCGTGGCGGGCCTTCCAGAGCTTGTTGCGCTCCTCGAGATTGACAGTCCAGTGGAACTCGCCGCCGCCGCATTCGGCGGCGATATCGCCGAAATCGGCCGATTGCAAAGCAACCGTCTCCTCGGTGCCGTGAAATTCCAGGAACAATGTCGGCTGCTCCGGGAGGGATAGGCCGGAATAGCGGTTGCAGGCGCGAACCTGCATGCCGTCGAGCAGTTCGATGCGGGCAACCGGAATGCCCATCTGGATGGTCATGATGACAGCATCACAGGCGGCCTTGATGGTCGGAAAGGCGCAGACGCCGCCGGCAATCTTCTGCGGGATTCCCTGCAGCCGGAGCGTGATCGACGTCAGGATACCGAGCGTGCCCTCGGCGCCGACGAACAGCCGTGTCAGGTCGTAGCCGGCCGACGACTTGCGCGCCCGCCGTGCCGTGCTGATCTCCTCGCCCGAGGCCGTCACAGCGGTGACCGCAAGCACATTGTCTTTCATCGTCCCGTAGCGAACGGCATTGGTGCCGGAGGCGCGGGTCGAGGTCATGCCGCCGATCGAGGCATTGGCGCCGGGATCGATCGGGAAGAACAGGCCGGTGTCGCGGAGATAGACATTGAGTTCTTCGCGCGTAATGCCCGGCTCGACAACGCAGTCGAGGTCCTCGGCATTCACCGCAAGAACCTTGTTCATCCGGCTGAAATCGATCGATATTCCACCACTCGGCGCATTGACCTGCCCTTCGAGCGAAGAGCCCGTACCGAAGGCGATGACCGGCACCTTGTGCGCGGCGCAGACCTTGACCGCCGCCTTCACATCTTCGCTGCTTTCGGCAAACAGGACGCCATCGGGGAGTTGCGCGGGGATATAGGTGGTTGTGTGTGCGTGCTGGGCACGAAAGGCTTCGCCGGTCTGGAAGCGCTCGCCAAATGCCTGCTTCAGGATGTCGAGCACGGCAAGCACGCCGACCTCGTTCCGCAGTCCCGCCTTTGCATCCGCCAACGCCATTCGCGCAATCTCCCCTGCGATTCTGGCCAAGGCCAATCGAGGCCCGGCGGGTTTCTAT
>Ga0070670_100002222_pt1 | contig 15938 bp, 13 predicted proteins | sample KBSS63metaG_FD_64665 | JGI IMG/M metagenome (GOLD analysis project Ga0070670, IMG submission 64665) | Switchgrass rhizosphere microbial communities from Kellogg Biological Station, Michigan, USA - KBS S6-3 metaG | ecosystem: Host-associated > Plants > Roots > Rhizosphere > Soil ... | reverse complement strand
CCTTCGCTCGTCGTGCACGTGCCCTCGCGGACGCTCTCCGCCGCGGCGGTGCCGATGCGGCCACGATCGACATCGCGGAGCCGGAGTTTCACTACCGGCTGCCAGCGGCGGAGGATTTCATCGATCTCGCTCAAGCGGCCGACGACTACGCGGGACCAACAGTCCGCCTCCGCCTTGAGAGCGGTGCACGCGCTGCGTATCGGCCTGGTGGCGATGTCCTCCTCTTCACGCCGGACGCAACGCGAGCGTTTACGCGGGTCGAAGCTCAGAATGTCAGAACTGGCGATAGCATTCTCGTCCTGCGGAAGGACATTCGTGATCGGCTCTCGGATGCGCTCTTGCGGTCGCGCAAGACTGCTGCGCAGCTCAAGGTCTACCACGAGCGGGTCGCCGCGTATCGCCGGCGCCTCGCGGGAGCAACCAAGCGCGCGAAGGCGCGGGAAGTCCTCGCCGCGATGCGAGCGATCGATCCGTTAACCAGTGAGCGCGAGATACCGAACATCATCCGATGGTTGTCGGTCGAGCCCAGCGACGCGCCACAGCAACCGCGTGCGGCGCGCGATCGGCGGCGCTTTCGCCTGTTCGTGCAAGCGGTCGGGTTGGACACGGCTACGGCTGATGCCTTTTGGGATCACGCAATTCTTCCGGTGCGGGCCTACAGCGCGGTCGAAGGGCACGTCTTCAACCGTCGCATCGTGCAGTTCGTTATTGACCCAGAGGGCGTCGCAGCAGGCGTGGGTTGGTCCGGTTATCGTGACTTATGGCAAGCTGTCGTCGATTCGGTGGAGCGCGTAACTGACAAAGAGGTGACGCATGATTGATGCGGCGCCTAGCGCGGCGCTCGCCGCTGACGATTTTCAAGAGCTGAAGGAAGCCGTTTGCGATGCAGTCCTAGAGCGCACGAAACGCCTTGTCTCCGGTGAAGGAGAACATGGCCGCGTGGTGCTCGGTGAAAAGCCCTCGCGGGCTCTCTCCAGCGGGTTTCTTCTTCCCCGGCTGAACGCAGACGGGGATGACGAATCGAGCGACATCCGCATCGCGGCGCATGGCGTGGATTTTCGAATCCGGACGGACGGTCCTGGCGAGATTCAGATTCGCCCGTCGTTCTCTGTGTATGTCCGCGCCTTGCCGAGTGCGGACGAACTCTTCGCGCGCAACGGCCGCCTCGTGCCTTCCGCCGATTTCTCCGGTCCCGCCAAAGCACGTCTTCGTGACGAGATCCGCAAGCGTCTAGGGCAGGCACCAAAACCCGAGACGCGAGCGGCGAAGCTCGCGATGCGCGAGGCCGTCGCGCGAGCGGTTATGGAATCGATGGGCGTGGTCGTGCCCAGCGGCGCACGTGTCGCGAGCGCCGAGGGGGATCGCGACGATGACGCCGCGGCAGATGTGGACGTCGATCGCGATGTCCGTACGCGTCTCAAGATTCCGAACGATGTCTCGCGAACGTACGAGGTTCCTCACAAGTGGATCCGCATTCCTGTGCACGTATCGCCGCTGGCGCTCTCGTTCCCGTGCGATCCCGATGCGTGGCGCCAAGCCGGCGTGACGTACAAGCCAGTGTTGATCGACGCGGCACGAACAGCAGCGACGGCGTGGATCACCTCTCCCGACGGACAGGCGTGGGCGTTCCGACCGCGGCAGGTTCTGTCCGAAGAGCTTTGGGGCGCGGCGCAATGGGAGCAGTTCCTCGCGCGCGCCCGCGCCACTGCGCCGAGCATCGCGCAGCTCGTCCCGCCCCTTGACATCCAGATTCTCGTCGACGCGGTCTCCGACGTGCTGCATCCCGGGATAGCGTCCCTTCGGATCGCGCTTGAGAACCTGCGTGAGCAAGACGACCGAGCAGAGTCGGGCATCTTCGGCGTGTCGCTCGAGGTTGATGTCCCCGATGCTGCGATCGTGCCTTTGCGCTTAGAGCGCGTCGATCGTTCCTACCACTTAGCCGGGTTTCTCTCGATGCCCGCCGTGGGCGTCAATGGAGGAGTCGACGTTCGGGAAGGAGTTGGCGGCATGCGCACGCTCCGGACCACGTGGATGCCGCGCTACGTCCTCCCCCGGATGCGACCAGCAGTTCTTCCACGCCTTCCGATCGCGTACGAAGCGCTTGCGAATGTCGCAACGGACGTGGCCTCGCTAGGGGATCTCGCGGATGAAATGCGTCACTGGATCGTCCGCGTCGAGGATACGACACGGCTGTCTTGGCCTGGAGAGTCCGGCAGTCCGGAAGACGAGGCACGTCAGCAGATGCGGTTTCGGGCCGACATCACGGCGTGGCGACGGGAAGCCGACCGCGTCGAGCGCGGCGCCGATCTCCTGAAGCGATCGCAAGCCGCGTGGCGCCGAGACCCACACGGACCCGCGGCGATTCCGTACCGCGCGTGGCACCTTCTAAATACCGCGTTCGCGCATCCAAATCCTGATCGTGAGGACTCGTCGCAGAAACCTGGATGGCGGCTGTTTCAGCTCGGGTTCGTGCTCGCGCACATTCCGACACTCGCATCACGTCTCCCGGAGTACGAGAGCGATTTTGATCAAGACTTCGATGAGGACTCGGCGAGCCTGCTGTACATGTCCACCGGCGGGGGTAAGACCGAAGCGTTCTTCGGCACAATCGTCTTCGCGCTGTTCCTCGATCGCCTCCGTGGGAAACACCGCGGTGTCACGGCGATGATGCACTATCCACTGCGTCTGCTTACGATCCAGCAGGCGCAACGGCTTGCGCGTCTCCTCGCGAAGGCAGAGATCGTGCGACAGAAAGCGAGCCTAAGCGGCGCGCCGTTCGAAATCGGCTTCTGGGTTGGCAGTTCGAATACGCCGAATCGGACGGAGCAGCGAGCGGGCGTCATCACTGCCGAAGTTCAGAGCGTGCCCACATGGCAAGCCAGACCGATCGCTGACGAAGCGCGCCTCTCGGGCGCGGACACCGGTGATCGGGCCTACATCGCAGCACGCGACGCTTGGAACAAGCTGCCGTCCTGTCCCTTCTGCGGACGACCAACAGGATTACGACTATTCCCCGAACAGCATCATCGACTCGGGATTGTCTGCACGAATGAAGGTGGCTGTCCGTGGGGAAACGCCTACAAGCACCAGACGGCGCCAGAACCGCTGCCGTTCCTGCTCGTGGACTCCGACATCTACCGCCGCGCTCCGTCCATTCTTCTCGGTACCGTAGACAAGCTGGCTCTGCTCGGACAAAGCCCGCAGACCGTGAACCGGATCGCCGGGATGTTCGGCATGGCGCGCTTCGTCGAAGGCGGTGAAAGCGGTCTTCTGCACGCACCGGACCGCGACATCGACAACGTCCCGCCCTCATACGAACGATTGGCCCCGTCGTGGGTGGATGGTCGCGAGCTGTTCGTTGACCCGTTTCCGAGTCTCATCGTGCAGGACGAGATGCACCTCCTTGATGAGAGTCTCGGGACGTTCGGTGGCGTCTTCGAGACGGCCCTGATGGCTTGGCTCGGCGAGCTGTCCACCATTCTTGGATCACGGGTCTGCCGGGTTGCGGCCGATAACCGACCACGCCTGCCGCATGTCGTCGGGGCCACGGCGACCGCCGCGGATGCGGCGAAGCATGTCGGTGCGCTCTATCAAAAGCACGTTGTGCAGTTCCCGCATCCCGGCCCGTCGCTGCATGACGGCTTCTACGTGCGGTTAGGCGAATTTACGCCGGGATCGGCCGCGTACGTGGAGCGAACGGAGCCGACACGATCCGTCGATGCGCACCCGCGCGAGCGCGAGATCGCTGCCCCGTGGGGTCGCGTCTACGCGAGCCTGATGACGAACGGCCGCCTTCACACCGTTACGACGCTCTCGGTGTTGGCAGCACATGCCGCCACGATCACGCGGTGGATGCGGGACCTAGGTTCTGGCAATTCGGCGCGGCAGGATCGCGCCGCCCGTGAGATTCGCGACAACATTTCGGACGCCGCATGGTCGGACCGCAGGCGTGCTGCCGTCGCGCGGCAGATCGAGGAAGCGGGGTATGACCTTCTCGCCGCCCTCGTGGACCTGCACCGGATCGAGCTCACGTATGTGACGAACAAGAAAGGCGGCGACCAGATCCTCTCGGCGATCACAGCCGAGGTGCTTGAGACGCATGAGGCAATGGGGGCGGAGTACGCGCTTTCCGATTTCCGAATGGAACTCATTTCGGGCGGCGTCGACGTCAAGGGCATTCAATCGGTCATTCGAAAGGCGGAAGAGCCGTTCGACTCGCGCCGTGATGATGTCAGCGCGATGCTGCGTGGCATCGTTGCAACATCGGCGATTTCGCACGGCGTGGACGTGGAGGCCTTCAATGCGATGGTCTTTGCAGGGATGCCGACCGACATCGCGGAGTACATTCAAGCATCGTCCCGTGTCGGTCGATTGCACGTCGGCTTCTCGCTCCTCGTGCCGACCCCACAGGCACGGCGCGACCGGTTCGTTGTAGGCGTGCATGAACCGTTTCACCGGTTGCTCGAACGCATGATCGCTCCGCCTGCGATCGAGCGGTGGGCGGATCGCGCGCTCCAGCGAACGATTCCGTCGCTCATGCAAACGTGGCTTGCCGGTGTTTATCATCAGCACGCGTTCGTCGCCGCGGCCAGTGAAGCCAAGACGACGGTGCGCTTTCCGGCGACCGTTGAAGCCGTCGACGCCATTTTTAAGGGCGCGTCTGGTGCTCGGAACTTCGACGCTTGCGTCGCATTCGTGCAGCGCGCGATTGGGATCGATGCCGTGGCGAACGGTCCGGGGAAAGCTGAGCGGTACTATCGAGATGTGGTACGCGCCAGCGTTCACGAAGTCCGCGCAGAGATCGGAAGCGGGAGCTTCACCGGGTTCTTGAGAGATTTCTGGGCAAACGAGCAGAATCCACTGCGGCGTCGCCGACCGATGCTGAGTCTGCGCGATGTTGACGAGGCGGGGACGATCCAAGGATCTGGCCTCACGCTCAAGAACCAGCGCTTGAGGAGCAGCGATCTCGCTGCGGCGATGGCCGTTCTTCGGAACCGCGGGGTATCTCGCGGGAGGCAGAGCGCGATGAGCGAAATGGACGGCGAGGGCACCGGTGATGTCTGATGCAAAACCGCCCGTGATGCAACGGTCGCGCGGCCAGCTCGCGACCGTGTACGCGCCGCACAGTCTCTTCACCTTCGAGGGGGGCGCCGGGGCGTGCATGGCTCGACCGTACCCCAATCCTCCGTACGAGTCAGCGAGCACGACGACGAGACGCATGATTCACGAGCAGATCGTCGAATTCATGGAATCGTGGGTACGGCGCGCCACCGCCGCGCAGAACACCGTCGTCCCCATCGTCCCCGAGCGTGCGCTGGATCGTCGAGCGCTCCGAGACGGCGCGGTGCACCTGCCGATTGGCTCCCTGCACTTTCAGGTGCCCGAGCGCGTTGCCTACGTCCCGTTTCCGGCGGCGTTTGTGTGTACTCGGTGTGACCTATTTCGCCAATGCAGCGATGAAGGCGCGATCGGACAGGAGGCATCTGCCTTTCGGACCGCCTGTCCGTTTGGGCGTGACAAATGTGCTGACGACTGGCAGCAGCTTGACGTTGTGCTGGCTCACTGGTCGGGCGCCGTCGAAGCGCTAACACCGATGCGAAGGTATGTGAATCCAAACGATCTAACGATCCAGAAGGTTCGCTCCTGCGCGACGTGCGGCGGCGAGAAATTCTTTCTCCGTCGGAACGGTGCGACCTTCGCACGATGGCGTTTCGAGTGTGCCGATTGCCGGACCTTGCGCGAGATTCGTCTCGAGGATCGTGACACGCTCGAGCTTCTAAAACAGGAACTCGTTAATGGCAGCAATGTAATACCGCAGATCAACATGGAACCGGTGTCTTACCGAGCGTCGGCGACGTACTACCCGCAGGGCGACCGCGTTCTCGTGTTTGGCGACGACAGATTCATCGCGCTCTTGCAAGGGTCCAATAGCGGTGCGCTCGGCAAGTTCCTGTCGACCACGTATGGATTTCCGCCGCCGTCGATAGACGATGCAGAGAAAGAGCAAATCCTTCGAGATGCCGGACGAGGCGCAGAATGGGATGGGTATGTCGCGCTCCGCGACATGGTTCACGCGATGGAAGCCACCGCACCGCGCTCGGCGATCGCACTTCTACAACAGCAGCTTGCGGAACGCGATACGACCTGGCGTGACTCTGTATTCGCGGCCCGTGGCGGGGAGTCCGGTGCCTTGGCCGCGGCTATTGATGCTCGACAGCACTTCATTCGACGCTTCGATCCGATCCGCATGGCCGTCGAACACAAGACGCTGTCGGAAGAACGCCTCCACGCAGGCGCGACGTTGCCGGACGGCAAGCATCTCTCGGTCGATGTCACCCGCCCCGACGACTTCATGGTGCCTGACGACGCCGGCGACCTTACGCGCCGGCAATCGATGACAAACCAGGTGGCGCTTCGCCTTCGGTACCTCGGCATCGGCGAACTACGCCTACTCCGCGGTTTGCCGGTGTGCGAATACACGTTCGGCTTTACGAGGACCTCGTCTACACCCCTGGTGCGGCGCGAGAAAGCTGGCAGTGCAGAGATGCCCGTGCGCCTCAACTTGTTTGACCGCGTCAAGATCGCTGACTCCGTTCTGCACCCCGTACTTTGTCTCGAGCAGTCCAATGAAGGGTTCTACATCCATCTTGATGAAGCTGTTGTCGTTGACTGGCTCACTCGCAACGGCATGCCCCAGGCGCCTGCGCCGAGCCAGCCGCGTCTAGGTGGACGCCTGATCGAGGCCTACCCGGGCGTCCAGTTCTCCCGGTTTCTCGATGAGTTTCGGCGGGAGCACACAATGCCGCGGAGCGCCTACGCGTACGTGTATACGCTGTTGCATACGATCTCCCACCATCTCATCACAGTGTGCGCATCGATGTCTGGGCTCGATGCGGGTTCGTTTGGGGAGCATGTGTTCGTGCCCGACCTGGCCATCCTCCTCTATCGGCGAGGGATGACGATGGATCTCGGCAACTTGTCATCGATGTGGCGTGACCGGGGCGACCTGAACCTCGGGAATGAAGTGCTCGACCGGCTGCTGTCGCCGGAAAGTCTCCGCTGCGGCTCTGAGAGCGTGTGCACGCATCATGGCGGCGCGTGCCCAGACTGCTTGTTAATACCAGAGACCGCCTGCTTAACACGCAATGAGCTCTTATCGCGATCCGTGCTCTCGGGCAAAAGCGTGCCGCGATGGGATGCGGACGCAAGCCCGCTCGTCGGCTTCTACGCGGTTGCTGCAGAGCATGCACGGGCCTTGGCCTAGTTCGGCTGGTACCGCCCTTCGACGGCGCGGCAAGGTGCTTTCTGCGTCCCAACCATGCCGTCGCCGTACCAGCGGTGGAACGGCTGCACAACGGAGTGCGGGGGTTAATGAGTTCGCCACTCAGCTGCCGCGAGCTTTCCGCTCCACTTGCGACGCGGCATGCCGCCTGCCGACTGTCTAACGACACGTCAGCGGGCGCGAGTTGCAAGCAGCGTGACGCCACGCTCTTGAAAGATTACTCAGCCGGCGGGCCTGAGGGCGGAACGCCGTCGGCTGCTGTGGCATCGCAAGGCGGTACTAACGACGTAATCTTCGCGATGAACATCGTCGCCCTACGCATTGCCGTTTTCGTAACGAAGCAGTCCGATGGTAGTCCGGCGAGCGTAAATTCATTCTCGATGCTCCTATCGACGCGAACCGTCATGACCAGCACGGGCGTGTGTCGCTCGCGCAGCAATTCGCGATGCTTGACGTAAAACGCCAGTCCTGTCGCCGCACCGTCGGATGCCGTTTCGAAAGAATAGCCATGAGCCACATCGTTTTCGGTTAACGGAACCATAACGTCGAGGATGAGTAGATCGTAGGGCGACGTGAGGAGCACTGCGCTGGCTTCGGCGAGTGTTCGTACAATAGAGACCTCAAACCCCTCAGATTCGAGCGCCACCTTATAGGGTAAAATTAATGCAGCATCATTATCCAACCATAGAATTCGGCGACGCTTCATAAGGTCGGCTCCGGCCCAAAATATAGGACAAAGATCGCCACTCGCGGTTGCCCGTCGATAAGTTCGAGTGCCACATCGCCACCGAGTTGGCGCATCAGCTGCCTGGCGATCCAGAGGCCCAAACCAACACCTCTATACAAACGCCCATGCTCTACCTGTGCGCCGCGTACAAACTTGTCGAAGATTAGTTCGCGCTCGCTTGCCGCAATCGGCGCACCGACCGACATAATCCTTAGGCTGGGATCACGCCTGGAATGCGATACGGCAAAGTCGAACGCGACTTCGGAATCGGTATCCGCGTATTTCACAATATTGTGGACCAGACTGTAGAGGACGCTCTTGAATGTCTCGAGATCAAGCGTAAGCTTGGGAAACAACTCTGATTGTCTAAAGGAGAATCGCAAGTCATCGCGCGCATTTGTTTGCTTTATCCTCGAGGCAAGCCTGCGCACTTCGCCGGGCACATCGATAACATCGCGCGCCAGTGTCGGATACCGACCCTCCTCCGCCGCGAACGCAGTGGCAATACCATGTGACATGGCGATCGCGTCCTCGACAAGCGCCTGAGCGTATTCGATTAAGGAAGTGCTCTGAGTGTCGGTCGCGTCAGATGCTACTGTGAGTGCATTCGATATAGCGATGAGGGGGCCGAGCAGTTGATGCGTCATTGTCATCATGTCCCGCTGTCGGAGTATGGCTGTGTACTCGGCGATGCCAGCCCTTTCAATTTGCTCGCGCGTGTTTTGTCGCGTCAAGTCAAGTAGCTCCTCCAAAAGTTCACGATCCTGCCTCGGCGAGTGCCTCTGAGCGACAGTGGGCGGTATTTCTCCAATACATCGTTCTAAGTCAGGCCACCATTTGCCGAAAGATCTGAGCAATGCGTCGTCAGATAATGCCGCACCATCGAGGAGGCGATTTATCGTCGAGACTAATTTAAATGTATCGTCGCGATTAGCGACCGCAGCCTGAAATTGAACTAGCGGCCCTTGAATCTCTGTCGGAGTCAAGTTTAAGAGGTATGGGATAACGTATTGTGTGTCCACGATCTTCGAAAGCGCTCCGGCTTCGAAAAGCATCCACGGCGCAGCTTGATTGTCCGCGGTGACACAAATAATTCCGACTTTAGATTGTTGAAGTTCCGTAGCTAAGTCGATCGTCCACCGCGCACCTTTTTGCATGTCGACCGTCGACATCCACGGTTGAACGAGTTGGAGCACGCCTGGCAGCCAGTCTCGCAGTGCCTCGGCGAGCATTCGGCTTCGAGAACCAGACCAACTGAGAAACACTTTCATCGTGCGCCTTATGTTAGCGGAACCGGGACGCGAACGCATTCGGCGTTACGTCGCTCGTCGTGCCGTGGTTTACGACTACGCAATTCTGGTGCGCCTACCTGAGGATTAGCCCAGGATTAGCGCCAGGTTAAGTCCTCAGCTTCTACTTCGTTACCCGCGACTCAGTGTTCGATCCACGGAATATCTGCGACTGCGCCGACAGTAAGGTGTCGGCAACGAATGCGTGCGTTGAGCCATGCGGTGGTCACGTCGGTCTTGAGAAGCGCGAGAAGCTCGATACATGCTTCGAGGCCTCGAGTGCGCGGCAACGCGACAATGAGGTGATTCTCGACCGCGACCCGTTTCGTGCCGGTGAGGATGGTGCCGATTGCGCGATGGCCATCGTCCGGCCGCGATGTGCGGCGTATCACTACAAACGGGGGCAGGAATGTGCGGCGATCGAACCGCCGGGACGGCGCGTGCATGACGTCATAACGTTTCCACGGCGGCACGAGACGCGCGTGGACGAAGCGACGCCACGGACCACTCTTGGGATCTCGATGAGGAACGACCGGCCCTACGTGTACGTCAAAGAAGTCCGCAACCCGCGAGTGTCTTCCTTGATCTGGCCACCAAGTGGCGCGCTTGAGCTTAGCGTCGTGCGATGCACGCTTTCCACAGAGGAGAAAGACATCAACATCGGTCCAATTGTCGAACAGCCCGACCATGTGGATTGAGTCGACCCTCACAAGATGTTGAAGGTACTCCCGCCATCGTGCGTAGCGTGATCCGGCACGCAGAACGTCTGGCAGTATAGCGACGAGTTTTGTGTTCGCAGCAACCCTGTTCATAAGCGCCGCGGTGAAGAGGGCCGCCTCGGAAACGTTGCCGGTCGCCCATGAGCAATCGTCCGGAGCCGACGATCCGCCATACGGAGGATTCATTAGGATTGCGCTCACACCGTCATAATTCGCGGTGAGCCCGTCGCCTTTCACTACGCCTGTTAAGAGCGAAGTCAATTTATCGACGGATGTGACATGATTGCATCTCGACCCGCGTCGGAGCGCTGCCAGAACAAGCCGCAGCCTCGCGGCTTTGACGAACTCCTCATGTATGTCATAACCGCGCAGTTGCTTTGCCCAGATCGACAGCGTCGTCGAAAGGTCATCGACGACAGGTAATCGTTGGGAGGCGGCGACAAGTAGATCCCCGACGCCGCACGCCGGATCGCAGATGATTACTCCGGGTTTGTTCGGTAGGTGATCGTGGACGACTGAGTTTGCGAGCTGACTGCTTGTGAAGAAGGCTCCAGCTAACCGTCGCTCGTCGAGCGAAACCAGGCGGCGGAGTTCACGACCCGGTTGCCCATCGAGCGCGGCTGTGAGGACTTCCGAGGAGCGAAAGTCAGCAACGTCCGAGAGGCCGGCCTCGACGATCGTTCTGAGCGTTTGTACGTATTCCGAGAAAGCCCGCATGAATGAACTCGCGCAGCAGTCGTGCTGCACCTCGTCTGACGCCGCCGGATGTCGATGGAGTCTAGCACGCGGTCGCGTGCTCTCTCGCGCTCGGTCGGCAGACCAATCGCGACCTGACGGCAACGGCTATTGACGTTTTTGCGGATAAGCGTGCGTTCGCGGCGCTCAGCCACCATCAGTTCGCGCGATCTCTCGTGAGCGGAGCGCGGAGCGGTACTTCGCTTCGCGCCGCTTATTCGTGATGCGGAAGTAGATGAGCGTCGAAGCGATGTCGCGATGGCCGAGCCAGTCCTGCACGTCCGCGATGTCCCAGTTCGCGTTGGCGAGATGAACGCCGATGGAGTGCCGCAGCACGTGCACGTGGCGGCGGTCAGCGGGAAGGTCGGCTGCGGCTGCGTAGCGGTGGAAGAGCCGATTGACCTCACCACCTGAGAGCGGTCCACCACCGCGACGGCGGCTGCGGAGAAAGTACGCCGAGTCTGTCGGCCGCTCTTTGAGGTAGCGCGCAAGGAGTTCCTTTCTTCGCGGATGCAACGGGTAGGCTCCCGAGAGGCCATGCTTCCGCCGCGCAATCCAAATCTTGCCGTCGCGCAAATCCTCCGGCCTGAGCAGACCAGCTTCGCTGCGTCGTAAACCGTGGCGGTAGATGAGATCGAAGAGCAGTAGATCGCGGGTACTTCGCTCTGGTATGCAGCGAAAGAGGCGCTCGACCTCTCCCCGCGTGAGGTACTTGATCGCTTCCTGATCTGGGTACCGGCTGTGCGCCATTCCGCGCTGACTCTCCGCACGGCCGGCGACACTAACGCTTTTCCGCATAAGCGCTTGTTGGGGAGGGCTGAGGAGGGAGGTACTTCCCAGTCTGCAACGCGACGCCGCGTATGTAAACGCTCGGAACTCTTCTGCAAACACGCGCTTCAATCTCTTCGACTTGGGGGACACGTGATGCACTGGCCAACGAACACGGTCTGCACGTGCACTCACGGAAAGGCGCAGCACTGGTTCGCCACGAGCAGCCCGAAGGGGCCATGCCGAGCCTGCGCCTGCAAAGCATTCAGGCCCGAGCCGGTGTGCGAATGCGGCCACGGCAAGAAGGCGCACGCGAAGGGATACTGCAAGCAGAAGTACCTCGATGGCTGCACAGCGTTTCGGGCGAAGCTGGCGGTCTCTCCGGGGGGCACATCCACCACGACGGTGAAGGTCGCCGGCGAGATCGCGCAGGGCGTCGCTCTTCGGGCCTCGATGGAGAGCATCACGCTGCCTATCGCGACATTCGAGGATCACGAGCGCGTCTACCGCGCTGCCGATGCATCACTCGCCGAGTTCGATGTGTCGGAAGGCGATCTTTTGATCGTGGAGTCGAAGAGGAAGACCCACACCGGCGAGTTCGTGATCGCGGTCCTCGCTGAGCAGATATTCGTCGGCCACTGGTGGGCGAAGCACGGCCGGCGCGATGTCATGGCTGCGGATGGTCAGCAGGTGATCGCCCGCGGAGCCACAGTCCTGGGCTCGATCAATCTGATTGTTCGGAGCGTGCATGGCCGATGACGAAGTGTGGGACGACTCGCCGGTCGAGCGCGCCATCGACTGCCTCGCGGAGATTGGCGTCGCGGCTGAGGAACTGCGGGACATCGCCGATCTGGTCGATGACGGCCTGCGCGGATTCGCGGAGGCCACACAGCGCGTCGCGCAAGCGTATCGAGAGAAATTGACCAGCAAGGGAGAACCGCCCTCATGACGTGGATGCGCGATGACATGGTGTACGCGTGGAAGACGCCGAACGCACGCGTCTGGCCGGAACCAAAGCGAAAGATTCCATGGAAGGGATTCATTCAAGAGAAATACTTTGTCCGATTCGGATCAGCACATGCGAACGCACTCCTGTTGCTCGAAATCGCATCGGTGCGCCGGCTGGATGGCTTCGACATCGAGTGGTACGAAGGCCTGTTCCTGCGACGCTTGCGAGAGAAGCTGTTCGCCGAGCCGCAGTACACCACGTCGTATCAAGAGGGGTATGACCACGTGGCGAACACGTACCAGTACGACTGGATCGACCTTGAGGCAGCGATCACGCTCGGGAAGACGCGCTACTACGCGGTCCTCCTCGGCGTGATGAAAGCGATCCTCTCGGAAGAGGGAGCGACGGGAGATATCGCGAAGGTTGCTCTCAAGGCGTTCCGCTTCAGTGGACGACAGTGGGAGGCAGCGTGAGCGCCGAGCCCGCAGGCAAAGCAGATTTCGAGTGGCCGCCCGTGCCGTATAGCCAGTATCTGCGCCAGCAGCTCGCCGAGCACACGCAGTACGAATACATCAACCCATCGCTGGATAGACGGTACGACCCTGTGGTGGTCGGGGGCAATGCGATGCATCCCGTCATCCAGCGGGGCGATGTCATTCTGATAGACACGGCTAACAAGGAACCCGAGGATGGGCAGCCGGTGGCTGTGCGCGTCGGCGGTGGCAGAACCCTCATCGGATACTGGCGCGATCGAGAGGGGAAGCCCGTGCTCGAGCAGGAACGAACCGACGCGGTGATTGACCTCTCGCAGTACCCAAGCTGGTCGGTCTACGGCGTCGTCACGAAGATCATCGGGCGAGGCATTCCACCACGCTCCACCGCGCCCGATGTAGCATTAAGACCGGAGGAGCTACGCATGGATGTCACGCCAGGACAGGCGCAGTGGGTTGTAGAACGGTTGCTCGCAGAGCGTCGTATTTCTGCAAAGGACGTGAACCAGTACCTCGCAGGCATGCAGGGGGAGATCCGGGAGATCGAACGGCGGCTGGCCAGCCTTCGAGAGGCTGCTGGTGGTGGTTTTGTGGCCTCACCAGCGTCACGGAGAGGGCCGGCAGCACTAAATGCCAGAAAGCGGAGGGGTGGACAGCGCACGAAGTCATCCGGCCATCCGAGAGGGATCGCCGGAACGCTGGCCGTGCTCCTTCGCTCCATCCCTGCCGCCGAACACGCGGCGATTCAGGCGATTCGAGCCGATAAGGGCATTCGGGCCGCAATCAAAGCCGCTCGGATCGCCGTGAAAAGGTAGCGTTGCGTCGCTCGAGGCGCCTGGAGCGGGTTCATGAGCGCTTCTTGCACCGCGTTGCTGAATCCGTCCACCGAACCCTACGTAGCTCCCCTTCGAATCACATCCTAGAGTTGCTGCGCACTCCGCCCGAGCGTTGGCGAGATTCAGTGTTTCACCCAGCCATCGTTACGATTGCTGTCCCATTGGAGTAACTCGCAAACGCGATGCACATGCTATTGAATTGCGCACCGCTTCCCTGACACATCACTGTTTTGTACTTAAAGGAATATCAGACACACGCACGTCATTCCGGTCACTGTGGTGATCGCGTGTAGTGGGTTGTGATCACCTGAGATGGTCACGCCTTCGGGAGGAACCTCGTTGGCGACGACATCTCGGATCATGCGGCGCCTCGCTTGATTGCGAGGGCAAGAACCCCTACTCGGAGCGGTAGGGCTGTGCCGTGGATAAACGAGTCTCGACTGCCCTCTTGACTGAGGGGCAACCCAGTCGGGGCGCTCGGTCGGAAACCCGACGTCTCCGATCCGCTCATACCCACCAATGCTTGCTACGGCGCTCTTCGCGCCTTTGCCATTGGAGCGGATCATGGATCAACCGAAACGCGCGCACCCATTCGACCTTCTGCGGCGCGTCATCCATCTCATCGAACGAACCGGGGCAACCCTCTTCCTCTTGGTTGCGATCTACTGCGGCCTCATCGAAGCAACCGCATTCACCGCGACCGTCGCCACGCATGCGCTTCGGTTCGCGCGCGAACGTACCCACGAAGCGGCCCGCGCAGTCTCCGGCCTCGTTTCCGAGGTGAAGGAGTGGCGTCCGTGAGCCGGTGGAATAACGACCATACACGTCGCCTTCCGATTACCAAGTAGTCGCAGTAAGTGGGTTGCGGCTACTGCAAGTGCTTGCGGGTGAGTACAGCCACGGCCGGGGCTTGCTCGCGTAAGTGCACTTGGGGTCACGCGAGCCTCGCTACGGCGGGGAAGTGGGGCAAGAAGCCCTCTCGCAAGATGCAGCGCTTCGAAGCAGCTCCCTACGGGGGGTGAACGCCTAGGGGCAGTCGGTACGCCGATTTCATCTGATCCGCTCGTACCCACCAACTTCCGGTGATGCCATGAAGTGCTAGCCGGTCTTTGGAGCGGAGCTATGGACACGGCGCAAATCGACACCACCATTACCTTCCTTTCAGCGGTTGCTCATGCCCTTGAGTACGCCGGAGCTGCAACCTTCCTGATTGTCGCTGGGTACTGCGCCTTGATGCACGCGCTGGCTCTCCTCTTCGTCGTTCTCAAGGCGCTCTTGGAATTCGCGCGTCGGTGCACGGTGCACATGGTCAAGACCCTCCGCGGCGTGATCGATGAGCTGGGCGCATGGTCCGTGAGCATTAGCAGCGCCTTCCGCTCGGAATCGGCCAGCTCCGATTCGAAGGCGGAACGCAACATCGGAGCCGGCTAATGATGTGAATTCAGCGTGTGCAAGCAATTCCACACATCGGAACGGGCTCGCCGCCGAAGAGCCGCCGAAGTCGTGAAACCACCGCCTCTGTCTCGCGAGAAGTTAGCCGGATGACCTTTCCGTTCACCCGCGCGTGAACGTGTCGATACTCCTCCAGCAAGAGAGTTCCCGCAATCGGCGCGAGCGCGATCCACACGCCGCCGCTAGGATCGGGATCATCGTGAAGAGCGACTCGATAGCACGTCACCATGCCGACAGGCTCGATCAGAATGGGGTCGCGGACGAGCCGCGCGACGAGTTCGCGTTTGGTCATGGGGAGGGACGTGAATTGACGAGTTCCGGGATATTCATTAGTTGAACCCTCCTGTTCGTGCAAGTCGCTTCGATCGGAGCAACATGCGGTACTTCACCGCAACACGCTCCGGCATGACCTGGAAGTAGATTGCGGTCGATGCGATGTCCCTGTGCCCGAGCCACCACTGCACGTCCGCGATATCCCAACCGGCGGTCGCGAGATGCACGCCGATAGAGTGCCGCAGCACATGTGCATGCTGCAGGTCGCCCGGCAGCCCCGCTGCCGCCGCGTAGCGCTGAAACAAGTAGCTGACTGTCTCTTCGGAGAGGGAGTATCGGCCCCGCTGCTTGCCGCGAAACAGGTATGGGCAACGATCGGGTGGGCGCACGGCACGGTATGCGCGGAGAAGCTGCCTG
>Ga0070670_100002220_pt1 | contig 15950 bp, 17 predicted proteins | sample KBSS63metaG_FD_64665 | JGI IMG/M metagenome (GOLD analysis project Ga0070670, IMG submission 64665) | Switchgrass rhizosphere microbial communities from Kellogg Biological Station, Michigan, USA - KBS S6-3 metaG | ecosystem: Host-associated > Plants > Roots > Rhizosphere > Soil ... | reverse complement strand
CGACGGCGCCCACGTCGAGTTCTTCTCCGGCGTGCACAACCCGATCGGCGTCAAGCTCGGTCCCAGCGCGTCGGGCGACGATGCCGTGCGGCTCGCCGAGCGCCTGAATCCCGACCGGATCCCGGGCAGGCTGACTTTCGTGGTCCGCATGGGGGCCGCCGGTGTCCGCGATGCACTTCCGCCGCTGCTCGAGGCCGTGCGGCGGACCGAGATCCCGGTCGCGTGGGTCTGCGATCCGATGCACGCGAACACGGTGCGGACACCGTCCGGCACCAAGACACGGCACTTCGAGGCGATCATGACGGAGCTCGAAGGGTTCTTTGCCGCGCACCGGTCGGTCGGGACGTGGCCGGGCGGGATCCACATCGAGTTCACCGGCGAGGACGTGACGGAGTGCGTCGGCGGCTCCGAGGCGGTACGCGAGGAGCAGCTCGACCACCGCTACGAGACGCTCTGCGACCCGCGCCTGAACGGGCGCCAGTCGCTCGATCTCGCCTTCCGCGTCGCCGAGCTCATGCGCTCGGCGTGAGTGCGGGCACGACGTGCGCCTAGCCGTCGTCGGGACGGGCCTGATCGGGGCCTCGGCGGCTCTCGCTGCGCGTCGAGCCGACGAGTCCGGAGCCGTTGTCGGGTGGGACGAGGACCCGGCCGTCCTCGAGCTCGCGGTCGAGCGCGGCGCCGTCGAGCCGGCGGCGTCGCTCGCCGAAGCACTGCAGGACGCCGACGTCGCCCTCGTCGCAGTACCGGTCGCAGGACTGCCGGGCGTCGTCGCGGACGTGCTCGACGCCGCACCGACGGCGTGCACCGTCACGGACGTCGGCTCGACGAAGAGCGCCGTGTGCGACGCGGTCGGAGACGATCCCCGCTTCGTCGGCGGCCACCCGATCTGCGGTGCCGAGGCGCGCGGGCCGGGCAGCGCGAGCGCGGACCTCTTCGAGGGCGCCACGTGGTTTCTGACGCCGCTCGCCGCGACGGAGCCGGCGCGCTACCGCACTGCACACGCGTTCGCCGTCGCGCTCGGCGCGCGCCCGGTCGCCATCGACCCTGCCGCCCACGACCGGCTCGTCGCGGTCACGAGCCACCTCCCGCACGCGCTCGCGAACGTCCTTCTCAACCAGGCCGGGTCGGCCCGCGTCGAGGGCCACGATCCTCTCACCGCTGCAGGCGGCTCGCTTCGCGACATGACGCGGATCGCCGGCGCGAATCCGCGCATCTGGGTTGACATCTTCCTCGAGAATCGCGACGAGCTGCAGTCGGCGCTCGGCGAGCACCGCCGCCGCGTCGAGCAGCTCGAGGCCGCCCTCGCGTCCGGCGACGCGGGCTTTCTCGCGCGCTGGATCGGCGAGGCGAGCGGCAACCGCCGCCGGATGCTCGAGACCGCATACGAGGATGCGGGCGCGCTCCATCGCCTCCGCGTCCACATTCCCGACCGGCCGGGCGTGCTCGCGGGCATCTTCCAGGCGCTCGGTGCGGACCGGATCAACGTCTCGGACTTCGAGCTCGAGCACCTGTCGCCCGAGCGCGGCGGCACGCTCACGGTGCTCGTGACCGGGGAGGACGACGCTGCGCAGGCGGTGAGCCTCCTCGAGAGCCAGGGCTACGGTGTCGTCGTCGCTCCGGTCATCGACGCCTAGCACGGCAGCTATCGCGGCAGGTGCAATCCGAGACGGCGCGGAAGCGACGCGACGAAGCGTGTGGGAGCGCTCGGCTCGCGCCCCGCGTCCTCGGCGGCGTCCTTCGCCACGAGCGCGCGCCGGATCAGCGCGCCGCCGGCGTAGCGGAACGGCTCGGGAGGGAAGAGCTTGCGGCCCGGCTCGACGAGCGCGAGCCGTGTCCGCTCGTCGCGGCGGTCGAGCGCGAGCCGGGCGAGGATCTCTCCCCCGAGATACGACGGGCCGACGCCGTTTCCGGTGAAGCCGAATCCATGGTGCACCCGTCCGCGGCTGCCGAAGATCGGCAGATGCGTCGGTGACACGTCGATCGGCCCGCCCCACGCGTGCGTCACGTCGCGGCCGCGGGTCTGCGGGAAGAACCGGGTGAGGCTCTCGCGTGTCGACGCGACGACGTCGCGATCGAGCTCGAGGCGATCCGCGGTGCGGCTTCCGAATCCCATCGTGCCGCCGCCCCAGCCGAACACGATCCGCCCGTCGCGGGTCGTCCGGGTGTAGTGGACGAGCGTTCGGCTGTCGACGATCGCCTCGCCGTTCGTCCACCCGAGCTCCTCGAGGACGTCCGGGATCGGCTCCGTGAGGACGATGTGGCTCGACGCGACGGCGAGCGAGAGGCGGTAACCGGGGAAGTGCGCCGCGGCGGTGTTCACGGCGAGCACTGCCGCGCCGGCGCGAACGCGGCCGACCCGTGTCGTGACGCTCCCGTCGCGATCGAGTCCCGTGACCTCCGTTCGTTCGTGGATCCGGACGCCGAGCTCGAGGAGCTTTGCGCGCAGCCCGAGTGCGAGCCGCGCCGGGTGCACCGTTGCGTTCAGGCGGTGGCGCGCACCCCCGAGGAAGAGCGGCGACGAGCAGCGCGCACGCACCTCGTCGGCCGAGACGGAGACGACTTCATCTGGCGCCCCGAGCGCCGCCGCCGCATCGACAGTGTCCTGCCACGATCCGACCTGCGACTCGGTCGTCGCGACGCGGAGCATCGGCGCCTCGCGGAACCAGGCGTCGACCCCGGTCGCCTCGCACCACGCGGCGATGCCGCGCACGGCGTCCTCCGACGCGCGGCAGACTGCGAGAGCGGCCGCGTCGCCGGCCTTCGCGCGGAGCGTCGGCGCCTCGCCCCAGAGGGTCTCGCAGAAGCCGCCGTTCCGCCCGCTCGGCCCGTGCCCGCAGAGCGCGGCCTCGAGCACCAGCACGTCGAGCTCGGGCTCGAGCTGCCGAAGCTGCCATGCCGTCCAGAGGCCGAGGTACCCGCCGCCGACCACCACGACGTCGGCGCTCGCGTCGCTTGCAAGGGGCGTCTGCGGCGTGACGTCCCCGGCCTCCTCGAGCCACCAGCCCGTGCGCGTGTGGCGCATCAGGCGGGTGCAGCGCCGCGTCGTGCGAGAGCGATGCTGCAGGCGACGACCGCGGCCGCCGCGATCGGCACGAGCAGCGTCCAGAAGAGCGGCAGTCCGCCGACCACTGCGCCGACCGAAATGAACACGGCCGACACAGGACCCGGACGCAGGAGTAGCTGCCCGGCGAGGAGCAGGGCCGCGCCGACTGCCAGAAACGCCGTCCAGAGCACGATGTCGCGCGTGTGCTCGAACTCGACGAGCGCGAGCCCGCCGACCGCCGCGAGGGCGTAGAGGAGGCCGAGCGCGATGACGAGGAACCTTGTCGCCGAAGCCAGTCCGTTGCTGCCCACGGCCGTAGGCTACGCGGAGCGGCCGCCCGAATCGACGGCCGCTCCGTACGCGTGACTAGCCGATCGTTGCTGCCAGGGCCTCGCACAGGTCGTCGCTCGGACCGACACTCGAGACCAGCTCGATCGAGCCGTCGGAGAACACGACCACGTCGCGTCCCGAGTCGACGTACGCGCGCCCTTCGCTCGGGATCGCGAAGAACAGCCCGGTGAATGCAACTGTCACGCTGCCATCCGGGTTGTCGCGCTTGTAGACGACGAACGGGTTCGCCGTGGTGACCGACTTGCCGGTCGCGGGATTCGTCCAGGTGATCTTGAATCCCGGCCCGATGACCAGCTGCCGCTTGCGGGCTCCGGACGCGTCGTACCACGAGATGAAGCTGAGGGTGCCGGCGTCGTGCTCCTCGAGCGCGAATCCGCAGTCGTCCCAGGCGAACGTTTCGTCGATCGAGATCGACTCGTGTGTAGGCGCCGCTGCATACGCGGCAGTCGCCGCGGCCCCGAGCGCCGTCACGAGAGCGATCGCGACGAGAACGATGGTGCGTTGCATTGCCGTGCTCCTTTCGTCGAACGACATGACGGAGCCAGGCTTGAGCACGGCGCAAATGGCGACCTGAAATGGCGCCGATACGGCCCTAAGATGGGTCGGTGGCCAGGTCTGCGGACGCGCCTGGAATCCAGTTCCGCATGCTCGGTCCGCTCGACGTCGTCGTCGGCGGCGAGGAGCGCGCTGTCCCGGGCGACAAGCTGCAGGCGCTGCTCGCCCGGTTGCTGCTCGAGCGAAATCGCCCGGTCACGACCGAGCGACTGGTCGACGATCTCTGGGGCGGCGAGGCGCCTGCGACGGCGCGGCAGAGCCTCCATGCGCACGTCGCCCGCCTTCGCCGGCTCCTGGCAACCGGCGACGACGGCCAGGTGCTCGGAAACGACGGCCGCGGCTACATCCTCACGGTCGACGACGAGCAGCTCGACGCCGAGCGCTTCCGGCAGCTCGTCGGCGCCGCGCGAGACGAACGGCGTGCCGGCGCGCTCGACGTGGCGCGCGATCGCTACCGCGCGGCTCTCGTGCTGTGGCGCGGGCGTGTCCTGGACGGGGTTCTGCTCGACGCCGCAGACGGGGAGCGAGCGGAGCTCGAAGGTATCCGGATCGCGGCGCTCGAGGAACGGATCGACCTGGACATCGAGCTTGGCGCTGCCGCAGAGGTCGTCCCGGAGCTCCAGCAGCTCGTTCAGCAGGATCCCCTACGCGAGCATGGCTGGGCCCAGCTGATGCTGGCGTTGTATGCGAGCGGTCGCCAGGCGGATGCTCTCGCCGCATACCAGGATGCGCGCCGCGCGCTCGCCGCGCTCGGACTGGAGCCAGGCCCGAGGTTGCGCGAGCTGCAGCAGGCGATTCTCAACCAGGATCCCAGCCTTTCGACCCTGCCGCTCCGCGGCGATGCCCTCCGGACACGCGCTCGCCCCGGTCGCGTCCTCGCCGCGATGGCAGCGATCGCGGCCGCCGTCGTGGTCGTCGCCGTCGTGGTGGCCGTCCGAAACGACCCGCCGAGCGCCGCCGCCGCGCCGAGGGTCCTTCCCAACAGCCTGGTCGAGATCGATCCGACGACGAACGGCGTGCTCTCGTCGACGAGGGTCGGAAACGGCCCTGAGCGAATCGCGTCGACTGCGGACACGCTCTGGGTCGAGAACGGCGAGGACCGGACGGTCGCCCGAGTCGACATCGAGACCAAGGAGGTGCGGATCGTCGGGGGTGCACCGGTTGCCCGCGACCTCGCGAGCACGCTGAGCGGCGACGTCTGGCTGTCGAGCTTCGAGGAGCCCTTCGTGACGCGTATCGCTCATCACGGGCGCATCGGCGAGGGACCGCATGTCTTCGCTGCCGCTCCCGTTCGCGTCCGTCTGCCCGGCTCGGCCGAGGGGCTCGCCGTCGGAGGCGGCTACCTGTGGGTCACGAGTCCCAGCGACTCGGGCGGTCGCGACACTGTCTTCCAGATCGACCTGCGCACGCGTCGCGTGGTGTCCTCCCTCCCGGTCGGCACGCTGCCCTTGTACGCCGCCTTCGGATACGGCTCGGCGTGGATCTCGAACTACAAGGGCGATTCGGTCTCGGTCGTCCGCCCGGGTTCCGAGCGCCCCGAGACGATCGAGGTGTCGGGTGGGCCGCTCGGGATCGCCGCGGGCGGGGGTGCGATCTGGGTCGTGACGTTCTGGTCGCAGGAACTCGTGCGCATCGACCCCGAGACGAGGCGAGTGCTGCGCAGGATCCCGATCGGGGCCGGTCCGCTCGATGTCGCCGTGGGAGGCGGCGCGGTCTGGGTCACCAATCGCGACGACAAGACGGTGTCGCGGGTCGATCCGGCCACGAACGCCGTGACCGAGATCATCCAACTACCGGTCGCTCCGCAGGGCGTCCGGGTCGCGCATGGTCGTGTCTGGGTCACCACCCAGAAGTGCGGCTCGCCCATCGCCTTCTGCGAGTCTTCGACGGGCTGAGCTACCCCGCGAGCGTCATCCGACTCTCTACGGAAAGTCAGGTGGCGGACGGGACTCGAACCCGCGACCACCGGGACCACAACCCGGGGCTCTACCAACTGAGCTACCGCCACCGCGCGCGAGCAAGGATAGCCGCGTCTCGGGTCCCCGCCCTGCGCGCTGGGGTAGTCGCGGCTCTATTGGACCGCCAGGACCGCCTGGGTCTGCGTCGTGCGCGCCACGCGACGGCCGGAGGCGTCGAACACGTCCGTCTCGAGAACGATCGTCGTCTTCCCGACGTGCAGCGGTCGCGAGCGCGCGACCACCGTTCCCTCGCGGATGACGCCGAGAAAGTTCGTCTTCGACTCGATCGTGACGGTGGTCGCCCCCGGCGGGAGGTTCAAGAAGGCGCACACGCCACCCGCGGCGTCCGCGAGCGACATGAGCACGCCGCCGTGCAGCACGCCCCCGGCGGTGCACAGCTCAGGAGCCCACTCGAGCGTCGCGTCGACCTCGTCCGCGTCCCCGAACGTGCGCATGCCGAGGGTCGTACCGAGCGGCATCTGGGCGTTCACGACCTCGGTGAGCTCGGGCTTTTTGCTGGACACGGGCGCGCGCGGACCCTACGCTTCCCCGGTTCCCGTCGTCGAGCGAAAGGAGCTGGCCATGAAAGTCACGCGTTGCCACTCTGATCGGCTCGACGCCGCCTCCGCGTAGCTCCAGGTTGCGCGCGGCTCGAGCCGCGGCCCGGTTCACCATCCGAGTGAAGGAGCTTTGCGTTGTCCGATGGAACCCTGGCCGGCTTGGGCTGGACCGACGAGCTCGAGGCGGCCTTCACACCACATAGAGAGCGGGGATTTCGACCCGCTCGGGTCGTCGCGGAGCACCGCGGCGGCTACTACGTCCGCTCCGAGTTGGGCGACCGGCTCGCGCACGCCCGCGGACGCATGCGTGACGACGAGATCTGGGGCGGCATGCCGGCGGTCGGGGACTGGGTCGTCGTCTGCGACGCGCCCGGAGACCGCGACGCGATCGAAGCGCTCCTGCCACGGCGGACGAAGGTCTCGCGCAAGACCCCGTGGCTGAAATCGGAGGAGCACATCCTCGTCGCGAACGTGGACACGGTCGTCCTCGTCAACGGGCTCGACGCGGACTTCAACCCGCGCCGCCTCGAGCGCTACCTGACCGCGGCCTGGGACAGCGGAGCGGACCCGGTGATCGTGCTGACGAAACTCGACGTCTGCGACGACCCTCGCAAGCTCGCCGAGGCCGAGGCGGTCGCGGTGGGCGTTCCCGTCCTCCCGGTCAGCAACGTCACCGGCGAGGGGCTCGAGGCGGTCCGCGCGCTGCTGCAGCCTGCGAAGACGTTCGTCCTCCTCGGCTCGTCGGGCACGGGGAAGTCGACGCTCGCCAACCGGCTCGCGGGACGCACCGTGATGGAGATCGGCGGCCTCCGCAACGACGGACGTGGCCGCCATACGACAAGGCACCGGCAGCTGCTGATGATGCCCGGGGGCGCGATCCTCATCGACACGCCCGGTCTGCGTGAGCTGCAGATCTGGGAAGGCGACCTCGACAGCGCGTTCGCCGACATCGCGGAGCTCGCCGCGCAGTGTCGGTTCAACGACTGCGCGCATTCGTCCGAGCCCGACTGCGCGGTGCGCGAGGCGCTCGCATCCGGCGAGCTCGACCCCGACCGGTGGCAGAACTACGTCAAGCTGCAGCGCGAGCTCCGCTCGATCGAGGCGAGGAGCAGCCGGCGGATCCAGCGCGAGCTCAAGAGCCGCTGGCGGGCGCGGGCTCGCGAGACGCGACGCGCCCGCCGCTACGGAGGCAAGCCCTAGGCCGCCCTACTTCGACAGCTTCGTGACCCAGTACGGCGTCGAGGCGTTCGGCGACGGGAAGTCGAACCGCGCGTTCACGGCGTACAGGCTGCTTCCCAGCTCGGCGATCGTCGTCGGGAAGTCGAGGTTCGCCGGGTCGCTGATGCGCCGGACGACCCGCCCGCTTCTCAGATTCGGGGCGAGTGCGATCTTCGCGACGACGTCGAGCGCGTTCTGCACGACGTAGAGCGTCTTGCCGTCGAGCAGGATTCCGTCGCCGTTCGGCACGCTCTCGCCGCCCGCGAGCACGATCGTGCGGGCGACGCCGTTCGCGCCGGTGGTGAAGAGCTTGCCCGTGTTCGACTGCACGAACACGAGCGTCTTCCCGTTGGCCGTCGCGTCGATGCCGTTGACGTTGAAGTTCGCGCCCTGGACGTAGTCGCCGCCGAGGGTCACCGGCGTGAACGATCCGCCGGGCCGTCCGTTCGGACCGAGCGGCACGCGGTACAGGACCGGCTTGAACGAGTCGGTGAACCAGGCGGCCCGCTTCGTGACGACCACGTCGTTGACGAAGCCGCCGCCGGACAGCGCATACGACGTGATGAGCGCGCCCGTCTTCGCGTTGTAGACGTACGCCTTCCCGGTGGCACCGCCCGCGACGAAGAGGCGGCCGCGGTCGACCTTCATCCCGATCGCCGCGTCGCCGGAGACCGCCTGGAGAAGTGCACCCTTGCCCGTGCGGAGGCTTCCGCGATAGACGTCGCCCGTCGGGATCGAGCCGACGTAGAACGTGTCGCCCGCGATCGTGATCCCCTCGGGCTGGAACCCGTTCGGCAGGTCGATGCGGCTCGGAAACGCGCTCTGCGCGCCGGCGGTGGATGCCACCAGGGCGGCAACAGCTGCGACGAGGACGAGTAGCCGGTTCATTCGGATCCCCCTTCCGTCGGACCTCTCCAACACCGAAGTACCCGAGAACACGGTCGTCGAATCTATGGTGCGGTCGTGGCCGCCCGCACGCCTCGTGAACGCATGCTCGCCGGCGACCTCTACCTCGCCGGCGACCCCGTCCTCGAGCAGGAGCGGCGCCGCGCGGCGCTGCTGACGAAGGAGTACAACGACTCGTCGCCCGACGAGGCAGCGAAGCGGCTGCGCATCCTGCACGAGCTGCTCGGAGCCTTCGGCGAGGCGAGCGAGATCCGGCCGCCGTTCTACTGCGACTACGGCTACCAGACGCACGTCGGTTCGGGGACGTTCGCCAACTTCGGCCTCGTCGCTCTCGACGTCGCCACCATCACGATCGGCGACGACGTCCAGATCGGGCCGTACGTCCAGCTGCTCACGGCGACGCATCCACTCGAGCCCGAGCCACGGCGTACGAAGTGGGAGTCGGCCGAGCCGATCGCCATCGCCGACAACGTCTGGCTGGGTGGGGGAGCGATCGTGTGCCCGGGCGTGAGCATCGGCCAGAACACGGTCGTCGGCGCCGGGGCGGTCGTCACCCGCGACCTCCCCGGCGGTGTCGTCGCGGCTGGTGTGCCCGCACACGTGATCCGCGAGCTCTAGGAAGGAGGACGTCGTGGCGAAGTGGGTGACGAGAGAGCGACCGAAGACGGACCGGATCGCATGCCCGTGGTTGATCCGGAATTTCATCGACGCCGAAGCCGAGTTCCTCTACGTGCCGGCGGACGAGGTGCTCTCGGTCGCCGAGCGGGAAGGTGCGCGCTCGTACGACGCGCCGGGGGCCGAGTACACGCATCGAGACGGGCTGTGCTCCTTCGAGGTCCTCGTCGAAGAGTACGCCATCGCCGACCCGGCGCTCGCGCTCCTCGCACGCATCGTCCACGGGGCCGACATCGCCGAGGACCGTGACGCCACACCGCAGTCACGAGGGCTGCTCGCGATCGCGGAGGGTCTTTACCTCCTCGAGCTCGGCGATCACCGCCAACTCGAGCTCTCGCTCCCGGTGTACGACGCTCTCTATGCCTGGTGCAAGAACGAGGTGGCGGCGATCGCGTAGTCCCGGGCGCGGGCCTAGTAGCCGCCCCCGGAGCCGCCGCCGCCTCCGTAGACCATGAGGAGCACGACGCCGATCACGGCCGCCGCGACCAGGACTGCGATAACGATCCAGCGTGTGTGGTGCGACCCTTCTTGCGGACTCAGCTGCTGATTCAGGGATGGCATGGAGCCCCCTTCTGTTCAGTGCCTCTATCCGGTACTACGTTCCGACAAACATGTGCGGATGAGCACGTAGGGGTGTGCCGTCGCGAGCGAGTGGCCCCGGGAGGAGTCGAACCCCCGCCCGCAGATTCGAAGTCACCCCTGGCGTCTCGTTGCGTCTCGGCTGATCGGGAGATTCGGAGCACCGAAGCCAATTTCGGACGAGGCGGTCGATTTCGATCTCGGTGCATCTCGGTGGGTCATGTTGCCCCACTGTTGCCCCATGGCTACTCCTCGGTCAGCAGCCCGAAGATCGCGTTTGATCCGGGCGGCGCTCACGCCGCGCAGATGCTAAACCGCTGAACTTGTCGCGTCGCTCGTGTTCACACCTGCGCTACGAGAGCCAGAGCGCGATGGCGTAGACGATCAACCCAAAGGCACCGAGACACATGAGGGCGAACATGAGCGCGCGCCCTATAGGCGAGGTCATGACCCTCAGGAACAGATCGGACACGACGCTGACCTTATGACGGGAGTGGAGAGATGAAAGGCAAGAAGCTTCGTATCGCCGTCATCGTCGCTGCGGTTGTCGCGCTGCTCATCATGTACTTCGTGCTTGCCCTCATCTCCGATCCTGAGGTTCCGCGCTGAGTGTTGGTTCGATCGCTGCATCTATGGATGGTCGTCCTCGTCTTGGCGCTCGCCACGAGCGCGGCCGCGTCATCGACGACAGCAACGACGTACCGAGTCGACCACGTTTCTGACGGCGACACGATCGTCCTTCGGAACGGCCAGAAGGTTCGACTCGTCCAGATCGACACGCCCGAGGTCCAGGTCTACTTCGGCACCGAGTGCTACGGGCAGCAGGCGTGGGCCACGACGAAGCGGCTGGTACCCGTCGGCACGCACGTTCGGCTCGTGGTCGAGCCCGCCACGGATCGCGTGGACGACGATGGGCGGCTTCTGCGCTACGTCGTGCGGGCGGGTGACAGCGTGAACGTCAACGTCCGGCTAGTCGCCGTGGGAGCGGCCGCGCCGTACTTCTACGAGGGTCGCAGGGGCCGGTACGCGAACCACCTGGAGGCGCTGGCGAAGCGGGCGAAGGCGAGGAGCCTGGGGCTGTGGGGCGCGTGCCCGCGAACGGTCTACGACCCGTATCGAGGGATCGAGACGCGCCGCTAGCCGCCTCGTCGAGCCTTGATCCGCGAATCCACGGATGGATCGCGATCGTTGGCCCCCTAGTCTTGGTCGCGCCCATATACGGCGACGTTGCGAATCCGCAGTACGCACAGATCTTGGAAGCAGCGAGGCTCTACGCCGCCTGCTAGATCCACGAGCTGATCGCGCACGGCATCGGCCAGGCAATCGACTCGTCGCTCGTGTTGCACCACACGTTGCCCCACACGTTGCCCCACAGCTATCTCAGCGTCAGACGCTTCTCCAGCGACGACCTGTTTGCAGGGCTTTCGTGAGTGGCCCCGGGAGGAGTCGAACCTCCGCCCGCAGATTCGAAGTTCGGGCCCGAGCCCAGATAGGCCGAGACCAACCGAGACGATCACCCTTGCTGGAGCCGTTTCTGCTTGATCGCCGCGTTCGTGATCTCGGCCCATCTCGGTGGGTCTGGTGGCCCCATTGTGGCCCCGCCGAACGGCGATCCGGGACCTGCGGCGCTGCGGAGTCAGCCCGTGGCCACGAGAGCGTCGGGAACGAGCACCGTCTCGAACGGCGTCAGCTTGCCCTTGCTGATCCGATAGACCGCAACGGCGTTCAGCGTCGAGTCCCCCGTTGGCATGATCCAGAAGTTGCGGAAGATCCTGTCCGAGGCTCTCGTCCCGAAGAGGTTGCGTGTCACCGAAGCGCGCGAGCCGTCCGAGCGGGCGATTGCGTCGAGCAGGAGGTCGACCGCCTGGGCCGCGGACATGGCGTAGCGAGTCGGCTCCGCGCCGAAGCGCTCGGTGAACGATGCCACGAATCGCTTCCCGCTCGGGGGAAGATCGGCGGTGAGCGGGCCGGGCTGGGTGAGTGTCATCCCTTCTGCGGCGGCGCCGGCAAGCAGCGCCGTCGCGGGACCAAAGGACTCCGGCGCCATGAGCTGTACGTCTGGGCCGAGACGCGCGCGAAGCACGGACAGGAGCCGGACGGTGGTGGGATAATCCTCGATCCCGAGGAAGACGCCGTCGGCGCCCGCCTCCGCGGCTGCAGCCGCAACCTTCGCGTTACTGAGCTCGCCGGCGCACGGCGGGCAGTCGCCCCCGAGATCCCACGAGCCACGGCCCACGACCGAGATGCCGAGCCTCCGTGCTGCGCGGGCGAAGGCGTCCACGAACCACGCGCTGTCCGGATTACCGGAATCGAGCGCGTAGACGCGCCTGACGCCGAGCCTGCGGGCGGCCAGCGCAGAAGCGGCCGCGTGCACGTCGTCGGTCGGGAGGATGCGGGCGAAGTTGCGCTGGCCGCTCGGGTAGAGAGCGTCGGGGTTGCTCGATCGAAATGGCTGCGTCAGCCCGAGGACGGTTGCAGACGGGCTGACGATCGGAACGGGGCCACCCGGGGCGCGGTTGAGGATCGGGATCGAGAACCACGTGCAGCCGGACGTGAGCGGTCCGACGACTCCGATCACGCTCGGGTTGCCGACGTACATGCGCGCGTTGGCGGTGCACACACGCTTGTCGAAGATGGGGTCGCGCGGTCCGGCTTCCTCGCAGAATTGAAGGCCGACCGTATGAGCCCCAGCCGTGTACTTTCGGCGCTCGAGCTGCATGGTGATCGCGTTGACGATCGGGGTCGTCGTCCCGCGTCCGCCAGGCCCGAGCGGAAGGCTTACGGCGATCAGGCGTTCGGGAGACCCGGTGCCTTCGTAGTGGAGCGCTGAGCACCGCGCTGACCCGAGGGTGTCGATCTTCTGCTCGGCACTCCGGCCTTCGCTCAGCCGGACGGCGGCGATGGCGACGCCGGCAGCGAGAACGAGACTTCCCGCGACGAGCAGGAGGCTCCTGCGCTTCTTTCGTTGCGGCTCGTGCGAAGGCGGCGAATCGGGCAACGCGGGGACGGTCGCGGTATCCGCCGCTGTCAGCGGCTCCTCGAGCAGCCGGCGGTAGATCGCCTCCGTCTCCGACGAGGGGTACGTTCCGAGCTCGTCGGCGAGCAGTCGACGGCAGCGCTCGTACGTACGGAGCGCTTCCGCGTCGTTCCCGGCTGCCGACTGTGCCTCCATCAACAGGCGGTACCCGCGTTCCCGGTACGGCTCCAGCTCGACGAGCTCCTCCGCTGCGCGAACCGCGGCTCGCGGATCTCCCGTGAGCCGATGCGTCTCCGCTAGGCAGTCGAGGGCTCGGACGAGCGTCTCTCGAAGGCCCGCGCGCTTGTCCTCGATCCAGCGACCCTCCTCGCCCGGCAGGAAGGTGCGCCGTGCGAGCGACTCGGCGATCGACGCGTCGGCGCGCGCCTGCTCGAACTCTCCGGCGGCGAGCGAGCGCTCGGCGGCCGTCGCGGCTTCGTCGGCAGCGTCGACGTCGATCCAGGTCCCGGCTGGCAGCCGCAACTGGTAGCAGCCAAAGGCGCTCGTCAACGCCTCGGCGCCATCGACACCGCATTCGTTCAGGAGCGCGCGGAGCTTGCTGACGAGGACCGACAATGCTTTCTCCCACGTCGCCGGGGGCATTTCGCCCCAGAGCGCTTCCGCGAGCTCGCCGCGAGGAACGGGACGCGCCTGCTCGGCGAGGAGGTACGCGAAGACGAGCCGACCCTGACGTCCCGGAAAGCGCTGCTCGTCGACGACGGCGCCGTGGGTCTCGATTGAAACGCGGTCCGTCAGCGACACCCTCATGGCCACCCTCGCTCCCTTGCCGGCCTCTTGCCACCGGCTTGCCGTCCTCTTGCCCGCCGCGCGAAGTATCCGCGGCGCAATGCCCGACGACAAGGTTCTGAGCTGCGAGTGCGGCTACGCGGTCACCGCCACCGACGAAGCAGAGCTCGTCGAGGAGATCCGCACGCATGCGCGCGATGCCCACGGAATCGCCTTCTCGGTCGAGGACGCGCTCCTCGTGGTTCTCCGGTCGGAGCTTGAGCCGTCTCGGGTGTCAACGGAGAGGGGCGTGCGTGGATCGCGCGCGCCGAAGGGAGGTTCGTCGTGAAGAACCAGCGCGAAGTCAACCCTGAAGGAGGAGGAGAAGTGAAGCGATACCGCCATGTCTTGACCATCGCGGTGTTCGGCGTGGTGCTCGTGACGTTCGCCGCGCTCGTTGGCGTCACCGCGGCGTCGCCGCCCTCGGGCGTAACGCCGACCTTGCTCGCGCGTGGTCAGTACGACGACTTCAAGGTCAGCTCCGTGCCCGAGTCACCGGTCGACTTCAAAGTCAAGGCGAAGTCACCGGTCGACGTCGTCGTTCGAAAGCACGACTACCTCGTGGGATCGCACACGGGGTGGCACACCCATCCCGGTCCGGTGTTCATCACGGTGACGCAGGGCACGCTCACGTACTACCTCTATGACGATCCGACCTGCACGCCGCACCGAGTCACGGCACCCGGCGGGTTCGTCGACGATGCGCGGGGGCACATGGTCCGCAACGAGTCCGGCCAGCCCGCGCAGGACGTCAGTGTGATCATCGCGCCGACGGGAGGCGCCTTCCGCGGCGAGCTCGACGCTCCCAACCCGAACTGCGGTTTCTGAGAGCGAGCCCGGTTGCAAGGTGGGGAGCCGGCGCACGCCGGCTCCCCATCCGCTCTGCCCCCTCGGAGAGCTCGCCGCCCATACGGGTTCCGAAAGACCCCGCAGTCTGAGTGGTCCCGGGAGGAGTCGAACCTCCGCCCGCAGATCCGAAGTTCGGGCCTGAGTCCAGACAGGCCGAGACCACCCGACACGATCCTGTCTTTCTGAGCCGATTCTGCCTGATCGTCGACGCTCGTGATCTCGGCCCATCTCGGTGGGTCTGGTGACCCCGCCGTGGCCCATCGGGTAACGGGCGCGAGTAAGAGTTCCCTCCACGTTGCTCGTACGAGAACGTGATGATTCAGTAACGACACGACTGGTTTCGAGAATCCCGCAGGGCGACTAAACAAAGCGCCCGGCTCGGCGCATCTAATGACAGAGATGACGGCGCGTGGAGCCACGGTCGAAGCGCTGGAGTCGCTCTACCGAGCCGACTTGCCCCGCTTCGTTCGTGCAGCGACGGCGATCGTCGGCGACGAGGGAGCCGGGAGGGACGCCGTGCAGGACGCGTTCGTGCAGGCGGTTAGGAAGCGGACGGGCTACAACGGCGTGGCGTCGCTCGAAACGTGGGTCTGGCGGATCGTGATCAACGAGGCTCTCGCGCAACGACGCAGCCGTGGATCGGAGTTCGAGAGCGTCTCGGAGATCGCGACCACTCCGTCCACGAATCACGTTCCCGAGCACGACGCCAACGTGCGTGCCTGGGTGGCCGCCCTTCCCGAGCGCCAGCGACTGGCGGTCTTTCTCCGGTACTTCGCGGATCTCGATTATCAGTCGATTGCGGTCGCGCTCGACGTCGAGGTCGGAACCGTCTCGGCCACGCTCGCCACGGCGCACGCTGCGCTGCGGCGCTCTTACCAGGAGGCAGTGCGATGACAGACGTTGAGCTGGAAGTTGCAGATTCGTTCGAGCGGGTCTTTCCCGTTCCGACGGTCGTCGCCGACTGGGACGACGTGCTCGACCGCGCCGGGGTACACGGGGAACCTCGCACCCGGCCGCCCTCGCGCTGGCGGGTCGCCGCCATCGCCGCAGCGATCGTCGCGGGTGCGGCCTTGCTCGCCACACCGGCGCTCGGTATCGGCGATCGCCTCCTGAGTCTGATCCAGGGCAAGCCGACCCCGCTCGATGTGCAGGCTCCTGCCTGGTCACGCGACGGGCGGACGATCGTGTTCGTGAGCTGGCGCGACGGCAACGGCGAGGTCTACGCCATGGACGCAGACGGCAGCAGGCCCCGGAACCTCACGCAGCATCCGGCGAAGGATGTCCAACCCGCCTGGTCACCCGACGGACGGAGGATCGCCTTCGTAAGCCGGCGCGACGGCAACTCCGAGGTCTACGTCATGGACGCCGACGGGAGCAAGAAACGAAACCTCACACGGGATCGGGCGAACGAGGACTACCCAACCTGGTCACCCGACGGGCGGAGGATCGCGTTC
>Ga0070670_100002215_pt1 | contig 15974 bp, 8 predicted proteins | sample KBSS63metaG_FD_64665 | JGI IMG/M metagenome (GOLD analysis project Ga0070670, IMG submission 64665) | Switchgrass rhizosphere microbial communities from Kellogg Biological Station, Michigan, USA - KBS S6-3 metaG | ecosystem: Host-associated > Plants > Roots > Rhizosphere > Soil ... | reverse complement strand
GACATCTCGGTCATGCCCCATGCGTGCACGACAAACGCACCAAACTTTTTTTCGAATTTCTCGCTCATCGCGCGCGGCGCGGCCGAGCCGCCGATGACAACCTGCCGCAGGACGAGGTCCGCCTTCGGATCGAGCGCGCTTGCCTCCGCATACTGCAGCAACATGAGCCAGACGGTAGGCACGCCAAGGGCCATCGTCACCCTCTCGTCGCGCAACAATTCGTACACGCTCTTGCCGTCCAGTCCCGGCCCTGGCATCACCAGCTTGGCGCCGGCCAGAGCTCCCGCGTACGGCGTGCCCCAAGCGTTGACATGGAACATCGGCACCACCAGCAGCAGCGTTTCGGCGGCGGAAATGCCCAGACAGTCGACCGTGCATGCGGCGTAGGAATGGAGGACCGTGGAGCGGTGGGAAAACAATACGCCCTTGGGATGCCCGGTGGTGCCCGACGTGTAGCAAAGCGACGACGCGCTATTTTCGTCGAGTTCAGGCCATGCATAGTCGCTGCCGTGGGCCCCGATAAGATCCTCGTAGCAGAGCAGGTTCGGCACGGACAGCCCGGGCATGTGCGCGCGGTCGGTCATCGCGACAAAGCCTTGGACCGTCTTCATCTGCAGTGCCAGCTTTTCGATCAACGGCGCAAACGTCAGGTCGAAGAACAGGTACTTGTCTTCGGCATGATTGACGATGTAGGCAATCTGCTCTGGGAACAGCCGTGGATTGATCGTATGCAACACGGCGCCCATGCCCGAGACGCCATAGTAAAGCTCCATGTGCCGGTAGCCGTTCCAGGCCACCGTGGCGACGCGATCCCCTTGCGCCACGCCCAATGCGGTCAATGCCTTCGCCATCTGCTTGGCACGGCGATGAACGTCGCCATACGTGCAGCGGTGTATAGGGCCTTCCACGGTCCGCGAGACGATTTCGGCGCCCGAATGGAAGGCGCGCGCGTGCTCGATCAGCGACGAGATGAGCAGCGGACGATTCTGCATCAGGCCGAGCATCGGACAATCCTGAGGTGGTTTACCAGCGGAACGCGACGCCCAGCGCGGGTCCGTTGAAGTTCACGTCCTCGATCCTGGAACTCGACTTGAAGTTGTAGTCGAGGTAACGCCATACCGCGAACACCTCGCCCCACTTGAACGCGTAGCCGAGCCCGCCGACCGCTTGCCAGGTGAGGTCCGTCTGGCCGGTGCCGACGTCGAGATAATAGGGCACGAACCATTCGCGGTTGTCGCCGAAGTTGAACCGCCCCTTGACGCCGACGATGCCGTCGGTCTTGGTGCCCTTGACCTCGCTCGTACCCGTGCGCACAGGAAACGATCCCGGCCCCAGATCGGCGCTGAACTGCCAGTCGAGCGTCTCCTTGATGTCGATCAGTCGCGCGCCGGCAAGCACGTCCATCGTAACTCCGGGATCCTTCATCAGGTTATAGGTTCCGGCCAGCGTCCAGATGAGGCCTTTCAGGTCGACCGTCGCGTCCGCGGTAATTCCGGCAGGAAGGGGATGGCCGTCGACAATCAGGTCACGCGTCTGTGACTTCGACGCGCCGACGTCCAGGTAGACAACATCGGTGAACACGCCCCAGCGTCCTTTCCTTGCTTCGAACGTGCCCATGAAAGTGAACTTGAGCGAGTCGATAATCTGGCTCGCGTCGACGCTGATGCTGCTGCCCGTGCCCGCTGGGAAGGTGGTCTTGCCGCCGATATCCGGCAGCCAGGCGTAGACCGACGCGCTGTATTGCCATGGGTCGGACACCGGTTGCATTTGGGCGACAGCAGGCACGGTAACGGACATTGCCGCGAGTGCTGCACCCGCCAATCGAAGTGACTTAATTTTCAATTCCATCTCCCGTCGCGTTGACCTCGACTTTACATTTTCCTCCATTTTTCGAGATCGAGCGCTACGAATTTCAGAACCGTTGGCCGTCTGCTCAGCGCGCGCGGACCGACGCACCGATTTGCTATGATATGAAACGGCCGAGAACTCACTAGTTTCGCGCAGCAAAAAAGAGGGAATCACCGGATGAACTGCAAAGCGTTAGGCGCGGCGGTGCTTTCCGCGGCCGTCGGTATCGCCGGGCCGGCCTTTGGCGAAATGAGCGCCGAGGAACTCGCCAAGTTGGCTCAGAATCCGGTCGGCAACTTGATCAGCGTTCCGTTCCAGAACAATACGAACCTCAATTTCGGTCCGCAAAAGGGAACGCAGAACATACTGAACATCCAGCCGGTCATCCCGATTTCCGTCAGTCCCGATTGGAACGTCATCACGCGGACGATTGTTCCGGTCATCTGGATGCCGACGCTTGGGCCCGACACGCCGGCCGCCAGCGGTATCGGCGACATCGAGATGACAGCGTTCCTGTCTCCCGCAAGTCCCGGCGACTGGATCTGGGGCGCCGGTCCCGTCGTCCAGTTCCCAACCAATAGCCGCGACGAGCTGGGCAACAAGAATTGGGGGTTGGGACCTTCGGCCGTCGTGCTGCACATGGAAAAGGGCAGCCCGTGGGTCTACGGCGTGCTGGTCAACAACATCTGGTCGCTGAGCAGCGACGAGCAGGGTGGTGCGTACAACAACGGCCTGATCCAGCCGTTCGTCAATTACAATTTCGAAGGCGGCTTGTATTTGACCACTGCCCCCATTCTTACCGTAGATTGGAAGGCGGAGAACAGCCAGCAATGGACCGTGCCGGTGGGAGGCGGCGTCGGCAAGATCTTTCACATCGGCAAACTCCCGGTGAACACGCAGCTATCGGCTTACTACAACGTCGTCAGGCCCGACGATGGCCCCAATTGGCAGATTCGCGCGCAGGTCCAACTCATGTTCCCGAAATAGCGCGTCGCGGCACACGCACATCCCGCCGACGTTCGACCAACCGAATGGACACTTTCAACATGCACACACGCCTCCCCTATCGAGCCCTGCTGGCGTTCGCTACGAGCGTCGCGCTGTCCCTGGGGCTGGCTCCGCTTGCCTCCGCACAGCCAGCGCCGTCCGCAGCGCCCGCCGCAAAATTGCCCGCCGATCCCTGGCCGCGCGACGTCAGCATTTCCAACGCCGCCGTCCTGGTCTATCAGCCGCAGGTAAGCAAGTGGACGGATAACCAGATCGAATTCCGCAGTGCGGTGGCAATCAAGCCGGCGGGCGCGAAAGACGAGACATTCGGCGTCGTGTTCGCGACCGCGCGGACACAGGTGGACAAGGTCATGCGTACCGTCGTCTTCGAAAACCTGAAGATAACGAAAAGCGACTTTCCAACGCTGCCCAACCGCGGCGCTGCCTACTCCGCCGAGTTGCAGACGCGGTTTGCCGCCAGCGTGAAGACGATGTCACTGGACCGGCTGCAATCCTCGCTCGCGCTGGTCGGTGTCAAACCGCCGACTGTCGAAGTCAACAACACGCCGCCGCAGGTGCTCGTCAGCTATTCGCCAGCGATCCTGGTGCCGATCGACGGCGCGCCGGTGTTGAAGCCCGTACCCAACTACACCCGCTGGCAACGCGTGATCAATACCCGCGCGCTGATACTGAAGGGTGGTCTCGGCGACAACTTCTACATGCACGTGTTCGACGGCTGGCTCTCCGCCAACAGCGTCAACGGACCGTGGACGCAAGCCAGCCTGGGACCCTTCGAAAAGAACGCCGCCAGTGACATCGCGCAGACGCTGTCCAAGGCGGGGACCGTCGACCTGCTCGACGGCGGCCCCAAGGCCAACCCGAAGCCATCGCTGGCCAATGGCGTGCCCACCATCTACACGCCCCAGGTCGCGAGCGAATTGATCGTGTTCAAGGGCCAGCCCGATTTCGTTCCCATCGTCGGCACGGAGCTTTTGTGGGCGTCCAATACGACGGGCGACGTGCTGATCGACACGAGCAACAACAATTACTACGTGCTGCTGTCCGGACGCTGGTTCAGAAGCACCGCCATGACGGGCCCGTGGACCTTCGTCCCCAGCAACGCGTTGCCGCCGGGATTCGCGAAAATCCCGGCGTCATCGCTTGCCGGTGCAGTGCTGCCGACCGTGGCTGGCACGCCCGAGGCGCAGGTCGCCATCATCGAGAACTCGATTCCGCAGACGGCCACCGTTCCGCTGAAGAACGGTCCGAAGTTCACGCCGAACTTGGACGGCCCGCCGCAGTATTCGCCGATTCAGGGGACGTCTCTTTCTTACATCAACAATTCATCCGTGCCGATCATCCAGGTGTCGCCCAATGCGTATTACGCGGTGACGGCAGGCGTCTGGTTCACCGCCGCGCAGCTGACCGGACCCTGGTCGGTCGCGACGTCCGTGCCGACCGCAATCTATTCGATTCCTCCGTCGTCACCGATCTACTACGTGACCTATGTGCGCATTTACGAGGCCACACCCGAGGTCGTCTACGTCGGGTACACACCAGGTTACCTCGGTACCGTCGTCGCGCCGTACGGCACCGTCGTCTACGGCACCGGCTACACCTATTCACCGTGGGTCGGCAACGTTTGGTATGCGCCTCCCTACACGTATGGCGTAGCTGCGGCGCCGATCTACAACCCGTATGTCGGATTCACCTACGGTTTTGCGCTCGGATTGGCCACGGCGGCGTGGATGGAGCCGTACTGGGGAGGCGCGTACTACCATCCCGGCTACTGGGGCTACCCGTGCTGCGCGTCGGCCAGTGCAAACGTCTATGGCCACTGGGGCGCCACCACCTACTCCGGCACACGTTCGTGGTACGCCGGCGGAGGTGTGGCCGGTACTACGGCCAGTGGCAATTACTACAACAACCGCACCGGGACCTCGGGAAGCTACAACGCGGGCAAGCAGTACAACGCCTGGACAGGCAACTACACGCGCGGTTACGACCGCACCGCCAACACCGCGGCCGGCGGATCGGGCGAGGCGGCGCGTGGCGTCAACACCAACGAGTACACCGGCCAGCGCACGACGGCCAACGCCGTTTCGGCAACGGGCGCGGGAGGGAGCACCTACAACCGCGCGGGAACGTCGACGGCGGGACCGGAAGGCGACGCGCACATCGGCGGCGGTTCCACCACCAACGCAGCGACCGGCAAGACCAATACCTGGGGGACGGCCAGCGCCAACGGCAACCACTACGCCGACGTGAACGGCAATGTCTACAAGAACACCGGCGATGGCTGGCAGCAGCATTCGTCCAGCGGCTGGGGCAGCGCGTCGGGTGACTCATCGTGGGCCAATCGTGAATCGCAGGCGCGAAGCACCGGTGACGACCGTTGGGGCGGGTTCTCGGGTGGAGGAGGCGGAGGCTGGGGCGGCGACCGCTCCTTTGGCGGCGGCGATCGCTCGTTCGGCGGTGGCGGCTTCGGCGGCGGCGGTTTTGGCGGCGACCGCTTCGGCGGCGGCGGCTTTGGTGGTGGCGGCTTTGGTGGTGGCGGATTCCGCGGCGGCGGCCGTCGTTAGTTAGGGCTTTTCGAGCAAGGGGCGTCCGGGCCTAGCGCCTGGGCGCGCCCTCGATCTGCTTGGCCATCTGCGCGTACTCGTTATTCTCGGGGTCGAGTTCGCGCAACTGCCGGACGTAGCCCAACCCCACGTCGCGTCGGCCGGCTTGCGCGTTGAAATAGGCCAATCCCGACAGGATGTCGCGGTCGTATGGCTGTCGCGCCAGCGCTGCGTCGAGCACCTTGATCGCTTCCGTAGTCTTTCCCCCCGAGTTCAAGGCCACGCCGTAGACATACGCAAAGCGTCCGTTTGCGGGCGCGAGGATGGAGGCCGTCCGAAACTCCTTCAGAGCCTCCGCACTCTTTTTCTTGCGGGTCAGCACGAGTCCCAGCGTGTGGTGAAGCGCTGCATCCCTGGGCACGCGCGCAACGCCATCGCGAAGCAGTTTTTCCGCCTCGCCGTCCGCTCCACCCGCGCGATAGAGATCCGCGAGATTGACGTACGCGGCGACAAACGTCGGATCGATGTCGATCGCCTTGCGATATTCGGCAATCGCCGCACCCACGTCCCGCCGCTGCGCGTAGATGTTGCCCAGATTCATCCTGCCTTCGGGACGGTCTGCGTTGTAGGTCTGGACCGCGATGTACTCGGCGATCGCGTTGTCGAATGCCGGACGCGCGCTTGGGGCAAGTCCCTGCTCGGCAGCGCCTGCCAAGGCACGCGCGGCTTCGATCCTGACAGCGAGGACTGGATCGTCCAGCATGCGCACCAGATACCGTTGCCGCGTCGCCGGTTCGGTACCGGCCAGCGCCTCGACCGCGGCCAGGCGCATGCCGGCGTCGCTGTCGTTCAGTGCGCGCGATACGGCTTCGGTGGTTACCGGTGTGAGCAGGCGGCCCAGACGTGCGATGGCGCTTGCGCGGGCGATAGCAGGCTGCCCCTTGTCGTCGATGATCGTCAGCAGTGCGCCGCGCGCGCCAGGACCGGCACCCGACGCCGCGTGCAGACCTGCCGCGAAATGCTGGAAGCTCTCTGGCGGCTTGCCGGTCCACGTGCGTATCGCGCCGGCAGCCCACTGGGCGGACTTCTTGGTGTGGCAATTGTTGCACGCGTTCGGCGTGCCCATCCTGGCCGACTCATCTGGCCGCGGAATGCGCAGTGAGTGGTCGTGCCTGGGATCGACGACCATGTACGTAGTGGTCGGCATGTGGCACGACGCGCACGCGGCACCCGCCGTACCCTGCGCGTGATGCGTGTGCGTCGGCGCGTCGTATTTCGCCGGCGAGTGGCATTGCGAACACATCGGATTGCCCGCTTTGCGCAGCTTCAGCGAATGCGGCTCGTGGCAGTCCGAACAGGTGACGCCCTTCGCGTACATCTTGCTCTGCACGAACGAACCCCAGTTGTAGACCTCGTCTCGCATCTGCCCGTCGTTCCAGAACAGACCGTCATCCAGCCGCGCGAGCCGGTGCGTGTCGAGGGGCGGCTTGCCGTGGACGTAGTTGTCGGAGAGGCGGCTCGCGCGACCGTGGCAACGGGCGCACATTTCGACTTCGCGCGCGCCCTGCCTTTGCGCGCTGCGTTGGGTGGTTCCGGATTCAGCCACCGGCGTCCATGTCACGCCGCGCCGCTCGTCGAGCGCGATGGCGAGCCCCTTGTTCGCATCGAACGCGCGCCAGTTCGCAGCTTTTTTCGCCCAAGTCACGTGATTCGAACCCGGGCCGTGGCAGGCCTCGCACGACACGTTGAGTTCCGACCACGTCGTCTGGTAAATCCCGGTCGCGGCGTCGAAGTTCTTGCGCAGGTTGGTGGAATGGCATTCGGCGCAGGTGAAGTTCCAGTTCTGGCCGCCCGACGTCCAATGCAGCCAGTCACCGGCCCTGATGTTCTGCCCCGGGTAAAGGTGAAACCAGCGCTGCCCCCCCTGCTCTTTCGAGCGCGAATCCCAGGCAATGGACAACGCCTGCATGCGCCCGCCGGGAAGCTCCACCAAGTATTGCTGCAATGGATGCACGCCGAATGCGTACTTGATCTCATAGTCGTGCAGCTTGCCGTCAGGCCCATCGGTATTGACGAAGTACCTGCCGTCGCGACGGGAAAATGTCGATGTCGTTCCGGCATACCTGAACTTGCCGTTGGCGAAGTCGCCGAGCACAGCCTTGTCGTCCGCGACTTGCATCGCCAAATCGTGGTCCGACCCGCTCCATGCCGCCAGTTCCTTGGCGTGGCATTCGGCGCACGCACTTCGTCCGAGATACCGCGCGCCGGACGCTGTCACCGCAGCGCGATCGCCTCCAAAAAGCCGGGACCGCAGATCGTCCGACTGCAGGATGACGCCGACGGCAACGGCCACGACGAATGCCCCGAGCGCGAACCACCGCGCGCGACGGAGGGGATCCGGAGGCGGGGGCTCGATGACCGCGGGCGCTGCTTCCGCTGACGGGAGCGCCGCAACGGGTTGCGCAGTTTTGGACTTTTTTCGGGACATCGAGCGCGTGGGTCAGACCGAAAAGTACGAACGGCCCCAGAAAGGAATCTCTGAGGCCGTGCGGTTAATCACGAGTCGGCCGCGGAATGCCGGCACCTCGACTCGCCAGCGGGCGGAATCTAGCCGCCCGCCGTTGTCGATTGCTACTTGATCGTCAGCTTGACGCCTTGCGCTGCCAGCGTCAGGCGGGCACCTTGCTGCGTGCCGTGCAAGCGCAACACAACGCCGTTCTGGTTCTTGAGGATCTGGTCGGTCGGACCGCCGGCAATGGCTATGCCCGCTTCACCGGCGACATAGTTGCCGCTGAAATCGGCGACGTTCTTCAGGTTGAAGACTTCACCCGACGTCGAAACGCTCGACACGCCAAGGTCAGCAACGCTCAGACCTTCGACCGAAAACGGGTACGTCTTGCCGCCCATCGTCAGCGTGCCGTCGCCCCAGCTCACGCCAACACCCAGCGCGACAGACTTGCTGGTGATCGTCACGGTGCCGGACGGCGGCGGGTCGGCCGCTATCGCGGTCGAGAAAACGACGGCGCAACCCAGCGCCAACAGCCACTTCGAAGTCAATTTCTTCAGCATTTATTTACTCCTGGTTGAAAATACCTGAAAACCGCGTAAAGCAAACGGCCCCGTATGATAGACCCGTTTGCTGTACCGCACAATTATGCTTAATCGGTGCCTCTACGGCGAGTCTGCGGTGGTCAGCCCGGCCAGCGAGCCCGCCGGCCCTAGCGCGTAGACGCTGTATGTCTGTGAGGCATTGAAACCCACGCCCGGCAAAGTTAGGACAATGGCGCCCGTCGTCGGGTTCCTGAAGGTCACCGTGTATGTGTTGAAGACGATCTGGAAATACTGCGATGCCCCGTTGGTGGGGATCGCCTGGGCTATCCGTACGTCGTTGATGTAAGCGTCCAGCGGGCCGGAATCGGGCGACGCGTTGATGAAGCGCACCGCCGCGGAACTCGGACCGGGCGGCAGGTTATCGTCCCTGAGCGCCACGGCAGTCGTCGCTCCGGCGAAGCCTGTCACATAGATCGTCTGGTCCGTTGCCCCCAGGAATGTGTTGGTCAGCGAGGCAATGGGCGCGCCGGGGACCGAGGTGGCCTCGAATGTCACCGTCCCCGCGCCCGCCTGGATGATGCTGTATGTCGACGCCGCCGCATACGCGAGGTTGGACACCACCGCGTTGCCGTTGAGCAATGCGTTGACATTGCCGGACTGAAATGCGCCGTTGACGACCTTGATCCGCGCCAGCTTGTTGTTGGCGATCCTCTGCTGTCCGGCACCGTCGCTGTCATTGAGCAGTACATTGGGCAAGGTCTCGCTGCCTCGCGAGTACATGATGAGGTCCGTTGCCGTCTGATCCGAAAATGTAAGCGCGCCGGAGTCGTAGACGATGGATTTGGTTCCGGCGACCGTCAGGATCAATCGATAAGTCCCGGCCGAGAACCCTCCGAAGATGTTGCTTCCGGTGAACGGAATGAAGGTAAAGGTCGGATTGATCCCGTCGATGATCTGGTCCGGCGCGATCAGGTAGAGGTCGACGGAAATCGTGCCGACCGCCGAGCCATTGCCAATGGGCGCCGCATTGAACACGTTGAGCGCAAAATTTCCGCTTTGCGGCGCCTGCGTCGTATCTGCCATCACGCCGAGCGCCGGTACCGTCGGCGTGCCATACACGACGAGCGTGTAATTCTGATTGCCGGCGGGGTTGTACGTCTGATCGATGATCACCACGTCCGATCCGGCGAAAGTGACCTGGATCTTGGTCGTGACGTTGTCGACTTCGACGTAGTCGGTCATGGCTTCGAAGTTCAAGCCCGACCAGATCGTCACGCCATTGACGATGACGTTGACCGGCGTCGTCGTCCCGAGGACATTGACCACCCGGAAGTGCGCCGGTGTGGGCGGAAAATAGTTGATGCTGTTGATCTTGCAGCCTGCGAGGACCAACGGCAGCGCGAGAAAAATGACGAGGGACTTGAGGAATTTGGGCATCGGGCGGTACCTGTCGGACAGCCTCGCATTATGCCACGGCGCGTGGGCGCGGATTTCCGCGGCTGTCGGGCGCATTCGCCGGGCAGGACATGCAGCGGCCGGGTATGTGGGCTTAACAGATAGTTACAAGCGCCGTGGAACGAATCATCGATAATCCGGGACAATTACCAATGCGTACTCTGCGAAAGACACGATGACATCCGGCCCCTCCTCCGCGCCCGATCCCGACTTTCCGTCCCATCCTGTCCCGGCCAAAGCACCGGTTCGCCGCCGCTGGATCTGGGCATCGACTATGATCGTCTTGGCGACGGTCGTCGCCGTCGGAGCGTACGTTTGGTGGCGGCCCGCCTCCCCTGCGCCGGCGCCGGTCCCGACTGCCGGCGCACGCTCAGATCCGTCCGCGCGAGCGTTGCCGGTGGTAGCAACGGCGTCGCGCAAAGGCAGCATCGACGTTTACCTTAACGCGCTAGGTACCGTAACCCCCCGCAACGTCGTCACCGTCAAGCCGCGCGTCGACGGCCAGTTGCTGCGTGTCGCCTTCAGCGAGGGCCAGCTGGTCAAGGCCGGCGACCTGCTCGCCGAGATCGACCCGCGACCCTTCACCGTGCAGCTGACGCAGGCGATCGGGCAAATGGCCAAGGACCAGGCACTGCTGAAGAACGCCCAGCTCGATCTCGAACGGTACCAGACGCTTCTCGCGCAGGATTCGATTTCGAAGCAACAGGTCGACACGCAGGCGGCGCTGGTGCGGCAATACGAAGGCGGCGTGCAGTCCGACCAGGGGGCGGTGGACAGCGCCAAGCTGCAACTGACCTATGCCCGTGTGACGGCGCCGATCAGCGGTCGCGTCGGACTGCGCATGATCGATCCGGGCAATGTCGTGCACGCGTCGGACCCGAACGGCCTTGTGGTGATCGCGCAGCTGCAGCCGATCACCGTGATCTTCCCGGTACCTGAGGACAACGTCCCGCGTGTGCTGAAGCGGCTGCAGGATGGCGAAACCGTACCTGTCGAGGCGTGGGATCGCGATGGCAAGGTGAAGCTCGCCACCGGCAAGCTGTTGACCGTCGACAACCAGATCGATACCGCTACCGGCACGGTCAAGCTGAAGGCGGAATTCACGAACGACAATGCGGTGCTGTTTCCGAACCAATTCGTCAACGTGCGCATGCTGCTGACGACGCTGGCAGACGCCATCCTGATTCCGTCCGCTGCGATTCAGCGCGGTGCACCCGGAACATTCGTGTATGTCGTCAAGGACGACAACAGCGTGAGCGTCACGCCGGTCAAGCTGGGTCCGGTCCAGGGCGAGACGACTTCGATCGCAAGCGGCCTCACGCCCGGCGTCCTGGTCGTCGTCGATGGCGCCGACAAGCTGCGCGAGGGGGCCAAGGTCGAATTGATTACGCGCGATGCGCAAACCCCGGCCGCTCCCGCCGGCGCACGTCGTGGCGGACGCGGCGAGCGGCCGGCGGGCAACGCGCCGGCCAAAGGCACGCAGCCGGGCGCCGCGGGCGGCTGACCTCCGTCTGACCTGCGCCATCGCGATGAATCCGTCCCGCCTGTTCATCCTGCGCCCGGTGGCCACGACGCTGCTGATGGTCGCCATCCTGCTGGCGGGCATCGTCGCGTACCGCGTGCTGCCATTGTCGGCGCTACCCGAAGTCGACTACCCGACGATCCAGGTAGTCACGCTCTACCCCGGTGCGAGCCCCGAGGTGATGACGTCGTCCGTAACCGCGCCGCTGGAGCGCCAATTCGGGCAGATGCCGGGCCTGAACCAAATGTCGTCGACGAGTTCGGGCGGCGCGTCGGTGATCACGTTGCAGTTCAGTCTCGAATTGTCGCTGGATGTCGCCGAACAGGAGGTGCAGGCGGCCATTAATGCTTCGGGCAGCTTCCTGCCGGCCGATCTGCCCAACCCGCCGATCTACAACAAGGTCAATCCGGCCGATACACCGATCATTACGCTCGCGCTGACATCGGCAACGCTGCCTTTGCCCAAGCTCGAGGATCTCGCCGACACGCGGATCGCGCAAAAGATCTCGCAGCTGCCCGGCGTGGGCCTGGTCAGCATCAGCGGCGGCCAGCGGCCGGCCGTGCGCATCCAGGTCAATCCGAAGGCGCTGGCGGCGTACGGACTGTCGCTCGACGATGTGCGCACGTCGATCGCCAATGCCAACACCAACCAGGCCAAGGGCAGCTTCGACGGGCCGACCCGCGCATCCACGATCGACGCCAACGACCAGTTGAAATCGGCCGACGAATACCGGCAATTGATCATCGCGTACAAGAACGGCGCCGCGGTCCGCGTGCAGGACGTCGCCGATGCCGTCGACGCGGCCGAGAATTCGCGGCTGGCTGCATGGGCGAACACCACGCCGGCGATCATCATCAACGTGCAGCGTCAGCCGGGCACCAACGTGATCGAGGTCGTGGACCGTGTGCAGCAGCTGTTGCCGCAGCTGCAGGCATCGCTGCCGGCCGCTGTCGATGTCGTGTTGCTGACGGACCGTACGGTGACCATCCGGGCCTCGGTGCGCGACGTGCAGTTCGAGCTGCTGCTCGCAGTGGCGCTCGTGGTGATGGTGATCTTCGTATTCTTGCGCAACGTGCCGGCAACCTTCATACCGAGCGTCGCGGTCCCGTTGTCGCTGGTCGGGACGTTCGGCGTCATGTACCTGGCCGGCTTTTCCATCAACAACCTGACGCTGATGGCGCTCACCATTGCGACCGGATTCGTCGTCGACGACGCCATCGTCGTCATCGAGAACATCGCGCGCTACATCGAGGACGGCGACTCGCCGCTTGAAGCCGCCCTCAAAGGCACGCAACAGATCGCGTTCACGATCATCTCGCTGACGTTTTCGCTGATCGCCGTGCTGATCCCATTGCTGTTCATGGGCGACGTCGTCGGCCGGCTGTTCCGCGAATTCGCGATCACGCTCGCAGTGTCGATCCTGATTTCCGCCGTGGTGTCGCTGACGTTGACGCCGATGATGTGCGCCAAGCTGCTGCGCCACACGCCGCCCGAGAAACAGGGGCGCTTCTACCGCTGGAGCGGCGAGCTGTTCGACCGGTTGATCCATCGCTACGGCGAGATGCTGAACTGGGTGCTCGACCGCCAGGCGGCGACGCTGATCGTCGCCGCGCTGACGCTGGTGTTGACCGTGGTGCTGTACGTTGTCATCCCGAAGGGCTTCTTTCCGGTACAGGACACCGGCGCCATCCAGGGCATTTCCGAGGCGCCGCAGACCATCTCCTTCGCGGCGATGGCGGAGCGGCAGCAGGCGTTGGCGGCCGTGGTGCTGGAGGATCCCGCAGTGGCCAGCATGACGTCGTTCATCGGCGTCGACGGCACCAACGCAACGCTGAACAGCGGGCGCATGCTGATCAACCTCAAACCGCGCAGCGTGCGCGGCGTCAGCGCCACCGAGATCATCCGGCGCCTGCAGCCCAAGCTGGCGCAAGTCCAGGGCATCGCGCTCTACATGCAGCCGGTGCAGGACCTGACCATCGAGACGCGCGTCAGCCGCACGCAGTACCAATTTACCGTCGAGTCGGTGGACGCCACCGAGTTGAACGATGCCGTGCATCGGTTCGTCGATCGCCTGAAGCAGATGCCGCAGATGTCGGACGTGGCGAGCGACTTGCAGGACAGCGGCCTGCAGGCTTACGTGGACTTCGATCGTACGACGGCCAGCCGCCTGGGGATAACGCCGGCGGTCATCGACAACGCGCTGTATAACGCGTTCGGCCAGCGGCTGGTGTCGACGATCTTCACGCAGTCCAACCAGTATCGCGTCGTGCTCGAAGTGAAGCCCGAGTTCCAGCGCGGCCCGGGTGCGCTGAACGATCTCTACGTGACGTCGACCGTCCCCGGCCAGCCGCCGCAGCAAGTGCCGTTGTCGTCCATTGCGCGCGTCGTCGAGCGTGCAGCGCCGCTCGCGATCAACCACATCGGCCAGTTTCCGGCGGCGACGATCTCGTTCAACCTGGCGGCCGGCGCGAGCCTGGGCGACGCCGTCAAGGCCATCGAGGCGACGAGGCGCGACTTAAGCCTGCCGGAAAGCGTGCAGATCAACTTCCAGGGTGCGGCGCTGGCTTTTCGCGCGGCGCTCGACAACGAGCTGTGGCTGATTCTGGCCGCGATCGTCACCATGTACATCGTGCTGGGCGTCCTGTACGAGAGCTTCATCCATCCGATCACGATCCTGTCGACGCTGCCCTCGGCGGGTGTCGGCGCGCTGCTCGCGCTGATGCTGTCCGGCAACGATCTGTCCGTGATCGCGATCATCGGCATCATCCTGCTGATCGGTATCGTCAAGAAAAACGCGATCATGATGATCGACTTCGCGCTCGACGCCGAGCGTCAGCAAGGCATGGCGCCGCGCGCCGCGATCTTTCAGGCGTGCCTGCTGCGATTCCGGCCGATCATGATGACGACGATGGCCGCGATCCTCGGCGCGTTGCCGCTGATGATCGGGTGGGGTGAAGGCTCCGAGTTGCGCCACCCGCTGGGCATCACGATGGTTGGCGGGCTCATCTTCTCGCAGGCCCTTACGCTGTTCACCACACCGGTCATCTATCTGGCCTTCGACGCCATCGCCCAGCGGGTTGCGTCGGCGCGGCGCGGCACGCGACCGGCATCCGGCCGAGCCGTCGCTGAACCGGGTACGGATCGGCCGTGAACATTTCCCAACCATTCATCGACCGGCCGGTCGCGACGACACTGCTGACGTTCGGTGTCGCGCTTGCTGGCGCCATCGCGTTCCGGCTGTTGCCCGTGTCGCCGCTGCCGCAGGTCGACTATCCGACGATCTCGGTGCAGGCATCCTTTCCCGGCGCAAGCCCCGAAACGATGGCGGCGACGATCGCCACGCCGCTGGAGCGCTCGCTCGGGCGCATCGCCGGCGTCACCGAGATGACCTCGTCGAGTTCGCTCGCCTCGACGCGCATCACGCTGCAATTCGAGCTGTCGCGCGACATCGACGGCGCGGCGCGCGACGTGCAGGCCGCGATCAACGCCGCTCGTAACCTGCTCCCGACCGGCATGCCGAGCAACCCGACGTATCGCAAGGTCAATCCGGCTGACGCGCCGATCATGATCCTCGCGCTGACGTCGGACACGATGACGCAGGGCCAGATGTACGACGCCGCGTCGACGATCATCGCGCAGAAACTGTCGCAAGTCTCGGGCGTCGGCCAGGTGAGCGTGGGCGGCAGTTCGTTGCCGGCGGTCCGCGTCGAGCTGAACCCCGAGTCGCTGTACAAATACGGCATCGGCCTGGAAGACGTCCGCACGGTGCTGGCCGCGGCCAACGCCAACCGGCCCAAGGGGACGCTCGAGGACGGCGACCGGCACTGGCAGATCTCGGCCAACGACCAGGCCAAGACCGCGGCCGAATACCTGCCGTTGGTCGTCTCCTATCGCAACGGCGCGGCCGTGCAGTTGTCCGATGTCGCCGAAGTCGTGGATTCCGTGCAGGACCTGCGCAATGCCGGCATGGCCAACGGCAGACCGTCGGTGCTGGTCATCATCAATCGCCAGCCCAACGCGAACATCATCGAAACCGTCGACCGCGTGAACGCGCTGTTGCCGTCGCTGCGCGCGTCCATTCCTGGCGCGATCACGCTCAAGCCGGCGATGGAGCGGACGGCGACCATCCGTGCCAGCTTGCGCGATACCGGAACGACGCTGCTGCTGTCCGTCGTGCTGGTGATCCTCGTCGTATTCGTGTTCCTGCGCAACGTCCGCGCCACGCTGATTCCCAGTGTCGCGGTACCGGTTTCGCTGATCGGCACGTTCGGCGCGATGTACCTGATGGGGTACTCGGTCAACAACTTTACACTGATGGCACTGACGATCGCCACCGGCTTTGTCGTCGACGATGCGATCGTCGTCCTCGAGAACACGTCACGCCACATCGAGAAAGGCATGGAACCATTCGCCGCTGCGCTGCAAGGGGCGCGCGAAGTGGGTTTCACGGTGCTCGCAATGAGCCTGTCGCTGATTGCGGTGTTCATCCCGATCCTGCTGATGGGCGGGATCGTGGGCCGCCTCTTTCGCGAATTCGCCGTCACGTTGTC
>Ga0070670_100002214_pt1 | contig 15979 bp, 18 predicted proteins | sample KBSS63metaG_FD_64665 | JGI IMG/M metagenome (GOLD analysis project Ga0070670, IMG submission 64665) | Switchgrass rhizosphere microbial communities from Kellogg Biological Station, Michigan, USA - KBS S6-3 metaG | ecosystem: Host-associated > Plants > Roots > Rhizosphere > Soil ... | reverse complement strand
CGCACAATACTTTGCCGATAATTTCGAGCCGGCGTGGGATGCCTGAGATCGCGCTGCCATACAACAAGTGGCTGCCGCGGCCGCACCAGATGCCGGCCTGGCGCTATCTGCACGATGGCGGCAAACGCGCAATGTGCGTGTGGCATCGTCGCGCCGGCAAAGACGAAATAGCTTTGCATCACACCGCAGTCGCGGCGGCGCGTCGCGTCGGAAATTATTGGCACTGCCTGCCCGAGTACGCACAGGCCCGCAAGGCGATCTGGACCGCGGTCAACCCACACACCGGAAAGCGACGCATCGATGAGGCATTCCCGATGGCGATACGGGAGAGCACCTCCGACAACGAGATGTTTATCCGCTTCAAAAACCAAAGCACGTTCCAGTGTATCGGTTCGGACGCTTACGATCGCACTGTGGGGTCGGCGGCGGCTGGCTGCACGTACAGTGAGTGGGCCCTCGCCAACCCCAGCGCCTGGGCCTACCACCGACCAATGATCGAGGAAAACAACGGCTGGGCAATTTTTATTACGACCCCACGCGGCCGCAATCACGCATTCGAAATGTACAAGCACGCGGCGCGCGAGCCGGACTGGTTCGCCGAGCTGCTGACCGTGCGCGACACCGGCATGATGAGCGAGTTTGCGCTGAGCGAGGCGTTGAAGGAATACACCGCGCTATACGGCGAGGACGTCGGCAACGCACAATATCGCCAAGAGTATTTCTGTGATTGGTCGGCCTCGATATTGGGTGCCTACTGGGCGCTCGAGCTCGCCGCAGTGCGCAGCGAGGGCCGCATTGCGCCGATCGAGGCCGTGCCCGGCGAGCCAGTGCATCGCGCGTGGGATCTGGGTGTGAAGGACGACACGTCGATATGGTGGTTTTCGATCGTGGGCGCCCAGGTGTTTGTGCATGACCACTACGCCGCGTCGGGCGCCGGCGTCGAGCATTACGCCGAGGTGATTGACAAGCGAGCTGCACTGCACGGCTGGCGCGACGGCAACGATTACGTGCCGCACGATGCAAAAATCATGGAGTGGGGCTCGGGCCGGACCCGGGTCGAGACCATGCAGACGCTCGGCCTCAAGCCGATCCTGGTGCCTGGTGCAACATTCATGGACGGCATCGAGGCGGTGCGGCGCATGCTGCCGCTGACCGTGTTTCATCCGCGCTGCGAAGAGACCGGCATTGCGGCGCTCGAGCAGTATCGCCGGCAATGGGATGACGAGAAAAAAGCTTTTCGGGTCAGTGACGTGCACGATTGGACCTCGCACCCGGCCGCATCGATGCGCTACCTGGCGCTGGCCCGGCCGAATATCCGGCCGCGCGAGGTGCCCGAGCCACTCATTCGTGGCACAATCATTCCGCCACCACCCGAGCCGCGGAGAGGCATGCATCTATGACGATCGAAACATCCGACCCTAAGACGGCACTGACGTTTGACGAAAACATCATCGCCGCGTTCATGCACTACGTGCGCGGTATCAAGCAGCAGGACATTGCCATCATGATGGGCGGCGTAAACGGCGGCCGCGTCAATGAGGCCTGCATGATTATTCGCCGGGCGCTGGAGAAAGAGGGGTTTCGGCCGCTGCGCAAAGGCTGGGACCGAATGAATATCGAGGATCTACCGCTAAAGGTCGACGCCGGATGACCAACCCCGAGCAGCTCCTGATCGATCGGCAACAGCAGGCGATCCTTGAGGAGGCTCTCGAGTTGGTTAATCCGCGCTATGTCGCGGCGCTCCGCATGCGCTACGGGTTCGACGGCGACCCTATGACGCTGGAGGCGACCAGCCAGGTGCTCGGCGTCACCCGGGAACGGGTCCGGCAAATGACCGTCCAGGCCGAGCGCAAACTACTCAGCATATTGATCTATGGCCCGTTCGATGACGACGAGGGCATGAAGCGGCGGGCCCTGAAGAAGCGGCGCGAATGGGTGGTCGAGGACAACAAGCGGCGCCTCGAGGAGGACAGGCAATGCCAGCTCAGGCGGGAGCAGCGTGCAGCCGAGGACCTGGCTACGCAGCAGATCTGGCAGGAGGAGATGCGGCGCCGGGCCGAGCAGCAACAGCGTGACTATGCGGCACTGCTGGCGGATCGGCGGGCCCGGCGCGAAGAGGAGATCGACGTGGTGCAACGCTACTGGCAGGCGGTCTACGACAATACGCCAGGCGATATTCCGCTGTCGGCGCTGTTTGCCCGGCCTCGTACCGCGTGGGATCTATGATATAAGCAGGCGTTGGTGGCGACCCCGATTAGGAGGCGGGGGCGTCATCTCACGGTGTTTGCATGGTCGACGAGCCGGTCAAGCCAGTCGCCGCCGATATTGGCGTCGACGACCAGGAGTTCGATCCCTCCCTCGAGCCCAAGAACAGTAAGGCGTGGTTGAACCGCCTGCAGGAGAGCGAGGACGCTTTCGAAGAGTGGAATAATCACTGCGACAAAATTAATAGGCAGTATGCGTCGCTATCGCGCCTGGCGCAGATGGGACGCGACAAAGAATTTTCGATGTTCTGGGCCAACATCGAGGTCATCCGGCCGAGCATATACGCTAAGACCCCAGTGCCCGTGGTGGTGCCAAAGTTCAAAGACAGGCGCCCGGTTTATCAGGCGGCGAGCGAGGTAGCCGAGCGATGCGCGGTGGTCGCATTCGACCTGGCACGCATCAATGATTTGATGCTGCTGGTACGCGATGACCTCGCCCTGCTCAACCGCGGCGTCGCCTGGTGCCGCTACGAGAGCGGCGACAAGGGGCCCTACGGGCACGAAAAGGTCTGCATCGACTTCAAGGACCGGCGCGACTTTCTGCACAGCGTATCTCGCAATTGGCGGGAGGTGACCTGGGTGGCGGCGGCATCGTACATGACGCGGGCCGAGGCGCGCGATCGCTTCCACGACACCAGCGGCGACGAGTACCAGCAGGCCGAGTACACGGTGAACCGCGACGACAAGGAGGTCGGCGGATCCGACAGCCGGGAGCGGGCCAAGTTTTGGGAAATCTGGGCCAAGGGTAGCAAGCGGGTCGTTTGGGTCGCTAAAGGCTGCGAGAAAATACTCGACGAGGACAACCCGCACCTCGAGCTGCAAAACTTTTTCCCGTGTCCGATGCCAGCATACGGCGCCGTGCAGCGCGGCAGTCTCATCCCCGTCCCAGATGTTTTGCAATACAAAGACCAGCTCGACGAAATCAATCTGCTCACCGGCCGCATCCACGCGTTGGCCGATGCTTTGGAAGCTAAGGGATTTTATCCAGCCGGCGGCGCCGAGATTGCGGACGCAGTGCAGACTGCCGTGGCGACGCATACCAAAGGCAGAATGCTGGTGCCCATCAAAAACTGGGCGGCGTTCGGCGGCACAAAAGAAGTGATAATTTGGCTGCCCATCGACATGATCGCGACAACGATCACGGCGCTGGTCACGCTCAGAAAACAAGTGATCGAGGATATTTATCAAATCATGGGTCTCGCCGACATTATGCGCGGCGCTACGGATCCGAAAGAAACACTCGGCGCCCAACAGTTGAAAACGCAATACGGCAGTGCGCGCATTCGCGACAAGCAAGGCGAAATGGTGCGCATCGCGCGCGACCTGGTTGAGATCACCACCGAGATCATTACAGAAAAGTTTAAGCCACAGACAATTGTTGCGATGAGCCAGACGGAATTGCCGACCAAGGCGATGACGGAAAAGAAAATTGGCGAGGTGATGCAACAGATGCAAGCGCAACAGATGCAGCTGCGCACCTTGATGGCCAATCCGCAAGTGCAGCAGATGGCGCAACAAAATCCGCAGCAGGCACAGCAAATCGCGCAGCAAGCACAGAAGGCGCAAGAGGCTGGCATCCAGACGGTCAATCAACTGAAAGAGAAACCAACGATTGACCAGGTGCTGGCATTCCTCAAAGACAATCGCATCAAATCATTCGTGCTCGACATCGAGACAGACAGCACCATTCAGGTCGACGAGAATGCCGAGAAGCAGCGCCGCACGGAGTTTGTCGGTGTGCTCGGGCAGCTCCTGCCGCAGCTCGCGCAGATGATTGCCGGCGAGCCGTCGACCGCGGCGTTTTGCGGTGAGCTGCTCAAGTTCGCCGTGGCGCCATTCCGCGCCGGCCGATCAATGGACGGCACGATCGACGAGCTGGTCGAGCAGATGAAGCAGAAGAGCGGCCAGCCGCAGCCCAATCCGGACGCCGAAAAGACCAAGGTTTTCAAGGACGTGGAGATGGCCAAGATTGAGCAGAAGAAGGCCACTGACGCGGCCGAGCTCAAGATCAAGCAGCAGGAGCTGGTGCAGAAGGATCGGCAGCACCAGGAGCAGATGGAGAACCAGCGGCGCATTGCCTGGGCGCAAGCGCAAATCAAGTTGAGCGACACTGAAGGCAAGGCGCAGATCCAGCAAGAGAAGGTGATGGAGAACCGCGAGGCGCACCAGGCGCACATGATCGAGAAGAGCCAGGACCTCCAGCTCAATGCGCAGAAGGCGCAGATGGCCTCCGTCGCGCAGCAGCACAAAATCAATGACCAGGAGGCGAAGGCAAGCGAGCGGCGCGCCATGCAGCAATTCAAGATGACGCAACCGCAAGCCCCGCGGAGGCAGTGATGACGAGTGTAAAAATCACCTCGTATGTCGACGAGCTGCAACGGCGCCAGGACGAGCTGAACGATGCCAAGCATTACCAAATCGCCGAGGAGGCTGACCGCGCCAACCGGCGCCTCGACCGCGGTGTGTTTGGCGCCGAGCAGGCGCGACCAGGCACGCTGTTTCGCGACTTAGGTGACATCAACGAACCGCCGCCGTCGACACATCCACCGACACCGGGTGGCTTGCAGCTGCAAGTCGATTGGCTAAACAAGCACATTGTCGTCCTGGGCGAGGTCGTCCTGGCACTGGTGTCGGGTCACGCCACCCGGCCGCGGGAAGGTGAGTGATGGATTGGCGGGAACGCATTGCGCAGATGCTGGCCGAGCGCGATGCGGCAATTGCGCCTGGCGCCCCGCAGCCAGGCGATCCTGGTTACGCCGGCGCTAACCTCGCCGCAGTGCGTACTAACAACCCGGGCGCGCAGGGTTACAACAGAAATACCGCGCCTAATTTCGGTGCCGAGCCACAAAAGACTGGCGCGGGTTTCTCGATCGCCAAGTTTCCGACGCCGACGCATGGTGCCGCTAGCAACCTCGAGCTCTACGCGCGCAACTACACCGACAAATCGATCAAGGATGCCCTGCACACCTGGAGCGGTGGCGGGCGCCGCGAGGTGGCCGGCTACCCGGCCGACACGGTCGTCACCAAGGACATGATGCAGGATCCCAAGTTCGCTATCCCGATGATGCAGGCGCTGTCAGTCGGCGAGACGTCCCGGCAATTTCCCATGAGCCAGGCGCAGTGGGAGCTGGCGCACAAGTGGGCCATGCAGGGCAACGCGCCACTGCCGCCAGAGGCACAGCCGGCGCCCTATGACGAGGCCGGCATGATCCCCGAGCAGGATCCGCCGATCGGCAGCCTGGCCGAGCTCAATGCGTGGGGGCCCTAATGGCATACGAGGACGACTGGGTGCTCGGCGACCTGGTGGCGCCAGAACGGTATGGGCCTACGCCGGACCAGCTGGCGGCTGCCTACCGCGCCACGCCGGCGACCTCGGCCACACCCAAGACCCTGCCGGGCTCATTTACGCCGGGCAGCGTGGCGGCCGTGCCGCCGCCGCACCAGGCGATCGCGCCTGAGTTTAGGCCAGTGCCGCGCGAGCTGCCGCCCGAGTTCAAAGGACCGCAGGCCCGCTCCGACATTGTCGAGGAAACGCTACCGAAGGCGCACGCGCTCGACCCGGTCTACGGCCAGCAGCGGGCCGCGGCGAAGGAGGTTACCGACTTACTGCCAATTGGCAGTGTCGCTGACCTGTACAACTCCTACCAGAATGCCGACCCGATCGCCGGCGGCGTCGCTGCGGCCGGGCTGCTGCCGATCCCCGGCGCCAAGCAGGGCGCCAGGATCGCCAAGGCCGGCCTCAAGGTTGCCGAGGAGGTGGCCGAGCCGGCCCTCAAGAAGGGCGCCAAGGAGGCGGTCACGGCGCCGGCTATCCTCAAGGCCGACCTCGGCTACGGCCCACAGCTGCCGAACCCGACGCCGGAGCTGGCCCGGCCGAGCATTGCCGAGAAGTATCTCGAGGCGCCGCTGCGGGAGGCCAACCCGGGCGTCTACAAGCGGCCCGATGTCATCGCCAGGGAGGCCAACGAGCTGGTGCAGCCCGAGCACCCGGCGCTCAAGCAACTGTTCGGCGTCACTCGCGACGACCTGTACGAGATCAGCAAGCAGGGCACGCGGCAGGGCAACCTCGAGCCCAAGCTATGGACGCCCGGCAAGCCGACGGAGCCGAACGCGGCCTCGATGGCGGTGATGACGCCGGAGAACACGCAGCGCCTGGTCGACACGCTGACCGAGGCCAAAAAGCATCCTGAGCTGACCAAGGGCATGGTGCCCTGGTACGTGATGGACCCGATGTATCAGCGCATGGTGCAGCTGGTCGGGCCCGAGGAGGCCAAGCTTGCCTACAATCGCTTCAACCACGTGGTGAGCCCGTTCTCGGCCGGCTCCGACGTGCTCACCGAGATCAACCGCGGCACCACCGCGCATATGTACGGCCAGCGCGGCGACCTTTTGACATTCCAGAAATATGGCAACGTTGCCGAGAAGAACCGCGGGCCAGATTTCCCGGCCGACATGCGGGACGTCAAAGGCCACATGATGCACGGCAACCAGGTGCTGCCGGCCGGACGCTTCCTGATGACCGGCGAGCACGGCTACGGCAACGACACGGTCAAGATCCCGCTATACACCATGGCGTCGGGCGTGCCGCAGACCGGCTTCCAGACGCGGTGGGCGGTGCCCGACACGCACTTTGCCAGCGCCATCGGTATGCCGGAGGTGCGCACCATGAAGGATTTCCGCACCTTCATGGGCGGCACCGAGTACCGGCCGATCGCGCCCTGGTTCAGAGACAAGGTGGCCGGCCAGGTCGGCCTCGAGGCGGTGCCCGGCCAGGCCCTGACCTGGGGCACGTTCGCCCCGCAGACCGGTGTGCGGACCGGCATCGGCGCCGGCAAGCTCGAGCTGCTGTCGCAGCAGATCTGGGAGCGTGCCGCCAGGCTCGGCATCGATCCGATGAAGCTGCGTGACGACGTGCTGATGGGCAAGGAGCATGCGCTGCTGGCGCTCGGCATTGGCGTGCCGGCAACGGCTGCTGCGGCCAGCCAGATGGGTGGCGTTGCCAATCCTGGCAGCTACCAACTATCGCAATAGGGGGCCGCATGCCGATAAGCCCATTTTACAAATATCACTCGTTTATCGACGAGCTGACCAAGGGCGGCCACCCGAACCTAGCGACCTCGACCTACAAGGTGGCCCTGACCAATGCGGCGCCGAGCGTGGCGACCGACACCACCTGGAATGCCGGCACGGCGCCACCGCCGACGAACACGGGCGGCTACCCGGCCGGCGGCAATATCCCGGTTGTCGTCAGTGCCGGCACCACCAGCGGCGTGTTCAAGGTGGTGCTCGAGGACACAGTGTTTGCCGCCACCGGCGCCGGCATCGGCCCGTTCCGCTATGCTCTCCTGTACCTACCAAGCAATGGCAACAAGCTGGTCGGTTTCTACGACAACGGCGGCGTCACCAGCCTGGCCAATTTCGAGACATTGACCGTCGACTTTGACGGCCCACTGGGAGTGTACAGCCTGCAATGAGCGAGTTCGTGTTTATTGCCAAGACAACGTTCTACGTCGAGGAGCTCGGCACCGAGTATGTCGAGGGTCTCACCTATCGCGCCAATCCCGGCGATCGCGTGCGGCGGTATCTGCCGCAGTGGCTGAAAGAAAACAAAGTAACCGTGGGCGGGGATGCCGCCCAGCTAGCAGGAACAGGAGAGGTGCATGCCCGTCACTCACCCGACAGCGACCCGGAGCGGGATCGCTGACTATGTCGTCGACCAGCTCGACCTCAATACGCCACCGGCCAAGCTGGTGCTGCAGACGTCGGGCGGCGTCGCTGTTGCGACGCTGACGTTCAGCAATCCGGCATTCGGCGCCGCAGCGTCTGGTGTCGCCACGGCCGGTGCCATTGCGTCGGACACCAATGCGACCGGCAATGCCAGCCCGGTGTCCAAGGCCGAGCTGCGGCAGGGCAATGCGACGCCGATCGTTCTGTGCAGTGTCAGTGGCACTGGCGGCGGTGGTGACATTCAGCTCAACAGCACGACAATCTCGGCCGGGCAGACTGTCAGCATCACGGCGCTCACCTACACGGCGCCGGCATGATCCGCGGCGACAGCGCCATCTGCGGGACGACAACGACCGGCACGGGCACGCTGAGCCTAGCAGCATGCCCGACGCCGCCTGGCGGGATCGATCTCGACGTGCTGGCGCGAATGTTTGGTGTCGGCAATAGCAGCACGTCAATTATCAGTTACACAATTATTGAATACACCGACGCGACGTTTGTTACCGCGAAAGCGCATGAGAAAGGGTTTGGCGTTCTGACGTTGGGCGCCTCGGCTGGCATTGCCAATTGCACATTGGCGCGCACCACCAAGCAGTCGAGTGCCACCTCGCTGAACACGCAGCCGGCGACGATGAGCCTTGCTCCAACCGGCATCAACATTGGAACAGCAGCAAACACGCTGGTGTTTATCGGCCCAAGCACAATGGATATGCCGGCCTATCTGCCGTACTACGACGGCACAGGAGGCACGGTTGGGTGCATTCCGCCAGTCGGGACTATGTCGCAAAACACGGGGCAGAACCTCGCCACCGACAAGCACCACTACAATGCATTCGAGTGGCGCATTCCGATGCTGGTCAAGCGTTGCAATACAATGGTGTGGTCCGCTTACGGCGGCACATCGAATGTCTACACGGCCCTCTACGCCATAGGCACCGACGGCAGGCCGGGGCGACTGTTAATTGATTTTGGTTTGCATGGGCCGGCCAATGCATCGCTGGCCAGCGGGTTTGCAACCATTGCCAGTGTGCTGCATCCCACCGGCTTTTTCCTGATGCCGGGCGAGTATTACTTTAATTATCGCTGGACAGGCAGCGGCGCTACACCAGCAGGAAACCATCAGGTGTGGTCGCCAGGCTCCGGGCTGCCGCTCCAGTCTGGCCGCATGGGCAGTGCTGGCGGGTATTTCTTTCCGGTTGGCACTGCCGACGGCACGATGACGCCTGCTCCCGATCCTGCTGCCCAGAGCGGCTGGTATCCAATAATTTCGCAGAACTACAACATTAGCTTCACACTGGGGCCGATCTGATGCCGGCAGGAAACATTCCAGTTTCAAGCATTCCCGGCTGGCCGACGCCGCCAGAAGGATACATGGCGGCGTGTCAAACCTCACTCGACAATGCCGGCATCAAGGGCAACTTGTTTTTGTCGCCGCAGGGGCTGCACACGCCGGACGTGGCGAACACGACGGCGGTGCTGAACGGCTACGTCGGCAGCCCGGCCGAGCTGACCTATGCCAAGGACACGCGCAAGCGGTCACTCTACGACCTGGTCGACAATTATTACGACCTCCGCGCCCTGGCGGACGGTAACACCACGACAAATCTGAGCGCGAATACCGTCGGCACTTATCTCGCCAACGTCGGCAATAATTACCGCACTAAGAAAGCAGCTATCAACGCGGCGGCGACCGTCGCCGCCGTCAATGCCGTCAACATCAACACGGGCTGGCCCGCCTATCCGTAATGTATGGACGATATGCCCACCGGCAGCCCTACGCTTGGTTTCGCAGCGGTACGGCTGCGGTGGCGCTGGTCTATTTGCGGCCCGACGCCGATGACAGTAACAGCGGCTGGACTGACCAGGCCGGCAGCGTCAGCAACCTCTATCAGGCGATCGACGAGACCGCATTCAGTGACGCCGACTACATCCGCTCGTCACTAAACCCGACCGCCGACATTGTTCGCTTTCGACTGAGCGACCCGACGAGCACGCCGGGGGCGCCGTTCAAGGTGAGCTATCGCTACGGTAAAACGAGCACCAGCCCCGTTACCATAACGGCCAGGCTCAAGCAGGGCGCCACTGTCATCCAATCATGGGTGCACACTGACGCCTCGACCACGTTCAAGACCGTGTCGCAGACGCTGAGCTCCGGCGAGCTGGCCAGCATTACCGACTTTAATAACCTGTTCATGGAATTTGAGGCCGGACCATGAGCTGGCAGCGCGAAGGATACTGCTGCCAGTGCGGCGAATGCTGCCGCGGCCGGGATCCGTTCGACGGCGAGCTCGGGCCACCGCCAGTTGCCGGCTTCTGTGCGCTCTATCGTATCGTCGACGGCAAGGGCAGCTGCAGCGATCGCACGCACCGCTACTACCTCAACGGCTGCAACGTGTGGCCGAGCATCCCTGAGCACGTCAGCAACTATCCGCGTTGCACCTACACGTTCACCGAGGTGAACGATGGCGGTTAAGACGCTCTACCTCAAGGACGCCGCGCCGGCCGGCGCGACAACAGCAATGTCGCTGTTGGATGGCGCCGCGTCGCCGGCGACTGGCATCACCACGACCGGCTGGACTGTCGCCAAGGTAACGACGCCGAACTACTCGTCCATGACGGGCCGGCTGAAGAAGGCCTCGACCGGGTTTGTCACCAGCGACCAGCTCGGCGCCGTGTTTGATGCAAAATCGTGCTGGCGCACCGAGCAGCCGCTCGTTGGTTCGTTTGCAAATACCAATTGGACATTTGTGTTTCCAATGCGCGCCGTCAGTGCCGCCTCGGCGCAGACTGGACAGGTGCGGCTGCGGCTGTGGCGGTCGACCAATGCCGACGGCACCGGCGCCACGCAGATAACCAGTGCCACGCAGGCAGGCACGACCACGGCAGCCCTGTCGACCAGCGCCAGCTCCAACAGCACGGTGACCTACGCGCCTGGCGCAATCATCACCATGACCAACCAGTACCTCTGGGTCATGTGCGAGTGGTTCGTCTCGGTTGCCTCCGGCAGCAACAGCGGCGACGCGGTTTTCAATATCGAGGCTGCCGCCGTCATCACCACGCCAGATTTCACGCAGGCCTACACCGGCACCGGGGCACTGGTCGACACCGCCAGCACGCTGGCCGGCACCGGCACGGGCCGATCGACTGGCACGGGTGCACTGGCAGCGCAAAGCAGCGCCGCATCCGGGACTGGCGCCGCGGTCGACCCGTCGCGGGCCGTCATATCCTGGCTCGAGCTGTCCGGCGCCGAGGCGGCGGCGGCCGGACCAGTCACCGGCACGGGTGTGCTCGCCTCGCAAGCCAGCACACTGGCCGCGGCCGGCCTGTCGTTCGGCACCGGCACCGGCGCCCTGGTCCCGCAGGGCAGTACGCTCACCGCGACCGGCACGGCGATGGCGCCAGGCACCGGCGTGCTGGCGACGCAGAGCAGCACACTGGCCGGCACCGGCACGGTCGGTGCGGCCCTGGCGCCGATTACCGGAGCAGGCGCAACAGTCCCGGCCGCCAGCGTCGACATTGCTGGAGGGATTGCCGGCAATACAAATTATGGCGATGTCGCGCACCCGAATGTCGGCCAGGGCTTTGTCGCGACGTCCAATTTCATCACCCGCATTCGCGTGGGTGGGATGTACGTTGTCGCCGCGCAGATCCCGGCCGACGGCGCACGGCTCAGGATTTACACAGTCGACGGCAACCACGCGCCGGTGGCGCCGGTCGGCGCTGCGTCGGATGTTATTCCTGGCGGCACAATGCCGGTGGTCGCACCCAGGCCGGTCGATTTCATTTTCTCGACGCCGGTGCCAGTCGTCAGCGGCACCGAGTACATTTACGTTTTTGAGCGCACCGGTGCGCCGACGCCGAATGGCACTTATCGCTATTACTTCCAGGTCCACAACGAGTGCTACGGCGGCACTGCGTTAACCATTCAAGAGTTTAACGGCTCGACGTGGTCGCCATGGATCGGCGGCAACTACGACGCCTACAGTTTTATCTATCAGTCGGCCGCGGTCGGTCTCGAGGCCGGACAAAGCACGCTGGCCGGCACCGGCACTGTCGTCTCTGCCGGTGTGAGCACCGGTACGGGTGCATTGGCTGCGCAAGCGAGCACGCTGGCCAGCACCGGCATTTCCGGCTCGACCGGGACTGGCTCGGGTGCTGCAAGCGACCTGATTATCGACGATCCCCCCAACAAAGCCTTCCAGACATTCGGCGGGCCTGGCGGTTATTTCGAGTATGTCGGCCAGACGTTCATCGCTGGCGGGCCATCAATTTCCAAAGTTAAAATTGCGCTGAACCGGCAAGGCAACCCAGCCGGCACCATTCAGGTTTGGCTGCACACGGTTAACGCCAGCCATTTGCCGCTAACGCAAATCGGTGCCTCGTCCATCGTTGCGGCCAGCACCCTGCCACTGTCGGTAGCGTCACTCATTGATTTTACTTTCTCGCCACCCGTGCCAGTCACGCCCGGCGTCGAATACGTTTTCACCTCGACCCGCAGCGTGCTCTCCGACACCACCGACCTGGTCAATCTCAACCTGGTCTTTTCCGACCCCTATGCCGGCGGGCAGATCCTGCACACCGCCTCCGGTATCTGGGAAACGGTCGGTCCCTACGACCTCGATTGCGTCATAAGCTTTGTTGCCGCCGGCGGCCTGCAGGCGGCGCCCAGTCAGCTGTCTGGCGTCGACGCCGGCGTGCCGGCCGCCACCGGCACGGGCGCGCTCGTCGCGCAATCCAGCACGCTCGCCGGCACTGGCCTAGCGATCGGCGCTGGCACCGGTGCGCTCGCCGCACAGTCCAGCACGCTGTCCGGCACCGGCCTGGCGATCGGCGCCGGTACTGGTGCCCTGGTTGCGCAGCCAAGCGCAATCGCCGGCACTGGCGCCTCGCGGTCGACCGGCACGGGTGCGCTCGTCGCCCAAGCCAGCACGCTGGCCGGCACGGCCAAGGTCACGGCACTAGGCACTGGTGCACTTGTTGCCAGCACGGCGGCCCTGGCCAGCACCGGCACGTCGCGGTCGACCGGCACGGGTGCGCTTGTTGCGGCGCCGTCGAGCCTGGTCGGTGCCGGCGCCGGCGTCTTGCCGGTGGTGTCGGGTACGGGCGCCCTGGTTGCGGCCGCCAGTCAGCTGGCCGGCACCGGCCAGGTTGCCTATGCGCCGTCGATCGGCGCCGGCACGCTGGTCATTGGCGCCAGCACGCTTGCCAGCACCGGCAACGTGGTCTCGCCGGCAATCACCGGCACTGGCGCGCTGCAAACGCAGTCGGCGATTTTCTACGGCACCGGCGGCGTCGGCAACAATTACCGACTGACGGCTCAGCCAGGCTCGTTCACCTGGAGCGGCCGCGACGCGGTTTTGCGGCACGGCTACGTGCTGCAGGCGAGCCCGGGCCAATTCAATTGGTACGGCAACCCGGTTGATCTTATCCACACCGAGGTGCGCCACCTGGTGCTGACAGCGCAGCCTGGCGTATTCCGCATGACCGGCAACGAGGTGGCGCTGAATTTTCTACGCCTCGACAAGCAGCCAGGCGTGCTACGATTTGGCCGGCCGGTTATTCTCAGTCGGTGGTAATGCAACGCAGGAGACGACGATGGCTCAAAGCGCCTTGACCGTGACCCCTCCTAATCCAACCCCGCCTACAAATTTCAGCTCGATCGGCATTACGCCGCCAACCTCGATCGAGCCGGCCGCATCGCTGCCGTTCACCGACGACGGCACGGCAGGACCGCTGACGCTGTTGGCAGCGCCGTGGTCCGGCGTGCCGAACGAGGCGGCCGGCACCGAGGTGGTGGTGACCGCGGCCGGCAGTCTGGTGGTGGCGCCGACCGTCGCAGTCAGCGTGCTCGGCAATTACACCGCGACGCCGAATGCCTCGCATGCTTCGTCATTGACCGGCGGCACGGCGGCGACACTGACTGGCGTCTCGGCCGGCGGCGCCTCTGGCTCGGGTACGACGCTGCTGACGTGCACCGGCACCGGCTTCAATCGATCGAGTGTGGTGGTGGTCGGCGGCATCCCGCAGGCAACCAATTTTGTTTCGGCGACTTCACTGACAGTCACCAAAGCCCCGAAGAAACTGACCGCCGGCACGGTGCCGGTGTTCGTGTCGACGCAGGGATTTAATACTGCGACGCAAAATTGGACGTTCACCTAGGGAGCACTCAGATGGCTACACCGAACCAGGGCCCGCAGCCGGGCCAGCCTAAGCCTGCGCCAGGACAACCGCAGCCTGGCGTGCCGAACCCGAACAATCCCGGGCCGAACCCCAACAACCCGAACCAGCCGAACCAGCCAGGCCAGACCGGCCAGCAGCAGGGCCAGGGCCCCTATGCTGGTCTGCCGCAGCAGGGCCCAGGACAGGGCCCAGGACAGGGCCAGCAGGCCCGACACGGCGAGCAGTATTCCTCGAAACGCGAGGACCAGCCCGGCAACAACGAGTGGGCCGCCAAGCAGGCCAAGGATGACGAATACGCCAATAGCCCCGGCATGCGTCCGGGTGGGCCGCCGCAGCCTCCTGGCCAGCAGCAGGGCGGCTACATGACTAACCCGGGCCGGCTCGGGCCCCAGGTCAGTGCGCCGCCGGATCCATATCCCGGCTCCGGCTACATCCCGAGCATCAACGAGACCACGGCCCAGCAGCCTGGCGGGCTGCCGCGGACCGAGGCCAAGGATGCGGTCAACCGGCAGCAGGCGATCGAAAACTCGCCCGGGCAGATTGGCTACATGGCGTCGGTCAACGAGCCGGAGGGCTCAAACGTCGGCGGCAACATGGACGCCAGCGGGCAGCCGATCCAGGGCGGCGAGAACCAGGGCGGATCGAGCCAGCCGCTCAACATCAGCTCCCTGGACCCTGATGAGGCGACGATCGGCGAGGAGACGTTCGATATCTTTGTGCACGGCACCGGCTTCACTGAAAACTCAGTGATCATATTCGCCGGCCAGGAGGAGCCGACCGACCTCGAGGATGACGGCACGCTGTCGACCGGCATCAATATGGACGTGTGGCAGGGCGCCGACACGGTCAAGGTGGCCGTGAAGGACGGTGACAGGACGTCGAACGAGATGGATTTCACGTTCCACGCCGAGCCGGCCACGCGCAAGGCGCCGCCCAAGCCGACTAAGCGCAAGGGCAAGGGCGAGAAGGCCAAGAGCAAAGGCAAACGCTAGTGGGTATGCCGGTAGTGACCGTGGCCGCCGGCGGCATGCCGGTGGTCGAAAGCACCAACGGTCGCGGCCTCCCGGTCACGGAGGCTGCTAACAAATTTGGCGTGCCGGTCACCAAGGTGGTCGGCAAGCCTGGCCTACCTGTGATATTTGTGTCGCCACCGCTGGTGCGGAGGGGTGATGCCAGAGACGCTCGAGCTCGTCGAGATTGAGCCGGGACGCTATCGCTTTAGCCGACCGCAGACGGCGCCGGCGCGGTCGGCATTGCCTTGTCCGCATATCATCAGCGACATCATGGCGCCGACCGAGCAAGTCGACGGCCGCTTCTACGAGAGCAAGTCACAGTTTCGCGCCGTCGGCCGTGCCAACAACCTGGTCGAGGTCGGCAACGAGAAGCCCAAGCCCCGCGTGGTGCGGTCTACAGAACAGCAATTTGTAAAGCGGCAGCGACGCGACGCCATCGGTCGCGCGGTGTCACGATACAAGGCAGGAGAGCGGATCCACACTTAGGAGGTCAACCGACCCATGTCTGACATAACCGTTGCCCCCGCGGCCACACCGGCCGCCGCCCCCACGGTCTCTCCCGCCCCAGCCCCCGCCCCCAAAAACGAGGCGGTGGTCAACGTCAATCCGACGTCGACGCCGACGCCGATTGGTCCGCAGGCGCCGCCGGCCGCACCCGAGCCGGAAAAGGCCAAGGCCGACAGCCGGCGCGAAAGCATCAAGCGAGCCTTTGATCGGGCCAAGGATGGCGAGGACAAGCCGCGGCCCAAGCCCGGCATTGGCCACAACCAGCCACCCGAGGCGATCGACAAAGAG
>Ga0070670_100002212_pt1 | contig 15988 bp, 14 predicted proteins | sample KBSS63metaG_FD_64665 | JGI IMG/M metagenome (GOLD analysis project Ga0070670, IMG submission 64665) | Switchgrass rhizosphere microbial communities from Kellogg Biological Station, Michigan, USA - KBS S6-3 metaG | ecosystem: Host-associated > Plants > Roots > Rhizosphere > Soil ... | reverse complement strand
GTTCGAGGACCCGAATCAGAAACGGCAGGTTGGTGCGGATGCCGAGAATCGGAAACGCGCGCAGCGCGGCTGCCATGCGCGCTATCGCCGCCGGCCTCGATTCCGCGAGCGCCGTGACTTTCGCGAGCAGTGGATCGTAATTGACCGGGACGCTCCCGCCTTCGACCACGCCCGAATCGATGCGCACACCGGGCGTGCGGGGTTCGCGATAGAGGAGAAGGGGTCCCGCCTGGGGGAGGAATCCGTTCGCCGGATCCTCCGCATACACGCGGCATTCGATTGCGTGTCCACGCTGCGTGAGGTCCGACTGGGTCCATGGCAGCTCGGCTCCCGAGGCGACCGTGAACTGCGCGCGGACCAAATCGACGCCGGTCACCGCCTCGGTGACGGGATGCTCGACCTGCAGCCGGGTGTTCATCTCGAGAAAGTAGAACCGCGCCGAGTCTCCAGCCCCTTCGACGAGAAACTCGATCGTGCCCGCATTGACGTAGCGTGCGGCGCGAGCGGCGGCGACGGCCGCTTCCCCCATCGCGTTCCGCAGGCGCGGCGTCAGCGCGGTCGAAGGGCTTTCCTCGATCACCTTCTGGTGGCGGCGCTGGATCGAACACTCGCGTTCGAACAGCTGGACGACGTGGCCGTGGCTGTCTCCGAACACCTGGATTTCGACGTGGCGCGGGCGATCGATGAGGCGCTCGACATAGAGGGTGCCGTCCGCGAATGCCGCTGCGGCTTCGCGGCGTGCGGCCCCGACGAGGCCGGCCGCTGAAGCCGCGTCGCGCACGACTCGCATGCCCTTTCCGCCGCCCCCCGCGGACGCTTTCACGAGGACCGGGAAGCCAACCTGCTCTGCCGCAGTCAGGATGCCGTGGTCGGTTTGATCCGCGGGCGTCACGCCAGGCACGACGGGGACGCCGGCCTGCATCATCAGCTCGCGCGCCGCCACCTTGGACCCCATGTGCTCGATGACCTCGGCCGGAGGGCCGACGAAGATCAGCCCCGCGTCCGTGCAGGCGCGCGCAAACGCCGCGTTTTCCGACAGGAACCCGTAGCCGGGATGGACCGCGTCACACCCGGACGAGCGCGCAGCGGCGACGATTGTTGGGATCGAGAGGTAGCTCTGCGCCGGCGCCGCCGCGCCGATGGCGACGGCGAGGTCGGCGGCTCGGACGTGCGCCGAATCGCGATCCGCCTCGGAGTACACCGCGACGCTCTCGATGGCCGATTCGCGGCAGGCGCGCGCGATTCGAATCGCAATCTCGCCACGGTTCGCGATGAGCACGCGCCCGAGCGTCATGCGATCCAGTGCGGCTTGCGCTTCTCGAGAAATGCCAGCAGCCCTTCCTGTCCTTCCTCCGAGACGCGCTGCGACGCGATGGTGTTGGTGGTCAGCCCGATCACGTCCCTCGGGTTCGCGCCGGCGATCTCTCGAATCAGCGCTTTCGCAATCCCTACCGCCTTCGGTCCCGCGCTGAGGATCTCGGTAAGGCGCCGGCCGATCGCCGCGTCGAGGTCTTCGACAGGGACGATCTCATGCACGAGGCCAATTTCCTTCGCCCGGGCGGCGCTGAATCGAGCGCCGGTCAGAAACAACTCGCGTGCCGCCGACACACCGATCTTCCGCAACACATAGGGGGCAACCACCGCCGGGACGATGCCCAGCTTCACCTCGCTCAACGCGAAGACCGCGTCTTCCGCCGCGACGACGATGTCGCAGACCGCCGCCAGGCCGACGCCGCCGCCGAGCGCGGCGCCATGGATGCGTCCAACCAGCGGCAGCGCCAGCGTGTCGAGCCGTTCGAGCATCCGCGAGAGGTCTTCCGCGTCACTGAGATTCTCGCGCTGGGTGTAGGCGATGGCCTTCGACATCCAGCCGATGTCCGCGCCGGCACAGAACGTCTTGCCGTTCCCGCCGAGTACCACCGCGCGGAGCGTGCCATCCTCCGCCGCCTCCGCCGCCGCAGCCGTCAAGGCCGCGATCAGCTGCTCGTCGAACGCGTTCCGGACCTCAGGCCGGTTCAACGTCAGCCGGAGAACAGGACCGTCGCGACTGGTCAGAATGGACGGCATGTGCGCGTGTCGTTACATCCGGAAGATGCCGAACTTGGCGTCCGGTATCGGGGCATTGAACGACGCCGACAGCCCGAGCGCGAGCGCCGTCCGGGTTTCCGCCGGATCCAGGATGCCATCGTCCCACAGGCGCGCCGTGGAATAGTAGGGGGAGCCTTCGCGATCGTACTTGTCCAAAATGGGGTCCCGGATCGCGGCCTCTTCCTCGGCGGACAGTTCACGGCCTTCGCGCGCCAGTTGATCGCGTTTGACGGTTGCGAGGACGCCGGCCGCCTGTTCTCCGCCCATCACGGAAATCCGCGCGTTCGGCCACATCCAGAGAAAGCGCGGTTCGTACGCGCGTCCGCACATCCCGTAGTTGCCGGCGCCGAACGATCCGCCAATGATCACCGTGAACTTCGGCACGACTGAGTTCGCGACGGCGTGCACCATCTTCGCGCCGTCTTTCGCAATCCCACCCCGCTCGTAGTCGCGGCCGACCATGAAGCCGGTGATGTTCTGAAGAAAAATCAATGGGATCCCACGAAGATTGCACAGCTCGATGAAATGCGTCGCCTTCAGCGCGGATTCCGAGAAGAGGACGCCGTTATTCGCGACGAGGCCGACGAGGAAGCCGTGGAGCCTGGCGAACCCCGTCACGAGCGTCGTCGCGTAGCGCTCCTTGAACTCGTCGAATCGCGAGCCGTCGACGAGCCGGGCGATGATTTCCCGCACTTCGTACGGTTTGCGCGTGTCGGTGTTGACGATGCCGTAGATTTCGGCCGGGTCGTACCGGGGATCCTCGGGCGCGGCAAGGTCTGCAGGCACGTGCTTCGTGGTATTCAGCGTGCCGATGACCGTGCGCGCCACGTGCAGCGCGTGGTCGTCGTCTTCCGCGAAATAGTCGGCGACGCCGGAGAGCCGTGTGTGGACGTCCGCTCCGCCGAGTTCCTCCGCCGTGACTTCTTCCCCCGTCGCGGCCTTCACGAGCGGCGGACCGCCGAGAAAGATGGTTCCGGTTCCCTTGACGATGATCGTTTCGTCCGACATCGCCGGGACGTATGCACCGCCGGCGGTGCACGACCCCATGACCACGGCGATCTGCGGGATGCGTTCGGCCGACATGCGCGCCTGATTGAAGAAGATGCGGCCGAAATGATCGCGGTCGGGAAACACCTCCGCCTGCAGCGGCAGAAACGCGCCCCCCGAGTCGACGAGATACACGCAGGGCAGCCGGTTCTGCAGTGCGACTTGCTGCGCGCGCAGGTGCTTCTTGACCGTGATCGGATAGTAGGTGCCCCCCTTCACGGTGGCGTCGTTGGCGACGATCAGCACCTCCCGACCCGAGACGCGGCCGACCCCGGTCACGATCCCCGCGGAGGGAGCGTCGTTCTCATAGAGCTCCCACGCCGCAAGCGCGGACAACTCGAGGAAGGAAGATCCGTCGTCGAGCAGCCGGTCGATCCGCTCCCGTACGGGCAGTTTCCCCTGAGCCCGGTGCCGCTCGACGTATCGCGCCCCGCCCCCCTGCTTCACGGCTGCGGTTCGCTCGCGCAACTCTTTTACGAGCGATGCCATGCGGTCGCGATTCGAGCGGAAGAGATCCGCCGAAGGGTCGAGATGCGATTCGAGAATGTCCACGCTGCCCGCCGGTGATTATATGGGCCGATCGGCGCCGGCAGAGAGAGCACGGTCTCGACTGCGTAAACTGCTCATCGCCGAGCACTTACTGCTGTATGTTATTTGGACACGTGTCGATATGTGGACGCATTTCCGAGAATGTGTATACTTATTTGCGCTTCGGCGCATGTTTTGTGTATGTGCTGACGGCGGAATGCGCTTGGAGTTATGGACGGATCAGCTGACGGGACAGACGCTATGACGATAAAGAAACGCAACCGGGTGCTCGCGATCGACGATGAACCGTCGATGATCGAGTGGCTCAAAATCCTTCTCGAACATGAGGGGTACGAGGTCCGGACTGCGATGATTGGAACGCGTGGCGAGGACATCTTCAAGACCTGGAAGCCCGATGTGGTCGTGACCGACATGATGCTCCCCGATGCGGACGGGCTCGAGCTGCTCCGGAAGTTCAAGCAGATCCACGCGGATACGGAGGTGATCGTCGTCACCGGCCACGGGAGCGTGGTGAAAGCCGTTGAAGCGATGAAGGCGGGGGCCCACAGCTTCGTGGAAAAGCCGATCGAGCCGGATACGCTCCTCCAGATGCTCGAACGGGCGATCGAGCGCCGCGACCTGGTGGGGGAGAACCTTCTGCTCAAGCAAAAGCTCGAAGGACAGTTCCGTTTCGGCAACATCATCGGCAAAAGCAAGAAGATGCATGAAGTGCTCGAGCTGGTGGAGAGCGTCGCCGGAAGCGACGCGAACATCCTTATTCAGGGGGAGAACGGGACCGGCAAGGAGCTGATCGCGAACGCGCTGCACTACAACAGCAAGCGCGCCAAAGGACCGTTCATCAAAATCAACTGCGCAGCGATCCCGAAGGATCTGATCGAATCGGAGTTGTTCGGCTACAAGAAAGGCGCCTTCACGGGTGCCGCGAGCGACAAGGAAGGGCTCTTCGAGATGTCGGAGGGGGGCTCGCTCCTCCTGGACGAAATCGGGGAGATGCCGCCCTACCTCCAGACCAAGCTGCTGCGTGTCCTGCAGGAGCGGGAGTATCGTCCAATCGGCAGCGATCGGATTGTTCGCGTCGATTTTCGGCTCATCTGTGCCACGAACATCGACCTCGACGCGGCGCTTCGGGACGGCAAGCTGCGAGAGGACCTGTATTTCCGGATCAATACGATCACGCTGCGGGTACCGCCGCTGCGCGAGCGGACCGAGGACATTCCGCTCCTGTGCGAGCACTTCCTCGAGAAATACCGGCAGCGTCACCAGCGTAACGTCAAGTCGATCGCGCCGGCGGCCTACCACGTGCTCATTCGCCATCGCTGGCCCGGCAACGTGCGCGAGCTGGAGAACGTGATCGAGCGCGGCGTGCTCGTCGCGAAAGGCACGGAGATCACGGTTATCGACCTGCCGGAATCGCTGCGCACCGAGAACGCCACGACGACCGAATTCGTGATTCCGCCGCACCGCACGCTGGCGGAGATCGAGAAGATGGCGATCCTGCAGACGCTCCAGCGCACGAATTGGAACAAGCAGGAAGCGGCGCAGATCCTGGGTCTCTATCGTCCGACGCTCTACAGCAAGATGAAGAAGCACGAGATCCAGGATGGCGGCAAAGGGGCGGCACGACGGGCCGCGCCGGTGGTCTAGGCTCGGGGCTTAAGGCCGATGAGCCTGATTCTTGCAGTCCTCAGCTAACTAAATGCTCGAACGTGTCGGGAATTCGGCTGTTGAGCTTCTCGGCTCGATTGGAGAAGCGTCTCTCTTCGCGTTGAAGGCCGCCCGAGAAGTATTCGTCCCACCTTTTGAAGTCCGCGAAACGATTCGCCAGGTCTACGAGCTCGGGCTTCGCTCGGCGCCGCTCATCGCGGTTTCGGGCGTCGCGGTCGGCGTTGTCCTCTCGATGCATACACGCGCTTCGCTCGAGCGTTTTGGGGCCGAGTCGATGATTCCTGCAGGTCTCGCAATCGCGCTCGTGCGCGAGACGGGTCCGCTAACCGCGGGCCTGCTGCTGTCGGGGCGGATCGGCGCGGGCATCGGCGCCGAACTGGGCGCCATGCGTGTGACCGAACAGATTGATGCGCTCGAAGCATCCGCGGTGGACTCGTTCCGCTACCTCGTCGTTACCCGGGTGATCGCGTGCGTTGTCGCGCTGCCCATCCTGACCACCATCATGAACTTTACGGGCATGCTGGGCGGCTTCATTGCCGAGACCGCGGCCAACGGTATGCCGCTCGGCCTCTATTTCCGCCGTGCCTTCTCACTCGTCGATATGACCGATTACGTCCCCGCTACGCTGAAGACGATGGTCTTCGGCTTCATCATCGCGACGACCTCGTCCTACCTGGGGTTCAACACCGTGTCGGGAACCGAAGGGGTGGGCCGCGCATCGACCAAAGCCGTGGTCTTCTCGTCGATTCTCATCATCCTGGCGAACGTGCTGCTCGTCCGGCTCATCTTCTTCGCCTTTCCGGAGACGGCAGGCGGGTAGATGGCGCAGCAGGCCGCGGCCGTGAGGCTCGAGCACGTGACGAAATCCTTCGGCAGCCGCCGCGTGCTCGATGACGTGTCGTTCGAGGTGCCGTCAGGATCCGGGTTCGTCATTCTGGGCCGCAGCGGCACCGGCAAGAGCGTCACGCTGCGCCACATCATCAGCCTGATCCAGCCCGATCGCGGGCGGGTGTTCGTCGGCGGCGACGAGATCAGCACGCTGATCGGTGCGGAGCTCTCGCGGGTGCGGCGCAAGATTGGCTTCCTGTTTCAGAACGCCGCGCTGTTTGACTCGATTACCGTGGGGGAGAACGTTGCCTTTCCGATGCGGCGGCATACGAAGATGAACGATCAGGAGATTCGAAAGCGGGCATTGGATCGGCTGGAGGCGGTCGGCCTCGAGCACGAATACGACAAGATGCCGGCCGACTTGTCGGGCGGCATGCGCAAGCGCGCGGGTCTCGCGCGCGCCATGGCGCTCGATCCGGAGATTCTCCTCGTCGACGAGCCGAGTGCGGGACTCGATCCCATCACCGCCGACGAGATCGACGAGTTGCTGCTCGATCGCAAGCAGCGCGCTGGCGTCACGCTGATTGTCGTCACGCACAACATTCCGAGCGCGCGGCGTCTCGGCGACGAGCTCGCCATGCTCCATGACGGGCGGATCATCGCGCGCGGCCCGGCCGCGGAGCTGGATGGCAGTGACGACCCGCTGGTGCGCGCATTCATGACGTCACAACATGCAGGCTAAGCATCCGGTCGCGGTCGGCGTCTTCGTGGTGGCAGGGGTGCTGCTCTTTGCCGTCGGCTTGTTCCTGATCGGCAATCGGCGCATGCTCTTCAACGACACGTTCGAGGTGTACGCCGAATTCGCCAACATCTCCGGCCTGCAGAACGGCGCGAAAGTACGCGTTGCCGGCATGGACTCGGGTGAAGTCACCGGCGTCCAGGTCCCGGCAAACCCCTCCGCGAAATTCCGCGTCAAGCTTCGCATCCGTGAGGATCTTCACCCGCTGATCCGCGTCGATTCGGTGGCCTCAATCCAGACCGATGGCCTCGTCGGCAACAAGTTCATCCAGGTCGAAGCCGGCACCGACGAGGCACAGACGGTGCCTTCGAAAGGCACGATCAAGAGCCGCGAACCCTTCGACTTCGCCGAGATGCTGCAGCGGATGAGCGAAACACTCGATCTCGTGACGAAGACGATCGTCGACGTGCGCTCGGGGGTGGACGATGCGCTGCAGTCGGTCACCGATACCGCGACCGAGGCGCAGGAACTGATCAACGCCTTCGGTGCGGACGCCAAAGAAATCCTGACCGCCGCGCATCAGGCGAGCGACAACATCAACGCGATCGTGGCCGACGTGCGCAAGGGCAAGGGCACCGTCGGAAAGCTGATGACTGACGACGCCCTCTTCCAGAGCCTCAAGGGTATTGCCGCCGACGGCCAGAAGGCGGTTGCCAGCCTGCGCGAAGCGGCCGATCAGGCGAAAGGGGCCGTCGCGGACTTCCGCGGTGAGAACGGTCCGATGAAGGGGCTGACCGGCAACCTGCAGCAGACGCTCGCATCCGCACGGGACGCGATGGCGGATCTCGCAGAGAACACCGAAGCGCTCAAGCGCAGTTTCTTCTTCCGCGGGTTTTTCAACAAACGCGGCTACTTCGATCTGGACGACGTCAGCGTCCAGCAATACCGGCAGGGGGCGCTCGAAACGAAGGACCGGCGGGTGCTGCGGATCTGGGTCAAGTCTTCCGTGCTGTTCGAAAAGGATGCGAACGGCGAGGAACGGCTGACAGACGACGGCCGGGCTCGCCTCGATTCGGCCATGTCGCAGTTCATCCGCTATCCGCGCAACAGTCCATTCGTGGTCGAAGGGTACGGGCGCGAAGCGACCAGCGACCGGCAGTTCCTTCTCAGCCGTAAGCGCGCGCAGCTCGTGCGCGATTACATTGTCGGGAAGTTCGGACTCGATTCAAATTTTGTGGCGGTGATGCCGATGGGGGCCGAAGCGGCGGGCAGTCCCGACAGCGATCAGTGGGACGGTGTGGCGCTTGCGCTGTTCGTGTCGACGTCGGCCATGTAGAGGTTGGCGTCCGAAAGACCGTGTCTTCCCGGCCAACCGGGGAAATTCAGGCCAATCTTTGCTGGCATGTCGTTTGATTGTGATGCGTAGGATGGGGCTGTCTGGGAACAGCCTGTGCGACCAAGGAGGGGAATGTGGACGAGCGATCGCGAGTGCTCCTGGCAACGTGCCTGGGGGCTGTGGCCGGTGGTGTGTGGGGCTGGCTCTACATGACGGAGAACGGCCGACGCGTCCGCGACCAGATCGAGCCGAAGCTCGATGATTTTCTGCATGAGATTACTCGCATGCGGGGGACCGTCGAGAAGGCGCGTAGTGTGGCGAGCGAGGGATGGCGGTCGCTCAATGATGTGACCGGCGGCGCGCAAGGCCGCTGGTCGGCATAGACGGGTCAGGAGGGGTGATGGCGGAGAACCTCGGTACCACGAACATGCTGCTTGGAATCATGGCAGCGGTCAGCGTGCTCGAAGCATTGCTGCTCATCGGCATCGGCGTCGGCGGTTTCATGATGTATCGCCGGGTCATGCAGCTCGTCACCGATCTCGAGGCGCGGCAGATCGCGCCGCTGCGTGAGAAGGTCGACGCGATCCTGCTCGACGTGAAGTCGGTGACGGCGCGGGTGAGCCACCAGACCGAGCGCGTCGACCATGCGATCTCGGGCACGATCCACCGCGTCGACGAGACGGCGGGACACATTACGTATACGGTGAAGGACAAGGTGAGCCAGGCCGTCGGGGTCATGCGCGGGATCCGCGCGGTGATCACGTCGATCATCGGCCACGATCACGAGCCGGCCACGCCGGCCGCGGGGCGCGCGTAAGAACTTGCGCGGAACTGCCGGCCCTGGGCCGGTCACGGAACATTGACGACAGTAGGAGGCTAAATGGCGTACGAATACGATCGCTTCGAACGGGAAGATAGCAGCGGCTCGTTCTTGATGGGGCTGCTCGCGGGAACGGTGCTCGGCGCGGGGCTCGGCATGCTCTTCGCCCCGAAGACCGGCTCCGAGCTGCGCACACAGCTCGGTGAGCAGGCGGGCAAGCTCAAGACCACCGCCGCCGACGGCTACAACCAGGCGACCGAGAAGGTCAGCCAGATTGTCGATCGCGGCCGCGAGGCCTACGAGCGCGCGCGCTCGAACGTCAACACCGGGATGACCGGCAGCAACACCGGCGTCGGGACCACCAGCGGAACGACCGGCACGTCCGGTAACACGTCGTCGGGCAACACCGGAGCGTTCACGGGCGCCGGCGCTGGCACGGGCGGCTACTCGACCAATCGCACGTAGAGTTCGCAGCTGGAAGGGTGCGGCGTTCTTGTGAACGTCGCACCGCCCTGGCCGCGGCCGGCGTCGGCGCGGCAGATCCGCCTCGCCGGCGGGCGAGGCAGCATATATCCATGACACAAGCGAACGCTGAGAAGGTCGCCAACGTTTTCATCGGCGCGGCGGTGGTGGGCGCAGCCTACTACGTGATCCGGACGCCGCAGCTGCGCCGGGTCGCGTGGCGGCTGACCGTCGCCGCCCTCACCGGCACGATTCCCGCCTGGCTGACGCAAGAAATCCGGAACGGGTGGGAAGCGAGCGCGCGGCCGAATATATGATGGCCGGGTGACAGGGCGAGCGACACCGGCACAGCCCCCGCCCCGGCTTTCCGTCCTCCGCCGCGCCTATCTGCGCGGCCTCGCCGAAGTCCACTTGACCGCGCTCGCGGTGTGGCGCGGCATCGTCGGGATCTACAACAGCAACGATCTCACCTTCGCGTCCTCGATCGCCTACTACGCGCTGCTCTCGCTATTTCCGTTTTTCCTCCTCGCCTTGTCGATTCTGGCGAGCGTTACCAGCGACGACGCCGATCGCACGTCGGTCCTCAGCTTCGTGCTGCGCTACTTCCCGCGTCAATTCGAGTTCGTCAACACGCAGCTGCAGGCGATGCAGCAGGCGGGGGTCAGGCTCGGCGTGCTCGGCAGCATCCTGATGGTGTGGGCGGCGATGGGTGTGTTCAGCGCCATCGGATCTGCCGTCAATCATGCGTGGGGCGTCGACAAACAGCCAAGCTACCTGAAGCACAAGTTGATGGCGTTCACGATGCTCGTGACCGCGAGCCTGCTTCTGCTGATCGGTCTGCTGCTCGTGAGCGCCATCAACGTCGCCGAGGCGCGGTGGTTCGCTGTCGTTATCGCGCGAACGCCGGGGCTGCTCGTGCTTCAGGGTTGGGCGCTCAAGTCTGCGAGCACGGTCATCTTCATCGTGCTCGTCGGGTTGGTGTTTTATTTCGTTCCGAACGCTGCGGTGCGGTTTCGCGATGTCTGGGTTGGGGCGGTGATTACCGGGCTGCTCTGGCGCATGGCGCTCGCCGGGTTTTCGCGATACGTGCGCGACCTGTCGCGGTTCAGCGTTCACGGCTCGATCGCTGCGGTGGTCGTGTTCCTCGTATGGGTTTACATCTCCGCCGTGATTTTTCTGTACGGTGTGGAAGTCACCGCCGCATACGCGAGACTCCGGCGCCGAAGACCCGACGAGATTCCCGCCGCACCGACACCGCGCACGCAGTTGTAGCGTGATTTCAGACACAGCGGGAACCAAAAGCCGACAGTTCGGTTTGGGTAGCCCGTTACCTACTCTTCGCGCGCCGCATGGGGCGGTCGGATCCCACTGTGAAACCTCAGCCACACACCGTTGCCCGGCCGAGCCAGTAAAACATGCGGAAATAGGCGGTTTTTGCCACCGAAGGCTGGCATCGCGGTTGCTCTATCAAGGTATGTCGGGCGGCTTCAGCGGCCCGGCTTGCCGCTCCGGTGTTCCGCTGGAGCAACCGCCCTTCCAATATTGCCTGCCTGGCTGCAGGGAGAGTCGAAAGGCACTCCCTGCCCCGCCATGTACGGACTTCGCTGAATTGCTGTTGTTGATTGCGATTGTTGATTGATTGCTTGATTGCTCAATCACCAAATCAGGAATCGACGCTCAGCACTTCTTTATTGGCATTCACATTGCTCTTCGAGAGGTTGCCGCACGCTGCGGCCAGGCCGCTCCGGTGTTCCGCTGGGGCAACCATCCGCCAGACAGACCCGCCACCGGGCGCAGGGAGAGTCTTTGACACTCCCTGTGCTGCCATGTACGCGCGCTTCGCGCGACACCACGCGGCGGCAACGAGCTAGCGGGTTGTCGCCACGGGCCAGTCGATACGATCGCGGTCGACTGGCGGTGCATGTTCGAGTTCGGGCGGGTGGGTGCAGTTGTCGCAGGTACCACAAGCTTCAAAGTTATCGCCTTCGCCGAAGTAGTCGAGCAGCTCTCTCCATCGGCAGCGAGCGCTCTGCGCGTACAGGGCGATTCGCTGCAGCTTTTCGCGGTCGGCGTCCATCCGCGCCCCATACTGCGACGCCACCTTTTCTATCGCCGATGTAGAGGTCGTTTCATCGGCGAGCCGATACTTCGATCCCCGCAGCTCGCGCACCAGACCGAGTTCTTTCATCATCGAGAGAACCGACCGCACTTTCGTCTTTGCGACAGACGTCGCTTGCGCCTGGATCTGTGCGACGCCAACCGGCGTCGTTGTGGCCCCAAGCTCCGTGAGCGCGTCCCGCACCACAAGGATGTCGTCTGCGCCGGGATACTTTCCGCCCATGAAGAACTGGTGCGTGCGTCGATCCTCGATCCGGTAGAGCAGCACGCAGTCGGCGGGGTTGCCGTCGCGCCCCGCGCGGCCCGACTCCTGATAGTAGGACTCGATCGACCCCGGCATGTCGTAGTGGATCACGAACCGGATGTCGGGCTTGTCGATGCCCATGCCGAACGCATTGGTGGCCACGATGATCCGAAGATCGCCAGCCATGAAGCGATCCTGGGTTTCATGCCGGGATTTGCCGGATAGCCGGCCGTGATACCGCGCGACAGGCAGCCCTTCCGCCTCGAGCACCCGCGCGACCGCGTCGCACTGCTTGACCGTGGCAACGTAGACGATGCCGCTGCCTTGCCCGCTTCGCAGCATCGAGATGAGCCGCTGCTGTTTCGCGACGTCGTTCGCCGTGTGATGCACGGCGTAGTGCAGGTTCTCGCGGTAAAGCCCGAGGTTGAACTGCTGCGGCTTCTCCAGTCCCAGCTGCCGTACCACGTCGTCGATGACGTCAGGAGTTGCCGTCGCGGTCAGCGCGAGCACCGATGGCTTGCCGAGCGCCTTGACCGCCGCCCCCAGTCCCAGGAACGCCGGCCTGAAATCGTGGCCCCACTCTGATACGCAGTGCGCCTCGTCGACGACGAAAAGGTCGATCTTGATCCCGCGCAGCGTGTCCACAAACGTCGGATCTTCGAGCCGTTCCGGCGTCGCAAACACGAAGTCCACGTCACCCCGGCGGATGTCGTCGAGCGCCGCCTTCACCTCTGCGTCGGGGATCGTCGAGTTGATCTGGCGTGCGGACGTGCCAAGCTCCGTGAGCTTGTCGCACTGATCTTTCATCAGCGAGATGAGCGGCGAGATGACGATGGTGGTCCCCGGCAGGTGCAGCGCGGGCAGCTGATAGCACAGCGATTTCCCGGCGCCGGTCGGCATCACCGCGATCGTGTCGTGGCCTTGGACGATCGAACGGATGACGTCTTCCTGGCCCGGGCGGAACTCGGACAAACCGAAGGTTCCGCGCATCAAACGCTTGAGAGATGGGGTCGGTTTCGGCACGCCGCCGAAACTCAGCAAAGCACGTACCGCGATTACTTATCGCTCAGCAGCAGCGCCAGGTTTTCGCGACGGGAGGCGAAGATGCGGCGCGCCACCGCGAAGAGCACGCGGCTGATGAAGAAGGCGATTGCGCACCAGCCGAGCAGCAGTATCGGCACGAGTCCGGGCCGTTCGAGCCACTTCGTCGCGGCGAGCACAATAATCAGGTTCGACCCGCCCGCGACGACGAACGCGAGCATGCCGAGCAGTCCTGCGAGGCCGTGGGCGTTGCTCGACCGGCCGATGCTGTTCAGGTCGACGAGCCGCGGAAACAGCGCCGACAACATTGCCGCGGGCGCAGAGATCAGCAGGTAGGTGGCAATGAGCGCGAGCGGAACCGCCGCCCAGAGCGCCGGCGAGCCACTCCGGAAAATCCCGATCGCCGCAACGAGAGAAATGAGTGCCGGCGGGAACGCGATGAGGGCGTTGCCGACTTCCTTACCGGTCAGGTACTCCTCATCCGAGAGTGGGGATAACAACGCCAGCGTCATGCCGGCTTTGTCCACCGCAAACTGGTTCACCACGATCGGCAGCGTCGCGACGAGGCAGATGAACGACGTGAACGACGCGAAGCCGAGCCCGCCGTTGAGCGACACCGGCCCGAGATCGAATCCGCCCGAACGGCGCAGCACGACGACAGCGAAGACCGCCATCATCACGAGCGGGGACAGCAGGATCGATCGTCCGCGTGGGGTCCTGAGGGCGAGCCGCAGCTGCGCCAGCGCCACGGCGGACGCACCCGGCGTGAGTCCCGGTATCGTCATCCCCCACGCTTTGCGCGCGGTGACGGATCGGCGCGCGCCGGTCGCGCCCGGCGAATCGAGGATTCGTCCGAACACGAACATACCGGCCGCATGCACCGCGACCGCGATGATCGCCAGCAGTCCGAGCCGGGTCGCCGCGGTTTGCACCTCGCGCGCCGGCATCGCCCGCGCGGACCGCACGTACAACTCGCTCGGGTAGACGGCGAAGGCGCGTTCCGCCGCCGCAGCGACCCACACGGGTAGATGGACTTCTTCCGTCGCCGATCCTCGCCGCTGAGCGCCCCGCGAATGCCGTCCGTGCAACAACCCCGGGAGCATGCTGACCGCAGGAATGATCAGGATGAAGAGCAGCGCGAGGAGCTCGCCACGGCGCCGATCCCGCGCAATCAGATGAAGGACGCTGGTGGCCAGCGCCGAGAGGCCGATGACGACGGCGAGAAACACCGCGCCGCCGGCCAGCACAACCACCGCGGAGTCGAGGGCGCCGGCTAACGCGAGGCCAAACGGAACAAACAGCGCGATCGGCAGCACGATCACGGTCCAGACGTCGCCCAGTGCCGTCGCCGCCTGCGCCGCATAGAGCGTGCGCCTCGGGATGGGAAGGAGCAGCAGGCGGACTGGATTCGTGCGATCGGCGGCGGGAAGAAACAGCGGCCCGACGATACTCGCGATGGGAATGAACAGCAGCAGGTAGCGGAGCGCCTCGAAGAGCAGTGAGTGCTGATCCCCGCGGCCCAGGCTGTATCCAGCGGCGCTTGCGACAATCGCGAGGCCGAGCATGGAGGGAATCAGGAAGACGGCCGCCATGATCGGGCCGAGCCGCTCGATGGCCAGCGAGAAGCGTTCCAGCCTGTCGCGTGCGCCGGTGTTCTCCAGCGAGTTCAGCAGCATACGCCAGCGCAGCCACACGAATGCGCGAAGGATCCGCAGCATCGGTCAGATCCAGTCGAGCGCCGCGGGCGTACGCGCGTCGCCTCCGACCAGGCCGATGAAGAGCTCTTCGAGCGACTTCCCGCTGCCCGCGCCGGCGCGAAGGTCGGCAATCGGACCCTGCGCCACCATCCTGCCGCCGGCAATCACGCCGATGTGGGTCGACAGCCGCTCGACAATCTCCAGGATGTGCGACGTGAGAAAGATGGTGCCGCCGTGCGAGACGAACGACAGCAGAAGGTCTTTGATCTGGCGCGACGCGACCGCGTCGATCCCCTCGAACGGCTCGTCGAGGAAGAGCAGCTTCGGCGCGGGCAGCAGCGCTGCGGCGAGCGACAGCTTCTTGCGCATCCCGTGCGAGAAGTCGGTCACCAGCGTCGTCCCCGCGCTTTTCAGCTCCATCAGGTTCAGGAGGTCCGAGGCCCGGTGCTGGGCCGTCGCGCGATCTATTCCGTGTACCTGCGCGACGAACGTCAGCGTTTCCTGCGCCGTCAGGCGATCGAACAGCGCGAGATCTTCCGGCACGACGCCGATGCGGCGCTTGACGCTCACGGGATCGGCGATTGGGTTGGTACCCAGAATCATCATGCTGCCGGCGGTCGGCCGCAGAAGTCCGGTGAGACACTTGATCGTCGTCGATTTGCCGGCGCCGTTGGGGCCAAGGAACCCGTAGAGGCTGCCGGCGGGAACGACGAGATCGATTCCGTCCACGGCGCGGAAGCTGCCGAAGTCGCGCGTGAGACCGGTCGTCTGGACGGCAAGCTCCAGATGCATGCGCGATAAGTATAGTCGCCGTTCACGTGGCGCCCGCGGGTGCGATCCGCTGAAGATGGCGTAAGCTGTCCCGGTCGGAGGTCGGCGCATGAAGTGGGTATGTGGACTTGCCATCGTCTCCGCTACGGCGATCCTGACCGCGAAGCAATCCTCCGGACGGCAGCCCGACCTGCCCCAGACGGTGATCCGCGTCGGCGTTGACCTGGTGCGCGTCGACGCGACGGTCACGGATCGACAGGGGCGGCATGTCCGCGATCTCACCGCCAGCGACTTCGAGCTGCTCCAGGACGGGAAGCCGCAGACAATCTCGAGCTTCGCGTACGTGTCGACCGATGCCGCGGCAGCTCCTCCGAGCAGCACCGAGGGAACCGCGAGGCCGTCATCTCCCGCGGCCCCGTCCGGACCTGCCGGTACACGTCGGGCCGCTCCAGAACAAGTACGACGCACGATCGCCATGGTCGTCGACGATCTCGGACTGTCGTTCGAAAGCGTATACAACGTGAACCGCACGTTGAAGCGATACATCGACACGCAAGTGCAGCAGGGTGACCTGGTCGCCATT
>Ga0070670_100002209_pt1 | contig 15993 bp, 9 predicted proteins | sample KBSS63metaG_FD_64665 | JGI IMG/M metagenome (GOLD analysis project Ga0070670, IMG submission 64665) | Switchgrass rhizosphere microbial communities from Kellogg Biological Station, Michigan, USA - KBS S6-3 metaG | ecosystem: Host-associated > Plants > Roots > Rhizosphere > Soil ... | reverse complement strand
GCGACACCGGCAGCCGCGGCCGTCAGCACGAGCGCCTCGATGAACAGTTGCCAGACGATCCGGGCGCGGCTGCCGCCGAGGGCGTGGCGCGCGGCGAACTCCCGCTGCCGCGTGACGGTGCGCGCGTAGGTCAGAATCGCGATGTTCGCGCACGGCGGCAGCAGCAGCAGGACGAGGCCCAGGCTCGACAGCGACCACACCAGGCGCAAGTCCCCGGGTTCGAAGTCTCCCGTGAAGGCAAACGTGTACGGCACCACGCGCGGCCCGGTCGACGCGCTCGACCCGCCTTCGCGCTGCGCGCTACGGAGGGCAGGGGGCAGGATCCCGAGCGCCGACACCTCGGTGCGCGCGCGCGCGAGCGTCGCGCCCGGCGCGAGCCGGCCGAAGACGACGCCTTCGGGACCCGTGTTGCGCAGCATCCCATCGACCCGGACCCGGAGCGGAACCCAGTAGCGGAAGTTGAACGGGAACTCGAAGCCGTCCGGCATGACACCGACGACGGTATGCACCTCCTCGCCGACCCGCAGTTCGCGGCCGGCGACGTCTCGGGCGCCGGCGAAGCGGCGCTGCCAGACGTCGTAGCCGATGACGACGACGTTGGCGGCGCCAGGCGTGGCATCGGCGTCGGCGATCGGCCGACCGATTAGCGGCGGCACCCTCGCGATCCGAAACCCGGCGGCCGAGATCTCTGCGACCGCCGCGAGCTCCACCGATCCGTCTGGCGCGATGATGTTGCGCCGGATCGTCTGGAAGACCCCGACGTCACCGACCGATTGCAGGCTGGCGCGCCAGCGTTCGACGTCCTGCCACGTCGTGTCACGGCGCCGGCCGGCCTCCCGATCCCAGACCTGGATGGCGACAACCCGGTCACCCTCGTCGACGGGAAGCCGACTCCACAAGACGACGTCGAACGCGGTGAACACGACGGCGGCGATGCTGATCGCCAAGGTCGTCGCCAGCCCGCCGACGATCGTCAATCCCCAGTTCCTGACGAGCAGGCGCAGCCCGAGTCGGACATCGAGCCACGACGAGCCGAGCCACGGCAGCCCGCGCTGTTCGCGCAGCGCCTCGATCGCCTGAATGCGGCCGCCGGCGGCGGCCCGGGCGAGCCGCGCCGCGTCGCTCGGTGCGTGGCCTCTTCGCCGGAGCTCGTCTTCCGCGAGAGCAAGGTGCCCGGCAAGCTCGCGCTGCAAGTCATCGTCGGTCCGACGGCCGCTGAGCGCGCCCCATAGCCGGCGCATCCACTCGCGAAGCGAGGAGCTGACGTCCTGCCGGGTCATGCCGGATCCTCGAAGAGCGTGTGTATGACAGAGACCATCTGGTCCCACGCCTTTTTCTCGGTGGCGAGCCGCCGGCGTCCAGCCGGGGTGATCGCGTAGAAGCGCGCCTGGCGGTTGTTGTCGGTGACACCCCACTCGGCTTTGACCAGGCCCTGCTGCTCGAGCCGCATCAGGCCCGGGTACAGCGTGCCCATGTTCAGCGTCAGCGCGCCGGACGAGGCCTGTTCGAGTCGGGCGCCGACGGCGTAGCCGTGCTGCGGCCCCAGCGCCGCGAGCGTCTGCAACACCATCAAGTCGAGCGTGCCGCGCAGGACTTCCGTCTTGGCCGGCTCTTTATTAGACATCCAAATAGACTACGCCGCGTTCCATTAGGAAGTCAAATAAAGCGTAATTCCCCCAGTCTTCGGGTTCCCGTCCAGCCGAACCCGTCAGCTCGCAGACTTTAGGCAACCGAGGTGAACGTGACGCTCGACCTTCGTGATGCGGTTCTTGTCGGCAAACCGCCCTTCCTTGGGCTCGATGGGCTTGCCACAGACGGCACAGATGACGGGCTTGGACTTGCGGAAGAACATCGTGGGCTCCTCTCCGTAAAGTGTCGTTATGACCGACGTCCGATCAGTTGGTGAACCTTGGCCACGATCAACTCCTCGACCTGCTCGTTGAACGGGCCTGGTCTGGCGTAGTAGATCATCGCGTCCCCACCCTCGTAGCCGCCCTCGCGCAACACACGAAGCGACGGCACGTAGCCGAACACATCGTTGCTGTATCCCGCCACCCACATCCGCCGTGCCGGATACTCACGCGCGAGCCGAAGCGCGTAGTCCACGACGACCTCGCCGCCAAGTGCAACGAGCGTGAAGCCACCGAACTCCCACACCTGGATCGGATCCCGCTGCGCTTGAGGCAATCGACCGTCGCGATCGATCAGTTGCTTCATGACGGCGCCGTGGCGTTCCAGGTAGATCGCGTCGATTTTGAGTTGGCTGTGCCATCGTGCCCGCGTCGCCGCGTCGACAAACGGCAGATCGACGGTTCCGTACCCGGTGCGCAAGGTGGCTGCCATCGGCGCCGGAGAGTTCAGTGCCCGATCGACAGCATCGGCGAGCGACGTGCCATGCGCATTGACCAGTTCGATCGTTCCGCGGGGCATCGGGTTCGCGTCCGCGCCGCAGCCGGCGAGAAACATTGCCGTCGCTCCGGCGTGACGCTTCTCTAATGTCGCCTGCGCGACGCCGGCATAGTCGCCGTGATACTGCACGATCGTCGGCGGCAGCGTGGTGTTATGGCAGGCGTAGCCGAAAACCACGGTCTTCAGTCCACCGTCGAGACTGTCGACGCGAAGGACGTGAACGGTGTGATCGACCGGTCCCAGCGGAACGAACGCCGTGCGGCGGTTCGCGGCGAAGTCCGCTTCGTCACGGGCGTACGACAACCGGGCGGGCGCGAGTCGGGACACCGCGTCTCCGATCACGGTGGCGAGTTTTTCTTCGAGTTGCGTCGTATAGGTGCGGATGTCGGCAAGCTGCGCGGCCGTCAACCCGTACGCAACCGACAGCTGCTCGTCAACCACCGGACCGCAATGGGTATGGCTGGCGTTGAACAGAATATTCGAACGGCGAAGACCAAGACGTCGCTGAACGAGTGCGGCGACGCGGTCGGTCATCTGCGACGTCACGCCGAGAAGGTCGGCTGTAATGACGACGGCGGTCGGCTGATTGCCGCACTTGATCGCCAGCGCTTTCGCGTGCAGCGGCAAGGCGACCCCTTGTGACGCCTCGGTCCGTGCGGCGAACCCTGCCATCCAGAGCGAGCGATCCGGCGTGATGTCGATCGCGGACGCTCCCGCCCGCCAGGCAGCGGGCGCACGAGCGCCAGGTCGCGGCGTTACGCCAATCGCGAGCGCAGTCAGGAATTCGCGACGATGCATTGACCTAGGTGAGCTCGCCAAGCACTCAACGCTGACCCTTCTGGCTAGAGACCTCGCTGAAATCGAGGTTGCCGGTGATGCGCGTGCCGTCGCGCCGGAACGCGTCCGCCAGCATCTGGATACGGCGACGCGCCTCCGACAGATCGTGGTTCTCGAGGTTGATGTTCAGCAAATCGATATACCAGGGCAGCTTGGTCGCGTCCTGCACGTAGGTCTCGACGATTTCCCGCGCGATCGGCAGCGTCGTCCGCTTCGACACCTCGTAGACATCGCGATTGTCCGCGCGCAGGAGCTTGTCGTACTCCTCTATTAATAGCCGCCGGAAGATCTCCGCGGTGAAGCGATCGCCCGCCTTGACGCCGGTTTCCGCGTCGTCCTCGGTGAGCGGCGCGTTCTTGTGCAGCCATTCCCAGAGGATGCTGAGGCGAATCTCCCCCGTGGCCATGTCCTCCATCAGATAGAGGACGTCGTCGTTGCCGAAGAAATCCGCGGGCTTGAGCGCGGCGGCCTGCAGGCCCTGGCCAAAGGCGTTGCCGTACTGGGTCGCGACGCTGATCAGATCGCGCGCGCCGCGGATCGTGCGGGGCGCCGGCTCGATCAGGGTCAGCCCCTGCGCGTCGTCCGCCGTATATGTGAGTCGCGGAAACGATCGCCCCAGCTGGTTGTCCTGCCCCGCGCGCTCCCACACGGGCCGGACGATGTGCACCATCTTCCAGTGGGCCACCCACTTGCCGCTGGCGCCCTCGCGCTGCTCGCGCTCCGCGCCGGCCACCGCGCGCTTCATCCCCGCCGTCACGCCGGCCGTCGAGCCCACCGGGATGTTCGGCTCCATGCCGCCCTGCCACAGCGCGAAGCCGCCCTGCCGATCCGGCGTGTTCACGGCGCGGCGGACGCGATCCTCGTAGTGGCGCATGTAGCCGTACGTCATCGTGACCGCGTCGATGTTGGGGCTGACGAACGAGCCGTCCCAGGCCATCGCGTCGGACACGCTGTTGATGTAGTCCCAGCGCCCGGTGTTGAAGCCGACGAAGCGCGGGCCCAGCGCGGCGCGGACTTCCATCAACTGGAAGCACGCCTCGATCTGCTCCACCAGCACGTAGGTCTTGATCGTACCGAGCGGCAGCGATAGGTGTCCCTCGAGTCGCGCCAGCAGATCGTGCCACAGTGCCGCTTCCTCCGCCGTCTGGATCTTCGGCAGATACAACACCAGCGACGCGCCGGACTCGCGCAGCCGAGCGTGGTTGTTGACGATGAAGAGCACCGCGTCAACGATCGAGGCGGAGAAGCCGCGGCCGTCGGCGTGACGAACGTGGCGATCGTCGAGATGCAGGCCGCGCGCGCGGAAGATCTTCGTGGTGAAGTCGAGCTGTTTCCGCCAGTCGGCGATGGTCTCGCGGCCGAAGAATCCCTTCGCCCACGTGTTCATCTCTCCGGCAACCTGTGCGGCGACCTTGAGGAAGATGGGGTCGTGGTGGATCGCCAGTTTCAGGTTGCGCTGGTTGTCGAGCGACATCGTCGACACTTGCCCGAGCGCGTCCTCGCCATCGAACATCCAGCCATCCGCCCCCGAGAGCAGCGCGTAGGCGACGTTACGAATGCCCTGCTCGACCGTCGCGTGCGGCCGCGCGGCCGGGCCCGTGCCTTGAATCCACTGGCGCTGGAGGTCCGCGGGAATCTCGCTGCCCACGAACTGACCGTCGCGCGCCTGCCGCACCGTGAGCGTGGTGCGCGGGATGTGCGCGTCCGGATCGAGAAAGGCGATGCGCTCGCGATTCCGCGCGCGCCTGGCGCGCCGATTGATCCGCGCGGCCATCAGCGCCTGGCGATCCGCGTCGAGGGGCGCCAGCGCGTCAAGCGCCGACAGCGCGTCCGGCGTGTAGACGTCGGCGTAGTCGCGCGGGAGGCCGTTCCGAATCTCGAATGTTTTTGAAGGCATGGTTGGTCAGGCTCACTCGCTGTGCTCGTTCGCGTTCATATTCTCGGATGATTTGGACGGCTAGCGGCAGGACCGACTAGACATCGCGGCGCTGCGCACCCCTCCGACGACTCGGAGGAAGCCTCCGCCAGCCCGTGGCGCCGCGGGAAACCAACCCAGAGCACGGTCGCTAAACCACGCTGTAAGTTGAACTTGCCAGACTCGAGCGTCCGGCCTGTTTCCTGCTCTTACCGGGTCCGGCGTGACGGCTCTGCCGGGTACGGAATCCAACACCCCGCCATCTCGAAAGCGGGTCCTTCGCGCGCTCGCGCTACTCGGCGCCGGCTTGTGCCTGCTGGCCGTCCTGCTGCTGCTGGTGCTCCAATCCGATCCGGTGCGTAAGTCTGCACTCGACCGAGTCACCGCCTTCCTGGCATCGCGCCAAATCGACCTGCAGGCGGATTCGCTACGTTACAACCTGTTCACGCTCTCGATCGATGTGCGGAATCTGCGGCTCCGCTCCCGAACGGCGTCGGACCTGCCGGCGTTTGCGACGGTCGGCCGCGCGCGGCTCGATTTGAGCCTGACGCAACTGCTCCGCGGACGCTACGTCGTGCAGTCGAGTGTGGTGGACGACGTTGACGTTCAGTACGTGGTGGATGCGGACGGGCGCGACAATCTTCCCCGGCCGCCGACCGATCCCAACGCACCGCGTAAGACCCTCAATTACTTCATCAGCAGCCTGTCGATTGCGAATGCTCGAGTCCGTTACACCAACCGGGCGCAGCAGGTGGACGTCACGTTGTCGTTCCTGCCGATCCAGATGACCGGCAACGCGATGACGGAGCGGCATCAACTTCGCATCGAAAGTACCAGCGGCAAGGTTCAGATCAGACACCACGCCGACGTCGTCGATCGCATATCCGCGCTGCTCGATCTGGGCCGTGACGATCTCAAAATCGATCGCCTGAATGTAGAGGGCGCCGGGTCTCGGGCCGAACTTGCCGGCGGGGTGCGGAATTTCGATGAGCCGGATCTCGGGCTGAAGCTGCGGGCGACGGTTGATGCGGCTCGCGCAGCGGCACTGCTCGACGTGCGCAAGCCGGTCATCGGGACCATCGTCGTGGACGCCGCAGCCGACGGACGGCTTGCTGCGCCCACGATCGACGGGCACGTGTCGGGATCGAACGTCAAGGTTCGATCGCTTTCCGCCGCTGACGTGGACGTGCGCGCGACCTACGATGCGTCCGCGCATCACGCGCGCGTGGTGTCCGCACGCATTCGAGCGCCATGGGGTCGGGTGTCGGCGAACGGAGAACTCGCCATCTCGGGGAGGCGCTCCTCACGGCTGCGCGTGGACGTCGCGAGTCTTGATGTGGCCGCCATCATGCGCGGGCTCAACCTCCCGTATGTCGCCGGCACACGAGCGGACGGGAAGCTCGATGCGGAGTGGCCCGGGCTCGACTACCTCGAGGCGTCTGGCGACGCGACGGCCAAATTGACTCCTGTCGCGACCCAAGCGTCGGCGAGGATGCTGCCGGTGGGCGGCCACCTGTCGGCGCGCGCCCGGGCAGGGACGATGGTCGCCGAGTTGCAGCAACTGACGGCAGCCGGCGCAGAGCTGTCTGGCCGCGTGCGGATTGGTGATGGCCGCCGTCTCGACGGCCAGCTCCATGCGACCGCTTCCGACATCGCGCGAACCGCCGCTACCGCGGAAGCATTTCTCGGCCGGCAGCCGGGGTCGCTGCTGCCGGCGCCCGTCAAGGGGGCGGCGAACCTCGAGGCGAGACTCGGTGGAACGATCGAGCAGCCTATTGGGACGGTGAATGTCAGCGCTCCATCAGTTTCCACAGGCGCCGCGAGCGGAATTGAGATTGGTGCCGATCTGACCGTCAGACCGGCGACGGTGACGATTACGCGTGCGCAGACGAAGTGGCGTGACGCGCACGCTGCCTTGACCGGCACGGTGGGATTGACGGGCAGCCAGGCGCTCGATCTCGTTCTCGACGCGGATGCAGGAGATCTGCAACAAGTGGTTCGAGAAATCGGCGTGGCGGGAATACCGGTTTCTGGCCAAATCAGCGGCCACGGCACAATCCGCGGCACTGTGGCGAGACCGCTGGCCAGCCTCACGCTGCAAGGCGCCGACATGACGGCGTGGGGTGAACGGTTCGGATCGCTGTCGGCGAACGCCGCGCTCAGCGGCCGCGACGTCACGCTGTCACGCCTGGTGATCGACAAGCCACAGCCTGACGTTCCGGGCAGGATCAGCGCCACAGGTTCGTACAACCTGGATCGAAAGAGCTACACGTTCGAGCTGCGCTCGGACAACGTTCAGCTTCTCGACGTCCAGCTGCCGGAGGGACGGCGGATTCGAGGCACGATTCAACTCTCGGGAGTAGGAGAGGGCAGCGTGAGCTCGCCTTCCGGCACGGTGAATCTGACGTTCGATTCACTGGAGATCGATGGTCTTCGGCCACACTCTCCCGATCCGAACGCCTCCGCGTTACCACCCGCACGACTCGGTCGAATCGTCCTGTCGACGACGGCGGTGAACCACCAGGCGACCATTACGGCGTCGGCCGAGCACTTCAAGCTCGATGCGAACGCATTGATTGGGCTGACACGGCCGTGGCCGGCAAACGTCACCCTCCGTGCCAACGATCTCGACCTCGAAAGATTGCCGCTCGGTCTGAGGACGCCACTCGACGGCCGCCTGCGCGCCACCGTGCAGGCGACGGGAGATCTGGCGGAACCGGCGCGTGGCCGGGGGACGGCGAGCATCGAAACGCTGGCGGGCTCGTGGAACGGCCAGCCGTTCAGCGTGTCGAGCCCGCACGACCTGCGATACGAGAATCAGCGTCTCGACGTCGAACGGCTGGAGCTGACATCGCGTGACTCGTCCCTGACAGTGAAAGGCGAGCTGCCGTTTACGGCAGCTGCCGGAACCGGCGACCTCGCACTGGAAGCCCACGCAAACCTTGCAACGTTGGCGCGCTTGCTGCCTCCCGATATGCATGCCACCGGCGACGGCGCCCTGACAGTGACCGGTTTGGTCCGCGGCACGTTGAAGTCAATCAATCCGGATCTGGTGGTGACGGTCGAGAACGGCGTGCTTTCGGCGGCGCCGCTCGGACCAGGAGCCTCCAGCCTGCAGTTGCGCGCGCGTATCGTTGACGGCGCGGCCGACATCGAACGGCTGACGGGGCGCTGGGGCAGTGCGACCGTCGAGGCGTCGGGCACGTTCCCGTTGGAGGCCCTTCCACCGCTACCGGTTGAGATCCTCCGACGAGGTGGTCCAGCAACGTTCAAAGCGGCGGTACGTGATCTCGATCCCGTCATCATTCCAGGGGTCCCTTCGGGATTGACCGGACGCATCGGGGTGGACGTTGAGGTGTCCGCTGCGCGGTCCGATCTCACGGCCCTCCAGGGGTACATCGCTTTTCCTCAACTCGACGTCGCGTTCAACCGGCTCGCGCTGACGCAGCAAGAGCCGTCGCGGATCAGCATCGACGCCGGCAAGGCGACCGTGGAGCGCCTCGCGCTCTCAGGATCGGCGGGGGGGGTGACGGCGAGCGGGACCGTCGGTCTCGCCGGGGATCGGTCGGTCGATGTGAACGTCGAGGGCTCGCTCAAAATCGCGGCACTGAATGCGCTCACCAAGATCATCCGCACCGACGGGACCGCGGCGTGGAAGGTATCCGCGCGCGGAACGCTGGCAAAGCCGGACCTCAACGGCACATTGCATCTCTCGGACGCGACGGTCGCGAGCGACGACCTGAATATCGCCGCGGTGGACGTCAACGCGCAGGTCAATCTCACGGGAACCCGACTCGAGCTGACCAAGCTGACCGGCGAAGTCAATGGGGCTGCCCTCCACGGTTCGGGGAGTGTGACCCTGGGCAACGGCACCATCGACGACATCGACGTGCAGTTTTCCGCGAATGACTTCGCCTACGATGCGCCGCTGGATTTGCGCAGCCTGTCCGATGCGACGATCCGCGTGACGCGGCGCGCAGAAGAGTTCCTCGTCGGCGGCCAGGTGACCGTCAAAGAGGCAGGCCTGACCACCGACATCAACTTCGACGAGGGGCTGTTTGCCAGGATCGGCGCACCACGCACCCTGGATCTCACCGAACCGCGAAACCGTCTGCTCGAGCGCGTGCGATTCAACGTCGACGTCGATACGGCGACACCAGTGATGATCGACAACAACCTGGCGAGCGCCGAGATCGACGCGGATCTTCGCGTCGTCGGCACGCCGTATGAGCCGGGACTCACCGGGCGAATCAGGATTGCCGAGGGAGGACAGCTCACGTTGAATGCGCGCCGCTACGAAGTGGAGCGCGGCATCATCACCTTCGTCGACGATCGGCGCATCGTCCCATCGGTCGATCTGATGCTGAACACCAAGGCGAGCAACTACGACGTCCGGATCGCCGTGTCGGGGACGCCGGGCAAAACCGAGACGAGCTGGACGTCAGAACCACCGCTTCCCGAGCCCGACATCATGGCGCTCGTCGTAACCGGGCGTACGGTTGACGAGATGCGCGGCGAAGAATCAGAAGTCGCCAAAGTGCAGGCACTCTCGTACCTCACGGGCCGCGTCGGCTCGAAGTTCGGCCGCGGACTCGAACGGGCCACTGGAATCAGCGAAGTGCGAATCGAGCCGGTGCTCATCGCGAATGAAACGGATCCGACGGCGCGGCTGACGGTGGGCCAGGACGTGACGGACAGGATGAAACTGGTTTACTCGACCAACCTGGCAGACAGCAACGATCAGATCTGGGTTGCCGAGTACGACGTCACCCGCCGATTCCAGATGCGAGGCGTGCGAGAGCGGGAGGACGACAGCTATCGATTCGACTTCCGTCACGATCTGCGCTTCGGCGGCGATCCGGCGCCGCGGCGCCAGTCACGACATCGGCCGACCATTGCCAGCCTTGCGGTGACGGCGGATGCCGGCCTGGACGAGGCCACCCTGCGCAAGCGTTTCAAACTGAAGGTCGGCGACAAATACGAATTCTTTTCCGCACGGAGCGGTCTCGAACGGATCGTGGCGGACTACCTCGACGCAGGGTATCTGCAATCACGCGTACGTCTGGAGCGCGGCGTCGACAACGACAAGGCGAACCTCAACCTCCGCGTGACCAGCGGGCCGATCGTGGAACTGCGTTTCGAGGGGGCGACACCCTCGTCGAAGATTCAGCGCGAGGTTCGTACCGCGTGGCACCACGGGATATTCGATACGCAACGCGGCAACGATAGCGTTCGTGTCCTGCGCGAATGGCTGATGCTCGATCAATACCTGCAACCCACCGTGGACTACACCGTGCAGGACACCGGTGCACGGAGGCAGGTCGTCTTCCGGATAGAGGCGGGCCGGAAGTACGAGAAGGTGGTCATTGCATTCGAGGGCGCCTCGGGAATCAGTCCGGGCCGTCTCGACAAGATCATCGAGCAGCAACGCCTGGAAGGTCAGCTCTTCACCGAGCCGCAAGCGGTCACGAGCCTGCTGCAGCGCTACTACCGCGAACAGGGATACCTTGCCGCCGAGCTCGACGCTCCTCGCTATGATTTCGCGGGGACTCGCGCACGCGTCGTCCTGGCGGTGCGGGAAGGGCAGCGCTTCGCAGTGCGTCAGGTCAGCGTCACCGGCAACTCGGTCTACGCCTCGAACGAGATCGTGCCCAAGCTTCCCGTCGTTGCCGGCGCGCCGTTCATGTCGGTCGCGACGGAACATGCCCTCGAGCGCATCCGGGACCTTTACTGGCGCAAGGGTTACAACGACATGCGGTCGGACTATTCGCTCGTCGTCGATCGAACCGCGGCCAGTGTGGACGTCGCCTTCACGATCGTCGAAGGTCGGCAGACCGTCGTCGCCGGAATCGCGGTCGAGGGGAATCGAAAGACCAGCGAACGTCTCGTCCGCGGTCAGGTCGAGCTGGGGGCGTCGCAGCCGCTTGACCTCGCCGTGCTGGCGCGTTCTCGGCGAAATCTCTACAGCACCGGAGCCTTTTCGATCGCCGATATCAGTCATGAAGAAGTGGCATCCGAGGGCACGGACAACGATAACCAGAAGCCTGTTCGGCTCAATGTGTCGGTACGAGAGGTCCAACCTGTCCAGGTGCGGTACGGGTTGTCGTACGACACCGAGGGTGGCCTCGGCGGAATCCTCGACTTCTCAATCCACAACTCGCTCGGTAAGGCTCGCGTCTTCGGCATGCAGGGACGCTACGACAGTGAGATCCACGAAGGCCGCGTCTATGTGAGCCAGCCGTCGCTTCGCTCCTGGCCGCGCAAGACCATCGCCAGCGTCTATTTCCGGGAGGATCTCAATCCGCCGACCGAGGAGACCGATCCATTCGACATCAGCCGTCAGGGGGCGTCCATTCAGCAGGAGGCGCAGTTCCGCAAGGTCTACGTCTGGAGCTACGGCTATCGTTACGAACTGGCGACGACGCTCGAACCGTCGCTTGGCGTCGGTGCGACCGAGACCGTCAGAGTGACGCCGCTCACCGGTACGCTCACCCGCGAAACGCGGGACGAGGTGCTCGACGCCGCCAAAGGCACGTTTCTGTCGCAGGCCTTCGCGTACTCCCCGAGCTGGCTCGGCTCGGATCGTCCGTACTTGAAGTACTACGGACAATATTTTCACTACTTCCCGCTCAGTCGCGAGAAGCCGAAGCCGTTCACGAACGAGATTCTGCGACCGCGACTGGTCTTCGCCACGGGCGCACGTATCGGGCTGGCTCAGGGTCTCGGCGGCGACGTGCCGACGAGCGAGCGCTTCTACGCTGGCGGCAGCACGACCATGCGCGGGTTCGAACAAAATGCGGTCGGCCCTGTTGGCGTGAACAACGTACCGGCTGGCGGCAATGTCTCGCTGATCCTCAACAACGAGCTGCGGATGCCGCTCGTGCGCATCATCGACGGCGTGGTGTTCCTCGATGTCGGCAACGTGTATCCGACGATCAAGGATTTTTCGTTCACCGACCTGCGTCAGTCGGCCGGCGTCGGCATTCGCCTGCGTACCCCGTGGGTGCTGCTGCGGACTGACTACGGCTGGGTGCTCGACCCGCGTTCCGGCGAGAAGCGCGGCCGCTTCTACTTCAGCATCGGGCAGGCGTTCTGACACTGGTGGACGCTGTCCGCTGCGCTGAATATAATCGCGACCCTTAATGCCAGTGCTTCTCCTTGCGGTCCTTCTCGCAAGCGAGGCGATCGCGCAGCAGCCTCAGCGTCCAACGTTCGTCTCGCCCGACGTGCTTCCCGATCGCCGCGTGACGATGCGGCTGTGGGCGCCCGGCGCGACCGAGGTGCTGCTGTCCGGAGACTGGATGGGTCCGCAGCCGGCGCCGCCGCTCACCAAGGATGCGACTGGCGTGTGGACGATCACGGTCGGCCCGTTGGATCCTGGCCTCTATGCCTACGCATTCATCGTCAATGGCGTGCGTGCCGATGATCCGGTGTGCCGGTGCGGTTTCACGGCGGCCGAGCGTTTTGCCTCGAGTCGTCTCGTCATTCCCGCCGCCTCGCCGCAGGTATGGAATGAGCGCGGCGCGCCCAAGGGCTCGCTGCGACATGAAGTCCTCGCGCAGGCTGGCGTGCCACCGAGGAGGGTCGTCGTCTACACACCAGCGGCATATGAGAGCGATTCGTCCGCTCGATATCCAGTGCTCATCCTGCTGTCTGGTACGCCCGGTACCGAAACCGATTGGACGAGCGGCGGCGGCTTCGCCGAGACAATCTTCGACAACCTGATTGCCGCGGGTGAGATGCGGCCGACGATCGTGGTGATGCATGCGTCGGACGTGCTTCGCAATGGGCGCCGGGTAGACAACCTGCGTGAGATGGAACCGATCATCAGCAACCTGCTGGTGCCCCAGATCAAGGGCCGCTTCCGCGTCCGGCCCGAACCAGAGTCGTGGGCGCTGGCCGGTCTCTCGCTCGGTGGCGAATACGCGCTGACGGTGGGATTGCGTCATCCCGAATTGTTCCGCACCGTGGCGTCGATCAGCGGGTCGCTGGTGCCGAATGATTTCAGCGACCGTTTCGGGGCGGCACTGTCAGACGCCGAACGCATCCGAAAGGACTACAGGCTCATCTGGATCGGAAGTGGAACCGAGGATGTGTTCTACGGTGGTGCCAAGGCGCTGGTGTCCCGCTTGAACGATGCGCAGATACCGCATCAGTTTTTCCAGCTGCCGGGAGCCCACGTCATGCCGGTCTTCCGAAAGGAGTTGATCGAGCTGCTGCCCAAGCTGTTCCGCTAGCTTGGAGGATGGTACTTGTCCGACGGCGCCCCTCGCCCATGCTAGGATTCGGAGCGCATGGACGCCTTCCGCATCGGATCCGGCTTCACCTGATAGTCCCGCCCGACTGGCGCGTCGCGCCACCCCGTTGGTTCATATGAACGCCATCACCATGTCACTCAGGGTGACGGCCACGACACCCGCGTCCGCGCGTGTGTCGGCTGGCCGCCGCCACTATTCGATCGGCCGCCCCGTCGAATTCGACGCGGCGTCGGCGCACGTCTCGGCGCTCGAGTACGCGCTCGGCGCGGTCGGCGGCGAGATCGTGAACGGCCTGCGCGAGTTCGCGCGGCGCCGGCGGATCGAGATCGACGCGATCGAAGCGCTCGTCTCGGGCGACCTCGAGCACGCGCTCACGTATTTGGAAGTCGTGGGCGAGACGAGGCCGCCGCGGCTCGTGCGCATCGCCGTGAAGGTGTTCGTCTCGACCCCAGACGAGAGCGCGATTCGCGCCCTGTTTGCCGAACTGCTCGACCGGCTGCCGCTCACGGGCACGCTGCGGAGCGCCGTCGATGTGACAGCCGAACTGATTCTGACACCGTAACGCGAGGCTCGACATGTATCGATTGAACGAAGCGCAGCAAGCGATCGCCGGCGACGCCGCGGCGATCGCGGAAAAGGATCTGGCCCCACGCGCGGGCGCCGTCGATCGGAACGGGGCGTTTCCGACGGAGAGCATCGCCGCGCTGGGCCGCGGTGGCCTGCTCGGATTGAACGTACCGCAGGCGTATGGCGGCCTCGGCCAACGGATGCGAACGGCCGCCGCGGTGATCGAAGCGCTCGCGCAGCGGTGTCCGTCCACCGCGATGGTCTATCTGATGCACCTGTGCGGCATCGCCTGCTACGCGGCCGCGCCGGACAAGACGTCGGAGCTGCTCCGCGAAGCGGCCGCGGGACGTCACCTCTCGACGCTGGCGTTCAGCGAAAAGGGTTCGCGTAGCCACTTCTGGGCGCCGGTCAGCCGCGCCGCCTCGGCCGGTCATGGCGCGGTCACCATCAGCGCGCAGAAATCGTTCGTGACCTCGGCCGGCCACGCCGACGGCTACGTCGTCTCGACGCTGGCGAGCGGCGCGACCCAGCCCCTCGAGAGCACGATCTATCTCGTCCTGAAGGAGGACGGCGGCGTCTCGGTCGCGGGCCCGTGGCGCGGTTTGGGGCTTCGCGGCAACGCGAGCGCGCCGATGACGCTCGAGGCGGTCGGGGTGGCCGCCGATCGCGCGCTGACGGCGGAGGGGAAGGGACTCGAGATGATGCTCGGGGTGGTGCTGCCGCTCTTCCAGGTGGGGTCGGCGGCCGTCGGGGTCGGGATTGCCGAAGCGGCGGTGCAGGCGACCATCGCGCACGTAACGCAGGCGCGGTTCGAGGAATCGAACAGCTCCTTGCGCGAACTGCCGACGCTCCGCGCGCAGATCGCGAAGATGCGCATCGAGACCGACCGGGCGCGCGCGCATCTCGGCGCAGTCCTCGACTCGCTGGAGTCGCCAGGACCCGCAACGCAGTTGATGGTGCTCGAGGCGAAGGCGTCCGGCACCGAAGCGGCGGTGGTGGTGACCGAACTGGCGATGCGCACCTGCGGCGGCGCGGCCTTCGGCGGCGCGCACGGCATCGAGCGCCTCTTCCGCGACGCCCGCGCGCCGATCGTCATGGCGCCGACGAGCGACGTCGCCTACGAGTTCATCGGCCGCGCGCTGTGCGGGCTGGAGGTGTTCTGATGCCGCGCCCGCTGAAGGTCGGCGCGGTGATGTACGACCCGAAAGTGTCGGTGATCTGGGAGATCATCCGGGACTTCTTCGATGGCCAGCAGGCGCCGATCGACCCGGTGTTCTACGCCACCTACGAGGCGCAGGTGGACGCACTCCTGCATCGCGCGATCGACATCGCGTGGAATTCTCCGTTGGCCTGGGTGGATGCGCAGCAACGCAGCAAGGCCGGATGCCGCGCGATCGCGATGCGCGACACCGATCGCGACCGGCTCTCGTACTTCGTCGCCCGCAGTGCCGGTTCCGTACGGTCGCTGGCCGATCTCCAGGGGAAGACGCTTGCGACCGGAGCGCACGATTCGCCGCAGGCCACGCTGATCCCGCTCGGCCGCCTGCGCCGCGAAGGGCTTATACCCGGCGCCGACGTGACCATCAGACGCTTCGACGTGGGCGTCGGCCTTCACGGCGATCACATCGGCGGCGAGCGCGACGCGTTCGAATGCCTGAAAGCAGGCGATGCCGACGCGTGCGCGATGCTGGATCTCAATTGGAACGCCTGGACGGCCGACGGCACGATCGATCCGAACGCGTTCGCTGTCGTCGGCGAGACCGAACGGTTCGATCATTGCGTGTTCACGGTCCGCGAGGGTTTCGATGAGGCGGCTGAACAGGTGTGGCTCGAGGCGCTGTTCGCCATGCGGTACGACAATCCGGCGCACCGCGAGATGATGGATCTGGAGGGGCTCAAGGCCTGGCTGCCCGGCAGGACGACCGGATTCGGGCCGCTCACCGCCGCCGTCAGCTCCGCGCGATTCTTCGAGCCCAGGTAACCGTGAGTGGACTGCCGCTGTTCCCC
>Ga0070670_100002208_pt1 | contig 15994 bp, 23 predicted proteins | sample KBSS63metaG_FD_64665 | JGI IMG/M metagenome (GOLD analysis project Ga0070670, IMG submission 64665) | Switchgrass rhizosphere microbial communities from Kellogg Biological Station, Michigan, USA - KBS S6-3 metaG | ecosystem: Host-associated > Plants > Roots > Rhizosphere > Soil ... | reverse complement strand
CGAGGCCTCCCAGGAGGCTGCCGTCGGCTCGGCCGCGTATCGCGTTCTCCTCGGCTTGTTCCCGGCGCGCACGGCGCAGTACCAGGCAGCCTACGACGGCTTCATCGCGGCCATCCCCGACGGCCCCGCCAAGACGAAGGGCATCGCGATCGGCGCCGAGGCGGCCGCCGCAATCCTCGCCTTGCGTGCAAACGACGGTCGCTCGGTGGTGCTGGCAACGTATGTTCCGGGAACAGGCCCCGGCCAGTTCCGCGGCCTCAACCCGGTCAACCGCAATGGCCCCTACATCAAGCCCTTTGCGCTCACTTCGAACGCGCAGTTCCGAGCCCCCGCTCCGCCCGCCCTCACGAGTGCCGCGTATGCCGCCGATTTCAACGAAACCCGGACGCTCGGGTCGGCGACGAGCACCACCCGTACGGCAGATCAGAGCCAACTCGCGCTGTTCGGGACGTCGACGCCGGCGCTCTACGGACCGATCAACATGCGCATGTTCGCGACGACCGGGCGCAGCATCGCCGAGCACGCACGCCTCCTTGCGATGGTTTGGGTGGCCCAGAACGACGTCGGCAACGCGTGCTTCGAGTCGAAGTACTTCTACGAGAGGTGGCGTCCGACTTCTGCGATCACTCTCGGTGACACCGACGCCAACGCGGCGACCGACCTCGACGCCGGATGGATCCCGGTCGTGCCCACGCCCAACCATCCGGAGTACCCGGCCGCGCACAGCTGCGTCTCCAGCGCGATGGCGGAAATCCTCAGCGCCTACTACGGAACGCCGAATATCACCTTCGATTTCGTCGGTGCTGGGCCGGCGACTGGAATCACGCGGCATTACACCTCTATGCCGGCGATGCTCCAGGAGATACAGATGGCGCGCATCGCCGGCGGCATGCATTTCCGCACCTCGACGGTCGAGGGCGAGGTGCTGGGGCGCAAGGTCGCGCAATGGATCGTGGCGAACAGGTTCAAGCCACGCTGATGCTCGTCGCGGTCGCGGCCGGCAGCGCGCGACCGCCAGGGTGCGCGCTGCTACTCGGCTGCGACCACGATCATCTGCACCCGCTCGACGCCGTTGTAGGCGTCGAGACCCAGTCGCCAGGCGAGGCGAACCCGCTCCTGGACCGGCTCCACGCGGCCGAACCAGATCGCGTCGCGCACCACGCCGCCGACCCGCACCGCGAGTTTCAGGTGCTTCTCCCCCACCAGTCGCTGCGAGACGATCTCGACCGCGTCGCTGAACACCGGCGCGTCGAACGCCGCGCCCCAGACTTGATCGTCGAGCAGGCGTGCGGTCGTCGGATCGAAATGCTCGCTGCCGAGCGGGCCGTCGCTGAAGATCGTTCGCTCGGCGCCGGAGACGCCCAGGCCTTCGATCGCGGTCTGCTGCAGCGCGCCGCGGAAGGTCTCGAAGTCGGCGCGCGCGATCGTGCACCCGGCGGCCATTGCGTGGCCGCCGAAGCGGACCAATAGCCCCGGATGGCGCTTGCTGACGAGATCGAGCGCGTCGCGCAGGTGAAAGCCGTCGATCGACCGCCCCGAGCCCTTGAGCGCGCCGTCCTGCCCGAGCGCGAACACGAAGCTCGGACGATGCAGCCGATCCTTGAGCCGCGCGGCGATGATGCCGACCACGCCTTCATGGAACGACGGATCGAAGACGGCGAGCGCCGGCTCGATCTCGCCGGTGAGCGCGAAGGCGCGGTCGACCTGCTTCTCGGCGTCCTCGCGCATCCCGGCCTCGAGCGTTCGCCGCTCGCGGTTGATCGTGTCGAGCAGGGTGGCGAGCTCGGTCGCGCGCGCCGGGTCGTCGCTGAGCAGGCACTCAATCCCGAGCGTCATGTCGGCGAGCCGGCCGGCCGCGTTCAGCCGCGGCCCGATCGCGAAGCCGAAGTCGCCGGCGCTGGCCTGGCGCGGATCGCGGCCGGCGACCGCGAACAGCGCCGCGACGCCGGGCTGCATGCGACCGGCGCGGACCCGCCTCAGGCCCTGTGCGACCAGGCAGCGGTTGTTGCGGTCGAGGCGGACGACGTCGGCGACGGTGCCGAGCGCGACCAGGTCGAGCAGCGCATCGAGGCGCGGCTGCTGCGCGAGTGCGAACTCGCCGCGCGCGCGCAGCTCGGCGCGCAGCGCGAGCAGCACGTAGAAGGCGACGCCGACCCCGGCGAGGTGCTTGCTCTCGAAGCTGCAGTCCGGCTGGTTCGGATTGACGATGACGTCGGCATCGGGCAGCGCGACGGCGCCGGCGACGCGCACCGGCAGGTGATGGTCGGTGACCAGTACCGCGAGCCCCGCGGCCCGCGCATGGGCGACGCCTTCGAGGCTGGCGATGCCGTTGTCAACGGTCATCAGGAGCTCGGCCGATTGCGCCCGCGCAAGGTCGACGATCTGCGGCGTCAGTCCATATCCGTGGACGCGCCGGTCGGGGACGACGTAGCAGAGCGACTCGGGCTTGGCGCCGAGCAGGCGCAGTCCGCGCAGTGCCACCGCGCACGCCGTCGCGCCGTCGCAGTCGTAGTCGGCGACGACGCAGATCCGGCTGCCGGCGCCGATCGCGTCGGCGAGCAGCGTCGCTGCTTGGGCAGCGCCACGCAGGCCGACGGGCGGCAGCAGGTGCACCAGCGCGTCGTCGAGCTCGTCGGCCGAGCGCACGCCGCGCGCCGCGAACAGGCGCGCCAGGAGCGGATGCAGGCCGGCCTGCTCGAGCGCCCACGCGGTGCGCGGCGGAACGTCGCGGGTGACGAAGCGGATCGGCGTCATCGGCGGTCAGTCAAAGCGCGGCGAGCAGGGCGTGCGCTGCGGTCTTGGCGCCGACGCCGCGCAGCCGTTGCCAGAGCGTTCGCGGCCGCAGCTCGAAGCGTGCAGCGGTGCGCTCGCCGCACAGGGTCAGGGTGGTCGCCTCGCCCGTGCGCGCGTGACCGAGCAGGCGCGCGACCGGCCCGCGATCGAGGTCGTGCCAGGCCTCGGCCCACGCTGCCCAGTCGTTGGCGAAGAGCGGTGCGCGCAAGATGTCGGCGATCTCGGGAGTCGCCGCGGGCTCGGCCGCTTGCGCGCGACCGCAGCCGCTGAGCCAGAACGAGTTGACCGCGAGCGCGCCGCGCTCCTCGCGCGCGGCGTTGACGCCGTGGTCGTAGAAGACGAGCTGAGCCTCGCTTTGCAGCCGTCGCAACAGGCGCGCGACGGCGCGCGTCCCGTCGTCGCCGGCATCGGCCGACTCGCGCAGCCAGTAATCGACGCCGCGGCCGATGACGCGGTCGAGCGACGCGGTGGCCAGGCCGTGCAGGTCGTCGCGCGCCGCGTACCAGCGGCCGGCCCCGCCCCATGCGGTGGCAAAGCCCTCGCTTGTCAGCAGCGCCTCGGCGCTGGCGAACAACGCGCGCGATTCCGCTTCGTCGAGGTCGAGCCGGTCGGGGTCGATCAGGACGACGTCGTCGCGACCGATCTGCCAGTGGCTCGGGGTCAGCATCGCCCAGGCGGCGTCGCCCGTGGCGACGCCGTCGCCGGCAGCGGCGTGAGCCGCGAACGGCAGCTTGCCGTCGCCGCCGCGCCAGCCCCATGCGGCAGCGAGCGCGCGCTCGTGCGGCGGCGAGAAGCTGCGCGCTGCGCCCTCGTCGCGGCCGGCGGGCGAGAGCCGGGTGAGCAGGCGTTCGAGGTTGGGCAGCGCGAGGTCGTTCAGCACGTGCCGACAGGCCTCCGATGTGTCGGAAGCGAACGGGACGAGCAGGTGCATGCGGCGATTATCGGAGCCGATCGTTGGCCGCGATGGCGCGTCTCGTCGGGTAGCATCGACCCGGCATGAACTGGCCCTACGAACTGCAGATCGGCTGGCGCTACACGCGGGCCGGCCGGGCCGGGCGCAGGAACGGCTTCATCTCGTTCATCTCAGGCGTGTCGATGCTCGGCATCGCCCTCGGCGTCGCCGCGCTGATCATCGTCCTGTCGGTGATGAACGGCTTCCAGAAGGAAGTGCGCGACCGGATGCTGTCGGTGATCGCCCATGTCGAGCTGAGCGATGCCGGCGGTTCCGGATTCGTCGACTGGCGCCGCGTCGCCGACCAGGCGCGGCGCAATCCCGAGGTCGTCGGCGCGGCGCCGTTCGTCGCTGCCCAGGCACTGATCGCCCGCGGCGAAGACATGCGCGGCATCGTCGTCCGCGGTATCTCGCCGCAGGAAGAGGCGACCGTGACCGACCTCGCGGCGCGGCTGCGCGACACGACGCTGGCGCGCCTCGTTCCCGGCTCGTGGAGCGTCGTCCTCGGCCGCGAGCTGGCGCGCTCGCTCGCGGTCCGCGAGGGCGACAAGGTGACGATCGTCCTGCCGGGCGGCCAGGTCACTCCGGCGGGCATCGTGCCGCGCCTGCGCACCCTCACCGTCGTCGGTACCTTCGACGCCGGCCACTACGAATACGACAGCGGCCTCGCCCTGGTCGCGCTCGAGGACGCCGCCAAGCTGTTTCGTGTCGAAGGCCCGACCGGCGTTCAGCTGCGCCTGAAAGACCTGAACCGGGCACCGCTCGTCGCCGCGCAGCTCGAGCAAGGCCTCGGACCGCAGGTCGTCGTCCGCGACTGGACCAGCACCAACCGCAACTGGTTCTCTGCCGTGCAGGTCGAGAAGCGCCTGATGTTCATCATCCTGACGCTGATCGTCGCCGTCGCTGCCTTCAACCTGGTCTCGACGCTGGTCATGACCGTCACCGACAAGCGCGCCGACATCGCCATCCTGCGCACGCTCGGCGCGAGCCCGCGCTCGGTGATGGGGATCTTCATCGTCCAGGGCGCGGCGTCGGGCGTGATCGGCACCTTTGCCGGGGTCGTGCTCGGCCTGCTGATAGCGTTCAACGTCGACGTCATCGTGCCGGCGATCGAGCGCGTGCTGCAGATGAGCTTCCTGCCGAGCAGCGTCTACCTCATCAGCCGCATGCCGAGCGACCCGCAGCAGGGCGACATCGTCCCCGTGGCGGTCATCTCGCTCGTCCTCGCGTTCCTGGCGACGCTCTACCCGAGCTGGCGCGCGAGCCGCCTGCAGCCTGCCGAGGCGCTGCGCTATGAGTGAGGCGCGCATGAGGGAGGCGCCCGTGGCCGCGGCGCCGGCCGCCGCCGGTGCCCGCGCCGAGACGGTGATCGTCGCGACCGGGCTGCACAAGCGCTTCACCGAGGGCAGCGGCGCGTCGCGGATCGACGTCCACGTGCTGCAGGGCGTCGATCTCGAAGTGCGACGCGGCGAGGCGCTCGCCATCGTCGGTGCATCGGGATCGGGCAAGAGCACGCTGCTGCACCTGCTCGGCGGGCTCGAGGCGCCGACCGCGGGCCACGTCGATCTCTGCGGCCGCGACTTCACGACCCTCGCCGCGACCGAGCAGGGCGAGTGGCGCAATCGCCATCTCGGTTTCGTCTACCAGTTCCACCATCTCCTGCCCGAGTTCACGGCACTCGACAACGTCGCCATGCCACTGCGCATCCGCCGCCTGGCGACGGCCGAAGCACGCGTGCGCGCCGCCGAGGCACTCGGCCAGGTCGGCCTCGACCGGCGACTGCAGCACCGGCCGTCGCAGCTGTCGGGCGGCGAGCGCCAGCGGGTCGCGATCGCGCGCTCGCTCGCGGGCGCGCCCGATTGCGTCCTTGCCGACGAGCCGACCGGCAACCTCGACCGCGGCAGCGCCGACGCGGTTTTCGCGCTGATGCTCGACCTGACTCGACGACGCGGCATGGCGCTGGTGCTCGTCACGCACGACGAGAGCCTGGCGCTGCGCTGCGACCGGCGCCTGCATCTCGCCAACGGCAAGCTCGTCGCCTGAGCCGCGCCGGCACGGGCAAGCGCCGCCTCAGCGCCAGTCGGCGCCGCCGAAGCGATCCTGGCCGAGCAGCGTGTAGAAGAGGCCGACGGTGCTGCGCACCTGCTTGCTGGCCGGCGACCCGTCGAAGCTCGAGTCGCGCCGGTTGCCGAGGTAGCGGATCGAGACCGCGTGCTGGCGGTGGATGCGTACCGTGAGCGCGGCGTCGAGGCGGGCGATATTGTCGTGGCCGCCGGAGGTTCCCGATCCGACCTTGCTGACGAAGTACTCGCGCCCGGTCAGCTCGAGCGCCGCCCGGTCGGTGTACGTCAGCCGCAACGCCAGCAACGCCTGCGGCGTCACGCCGTAGTTGTAGTCGCGGTCGCTCGCTGCGCTGTGCGCGGTGCCGACGGCGCTGTAGCCGAGGCCGAGCATTCCGGTTCCCTCGAGCGAGAGGTCGCGCGTCATCCACCACTGGCCGGTCGTCCCGAGCGAGAGCCCGGTGGTCGAGATCTGGAACGTCTGCGGCGAGATGTAGTCGTAGTTGCCGTAGATACCCCAGACGCCGCGGTAGTCCGGGCCGGCTTCGTAGGTCTTGCCGACAAGCAGGCCGCGCGTCAGCACGTTCTCGAAGCCGTTCGCGCTCGACGCCGTCGCCTGAAAATTGAAGTAGTCGAACGGCCGCGTGTACTGGTAGCCCTTGTTGCCGGGCAGGCCGTAATCGATCGCGAAGTCGACCTGCGCCTCGTTGGGATCGAACTTGGTCGAGGTGGCGCCGACTTCCTCGCGCAGGCTGCGCACGTAGCCGATCTGGCTCCGGCTGTAGTAGCTCGCGCCGCGGCTCGAGTAGACGGTGCCGAAGCGATCGCCGAAGACCAGCCGGTTGAAGCCGGTCGACGGCGACACCAGCGCGGCCACCGCCTCGCGCCACGGCCGCGACATGCCGCCGCCCTGCTCGAGCAGCAGGTTCGACATCCGAAACAGGGCCTCGCCGAGGAAGGTGCCGCCGATGCCGCTCGCGACCTGATCGTTGCGCGAGGGACGGGTGGTCTCGCCGAAGATCTCCCAGAAGGCGCTGCCGGCGAAGGTATAGCCGGCCGACTCCCAGAAGTTGAAGCCGGCCGAGCGCGCGAAGCCGTAGTACATCGAGCCCTGGTACGGGTGGCCGAGCTGGTTGACCGCGAACGGATCGTTGTCGGTGCCCCAACTGCTGCGCAGGTTGCGGCGGATCGACGCGGCCGTCACCGCGTAGTCGTCGCGATCGCTGCCGAAGGCGTGGTTGAAGCGGTTGAGAAGGACATCGAAGCCGATGATCTCGGCCATCGGCAACGCGTAGTCGCTCCAGCGTCGCGCCGGTGACACCAAGCTTGGCGCACTTGCAGCGGCGCCGATGGCCGGCACGGCGGCGGCCGGCGCGGCGGCGGCCGGCTCGTCCGTCTCAACGGCAACGGCTGCGAGCGGGGTCGCGACGATGGCGACCGATGCCAGCATGAGCACGGCCGTCGCGAGGCGGCAAGGGGCAGCTCGGGCAATGGAAGTCGGCATGGCGGCTCGCGCAAGAACGCGAGCAAAAGCCTAGCCGCAACACCGGTCTGATCGTGCCCCGCCGAATCGGAACGCGGCCGATTCCTACGTCTCGACGCGCCGCTCGGGTGGGGTTGCGAAGCGCGCCGCCGAGCGCGCCCGTGCCCGCTCGGCTTCGATCGCCCGGTCGCGCGGCTCGGCGGTCGTGACCAGCGAGTCCATCAATGCGCGCGCGGCGCTCGCGACCTGCTCGACCGCGGCGTCGAATGCGGCCTGATTGGCCTTCGACGGCACACTGAAGCCGCTCAGCTTGCGGACGAACTGGAGCGACGCGTCGCGCACCTCGAGCTCGGTCGCCGGCGGCTCGAAGTTGAAGAGGGTCCTGATGTTCCTGCACATGGCCGCTCGTTCAGTCGGTCGGTGAATGGAGTGCGACCCGATTGCCCTCGCTGTCGAGGACGATCGCGCGATAGCCGTGCGGGCCGATCTGATGCGCGGCCTCGACGATGCGGCCGCCGTTGACGGCGACGGCGCGAACGGCATCGGCGAGCCGGCCGTCGGCATTGAGATAGACGAGCGGCCCGCGCTCCGACGGCGCGTTGTCGTCGTCAGGGGTGTAGAGGCAGCCGGCGACGTCGTCGTTGCCGTGCGAAAAGACGCCGAACGCGAATCCCGGGCCGCCTTCGCGCGTCACCGGGCCGTCGAGGACGGCGCAATAGAACTTGATCGCGCGATCGAGGTCGCGCACCGGGATGTCGACCCAGACAAAGCTGTGGCTCATGACGATTTTTCCTTCCTCGATAGCCTAGCTCACGACGCGTTCGCGCCGAGGTGCATGGCCGCGGACAGCCAGAGAAGCACGAGCGCGACGTTGCTGAGGCTGAACGCCGCCAGGCGATGAATGACGTGGTTGTAGCTGAGGTGGATCGCGCTGTGAACGCCGCGCAGGGCGACATAGCTCCAGGCAAGGGTGATCGTCAGCGACGAGGCGCCGCCGGTGACGTAGAGCAACAGGCAGACGACGTAGAACAGCATCGGCAGCTCGAGCAGGTTCATGTAGTTCCGGTTCGGAATGCTCACGTAGCCTGGCACCGTCGCCGACTCGCCGAACTTGAAGTCGTCGGCCCGCGTCTCGCGCCTGAGGGCAGAGCGGACGCGCACCAGCGGAATCAGCATCAGGACCACCAGCGTCCAGCATGCCAGCGCGAACATCGGATAGAGCAGCGCAGGGTTGCGCATCGCGCCTCAGCGCAGCTTGGTCCGGGCAAGGCGCTTGGCGTTGGCGACCGCCTTGCGATGCACCGGCGCGAGGCCCTTGCCGAAGACGCCGAGCGCGGCATTGTGGAGCTCGACCGCGAACGCGCTCGCCGTCGCCTTGTTGCGCAACGACGGCGTGGTCCAGAGCGAACGCGCCAGCGAGAGCGAGAGCGCCTGATGCGAGCGCATCGCCTGCAGCGCCATCGCGTTCCACGACTCGCTGAAGGCGTTGTTCTTCTCGGCAATCATGCGTGCGAATTCCTTGCGATCTCGGTCCGAGAGCTTCGGCCCCGCCAGTGCCATCCGCGTCATGCGGTGGGCGACGACCTGCGGCACCGCCGTCGCCAGCTCGTGCGCCTGGGTCGCGAGCTGGCGCGCGAGGCGTGCCCGGCGCGGGCTCACGGCGACCCCTGCGCGCAGGCCGCGCACACGCACGCCGCGCCACCGTCGATCGCGCCCGCACGCGCCAGCGCCTCGGGAGCGATCGCCGCGGCGACGCACCAGCATGGCGTTGCCAGGTCGCGGTCGCCGTCGCCGTCGCCAGCGGCCAGCGCGCAACCGTTGGAGCGCCGGCACAGCGGGCAGGCGCTCGCTGGCGAGAGCGGCGCGCTCGCCTCCGGCAATGCGCTCATCGGTGCCGCCGGCGCGCGACGGGGGCGCTCACGACTTGGCCTTGGGTGCACGCTGGTACTCGCCCCACAGGCCGCGACACTGGCGGTCGAGCGGGCTCGATGCCGCCGGCGCCGATGCCTTGCCCGGGGTCTTGGTGGCACGCTGACGCTCGCTCTTGTAGGCGGCAGCGCTGCGCGTCTCGGCGAGCCGCGCGGCAGACTTCGGATCGAGCGTGACGCGCCACAGGCTCAGATAGGCTTCGTCGCGGTGGCCCTTCATCTCCGGATAGAGCGCCTCGCACTCGAGATAGCTCGCGTCGTATCGCGCCAGCGATTTCGGGTCGAAGGGCCGGCTTTGCGCCAACGCAGCCGGGGGGCCGGCCAGCAGGGCGACGGCGATGAGAACGGCGGGAATGCGCATCGGGGGAGGTTCCGGAGTGAGAAAGCGGTGACGAGGATAGGTCCCGGGCCGGCGCGCGACAAGCCCGAATGCCGGGCCGCGGTAGTCGCGGGTCGCGACCGCCGCCCGCCTCAGCTCCCGGCATGGTGCGCTCCGGCCATGATGAACGGAATCAGCAGCTCTGGGATCAGGTAGCCGAGCCAGACCGCTGCCGGTCGCGGCAGCCCGACCTTGACGATCGACAGCAGCCGGCCGCAGCCTGCCAGCAGCACACCGAGCGCGAGCAGGTAGATCAGCATGTCGTGGCGGCGCACCGTCAGCCCGGCCCAGGCGCAGATGATTCCGGTGCCGAGATAGACGCCGGCCATGAAGCGGTGAACGTTGTCGAGTCGCGCCGAGGTGTCGGGCTGGCCGAGCATCATCTGCAGCGAACCGCCGAAGATGGCGATCGCGGCGATGATGAACAGGCACACCTGCACCACGTGCTGAGAGAAGGTAAGCGCGAGCTCGGGGTTCATCGATCTCTCCTGCGGGTGGGCCACGCAGCTGCGTCGGCCGCTCTCACGGCGTGGGCACGCGGCCGAAGGTCAGGGCGACGACCTCCCGGTCCTTGTCGTCGGCGATCGCCGCCAGTGCTGCATCGGCGCGCTGGTACGACTGGCGATGCTCGGCGACGAGCCCGGCGGCATGGGCAGCATAGGCGTCGATGGCATGCATCATCGCCAGCTCCCAGTCGTCGGTGTCGCGGGCCACGAAGTAGTCGTGGGCCTCGCGCGCGAACGCCAGCGCCGATGCGCCCATGCCGAGCTCGGCATGGACGACGGCGAGCAGCGTGGTCGCGCGCATGCGGTTGAGCTCGCTGCCGACCTGGGCCCAGTGCCAGGCCGATGCGTGCGCGAGGTCGAGCAGCTCTCGGTCTTCGGCCGGCGTCCGATCGCGGCACGAGAGATCCCATGCCCGGTTGTTGCAGCGCGCCGCGAAGCGCTTGTGCCACGCGGGCGCGTCGGCATCGTCGAGCGTCTTGGCTGCACGGCTGGTATCGGGCGTTTCACTCATGTCGATCCTTCGAGGACGAGCTGGGTCTGCGTCACGACGGCGCAGAGCTTGCCGCCGTCATTGCGGATCGAGGTCTGCCAGACCATCGTCGTTCGCCCGCGATGCAGGGCGAGGCACTCGCCGGTGACGATCGTGTCGAGGCGTGCGCCGGCGATGAACTTGGTGCTCGAGTCGGTGGTCGTGGTGCGCCTGCCCGGCGCCAGGTTGAGCAAGGTCCCGACGGCCCCCAGTGTGTCGGCGAAGGCCATGTAGGCGCCGCCGTGAAGGATGCCGCCGGCCGTGCACAGATCGGGGCGGACCTTCATCTCGGCGACGACGCGATCGGGAGCCAGCGCGGCGATGCGAACGCCCATCAGGCCGGGAAAGAGCGGATCGAGCAACGCCTGCATGGCAGCGACATCGAGCATCGGGCCTCCTCGCGCTGCGGCAGACGAACCGATCCGGGACTTACCCGGTTCGCCTGCGCAGCGCCGTTGGGCAGAATTCCAGCACGCGCCCGATCGCGGGTCGCCGACTCCATCTTCCCGGAATTTCAGGTGAAGCTCATTGTCGCCGTGCTTGCCGTGCCCGCGATGCTGATCGCGACGGCGTCGCCTGCGCGCGAGCGGCCCTTGCTGTCCTTGCCGGCCGACACGGCGAAGGCGGGCGACGCCGACGCCGACGCAGCCCCTGCGGCGGCGCCGGCGTGGCGGGCGACTCATGTCAATCGCTGCACCGACGCCAACCGCAGGGTCAAGCTGCAGGATGTTCCTTGCGCGCCGCCGACGCCGACGGCGGCCGAAGCCACCGCCGCCCCGATCGCCGCCGCCATGGTCGAGCTGTCAGCGCTCGAGCCGCGGCCTTCGGTCGAGCGGTGCGGGCTACGGCACGGGGCGCCGGGCCGAGCAGCCTCGCGAGCCTCCTGCTTGCCGTGGCGTGGAAGCTCGGACTGTTCCTCGCGGTCGGCTACACGATCTTTCGCCTGATCCGCGCTTGGCGCGACGCCTACCGGTTTGCGCCGCCTCCGGCTGACTCGCGCGGCTCCGAATTCCGGCGCAGCCGTTAGCGCGTACGCCGTCGGCGAGACGTCGAGACTCCGGCGTCGCGCCGCTTGTCAGGCGGGCTTGTGCGCCGACAGCTCGACCTCGGCCTCGATCTCGACCGGGATGTCGAACGGCAGCTCGTAGAGACCGACGGCGCTGCGCGCGTGCGCGCCGACCGTCGGGCCGAACAACTCGAGGATCAGCTCCGAGAAGCCGTTGATCACGCTCGGCTGCCGATTGAATCCGGCAGCCGAGTTGACCATGCCGAAAACCCGAGACCACGACACGATGCGGTCGAGATCGCCGACCGTTCGCTTCAGGCTGCCCAGGATTGCAAGCGCCGTCAGACGAGCCGCGGCGTGCCCCTGCTCGAGCGAGAGATCGCGCCCTACCTTGCCGAGCGGTTGTGCGAGCGAGCCGTCGGCGTTCTGCGGCCCGTGACCCGAGATCAAGGCGCGGGAGCCGACGACGCGCACGAACTGGAACGGCAGCACGGCGCCTTCGGGCACCTTCAGCGGTGCCGGCAGCACCAGACCCAGCGCGGCAAGCTTCGCTTCGACTTTGGCCATGTTCAGAGCTCCTTGGGGGTGACGGCGCGGGTCCGGGTTCCGGCGCCGAGGGTGACATGGAGCATACGGCTCGGAGCGTGGACACGCGCCGTATGCCAGACGCCGCGCGGCACGACGACTGCGCCGCGGCCGGCGATGGCGAACGTACGAATGCCGTCGTCGTGCTCGAGCAGAAGCTCGATCGAGCCCGAGAGCAGGTAGACGAACTCGTCGCCGTTCGGATGCATCTCCCAGCTCGGCCAGTCGGCGCTGAACTCGAACTCGGAAATGAGCCAGTCGCCGCCGAGCCGGTCGAGCTCGGCGTGCGGCAGCGACCAGAAGGCATCGCCTCCGGCAAGCGGCTCGGCGACGCCATCGGCGCCAAGGCGGACGTAGCAATCTTGCGGATCGAGCAGCATGACGATGTCCTGGGTCGGGGTCGGTGGGGTCAGCTAGTTGCGAAGGGAGGCTGCGTCGAGCAGGCGCTTCGGCGCCTTGCGCGACCAGGCCTGCGCGAGCAGCCGTTTCACCAGCGGCGGCTTCGCGGCCGCCAGCTGCAGGCGCAGGCCGACGACGCGCTTGCCCCAGAGCAGCTTCTCGGCCACGCCGGGCTCCAGCGCCAGCGCGATCTGGCGCTGCTCTTCGTCGACGAAGACGTGTAGGTGCTGTCCGTCGGGGGGAAGCGTGGCGAAGATCTTGCCGCCGATCCGAAACGACGCATAGTCGAAGTGCGGCTCCTCGGTGGCCGACGGCAGCGCCAGTGCGATGCGACGCACCTGTTCGACGTTCATGAGCGGTTTTCCAACGCGAGACGACTAGCGCAGCGCGACGTGCGCGACCAGCACGCCGGCCGCAGCCAGAGCGATGACCGCCGCGACGCCGAGCACGACCTGGTGCACAGGCGTGGCGCGCAGGCTCGGCTTGCTGCCCCGCGCGAGATGGGCGACGACGAAGGCGAGTGCGACCAGCAGCGGCAAGAAGTAGAGCAGCGTGGAGTTCATTGCGGCTCAGCGACAGCTGTCCTCGATCCATTGTGCGTAGGCATCCGAGGCGCGCTCGAGGACCACGGCGTCGATCGCTGGCAGCTCGTACGCGTGCGACTCGCGAATGGCGGCCTCGACGGTGGGGTAGCGCTCGTCGGTGGTCTTGAAGACGATGCGGAACTCCGGATCGTTGGCCACTTCGCCCTTCCACGCGTAGAAGCTCTCGATCGCGGTGATCTCGGCGCATGCCGCGAGCCTGCTTGCGACCAGCGTCCTGGCAAGTTGCCGGGCGGCCTCGAGAGTGGCCACCGTCGTCGAGACAGCGAGAAGTTTCATGGGTGCACGGCGAGGAACATGTCTCGTAGACCGTCAGGAGTCACGCCGGTGGCCTTGTCTCGAGCTGTGCCGTTGCACGTGAGCCTGCCAGGGAATGAGTGCCGGAACAAGCAGCTCGATGACGGTCACTGCGGCGAACGCCGGCCCTGGCGAGCCGGTCGCCAACCATGCCGCCACGCGGCCGACACCGCCGACGAAGACCGCGAGACAAACCAGCCTGAACACGCCCGCGTGGCGCTCGATGTGGGCCGCGAACCACCACGCGATCGCAGCCAGTCCGATGTCCAGCGCCGACATGAAGCGGAACTGACTGTCGAGCTGCGGTGTCGCCGCGTCGGCGGGCATGTACAGGGCGACTCCCGCCCACAGGCCGAGCGTGCCGAAGGCCAGGGGCAGCAAGCCGAGCACCGCAAGGACGACCTGGAGGGCGAGCTTCATGGCAAGGCGAAGCAGGGCACGTCGGCATCGGCGGGCGCTAGAAGAGGCCGCTCAGCAAGGCGGCCGCCTCACCCGAGAGTCGGCACGAGTGTTCCCTTTCCCGGTCGCCATCAACCTGGTATTTCCGGCTCCACGAGAGTCGCCAGCTGCGCCAGCGACTCCTGCCAGCCGAGATAGCACATCTCGAGCGGGATCGCTTCGGGGATGCCGTCCTGGACGACCGACAGGTCGGTGCCGCAGATCACCGGCTTGAGGGTCACCGTGACCTCGAGCACCCCTGGCAGATGGGGATCGTCGAACTTGTCGGTGTAGCGGATGCGCTGGTTCGGCACCAGCTCCAGGTAGTCGCCGCCGAACGAGTGCGAGTTGCCGGTCGAGAAGTTTCGAAACGACATCCTGAAGCTGCCTCCGACAACCGCTTGCAGGTGCTCGACCGCGCACGTGAAGCCGTACGGGGGAAGCCACTTGGCCATCGCATCGGCCTCGAGAAAGGCCCGATACACCTTCTCGGGCTTGGCGCGAAGGACACGATGGAGCTGGACACTGCGTGACGTCATGAGCTGACTCCTTGGCTTGATGGGGTGAGCGGGTCCTTCGCACGGCGACGCACGAGCATCACTGCGGCCGCGATGCGACCCCTTCGACGATATCCGTGTTCTGCGAGTCGATGATCTTCCACGAGCCGGCAAACCTCTGAAGCACGTTCAACATAACGCCGTCGCGCCTAGGCAGGGCTGCTCCGTCCGGGCCGAGATGGCCTTCCATCGACCACCGCGACCGCGCGATGGCGATCTCCTCGACCGGAAAGCGCACGTCCGTCGACAGGATGCTCAAGCGACTGTGCTTGAACATCGACGCGTGGGTGAATTCATGGGCCGCGCGAATCGACTCCTTGCCCTTCCACCACAGGCCGACCACGTTGACGAACTCGGCGTCGGGCGCGAACAGATCCGCGAAGGCGGCCATGTCGTGGCGGTTCCACGCCCGGGCGAATGCCGACACGATCGCCACTGCCTGTTCGGTCTGCGAGTTCATGACTTTTTCCGGATGGTCGAAGACGGCTGGGTGGCGAAGGAAAGCCACGCTCCGAGCGTGGCCAGCGATTCTTGCTCGTCGAGCGCCTGGGCCGCCTCGGCGACGGCGGCAGGCACCCATCGAGGAAATGCGATCTCGTGATTCGCGTGACGGCCCGAGGCGGGGTGCTCCTGGCGCACCCGGGCGAGGCGCTCGACTCCGACGCGGTGCGCCACGCGGATCAGCGGAGGCCACAAGCGTCGATGGACGAGCGTCAGCTTGCCATCGATCAAGCGGCAGACGAGCACGTGCTCCGAGTCGGTGACCGCGCTCAACAGGGCGAAGATCCGTTTGCCTTGGGCGTGCCCCCACCAGCTGCCTCTGACCGGAAGGCCGACGATCGCCTCGACCAGGCTCGGCCCGCTGCCCTTGGCCGAGACGAGAACCACGCCTTGCGCTTCGACGAATGCGAGTGCATCGTCGGCAGTCGCGAGCCCGCTCATTGCGCCAGGCCCGCGCGCCCAGCGGCCGCGGGCGGACAGCGAGCTTCCTGTCGCCTAGAGGGCCGGATGCGTCGGCTGCAGCTGCGCCGGATCATAGAAAAACTGCTCTTCGGCGATGTGCTCGCCCTCCCAGCGCTGATATGCCAGCTCCTCCATCTCCGTGACTGTTCCGTTGCGCCAGCGAAAGCGGAAGATCCAACGGATGACGACGATGGCGCCGTTCACGAGGACCGGGCGAATGCAGACCGATTCGACGCTGGTCGCGCGGCTCAGGACGCCTTGCTCGTGAGCGACCAGCACGGCACGGCCGACCCGTGGCGCGCCTTGGTTCTCGCGCATCCGGCCGTCCTCGACATAGAACTCGGCAATGGCCTGGGCGTGCGCGCCCGATTCCACTCTGGCGACGAAGCGTTCCAGCGTTTCAGCAGAGGGCATCGCGCTTTACTGGTTGGCCTGGAGCATCGCCGCCATTCGCTGATGGATGACGTTGATCGCCTTCAGCGGCCTGAGCATGACCTTGAAGTCGACGATCTGGCCG